>Ga0214544_1000621_pt1 | contig 66916 bp, 38 predicted proteins | sample CNSS3metaG_FD_160074 | JGI IMG/M metagenome (GOLD analysis project Ga0214544, IMG submission 160074) | Root nodule microbial communities from cowpea collected in UCLA plant growth center, Los Angeles, California, USA - CNSS3 | ecosystem: Host-associated > Plants > Roots > Nodule | place: USA... | reverse complement strand
GAGAGGTGTGGAGGAAAGAGAGTACAGATGTGCAGAAAAGGGGAGGGGGATACAGAGACAAGCAGAAAATATTATAGGAGAGTGAGGGAGAGGTGCAGAAAATATTATAGGAGAGTGAGGGAGAGGTGCAGAAAAGAAATGGACAGAGGCACCAAAAGAGGTAAACTTACTTATCCACCCATCGGTGTATTACTTCAAGTTTTGTTTCGCTAGCTCCCCTTTTAATTCGATACGCCACGATGTGTTCATCATCCTTTATTGAATTCAAGGATTCCACCGGATCTAGATATCGATAAATCCTATGATCATAAACCTAAGAGATAGACATAAACCATCAATCACTGAAATCAAAGCCAACAAAAAGCAACTTTTTATGAGAAGCACTTACTTCTGCAAGCAAAAGCATTTCATCACTCTTCAAGCAACATGAAGTGCCTAATGCTTGGCAAAGATCTCTACAGGAACCATGTTTCAGAACAGTCACGGTGTATGGCATTGGAAGACCACTCCCATCACAATAGAAGACAGTTACTACCATTGTGCGACTGACAGTGGAAGGTAGTGGCAATGATAAGTACATGAATGGATCGAAAGTGATTGAAATTTTTTCACATACTGGACAAACCAACGTTGACTTGTATTGACCCTGAGCATTTTATTGTAGAAAAATAAAAAATGCCACGCTTAGTACAATGAAATTAAAGTTGAGACTCCATATTGTCAAGCTTCTATAGAAAATTCAGTTAAAATTGATAGAAAGTAGAGAAGGCTTATTGAGAAGGGGAAAAAAATTGAGAACAAAACCAATTATAAACTAAAATTGAATAGAGTAAAACATATATAAATATAGTAAGTAATTCATGATTACTTCTCTTCACTTCTTGTGCCAAAACAGGGGAGGGAAGAAAAGTGAAAACAGGGCAGAAATTTAAACAGTTAACTAAGAAAAGAGACGACTAGTGGAGGATCAATTACAATGCAGTAAGTGCCTATGATAAAACATGGACATAAACTCACCTGGCATACATCAACGATCAATGAATCATTCCGAGCCATATGATTTCTCCAACACTCTGAAGCAACCTCCTCATCTGGCCTACCGTCCGAATCCTTCATTTCAATGTAAGGCTTTTGTTTCACACGATTCAAATCTTCATGCAGACCATCCAATAAAAAGGCAAGCAATTCCTAAAGAAAGAAATCCAATAATCAGAGAACATACAACAACCATTAAAAGGCTGAAGTTCAATTTTTGTGAACAATTTAAAATAACTAAAAGCTTTCACTGAACGAAATTCAAGCAATCATCAAATTTTCTTATGTGCAACTTTAAAGCTAAACCAGATTCTTCGGTAGGATTCTGCCAATGCACGTTATACAAAAGAAAAAGATGATAAGAAAACAAAAAATTAACTCAGTTACTCTCATCCCAACTCTCAACTGCGCCTGAAACAGATGACCAAAGATGTTGCATTTACCCATGGAAACAGTGAATGGTTGACAGAAGGGATTTCATGTTACAGAAAGGTTGGTGGAAGAATGCCTAAAGTTGTCTGAATGTTGCATAAGGAGACAGCATTCCAGTATTAAGTAATAACAGCCCTTGAGTTTATACCTGACAGTAATCACAAAAATAAGGAACTTAGACAATTTGCATAAACTAACCTGAGAATCATGCTGGTTGTAACCACTGAATTGTGGAGCAAATCGGGCCAATTTGCTCTTGAATGCACGGGGTGGAATGGCATTTCGCCCTGAAGACCAAAGTTTTCTCAACAAGTCACCAAATGCAAGTGCTAACTCACCCTGCATACCAGACACATGTAACAATTGCAGAATTAATTTAAATGTTGAAAGTGCCTTCAAAGCAAAGTCACCAATGATACATTATTTTTAGACTTAAAACATGTTTTTAGTTCCAGTAAAATGAACGAGTTTCAATTTTGGTCCCTAGAAAAATTTTTGTTTTAGTCCCTTTAAAATTGAAATAATTATTTATGAACCATACCTAGTACTATATTACACTCATTAACTGCTTATGTGTTGAACTAAATGACAAATAAGCATCCTAGGTATCACTCAATGGTGCATGTAACACAATGACAGCATACGACATTTGTAAAAATATTTATGATCCCTAAAATAATGATTTTTATCAAATTTTGAAAAGATGAAAATCAAAGAAAAATGTTTTACAGGACTATATTAAAAAAAACTCATTCATTTTGTAAGAACTAACAATATAGTTTTCAAATTTTAGAAAAATAAGAAACTTTTCATGAAGAACAAAATTAAAATTCACTTATTTTATAAGGACTAAAAATATATTTAACCCTATTTTTATAACTGTAGAACACTAGGAAAAAAAACATATAAACAAATTAAAATGGTTGCTTACATGCATTCCTAATGGATTTTCCATGTTGATTTCATCACTGTAATCCTGTAAGAAATATTCAACAAGCGGTGGAGTGTGGACTAAACATTGAATAGCACTATTCATGAAGCAGGTGTTCCCCAAGTTCTGCAGTCCTGCCAAACCACCCCTTTCACCTTTATAGATATCATGTTTATCATCCATATTGGTCAATGACGAACTAACAGAAGTTCCCTGATACAAACTAAAACTAGATCCAGTTGAGTGACCATTTGACATGGTGGGTCCCCCAGCAATTGACACAGATGACCTTGAAGGTTCTAATGGTACCAAAGCTAGTTCATTTCCCATTGAATCCATGCCAGAATGAGAAGATTGATCTCCATCAGGTAATACTTCTAGAAGAATCTGTGAGCAAGAGATGAATCAGGAGCATCAAGCTTCTATAGAAGAATCAATACCAAGAAAAAAGTTAGGAGATCTTTGTATCTAAACATAAATTTAGAAGAATTCCATATTACAATTAAGTGTATGCTTGGTTTGGCGTAGGATCAAGTGAAATTGAAACGTGGATTTGTGATTCACATCCAAGCCCAAGTTACTTTCAGTAGATTCCATTTTTCACATCCAAAACATGAATCCAAGGCTCCAAACGTCAAACCAAACACACAGTAAAGATCTACATTACTTAAGGGCACTCACATCATGGTCCATCAACAAGTTAGCCTCCTCCAATGTCTGCTCTGAGACTGTCAGCAGTGAATGTTTTGTTGAATTGAAGTAATCCCAGATACAGGCCTAAAATAATTGACAACAAACAAAAAGGAAAAAGACAGGAGGAGAAATGTAAGATATTTATAACAAATGAAATAAATAAAAGCAAAACCATTAAGGGGAACAGCACCTTCTTTTGTTCTACGTGTTTGATTTTGCACACCAACTCATGAAGTTCACCTATAGTAGCCTAAAAAAATATATTACAGGAATAGAAAAAAATAAAAATCAGAATCATGGCTCATTCACATTCAATCATCAAATTATATCATGATACAACCAAATACAGTACCATCTAGACTAGAAGCATAATGTGTCAAGACACCAGTATAAACATGTACCTGTTATCGTTTAATTGTATGGTTTGCACTTACAACTATTAAATTCACTTTTAAATTTGTTGAAATAAGTAAAAAGTAGAGCATTGGGAATCATTTATCTGCTGTAATCATGATTAGTACCTTGTCTTGTACCTAGGAGTCTAGTGCACTCTATGAGTTGTAGCTAATCTAGGGTAGTCTTTTGATCTTTCATCTTCCATTGTATCAGTTTCTATCATTATAAATAGAAGATCACAAGAGGGATCTCTCAAGCCCTCAATTTTATATTATCTTTTTATTCTCAACTAAATTTTATGAGCATTCTTCCACAAAAACAGAGAAACATGTGTGAAATTTCAATTTAATGACCTTCATTCATCATACAACAATTACAGAAAATAAAAATCAACTACTTCGAAATACAGTATGGTAACATTAAAATTTATAGAAAATAGCACAATCAGTTCTTGTAGTGATAATCAAAGACCAACATACAGAGCATATAAATAAATAAATAATCTAGCACCCTATTAAGCATTGGGATTAATACAAAGCTAACTAGAACAAAAGAGATTGTAATGAAATCAATCTGTACCTTTTTGCTTAATTTTACAATCAACAGGCTGTTGTCTCTCGCATCAGTAACCTTTAGACTAAGTGGGTAAACCTCAACACTGTATTGCTTATGTTCAATACCCTGAGAAATTAACTTCCTCGGTAATGCTGGTCCACCTTTGTACCTAGACAATAGTGAGACAGAAATCTATTTACACATTACACAAATCAAGCACTTTATTGCATCCAATGACATGTCGAATTAATTTCATGCATTTTTCCATCCCCAAATGTCAAGAGGTTTCCATAATCTGTAGATAGGTTAGCTTCAAATTTTCAATATTAAACCTGTTCATGTTAAGAGTTCAACCAAAAACATTGCTTACAAAGATTCAAGGGGGAAATTTTAAAATTAAACACGTTTTGGGCTCTTCTTTTATCATAATATTCCAAAACCAGTTCATATAAGCTATTAGGAAATTGCTTCCAATTTGTGCTACTAAATCTGTGTCCACAAATTAACCAATGCATGCTTAATCACATCTATTCGAGATTATTTTATCACTGTCTCTTCAAAGAATACAGGATTAATATAATTTATGCATATATGGATGGCCCTTCCTTCAAACTACAAATCACTAGATCATAAATTTTCTCCACATTAAAAAGAAAAAATATTATTTTGACAATTACCATTCCAACAGCCTTTCCCACACTTTTTCAGGGACTAGAACATAGTCTGTACCCTCTTCCAACATTCGACAAATATCTAAACTGCTGCTGTCAAAGTTGTCTCCCTTTGAAATAATATCAGAATTATCAATAGGCCCAGGTCTGTTGGCAATCTTTGTGTGTGTCATGTTGGCATGCGGCCCATCAGAAGATTGTTTGTCAATTGATAGCATACCAACACAAGGCCCAACATAACTCTGCCACCTTGAAAACCAGCTGCATGCAACAGAAAAGGAATTAAGCTTTACACAAAAACACTGTTACATATTTCTTTTATTGCTTTTTTCCGAAGCTACTCATTCTAGCATCCAAGAAAAGCATTGTGGGTAAGTCGGATCAAGTTTTTCTGTGATAAGTAATTACTTATCCCTCAAAAGGTCTCTTAAAAATTGGCCAAACTCCATAATAAGAGAAATCAAAGATGCAGAAACTTTTCTACAGCTTTTGGTTTTTTCTCAAGAAAAATGAAATATCTAATTATCTTAAAAAAATAGACATTTTTAATTAAAAAAGTCTTTGAAAAAAAAGAAAACACAATAAATGAGCTCATAAAACCACAGCAGAAAACTGATTGTTGAAACTTTTGCAGGATTACAATGCAATACAAAAATACACAAACATGAACATTAAAATAGAACAAGCCATTCATAAATTGAGTACATGGAAAGATATCATGTACATTGTGAAGGTCGGTAGTTGTCAATCCCAGACAACACGGTGATTATAAATGCTAAAATTATAGCTAGCAGAATCTTTCAATCCAATCCAATTTTCCTATCTTCCAATTTGAATCATCAGATAAATCTTAGATGACTTTGTATCTTATGATACTCAAATGGATCTATGTAATTTTGTATCATCAATACGATTGATGCAATATTCAACAATTCATATGTTTTCATTTATTCACCAATTTTTCATGAAAAAGAAAAATTAAGTCATGTGAGCTTTAATTTTTAAATGAAAAATTAATTCAAAAGAGCACTTGTAAACTAACCCAATTTTTTTTTTCAACCTTCACTTGTCACTCACACGCATGTGCTGTATTTAGCTATTTAATTGCCTTGTTTCCATTCTTCAAATAAAAAGGGCTTCACAAAGTTTTGTTTTAAATGACTTTGCTTAAATTGTTTACTTGAACCTTATGCATCATGTATATGATATATTTGAAGTTATTTTTCATTGCAATTCACAATTTAAAAATACCCTGCCAATTCATCTCAATCATAGAACCTTCATTCAAATATTAAAAAATTGCAAAAGTTTAAATGTCAACAACATCACTATTAATAAATAAGAGGCAAACTAGAATCACAATCAAACTATGGCAAAATTAACAATTCAATAACAAGATAAGGCTGAGGAGCTGCATTGGATGAGGTCCAACCTGCCATAGTGGATGCCCCCTAGGAAGAAGGCAAAAAGAAGAAGAGTTTTGTAGACGGTGATTCAAATTAAGAGCCAGCAAAAACAAGAGGACTCACGACTACATATGGTAGAAAAAGATCTGCCAGCATGAAACATTCCATGGAAGCTATGCGGCTTCAAGCACTAGAGAATCACAAGAGAATGGAGGAATTGCGTAAAGAGAACACCAACAGTTAGTCTAAGTTGTTTGACCTCCTTTCCAAAAATGTGGACAGGTTGTTAGGAACTTACAAAGAGCAAACGGTGAACCACAATCCAAAGAAATAAAAATTGTTGGAGCAAGGAACCAAGTCACTAAAGAAGACAACGGGTAGCAGTGGCAGGGACTTGAAGAAATTACAAGGTGACATACTTGATGAAGTTTTGCCAATTGGTAAGAAAGGTGGAACTACCCATGTTCAATGGGGAGGATCCAACAAGGTGGATAATCAAGGCAGAACTTTATTTTCAAGTGCAAGAGACCAACTATCAGGTCTGGGTCAACTTGGTTCTACTATCTATGGAAGGAGAATCCATACAGTTCTCCAATTCCTTGATGAACAGGGAAGACCATGGGAGCAATTCAAACAAGCCTCATTGGATAGATATGGTGGTTTAGCCAAAGGGAATGCTTACCAGCTCACTGCACTTCGACAAATTGGCAATGTTGAATAATATATTAAGGATTTTGAATTCTTGATTGCTCAAGTCCCTAAGATTCTTAAGCAACAATATTTTGCTCATTTCCTCCATGAATTGAACGAAGAGATCAAGAGGGTGCAAAGTTTACATGCTTTGAGATCATTGTCAAGATCACGCCTCATTAGTGTTACAAGGGCAATGGACAGGTTAGACAATACGCAGGGGAGAAATGACTCGTGTTTGGTCACATTGGACCATGAGGCCCAATTTGACTTTCCTTAACAAAGTTCAACAAAATGCTGATAGGGGTGTAAAAATTTATGGTCAGCAGGAGGTACAGATAGGCCAGGGCCCGATAAAAAAAATGTTAGAAAGGTCTACAAGTGGCCCAAGAGCTAAAGGGGTCCTATGGATACTTGTTAGACCAAAGGAATAAGAGCCTATGTTTCAAGTGTGGTGGTGTGTATACTCCACAACATGTGTACCTAGAAAAATAGTTAAAGCTTACATTATTTGATGAGATGGAGGATAAGACCACATACAAAAGAAAGGTGACGTGTCATAAGAGGAGGACTATGATGGAGTGTAGTGCCATCAGTTTGCAATCCCTATCGCATACACAAGGGGAACAGCCACAAATGTTAAAACTAGAAGGAAGGATTCATGGGCCTTGTGTGTGTGTGTTGGTGCATAGTGCAGTAACACAACTTTATCTCACGAAATATAATGGAGCCAATAAGGTGGAAGAAGAAGGATATGAAAAGCATGCGCATCTTGATGGGGGCACCAAGACGAGAGGTATATGTCGCAATCTTGTGATGGAGTTGGGTAGTTTGTGTTGTTGCATGCTTTTTTAATTGATCTAGAAGACATTGATATGGTGTTGGGGATAGCATCGTTTACTTCAATGAGAAAACGGTGGTGGGTTGGAAGTTACATACCATAAAAATAAACATGGGAGACACTTGGGTACAGCTACAAAACAGGGGGAATGTTGTGTAACTCAAACGACTTTGCAATGTTTGGTTGGAGGAAATTCAAAGAGGATAGAGGGACTTATGATGCCTATTGCTATTTGTGGTCCAAAGGAAGAAGAGAATCGATTCAGGCATCTTAATGAACAATAGCAGGAAGGATTAAAAGTGATTTTGAGTAAATTTGAGCAAACTTTCCAAGAGAAAAAGGGGTTTCCACCATATGAACCAAGTCTCATGGTATAAACTTGTTACACGGTTAGGGATTAATGAATGTATGCCCTTAATGCACATCACCAGAAGGATGAAACAGAGAGGCAGGTCAAAGAATTATGGGTTAATGGATTTATAAGGTACGACAACAACATGTACTCAATAGCAACTTATATCAGCTCTCATGTGCAGTAGGCCTACCCTTGCAGGTCCAATAGCAACTACATAACAATATTTTTAAAAGAGCTAGCCTGGCAATATTGTAGGGAGAGGAAAAACAAGAGAAAGGATACATCGGAGCAAACATTCTAGCATATGCATGTTTAGGCACCAGCACAACACACGATCCATTCACTCCATGATAGAGACATAAACTAATAGACTATATACACGAAACAGGTGCCAATAATCATAACTTTTCAATCGATAATATCCGAATCCATCACGCTCAACACAGTGTAGCATAAATTCGTCAAAATTAAAACAAAATAAAATATATAAGGTTAACACCTGTTAGAAACGACGTAATATAAGTTGCCTTCTTTCAAATTAAGTTCCGATTCCTTGATCAACTCCGATACGATCCGATTTTCCTCCTCCGGCGGAAGCTGTATGCAACTCGCCACATTATCCATAGGAAAAACTGAATCATCGGCGATTGTCATGGTGAATTCTTTGGAGGCAACGTACAACGGAGATCTCCAATAAAGCCCTAATTAGTCGGGATTAAGTAAGTGCTAAAGCTCCAACCAGCGCAAAATTGATCAAACAGAATAACAAGTGAAAAAGGAAAAGAAGAAGATGATTGCCACACGGCAAGTACCTGAATTGAACAGATCGAAGTAGATGAACAGTGACGGAGAAATCAAACAAAAAAGAAAAAGATTAAAGGCTAAGGCAAGATACAGAATATTCGACGAACCCTAGATTGCAGGGAGAGGAAGGACACGGAAGGTAATGTGCAACTCAATGAAATGAAACGATCTAACTCACTGCACAAACTTTTTTCAACTGCCTCTTCTCTCTCTTATATTTCCCCACCTTCAATTCTCACCAATCTTGAAATTATGCTTATTTTTTCAAGAAAAATAAAACTTTTACTGAAATGATTTGTGGATTTGCTTTTAGGTAAATAAATAATGTTTTTTTTTTCTGTGACGGTATCTCACAGTTCAATTAAGTTAATTAATTCTCGATATAATGTTCCATGTTTTTATTTTACATTATTAACCTGAAATAAATAACATTGAATTAACAAGCATAGAATCATGAATCTTTAATTGGTGATATTAATTAAATATAATTATAAAAGAAATGTAAACTTTTATCTTCTTTGGGGTGAAAAAATGAGAAAAAAAAAGAAATAAGAGAAAAATATGGTAACTTTTGGGGATAAAATATACAAAACCATTACAACCAGAAAATATACTTCAGGTTAGGTGTATCTTATAACACGGGTAGAAGCCCCATTACATTACCGTAGAAAAATGATGAATATGATAAATAAGAAAGAATTTTACAAGAAAAAGAAAGTGTGATATATTTATATCTCTTGCCTAAATATTTTTCATCTGATGTAATGTTTAATATTTTATAATTAAAAAATTTATTTATTACATAATGATATCTTGAACAATAAATCTATTCGGTGTATTTGTTTTTATAATTTAAATGTTTTTTTTTTGTTTTTGGATATGTATAGGACCATAAATATATTGCATACATAGAAGATACCAATTGAATAATAAACAATAACATCGGAATAATTAAATAAAAAATATATATTAATAGAAAAATATAGTTTGACAAAAAAAAATTGACAAATTACCTTTTAGGTAAAAAAAATACTATTTTATTACTTCATTTTGGTTAAAAAATAACAAATGAATATATTTAATTAATTCTATTTATATAAACTTTGTCAAATTTATAAAAAAAAACAAAGTTTGTCAAAAGATAATTTTCCATATTTATATCACTGTCATTGTGTAAAAAATAATATATTTTAGACATTTTAATCAAACAGTTTTGTCATTTATTAAATTAAAACAATCTCATCATTAAAAAAATACATAATCATAAAATCTTTTAATCAATTGCATAACTTCTTATTCAAAAAATAATGGCATAACACCTCAATTTATTATTAAAAACTATTTATATCTTATTTTTCTAATTTGCTTACATGTAAAAATGTGAGCACACGAGCCTATGTTCTTCCTAGTGTTTCATATATTGAAATATTGTAATTTATTTAATATAATAAAATATATTATTTTCTATAAAAAAAAAAGTCATATTATTTTTATGCATATATATTTAAATTTTCAAATATTTAAATATAAAAAAAGTTTTTTATTATTTTATCTTGAACGATGAAATTTTAACACTGTTATATCATCACGTAATCACGTAATTACTTAATGTCAATTGGAAAATCATACCACACAATACCATAAGATTAAAGAGTACAAAAGGTTTAAAAGAGGTAGGGGGACTAAACACGTAAACTTAGAAGGAAAATAACGGAAACAAAATATGTCAAATAAGAAATAACATTTCTTTTGGCAGATAAGGAGAAACTCTCATTGTATTTAATTTTGGAAAAGATATTGAAACTATATTTAATAATGATGGACACCATATTTTATAATGATGATAATTGTAACATAGATACATAATTTTTATTAGTAAATTTATGCAAAATTGTCAAAGTTCCACATAAATTTTTATTGGCACTTATTTTCCACTATAAACTTTTCATTACCAGATTATCTATAGTTTATGAAATACTGAAAGTGTGGTAGACATCTTAAAGATACAAAAACAGACAAAATAATTACATTTAAAATGATGAAAGTGAGCTTAAGCCCCTAAAGACACTTGAACTTCAACTCATTAATCTTTTCTTTAGATCATGTGTATTCAGCCTTGTTGCTTGTTTTTAAATTAGGTTCATGTCTTTATTAATAAACAGAAAATAACAATAAATAATATATTTCCATTGGCTAATCATGAGAATCACTTCATTTTTTTTCTCTCATTTTTCCAAATTGTAACCTTTGTTATTATTTATTTTTCTTCATTTGTCTTATTCTGTTTTCTTCTTTAGTTTTTCATGAATTTATGTTTCTCTTTTGTTTTTTCCAAAATTCATCAAACAATTCTTCTCCATTTTTATATCTCAGTTGCTGTTTTTTTCTTTCTTTCTTTCCTTCTCTCATGTCAGTAAGTGAATTTTAAACCTAACTCAACTTCACAAAACTGGCTTGTAAGATGAGGTTTGCACCACACTTATATATTATAAAATTGACCTTATCTTTAGTTGATGTAGGACTTCCAACACACCCCTCACGCCGAGATATATACATCTCGTGCGTGGAACTAGAAATTGGTGGTCCGTTAATGACCCGATAGCAGGTGGAACAAAATGTCCAAAAAATCTCACTAGGATAAGCTTTAACCTGCACACTAAAGTCCATCCTCCTTCGTCCAAGCCCTTTGCTTGTGCTAATATGGTTGATATTGTCTCCTATATTGTCGATCTTCTTGTCAGGAAGGATGACAAAGCTTAAGCTCAATTGGTTACTTGGTTTCTCTAGAGAGCAGTATGAAGTTCTTCTCGCCTTGATCCAACAGTCTCAAAATTATTCTTCTCCCACAATTGTTGTTCATCATTGTACTACCAAACCCACAAGTTTTGTTTTTTCCTTTTCTTCTTGGATTTTAGATAGTAATGCTATTGACCATATTTGTCATTTTAAATCTTTATTTCAAAATCTCAAACCTATTTCTTTTATTTATATACAATTACCCAACCAAAATCCTCTTATTGCTAAATTCTCGGGTACCATTGTCTTGTGCAATCTTACCATTCATAACACTCTTTTTGTTCCTGAATTTTCTGTTCATCTCATTTCTATTCCTAGTTGCTTAATTCTGTTAATTGTTTTATGGTTTTCTCTCAAAATACTTATCTTATTGAGCAGACTAATACCTTTCAAACGATTGGAGCAGAGCTAAGAAACATCAAAGCCTGTTTTATCTCTTAGATAATTCTTAATACAAATGTAACTTGAGTATATCTGACTCAAATATTTCCTTTCCATGTTTTGCTCTTATTAATAATGGTAGTCCTTGTAACTTGTGGCATATGAAATTTGGTCATCCACTTATAAGATTTTACTATTTCTTGCTTCTGATCATTTTGATATTTTTTTCTCCTTTTATTATTTCACGTGATATTTGTGTTTTTGCCAAACAAAAACATTTGAAATATTCTTCTAGCACTAGTAAATCTCTTCAATTTTTTGAATTTATCCATGTTGATGTTTGGGGTCCGATTTCAGTCTCTTTCATTAATGGATACAAATTTTTTTTTTCCTTTGTTATATTTTTTCCTCTGTTATAGTATGGTCCCGATTACAGTAGCAGGATAACTAAATTGGATTCTCAAAGTTTAAAATGTGTTTTCCTTTGTTATAAATTTAGAACAAAGGGATATGTTTTGTATGATCTTCACTCCAATTTATTTTTGTGACGAGGAATGTGATATTTTATGAAAATATTTTTCCTTACTCATTCTCTTTGACATCTGATAACTTTATTGCTTCAATTGATGATTCTCATTATTGTGATACTTCAAATGTTTCACATGCCACTACCTTACTATGGACCATGCTACTAGTCTTGTTTTTAATAATGTTGAAGTTACTGATCCTGATATTAGAACTTGTCATAAAGTGAAAAACAGACTTCGATACTTAGATCATTATTATTGTGGTCATGCTTCTTCCACTTCATGCTCTACTTTCTTCACACCTTATCCAATGCATTCATTTGCTTCTTGTGATAATTGTTCTTCTGACCATAATGTTTTTTGTCGTAATATTTATGTCAAAGCTAAATCTTTCGTCTTTAAAGAAGTTGCTCAATATGACTGCTAGAAAGACTATGGATGTTAAGTTACATGATCTTGACAAAAACCAGACTTGGACTTTAGTTCCTCCTCCTTTTAGAATCAAGACAATTGGTTGCCACTGGTTTACAAACTAAAAAATATGCATAGTTAATAGATTTAAAGCACGATTGGTGGTTAAGGGTTTTACTAAAATTGAGGCTCTTGATTATTTCAACGCTTTCTATATTGTTGTCAAACTTACTACTGTTTGCATCCTTTTAGCCTTGGTCACTGCTAATGATTGGTTTATTCATCAGTGGGATGTTGACAATGCTTACCTCCACGGAGACTTACATGAAGAGATCTATATGAAGCCTCCACCTTTCTCTTCCCCAACCAAATTTTGTTTGTAAGCTTAAGAAATTTCTATATGGTTTAAAACAAGCGAGTCGTAATTCAAATCAAAAATTAACTTCAAAGCCACTTCTTCTTGGTTACATACAAAGCTCTGTTGACCACTTTCTCTTCGTGAAGAAATTTGCCTTTATTATTACTGTTTTATTAGTTTATGTTGATGATGTGGTTCTCATTGGTAATAACATCGTTGAAATTAATGTTATAAAAGCTCATCTTCATTATAGATCTCATATTAAAGATATTAGCCCTATTAAATATTTTATGGGCCTTAAAGTTTGTTGTTCTCTTGATGGATTAGTTTTAAATCAAAGAAAATATTGTTTGGACCTTATTTCAGAGGCATGGATGCTTGGATGTAAACCTGCAATAACGTCATATGATCCTTCTATCAAACTTTATGCCAACGAGGGAGCTTTTATACCAAATCATTCTTCCTTTCGACGTCTTATTAGATGATTACTTTACTTGACTAACATCAGGCTTGATATTAGTTTTGTTCTCCAACAACTCAATCAATTTGTTTCTTCACCACGTGAATCACATATGCAGCAAACTTTACGGATCATTCCATACTTAAAACATATATTGTCTTTTGTATAAATCCAACACCTCTCTTAAAATTCAAGCATTTTCTTATTCTAATTGGGCAACATGTGCCACTACTGACACTCTGTTTTTGGATATTGTGTTTTCTTAGGCACCTCTTTGGTTGCTTGGAAGCCTAAGAAACAAATCACTATTTCACGGTCTTCTTCTGAGGTTGAGTATCACACTTTGGCATCCTTGACATGTGAACTACAATGGATTCAATACCTTCTTCAGGATTTGCATTTTTATGTTCCCACTCTTTACATTGCCTATTGTCACATTATTCGACAAAAGTTTGTTGATGGCCTTATCCACCTTCTCCATGTTCCTTCTACAAGTCAACTTGTTGATATATTTACTAAGTCATTGCATCCTTTTGCTTTCCGGGTTACTATTTCCAAGTTGGAACTTTACAATCTTAATGTCCACCTTGAGAGGGGTGATAAAGATACGATATATCTTCTACTTTTATTTACATTGATAGAAATATAATATATTTGATTCTCTTAATTGTTATCAAATATTTTGTTTTATTAGATTTTATTTTTTCCTTTATATGATAGAATATTGTACTCTATATTTATTGAACAGAAGGTTCTAATAAATCAGTAAACAAGCTCTCTTTGAGTTATTAACCAAACACTTCTTGTGCGTTTTTGTATGCATGCTTCCTTTACTCATGGCTTCTACATACTAACATGAGGGATCATTAAATGGTGGACATGGAAGGGTGTCAAGGTGAAGAAACAGGGATGTGCGAGGTTTGTGAGATGATCAAAACATGGGTTAGGGTGCACATGATTTGTGGGAGAACTAAAGGATAACATAGTATCAACAAAAGAGGAGAAAATGTGAAAGGCGACTCAATCTTAAATTGGATATCATGTTAGTAAGTGGACTTTAAGCCTAACTCAACCCCACATAATCGACTTGTAAGGTGAGATTTGCACCCACTTATATACTATAAAATGGCTTTATCTCTAATTAATGTGAGACTTCCAACGTCTCATAAAATATCTTTCAACTTCTTTTTTATATGTAAAACAAAATCATAACAATATGCGATAAGCATTATGTTAGAGAAGAACTTTAGTATTAGAACATAACATAAGTCCAATAAAAAATTAAAGTAAAAAATAAAAGACTTATTGAATGTGTAGTGATATGTCATAAAATTACTAGCTCCATGTTAAATATTGAATTGATAAGAAAATAAAATATCGATCATGCAATGTATCATCTAATTACTAGCTCCATCTTCGTATATAAATAAAAAAATCACAAAACAATAATTAAGTACATCAATTTTGGCTACTTCTTAAGATATATTTTTTTATTGGTTAAATTATGGCTTGATTTCTATTTTTTTAGCAAAATATCGATTTTGTTCCCTTTATTTTTATTTATGTCAATTTGATCCTTATTTTTGGAATATTTAATACAATCAAATGATTTTCGTTAATGATTCAAAAGATGTCATATGTCAGTTCCTGATTTTTTTTTAATGTTTTTTAAAAAATTAAATTTTTTCACGTGCCAAGCTGATATGTCGTGTCACATGGTAGTGATAGTGTGATGTGACAATGGTAGTAGCACGTGTCAGTATTACGTCAGGTGATTTTCTCATCCTCAATTTGGTCCCAATATTTTTATTTTGTCTCAATTTAGTCAAATTTTTATAAAAATTGTACAATTTCCTTCATCTCCAAATTGAAACAAAAATCAATTTTTATAAATGGTATACATATATTTTTATTAAATTTGATATTTTTATTCAAATTAAATTTTCATTACATATTTTTAACAAAACTAAGTTTATTTATATTTGTATTTCACATTTAACTTTATTTAAAATTGTTTTCAAAATTTAAATTTATTTGTTTTCAATTGTTATATAAATTGGTTAAAATGATTATTTTTGAGTTTTTTTAGCGTTATTTTCTATTAACAACTTTAAAACAATTTTAAATAAAGTTCAATGTAAAATATAAATTTAAATAACTTAATCTTGTCAAAAATATTTACTATAAATATTAATTTTGATAGAAATATTTGTGTATCATTTATATGAAAAATAATTTTGCTTTCAATTTGAAGAAAAACAAAATTATTCAATTTTTACAAAAATTGTGACTAAATTGAGACAAAAACAAAACAAGGACCAAATTCAGGACGAGGGAATGACACCTAACGTAATAGTGACACATGACATTGTCACATCATAATATCACTGTCACGTAACATGACATTAGCTTAACACGTAACATGACGTTATCTTGACACGTGGCAAGTTTTAGTTTTTTTAAAAAAGTAAAATAAAAATAAAAACAAAATAAATAAAAAAAAATTCAAAAATTGACAGGTGTCACATCTTTAACACTATTACTACTCACTGACGAAAATGGTTTAAATGCATTCAATTTTTTAAAATAAGAACCAAATTGAGATAAATAAAAATTAAGATATCAAATTTATATTTTATTAAAAAATGGGAAGAAATACGTAATTTAACTTTTTTTATATTATATGCGGGGTATAACTACGTAGAGTAAAAATTTGTTAACTTTTGCTTATATTTCAAAATGAATTTTCTCGATTGTTTATAACATTGAAAATGTAATGTTTTTTTTGTCATGAATTAGAAAATGGAAAGAGTGTGGCTTTTGTTGGTTCAGCATCTCATATATATAGTAATCCAAACTTTTGTTCAAATATTATTCATTTATATAAATTATTTGCATTGTTGTAAAATTTTAGTTGGAGAATTTATTAATGGAAAACGTTATTATTTAATCCCTTAAGACGGTAAACCTGAAGTAATGGTGTATGGATATTAGAAAAACAAAAAATATGAAAAATGTTTCATTTTTACGAGTAGTATTTGGCAAAATATTTGTATATGACAAGTATAAATATGATTTTTCTATTTAATGAACCATTAATCCGGATACTTCAAAATTTGTTGGGTCTTCGTGTAAAGTAGGTTTGGAATATTGTGAATCTCAACATACTTGGAGGATTGATAATGAAAGTTATAAATTTTTAAAATGACACTTCCTTTTTTAGTATTGTTTCTCCTTTTAGTTTAACAAGCATTGTTCTAACATGAACGAAGAGGGTTCTTTTATCTACATGATACTAAGATAGTTTTTCTATCCATTGGTATTCTACTTATCAATAGTATTTATTCTAGGATGTATTTACCTGGTGAACGGGAGGGAATATCCACAAAAAGTTTGTGAATGGGGAAATATCTATAAAAAGGTTATTTAATGTTTAAGTATGTATGCCAAAATGTGTTTAATGCTATAATAAAGAGTTATTAAACCTCTCAAATGTTAACCTAATTAATTATAACATTTTAAATGGGTATGGGTATAACAAACCTTCATTACTACTAAGATTATTTTGACCCAAACACTTCATTTTTTATTGATCTTGAATTAGTTAATTAGTGGAATTCATATTATGTGTGTTGTTTGTGTTTTGTTGGCTGAGATGTTCTCAGTCGTCTTTAAACTGTTCTCCGATTTTTGATAGTCAATTATGTCTTGGTCTTTTAATGTGTTTTGCATCACATTGTTTTCACTTGAATTATTTACTTTCAGCCTAATCCTTTATGTTGTGTTTATATTTTAAGATGAATTTGAGACGAAAAATATGTAAACATGGGATTGTTTAGTAAAAGTGGAAGATAATTATTTTACCCCCTAAAAGTGATTTAAAATAAAATATAAATAATATAATTTATGTTAAAATGAAACGTGAGTTATTATCTTAAATAAAAAAAAGTAGATAATTAATTTAAATAAAATGGAATTAGATCAAAATAAGTTGAAATAAATTATAGGTGATTATAAATAAAAGGACATTGGTATAAATTGTGAATAATAATAATAATAATAATAATATTAATAATAATAATAATAATAATAATAATATAACAACTATTATAATAATAACAATAATAAAAACATAACAATAAAAATAATAATAATAAAAACATAACAATAAAAATAATAATAATAAAAACATAACAATAAAAATAATAATAATAATAAAAACAACAACGATACTAATAATAATAGTCTTTTTTCCTATCGAGTTCCAATCTAACTCATAATCTTGGCTCAACACTAATTTTTGTCCCTAACCCATAACCCTGACCCAACTATCGATTTTTGCTCCAGCCTCTTCCCCATGATATCTGATGAGTCATTTTATATATACTAGTTATCCTAATTACTTGTGGATTGATGTAAAACTTCAAACACATCTTAACAATCACCAATGACACTTCAAACTCATTTTACTTATATACTATCCACACCAAAAACAATAATAATACTAATACTACAACTAATATTAATAATAAAAATGATTAATGTTAATTATAATGCTAATCGGTAACTAGAATACAAATAATAACATTAATATATAATAATTAAAATAATAATAATAATAATGATAATATTAATAATAGTCATGTTGATATTATTAATGATAATAATAATAATAACACAAAAATAAAATTTATTATAATAATAATAAATAAATAATATTATAAAATAAATAAATAATAATATAATAATATAATAACACTTAAGACTATAATAATAATAATATAACATAAAAAATTATTGTTAAAATAATAATAATAATAATATAATGACAATAGCTATAATAATAATATAAAAAAACAACTATAATAATCATAATAATAACCACAACAACTCTATTAATATAATAAAAGTTCAATGATATTCATATTAATCATTTTTCTCATTATTTTTTATGAGTTTTTTTTTCATGTATTAGTTATATTAATTACTTTCACTCCATACGCGACTTCAAATTTATATTGAATACTAACCACCTTCTTTTAAAATGATTTGATGTGTCACTCTACTTGTTACTTATATATTAATTATCTTAATCCCTTTTATTCGATATGAAACTTTGTATCGAGTATTAACAATTACTTTGAGTGAGACTTCAAACTCAAACAATCACCCTATATAGAACTTCAAACACATATTAACATTTTTTACTTATATTAGTCATAACAGCAATAACAAAAATAATAATAATAATAATAATTGATATTATTATTATTATTATAAAAGCCCCCTACACCGTTGTATTTAAGTGTATAAGAGGCAACTCAGATGAACTTATTTTCCTCCAATAAGAAGAAAATCACCACCATAATCCCACAATCATTGTCACAAACCCGTATACCCAATAGAATCAATTTTCCCACATTTTATAACCAACAAAAGTGATTATCACCACAAATAGACATAGGAGAATCTATTATCCTCTTTCTATAATCGATCTCCCATTATTTGAAACAACGTACACTAACTTCTTCACCAATGTACACAACTCACCCTACATTGCATGCAATACGGTTAGAAATGACGTAGGATAATAATTTTGTACATGTTCATTTGTCTTCTTCCCAATTTCTCTTGTGATCGACCTAAACTCACTTTTTTCCGTTTTTTACGCACATGCAAATATCTTCAAATCTATAAAGATAAACATATATGACATTCACTTCTCCTTGAACTTAAATAATAAACAACTAGAAACAACTACTTAAAATTAAAGTTTTTTTTTTTATATATATGACCAATGAAAATCTTCCAAATTTGTACAACTTATTTATTTTAGACTATAAACAAATTTTGAGTTATGATTCCTTATAATATGATTTTTTTTTTTTGATATTTTCTTCGATGTTGATCATGCTTTCAATAATAAGTACTTTATCTCATATATCCTTTTATCGAAGATGGTAGTAGTAAGAAGCAGAATCGAAAATGGTGGTAGTAAGAAGCATAGATATCATTGACGAAGCCATGTCAAAATTATCCAATCAAATTCACATAAATCTAAGATTCTACGAGAAAATTGGTTATAAATAAATTTAATTTATTTGTTATTAAATACATAAATATGGACAAGCTTTGTAATTACAATGGATTGATTAATTAAATTTCTTTTACCAGGCTTAGTATAATTTGTTATGTATAATACCATATGTTGAGATTTTCTCCTCTAACATTCACAACTTTTTCTTTTCAAAATGACTCTTCACTGCTCCTAATTTTCCTCTAATAATTTATTTAATCTATTTTTTAATATCTCAAACATCAAATACACACAGAAGACAAATTGAAATACAGTTTTTTAATTATGAATTTTAATAATGACATGTATATTTGAAAAAAAAAGGTGTAATAGCATCTCTGTTTTTAATACCAAAACTTAACAATCAATGATATTCCACATATTTTTGGTTTGATAAACACGTATGTTTATACTCGTATTAATAGGAAGCAAATATTTAAAGAGAGATTCTTTTCTTTTACATCAATAAAGTTTTGTTGTCATGATTTCATATTTTGTGTATCATAAGTGTTTTAAACATGATAATTAATTACTTTTGAATTCAATGGGATTTCCTTTATACATGATATCTAAGCATGGTTTTTTATTCAATTTCAAATAATAATTACTAATTCTTTAAGAGTATTTTTTCAACCCTGGGGAATGTTGTTTTTCATAACGGAGAACAGCATGGAATGGGATGGTGCATGGATGATAAACACGGGTCGGGCTAAATTGAATCCGATCCAAATACAAATATCACATACCAGAATACCCAGCCCCGAAAATCCCTTTCATTCTTTTTCTTCACCTTCGCCATCTCCATGTGTGTCCCCTGCTACCAGTTCCAGTGAGAGCGTAGATTCTTCCTTTCTCCTTTCATCTTCCGCACGCCGAATCAATTGCGATAACCTCGCCGGCTGAACTCGCTCCCCATTTCTGTGCCCTCAATCAGCGCGGGCAGAATGAAAGGGGGGCGATCGCATCGCCCTCAGAGCTCTGACCCACCGGATGAGTGGGTGGACGGGTCGTGGACGGTGGATTGCATCTGCGGCGTGACCTTCGATGACGGCGAGGAGATGGTGAAGTGCGACGAGTGCGGCGTGTGGGTCCACACGCGCTGCTCGAGGTACGTGAAGGGCGACGACACCTTCGCCTGCGACAAGTGCAAGGCCAGGCACAACAACAACCCGGAGGAGACCGAGGTGGCGCAGTTCCTCGTGGAACTCCCCACCAAAACCATCTCCATGGACAACAAAAAGGCCCTACCCTCTCGGCCCAGGCTCTGGACCGATAAGCCCATCCAGGAGCGGGTCCACGTCCAGGGCCCGGCCGAAGGGGACCCTTCCATCTTTTCCGCCACCTCCGTGTCCTCGATTTTCTCCCCTCACCTCTGGAAGGCCTGCGGGTACGTTCCCAAGAAGTTTAATTTTCAGTACAAGGAGTTTCCGTTCTGGAGCGATAACGACGAGGATAAGGATAACGCTAACGAGAGTTTACAAGCACAAACAGAAGCTCAACCACAGGCGCAAGATAATAACAAGAATGGGGCCGGGGCTCTTGTTTATTTGTCTAAAAACGGTGATAATAGTGGTGCTGCTCTTGTATTGGACCCTTCCTCTGTTGACGCGAGATCTGGTCAGGCCAAGGAAACCGAAATGGGCAAGTTTGGGAGCGAGCATGTGCTGCCACGTGTCCACAGTGAGGTGAAGAAGGAGAGGACTCTGCTGAGACCTCCCGTTGTTCATAACAGTAAGCGCAGCAAAGGGGATTTTGGGTCATCAAATTCAAAAGACCGGAGCGGGAAGAAGCGAGTTAGGACTACTTCTGACAGAGAGGTGGATCCCAGGAGGAGAACTCTGCATTCTTCTAAATCAGGTTATTTCGTTTTCCCCTCTTTTAAAACTGCTCTTCTATTTGGTATGTCATTTTGGGGAATTGAAGGTTTTAAACTGCGCTCGTTGCGGTTTTGATGCTATTCTTTATGTTGTGGATTGATGCTACTGCGATTGTGGTAACAAAGTCCCTAAAAGCTGGTTGCAATTGTTGTGGTGGACTGAATTTTCAAAACATTTTGTATTGATTTTTACTCTCTTCGATATCTATATCTTCATCGGGATCTTGTGCTCATGATTCCTATTATTACCACTGTTGAATTACTTGTTACTAGGGAAAAAGTTATCTCTATACTTGTTTCATTATGTTACCATGACAAGTATGGTTGTATTTTTGCATCTTCCCATCCTTCATCTGCGCTTGTTGACTCCATCTTTATCTTCTTGATTTTGGTTACTAGTATTTACAACCACTGGTGATGCAAAACAAGTGGACTTTTATGAGGACAGAGGACCAAAGATTTTAAAGGCTGACACTAGGAGCATAAAGAATAAAAATTTAAAAGAGTCAGTTGTTCAAGAATGTGTTTCTGATGATTATTTGGCTGCTGATACCATCATGGAGGAGCCAAATAATAACTTAACAACTACGGAGGACTCTTCGGAACCATTATATCCTGACACGACTAGACATGGTGTTTCTGTTGTAGATGTTCCAGCAGAAGAGAAGCCTAATCATAAACCTCCTACTGTGGTGGAGATGTCTTCTAAGACAGATGATGCTGTTACATCGGTTTTAAAGCAGAATAATGTTGGAAATGCTTCAACTAAAGAAAAGGTATGCGTTACTTACACTGCCGTAATCAAGGACTGGCAAATAAAGTTTAGGTTTTGTGATTATCATGTGTTAATTAGTGATGCTCTGTTTTTGCCCATACCATGTTTAATATGGTTGCATCAATATTGTTAATGCTCTGCTAGGTGTATTACTGCATACTATTCCCTCCATTCCTTTATAATTGTCAGATTTTTATACAAAAAATTGTTCCTTTTTATCTATCATTTTTTCAATTTCAAGATATCATAGATAACAAAGAGAGACAATACAATAACATATAGACATTGAAGTAAGAAAACTGAAAGGGGTACAATAAGTAACTCACTTAAAAATTCTATTAAAAATAGAAAAATTAAATGCTTGAGTGAGAAAACATTAAACGGCTATTATAAAGGAATTTAGGGAATACTTGTTTCTTGGTTTAAGAAAATAAAACCTGAGAAAACTTATATCTCTTGACTTCAGTACTGGCTGAAAGTGTAGGCCTTTATTCTCTCTACCCGAAGAATATGATTTTCCTTGGACACATTTGCTTTTTTAAAACTCAGATCTTGTAATCTTACCAGAAAATGGGATACTTAAAACTTCAGCTTGGGATCCATTTGGTTATTTGCTTTTGTCACCCTTCAAAATATTTTTACTGGGTACATGCATAGTTTTATGGATGTTTTGTCGTGTCCTATATGCCTTTAGACTTGAAATCACATTGCATTTGGATGACAATTTCTTGCTTTTATAAACAAGGATGGGGATTGCTCAGTAGCTGATAATGCAGATGATAGTTTAGTAGTAAGAAGTGCTGCAAGTCCTCAAACAGAAGGTTATTGCGGTTCTGCACCAGAACTTGCGGATAACCAATTTTCTCAAGATCTTGACCGCAATAAGCGTACAAGCTCTACAAAATGCAAAGTTAAGATGAAGAGGGAAGACGACATTGATAATTTTAAGAAGCCCTCAATTTTTCATCCTTCACCCATCAGTGATCTTAAAAACAATGAAAAACTATCTGATCACAAATCTGATGTTGAAGTGAATGATGCACCAGTTCCTAGTTTACTATCATGTGAAAATAAGGTCGGCAGTGTGGACATTTCATCAGAAGTAATTCCTGCTGATTATATCAATAAGCCCAATGAATTATCTGGTGACTTTTGTCCTAGAAAGCAAGAACTGGAGGGTTATGAAGGTTCCTTGGAAACACAAAAGGTATTTTCTGAAACCAAAGATGGTTCAGATTCTGCTAAAGATCCTTCAAAATCTGAAGCACTTGGATGTCCAGCTAAAGTGCTAGCATGTGTTGGAAAGTCGTCTCCAACTTCGTCAACCATAAATTCCAAATCATTGGGTCATGATATCAAATCTGAAGATACTGAAACAGCTAATCCTTTTACGAAGCATGGAGCCATGACTGATTCTAGTGTTCAGATAAAGAATGAAAACTGTACAAATAATGTTGCCAGGGATGAAAATCCAAAGAAGTCTGTAAGAGAGCGACCAAAATCCTCCTTGAATTCCAATTCAAAGGGATTGCATTCAAGCAGGAGTGTGCATAATTCTGTGTCCAAGCAAGCAAATTCAGATGCGAGAGATTCTGTTCCAGTATCTTCTAAGTCTTTGATACATCAGACTGCAAGTATATCAGGCTCGAGTGAGTCCAATGCATCATTGCACAATCAGAAGGTTCTACAAGTGCAGAATAAGATTTCATCTTCAGCACCACAGAAAGTTGAAAAAGTTAACCAAACAAACATTGCCACCTCCTCTAAGTTGAACCAAGGTCATGTGCCATCAGTGAATCCTTCTCCAATATCAAATTCTTCAATGTTGAGTGATGAAGAGGTTGGAGCTGGGCTTCTACTTTTTTAATCAATATACAAATAAGTTTCTCTATAAAATATCCTTTTTTGTTTCATTTTCTCTATTAATTTGTCTTGTTTTTTTGTTGGCAGCTCGCTCTGCTACTGCACCAAGAACTGAATAGTTCACCCCGTGTACCTCGAGTACCACGAGCACGCCATGCGGGTAGCTTGCCCCAGCTTAGTTCTGCTAGTGCTACAAGCATGCTAATGAAGCGAACATCAGGTGGAGGAAAGGATCATTATTTGGTATAATTTGAAATAACTAAATTGATAAATATGTTTTCATGTATGAATTTTATTTCTAGAATTCACATGTTTTTCAATAAAGATGATTCCATTATAATTATAATTTCACAGGTATCTAGACGAAAACACAAGGATGCATCTCGAGATGGGTCTGGCAGTTCTCGTGAACTGGAAGATGAAGCTAAAAAGATAGAGAAGGAGAAGGGTCCAACCTCTTCTGAACAGAGGAAGCAAGATATGTCATATATGGAGGATGCTCCTGCAAGGGAAGAAGGCCCTGCTTCTATGACAGCAGCAAACTCCATCGCAAACAACATTGTTTCTTCCACTTCTGCAATTGCAAACAGTGATCCATCTTCCCCTCCAGAGGATCAGAATCTATCATCCATGCGTAACTCACCTAGGAATATCTCTGATGATGATACAGTGACTGCGGGAAGGCCAGCTCATCACACCTTACCTGGTAGCTTCCTGTCAGGGAATTATGAATGCTACTCCGTGTTTGTTTTGCTTTTTAAATCATGTCTTGTTTCTATGTTCTTTAATATCTGGCTATATATATATATATATATATATATATATATATATATATATATATATATAAGATGAAACATTTATGGTCCATAAAATGGTGGTTTTACAAATTTTGATTGCTTGCTTTAAAAACTCATCAAATTATCTAAACTTCAGTTTCAGTTTTCAAGTACGTTGACAAAGATTATTACCAGTGTCAATTCCAGATTTTCAACCACTAATTCATGTGAGTTTTGAGATATAAAAATTTCATAAGGGAAATAAATGACTAGCTATGTGCGTGATATTTATTTCTAGGGGAGGTGACTCTCAGAATTGTAAGAATGAATTTATTAGTGCTTATTCAAACAGTCTTTAGAAGTAATCACCACCACTATCAATAGAATCTCTTGGGATGAAAAGAATCACCCTAAATTGAAGAGTGGGTCATTTATCAAGTAGGAGAAATGTGAGAGGGTCTCATGTGAGTGAGAGAATGTTTATCATTTCTAGAAACTTTTTAGTGTAAAATTCAGATTTGTAGGGTGATAGATGCTTTGGAGAGGGAATTTCAAATTTGAAAACATGTACCAATGTTTGATATAGTAAAATGTTTTTGAGACAATTTCGTGGCTGTAGGCGAGAAGTATTAAACCACATTAATTTGTGTTCTTCAGCTATTTCTCTTTGTGGTATGCTTTTGTGTTTTATGTCTTCTGATCCTTGTTTACAAAAACTGAGGGTTTTTTTTCCATCGGTGGTATGGTATCAACAATCATTACCATCACTATAAATTGAATATGAAGAATTGTCCCTAGTTGAAGGTGGGTCATATCTCCAAGTAATCCAAAAAGATGTGAGAGAGTCTCTCGTGAGTGAGATAATGTTCATTATTCCTTGTAATTTTTGAGTGAGATTTGGATTTGTTGGGTGATACGATACAGTACTAGGGATGGGTTTTTCAAGTTTTGTACAAAAAACGTGTAATCTTACTTTTGAGATGGTTCCATGGACGTGTGCAAAACATGTTGAACCACAATAGGGTGTTATTTTGCAATTTTACTTTGCAGTGTGCCTTTGTTTGCGTTTTATCCTTTGATCTTTTTGGTGTGTGCGGTGTGTTTTCCCCCAACTATGGTATCAAAAGTCATCACCACTATAAACAGAGATTCTTGAAATGAGAAAAACCATCCCATGTTGAAAAGGGGGCTGTTTAGAAGGGATGTGAGAAAGTCTCCTATGAGTTAGAGAATTGTTCTTATAACTTTTGAATGAGACTCAAATTTGTAGGGTGATAAAAGGGGAAGGTTTTTCAAGATTGTTAAAAAATTTGTAATCTTATGTGATGAGATAGTGAAACACTTTTCAGACAGTTTTGTTGACGAAGATAAGAGGTGTCTATCCATGTTAATTTGTGTTTTCTGCTATTTTGTATTTGTGGTGTGTTTGTGCGTGTTCTATCCTTTGATTCTGGTTTCTCCCAACAATGGTATCTTAGATGATGGCGTGACCATGTGACCAATTAGATGAGTATTAAAATGATGTTGGTGCTGGATCCATGTGAGAGTCCTTGTGTCAAAAGTCGTCTTTGTAGTTTGAAAGCCTAGTGGCATTTCCTATTGGTGGTAGCCAACTGCGGTGCAATTACAAGTGCCACCAACTGATTCTTGTAGAGGAATATTGAGATTAGAGGTATGATGGGTGGAAAATAAAATCTTATGCAACAGAAACTTTATTTGAAAACAAAAACACGGATAGGGTATGGCAAACTTCCCCCATGACAATGGGAGTGGGAAAGGCTAACGATATGATCTTGAAAATTTTAATTAAGAGAGGAATTGTTAGGAATATCAATTCAACATAATGATGATTAATTCAAGCAATTTTTAGATTTAATAATTGATAAGTTAAAGGTTGTAGCTCTTAGTTTGTGTGGTGTGATTTTTAGGGGCACAGCTCTTGGAATGTTTAGAAACAATTAATTAATGCTTATTCAAACTGTCTTTAGAAGTCATCGTCACCACTATAAATTGAGGTTCTTAGGATGAGAAGAGCCACCCCATATTGAAAAGGGGGCTGGTCACATATCCAAGTAGAAGTTTTGTAAGTCCTAGAGTTGCCAGAGTATTTATCATTCGTTGTAACTTTTGAGAGGAAGATTGAGATTTTAGGCAAAATATGTTATATAGGGAGAGTTTTCAACTTTTTTAGGAATTTATAATCTTGGAAATAATGAAACACTGAGGATTGTTTGTGGGCATTTGTAAGAGGTGTCAAATTGTTATAATTTGCGTTCTCCCGCTATTTCGATTTGTGGTGTCTTAGTGTGTGTTCTATATCCCCTTTTTCTTGTTGTGTATGCAGGCGGGGTTTCCCCAACAAATACCTGGGTTTTATTGGCAAAAATTACTCTTGCATAGTCAGTCATAAACTATATGTGCATGTAGGTCTAGGCATGGTCAGCCTTGTAATCTACGAAATATGCAGTTTTATGCAGCCAATTTGACACAACTAGTGTATAAAACGTAGGAAACCAAGAAACCACACACACACACACACACATACATATATATATATATATATATATATATATATATATATATATATATTACCTTTTCTTATAAAAATTTGTCTCAAAAGGTATATTCAGTTGCTTAGACCAACTTTTAAGTTTTTTTCTATGATTATGAGCCTCAAAAGATTTGAGAGACATTATTCTAATATTTTAAACTGACTTTTCTACTAATAAAAAATTAATAGTTTTAATATTAATTTGTATGTCCATATGGAAGTGTCTACCCAAATCTCTAAATTATGCATGTGTCAGTTTTAGTGTCCAAGCTAACAAAATATATTTTTTTTTTTAAAATCAAACACCTAATGAGAAGTTTCAAACACCCATCACTTACTTCAGCACATTTCAAACGGTGAAGGGATGCTTCATAGCTTGTAATTTGTAGGCATGGAAACACTGAATATTCTGAATTTAATATGGTCTATTGGGCAATCTGTTGATAGTTTCTTACTTAAATGCTCCAAATTCAGGTTTAATCAATGAAATTATTATGAGCAAAGGCAGGCGCATGACATATGAGGAACTCTGTAGTGCTGTGCTACCGGTAAGGTTCTTTCTTTATTAGTATTGCTTTTGTGGTACCTAATTTTCTTTATTGTCATGTGTTGAAAATGGGGTTGTACGTCAACATGTTTGTTTTTCTTGTGCTTTATCACAGCACTGGCATAACTTAAGGAAACACAATGGAGAGCGTTACGCATACTCAAGTCACTCCCAGGCTGTTCTTGATTGTTTGAGGAACCGGCAAGAGTGGGCAAGGTTGGTTGATCGTGGTCCAAAGGTATACGGATGTAATTGTCGTAACCATTCTTCAACTGTCTACATTGCTCATTGAATAATTATGAAGATTTAATTTCCAAAAACTGTCAACAGGGATTTAATTAATTTTGTGACTTAACAAATTATCCTATGATGTTTTATAAAAAATTCTCTTAAGTCAATTTGTGAATAATTGGAATCTTGGTTGCACTTGATTCTGTTACTTCTGCATAAAGATTTGACTTTGGGCAATATATGATATGATAGTTCTATTTGATCATATCGTGGCAATTTGTCCTCCATTTCCTTTCTGTTTGTTCCATGGACTTTAGTTAGGTTGTGATATATGTTAAGTCCTATAAATGTCTGGCATGTGTAACCTGCTCTGTGGTTCTGTATCAACCAATTTGAAGATATGAGACTTTGACATCCCAATGAGGATAACACCCGAAGACTCAACAATCATATACCATCACATGGAATACCATAAAAAAGAGCATAGGGGACCTTACCAAACCCATGCAAAAACAAAAATCTCCATAGAGAACAGGATTACCCAAACCTAAAGTCTGGGAGATTGTGTCTGTTGCAAAAGAATTTTATACTAAGCACATGAGGCAAAACAGCAAACAAAACAAAATCTTGTTTATTATCAATCCTTATGTTACTCAGACTATCATCACAACAATTGCCTTTATGATAGATGTGAGAAACTTTAAAGTCCATCTCCGTACATAACTAAAAGCACTTCAACCAACATAACTAAAAACACTTAAACCAACACCCACGAAGTATTTGAGGAACCATCTGACGATTATTAAAAGCTTGACAGAAAAAGATGGAATCACACTCAAACCACACGCTCCTAAAACCATGAGTTTTTTAGCAAGCTCAATAGCAAAAATAGCAGCCATAATCTGCACACTTATAGAGTTTCTGATGCCAACATAAGTAGAAAACCACCAATGTATTCCCCAACACTCCCTCTAAAAATGCCACCACTACTAACATGATCAGGACAACCTTTGGCTTCACCATCCATGTTCACTTTTACCCACCCAACACTTGGCATGCACCAATTAACCTGTTCAATTTTTGAAGCTTTCCTAGGTCTAGCCTGACATAAAAAACTTCAAAATAGCAGAGTCAGTAATATCATTACTCATCTAGTTCTTTGAAGCAGTGCTTAAAGTATATTTTAATTCCAATTTATGTTGAAACCTAGCTTGATTCCCCATTCTTCAAAGCATTCAAATGATTATGTTACAGCAGCAGTATGAATGCCTTTAACCAGCAAACTCCATCATTAAGAAATTTAGAATATCTATAAGATATTAAGAAAGAACGAACCTGGAAAAATTTTCTGCAACCCAAAACTTGACACCCCGTGACAGTCATTAAAGATATGTTGAGGGCTTTCAGCTGCAAAGTACAAACACTACAGAGAGAACAAAGCTTAATAGATCTATATTGAAATTCATTATCAGTGGTTAATTTATTATGTAAGAGATTCCACAAAACCAGACATTTAGCTGGAGGAATAAAAATCTTCCGAATAAGGGAACGCCAAGCAAATGAGCTTATCAAAGAGTGACAAGTCCCGTGCAGCCTTTTGGGTAAGGTCCCTTGATTCCTCAAGAACCCAATTGGGAACATCCTGCAAGTCAGAAATAGAGATATAGTGTAGATTCTCAAGACCTGGGATCTGCTGTAAAGAAAAAGGCAGCATCCAATAATTGCCATCCCAACCATGAGCAACAGCAGATTTGAGCTTTTCTTCTCAGAACTAGGAACACCTGCATAATCAGAAATAGCAGAATTCAAGCACCATCTCTCATTTCAGAAATTGACCCTTTTCCCATTACTAATGGTACAGTGAGTGTTTCCCAAAAATAATCATACTAATCAGCAATGCCTGACCAAACTGAAGAGGATTTATTAAGAGCAATTTTGCAGTATATATTTTAAGGGAGGGAAGAGGAGGAATTATTTTATTTTACCTTTTTTGGTTTAGAAATTTGGAGGGAAAGGGAGGGGAGTTGAAGGATACATATTCCCTGCTGTCTTATTTTTTTCTCCCATTCATTAATGGAGGGAATTTGGATGGGAGGGAAAGTGATTTATTATTTGTTAACTGTGTATTCTAAATTGTTTCGGTATTTTATTTTACCTCTTATTTCATTACAGTATATTATTTCTATTTTTCCTCCTTTCTCTTTAGCCAAACTCGGGTCCCATTGCTTGAAACATAGTGATATAATGCTCAATTCACAAAGATCCTCTTTTACACCATTAGTAGCATAGCAAACTTAGCGGGTGCTAAAGGCTGAGATGGATTAGATGATTGAACTAGCTTCATTTCAGAAGTTACAAGCTTTTCACTTTTTTAAGCATGATGGCCAAGCCAATTCCTCCTTGCAGTCCAAGAATAGTTTCCGTTCCTCATGGAACAAACAGAAACATGTGAATCCACCCATTCTTCTCTGGTACTATATTTTTGCTGCACTACTTTTTGTCATGAAACAGTGTTTTGGAGCCTTTGAGTTATACTAAGAAGATCACATGACAATATTGCAAGCGGAACTACTGCACATTGTTGTGGCTGAGGATTATCTAGATCCTGCACGTCATTGTGCTTTTGTGGTAGGTTGATGGTACTACCTTGTCCAAAGGAGTTTTTGACCAGATGAACCGACCCTAAATGACCCCTAAAAATTTGCTACATTTGCAGGGCTAACACATTTAAACCAAATATTATTCATCTAGTTCATCTAGTCTTTCCTTGCAGTGACTTTTTTTTTTATTAGTTTACTTTCTATGACATTGCTGCTATATGTACTGTCTAGAAAACTTTCAATCTAAACATGAATCAACGTTTCAGACAAATTCTAATAGAAAAAGGCGTAAGCTGGAGGCTGAAGAATCTGATGATAATGGATATGGCAAGGGAAGAACTGCGAAAGAGTCTGAAGGGAAGAACTTTGAGTTGCAAAAGGAAGAGTTCCCCAAAGGCAAGCGTAAGGCTCGAAAACGCAGACGCCTTGCTCTTCAGGGAAGAGCAGTGAAGGATGTGAGGAGGAGACAAAAAACTGACTCACTAACGGATGAGGATGTTGGTCCATTCTCCAATTCTAGTGAAGAGAGCATGTTCAGTGAAGATGAAATTCAGGTTGGCAGAATATGCCCAACAGGAAGTACATCAGATGAGGCAGGTAGTGCCTAATATGTAGTGCCTTAATATCTCAGATTTGTTGTTGCAAGAATAAGAATTGTTGGCATGCAGTCTTTGAGAGCTTGTTTAGTCAGAGGGTGGATTGCTATTGCTTGATGCGATGTCACGCCGCTTCAGTTGTGTAAATACTCGTAGCAGTAGTTGTATCTTTCTTCATGCTTGAGGCAGAAGGTGGTGTAGTGTAGAATTTTGTAAGTGACTAGTATTTTAGATTGGGTTGAATAGGAAGGAAGAATGTACAATTTGATTAGGAAATACTAATTTGGAAACCACCCTTGGATGCTGGGAGCCTGATATATGATAATCTAATTTAACACTCTCGGTGGTCTCGACTGATGGGTGGAAGGGTATAGAAGGAAGAGAGTAGATGTGGTAGCTTTGCAAGGGACAATGTATATGCATAGAATAGTTACTGATATACGGTTATTGATTTATTGTTGTAAAGTTCTTATTGTATAACATTTTTAGGCTTTGCATTTCTCTTTGTTGTGTTTCTTATTATTCTCTTGCATGAAAGCAGTGATCCCAATGCGACTCAACGAAAATAATGAGCTTGAACTTTGGAAGATGTTTATATGAAATGATGTTATAATTACACTTTATTGATAATTACCATTCTGTCACGAGGGAAGGGCTGGAACGGAAGCAAAAGTCCATTATGCAGACCATCCGAGGAAAAGTTAATATTCTTTTATCAGAGATTCAAGGATGGTTGAAAGTAAATACAGCTCCATTCTTTCTCTTTATGATGTGAAATTATATTTAATGTTTTTTTTAATTGTGTAATTATTTTAATTGTGTAAATAGTCTGTTCAATAGAAAATATTGACATGTTTCATTTTTAAAATAAATAAAAAAGAATTTCTGGTAATTTTTTTTTTAATTTTGTTTGTTTTTCTTTTAATTTAAGATTAAGATAATTGAATACGTATTTACTATTTAATAATTGTAACATATACTTATTAAAGTAAAAATTAATGTTGATATGTAATTAAGTCTACTTACTCCCTTGTATCCTGGCTGAAACTTGTGAAAATATGAGATAGTTGCATGCCTTTTGTTAATACAAAATTTGAAAACAATAGTTGTAAAAAGTTAATTACATCTTAACGTTAATTTTTATTTTAATAAATACACATTATAATTATTAAATACTTAATTATTTTAATTATACCAAAATTCAAACTAATAGAATTAAAACATTTATATTAGGATTTTTTTATTACACTAAACAAAATATAATAATTGTTATTGTATTGAAACAAGTATATATCCTTTAACTTATTAAATGTAAATAAATTTTTTTAAATGATTTAATCTTGATTGATTAACATTTAATAAACATATTATATTTATTTTATAAAATATAATATATTGACTAAATGCCAATATATTATACTTATAGCAAAAAAATATTAAAAGACAGATACTAAATAATATGAAAATTTAAATATTTAATAAAAAAGTTTAATAAAAATTCAATTAAAAACATTAAATTTATAAGAACCTGAAATTTAATTAAATTTAAATTAAATTATCACTTATTCTAAATTATCCACAATTATATTAAAGCAAAAAATAAACCCTCTTAATGTTTTATACCTCCAGGATAAAGCAGCAGCTAAAACATTTGTTTTAGACCTATAAAAAAATTTTCAAATTTTTTTAGTATTAATATTATTTTATTAAATTAATTATAAATTATATTTAAGAAAAAGATTTTAATTTTTTTTAGTATTAATATAATTCTAATAAATTAATTATAAAATTATGTTTAAAATAAAAAAAATTGACCAGTTATACCTCTGTTGAATTAATTTTAAATTTATGTTTGAAAAATAAAATAAAATTCAATTTAATTATTATTAATGTGTGCTAATTTTTATTGATATTAAAACTGATATTTAATGAGTTATATTTTTTTTAATAAATAATTTTACATTAAAAATTCAAAAAAAAATACATTTTTGATAAAAGAACCTCATTCTTTATTTTGCTTTAAGTTTTCTAAATCCTTGAGACACATCTGATTTTACACAAACTCTATAAAATAAATTATTTGAATAAGGGCATTCTATATTTAGATTTTAAATTTATTTTAAATATTACCAATGTGTAGGTAAAAAAGAATATTTTAAATGTTAAAACAGGAAATATAAAGTTTATAATATTTTGATATGAAATAATTATATTTAATGAATGATATCATTACTAAATAAAATATTTTATCATCAAAGTGTGAAACCCATGCTTCTTACCAAACATAGAACACCAACTCTTCTTCTCTACACTCTCTTCACACACTGAATACTTCATCAACTACTCCTCCTCCATAATTCTCTCTTCCCTCAGTCACAATTTCTTACTCTTGCATTCAGGTCCTGGAAGTGAAGCCCCTGTTGGACCCTCTGTGAATTTGCAACCTTCGTTTCCCTCTTCAGAGTGAGTTAAACCAACTACAGTTCTTTCTGATTTTCCCCACAAAATTCATCTTCAGTTTCTGGGTTAATTAGGTCTAACCCTTCTCTTACAACACTGTGTTGCATTTTCTTAGGTTGGATTGAGGTTCTGTGCTATCCCTGTTGAGGTAGTATCTTGCCAAGTCCAAAAATCAAAAAAAGGTAAGGGAAACTAACCTCTCACTCTAATTTCACAGAGAAATTGTTGATTAGGGTTAGAATTGCATGAATTGGGTGTTGATTGATGAGTGTGAACAACTGTGTGTGGTGAATTTCAATTTTGGCATGAACTGTGTGGTTTGCATGTGAAAACAGATTGGAATTCTGATGGTTTCGCCCAGGCGAGCAGCTCTCGCCTGAGCGAAAATACCAGAAATTCACCCCTGATGCTACACGAGGTCTCGCCTAGGCGAGTTGGTTTCGCTTGAGCGAGAGTCAACCTCGTCTAGGCGAAACAACTTAGCCTGAGCGAGAATTCGCTCAGATTTTGGGGTTGTTGGAGTCTCGCCCAAGCGAGAGTGACTCACCTAAGCGAGACAACCCTCTAGCTCAGGCGAGATCCTCTAGCTTGAGCGAGATTCACTGCAGAATTGGATTGTCTTCTCTGTTTTAGATTAAATGAAGCTATGCTAAGTGGACTGATGTGATGATTGCCTGTTATGTATGTGAGTTTTATGATTAATAGTCTATTTAATGGAATTGTGTGAATTTGGTTTATTTGAGAATGTGATGGAGTTAGGATTTCAAGGGAAATTCTAAGGATGATGGTTTTAGTGAATGTAAGGACATGAGGACTCATATTGGTGGTATCCTGACGCTCCTATAACCATTAAGACTCATATAGAGTATAATGGAATATGTCGGGAGGAGTAACAGGAGGTCCTAGTCTATGGACCCGATCCGTCATAGATGTGAAGGGGACTTACCCTGGGAGTGGTTGGGTGAATACCCCTTGTGCCCAAAACTCTGCAGAGTTTGGGAACCGTCACAGGTGGAAGCCACTAAGAGCTCCAATGTCACTTACATAATTTGGATATCGAGTCTAGAATCGTGATTGCGTGTTATGATTGTGGCAATTTGAACAATTCTGATAAATGTGATAAACCTTGATTTATGCTTAATTATTAAATTGCATGATTTCTCTTTATTTAAGTTAGCTTACCCCTTCTTGCATATGTTTGTTCTGTGTGTCTTTCTCTTTTGCAATGATCGCCATTAACAATTGACGTGAGCAGCTAAAAATGCAAGTGAGAATACACCCCTCCTGGATAGGAGTGAGTAGTGACTGAGCGTTTCCAGCTGTAGCCTTCACTCTTTGTTTTGCTTAGATGGTTGGGTGTTTTGTAACCCTTTCTTAGTGTAGGCTGTATGTATAGGCAGTACATGTATAGTTATTTTAAGGATGACTGTATACCGACCTATTACTATCATCTGTCTTTGAATTATCATAATATAATGTTTTGTTTGATAGCATAAAAACTATTAAAACGGGATGTTACACAAAGTATGAGTACAAATGACAAAGTCATATATATATATATATATATATATATATAAATATATATATATATATATATATATATATATATATATTATTTGAAAAATTACACTTAGTGTGTATTTAATAGCATATTTTGGACCCTAAATGCTTTGAATTAACAAGATACGAGATATAAAATTGATTTTTTTTTCTTCTCCTCCTACATGCACATCGAAAATTTAAATATAGTTTTTTTAGTTTTATTTATGACTTAAACAAGATAGGTAAAATTGAAAAAAAAAATGAAATTTAGTGTAATCAACTTAAGCCTATTTTTGGATATCTTTTTTTAGTCTAACATATTTGATGGATAGTGTTTGCTTTATAGGTAGATTAAACATGCATTCAATGTTTATCGTAAGTTAAGGATATTTAAAACAAGTTAGTTCAATCTATATTTTGACCTATCCTATTAACAATATGTCAAGACCCGATTTGGGTGGATCTTGTCCAACTAATATTGAATTTGAAAATCTTAGCTTCCTCAGTAGCTCTTCTAAAAGAAAAAAAGTTGAATCTTTTATTTATTAACTTATTTAAATTAATAAAAAAAAGTTAAAAAAGAACATTAATAATTTATGTTCATTTATGGGATTGGTGTGAGGATATTTACATGCACATTTCAAAATATGAAAAGTAAAAGATTTTGAATAGTTAACAGTAATTTCTGATTTAAATAGTCACATATAATTTTTATTTTATATTTTTAATTTCATCTGGTTTCTCCATGCATGTACAAGGAAATCCACAAGCTTCGTGAAAGTTTGAAGACACCATTCATGATAAAAATGACTATAAGTGTATTGTTTCTTCATAGGCTTTTACTTTCTGTACTCCCACAATTTCTTCGTGCAGTCCCTTAATTTTCGTAATCACCATTTTACTCTCCGCCGTGAAAGTGATATCCAAAATACATATATTTTTAGAACTTTTCAGACTATGACTTCTGAAACAAGATTTTCGAAACAATTTCCGAAATAAAAGTTTAAAAAATATGAAATGCATTCAGGAATAAGCTTTTCGTAACAAACTTTCCAATAAAACTTTCTAAAACACATGAAATACGCATTAGAAATAGCTTTTTGGAATGAGATTTTATCGCATTCTATATCTTCTTCTTCCTTAGCAACATTCTCCCCTGATCTTCTTCCCTTGCAGCAGCGATGGTAATGGAAGCAACAGCATAAGTGTAGGTAACAAAATTTGTTAAGAATAGTCCAAATGTGAGTTAAAAGTCTCATATTAGATAAAATAGACAAAGTTAATCACTATATAAAAATAAAGACCCATAACACCGTTGTCTTAAGATGTTGGAGTAAAAGTGGTGTCAAAAAATGTCACCATAGTGGTATGTAAGACTAATGTCACCATAGTGGTATTAGAACCGATGGTTTGGAATGACTGACCGTATAAGCATAACAAAAAAAAAGGTCATCTTACACATGAAGGGAAATATATTATATGAAAAATAAATACTATATAACCACAATCTCTCAATGATTATGACCATAAATCATATGAAAAAATATATATATATATATAAACCCATAAGTATTAAATACTAATTATAAGGACAAAAAAATAATCATATATTCTATAATCTATTAATTATTTTTTTTATCAAAATTTTTATAAACTCTTACAAATTTCATCCCAAATTCACCAAATTTCACCTCAAAATCTCTTAGAAAATAAAAAAAGTTTACCCTCAAATCTATTTGCTCATTATAGGGTTGAAGAAGCAATAATCATATTCATTTAAAAAGGGAAACAAAAAAGAACACAGTGCAATATATTTGAATATAACTTTTATTGAAGTTTTTCTTCTCTTTGGTTTAGAACAGGTTGTGATCCAAACACCCAAACTTGTTAAATAGACACATTTGTTTGTTACAGGAAAAGATACAACAACACTTGAGTTGGCACAGGGAAACTTTAAGCAGAAATTTAATCTAGTAGTTACCACTGGTCGTAAGAGCATTGACACGACATGCAGCATAATTATATAATTATATATGTATATATATCCATCCATATATATTAATATTTATCTAGTTGTGGTTGGTGCTGTTCCAAATGTCTTCAAGCTCTCGAGCAAAGGCTTTCTGTCTTCCAACAACAATAGTTATGTGGTCTTTGTTGTCGATAACTCTCACTTTTGCACGTGGAATCCGTTTCTGAACCTCATAGCTGCATTCTACTGGTATCACTTCATCGTTTCTCCCATGGAAGATTGTCACTTTGCACTTTGGGTTTTCTCTCACAGCATCTAAATAGGTTCCAATTTTAGCAGCAGTTCCACATATGATGTTGTGTAGGGTATGCCACGCTGCATTGTGTGTGTGGCAGAAGAACCCTTCCAGCAAGAACGTCCTCACTCTGATTCAACAAGTTCACACTGAAACTAATTAATATGGTAGTTCATGGTAGATGAAGATGTTAAAGGGAAGGAAATAGAGAAAAAATCATGGATTCGACCTATCCCATAACAATTTGAAAATAATTATCTTTTTTAATACTATCTCTCGTTACTATTTACTTTCTTTTTCTTCGTAGATTCAATTTTCTACGCTAATCATCTTTTTATAAAAACTTTGTTGAAAATTAAAATAATATACTCTGATGAGTTAATAGGGGAGTTCATGTTAGATGAAGAGTCTCTCTCACCAACAACACACTTCAAATTAATCTCTTTTGGTTCATTCATGGCCATCAAACCTAGAATCATTAATAAATGCAACCATAAAATAAAATCTGATTCTTCTTCTGTCCTTACATTCTGACACGTTTGACTAGTGATCCCCAACTATGGGGTCTAGCTGTTAGATCTTACCATACCAAGTTATTAATTACCAACGTTGTACCCTAATAAGGTTTTTTTTTAATCAAACAAAAAAACCCAAAACATAAATAAGAGGATAAAAAGTCCAAAACATTAAGGATGCAAATTTATGTTTGGACGGTTGCTCTTGTTTTTCTTCAACTCCATATCCATCTCGCAATTATCAAATGGGTGTGTCATACCATTGATGCTAATGAGAAAAAAAATCTGCATTACTAAGTATAACGGTGCATTAATTAAGAAATCGGTGCATTTATTATGATTAGTATTTTGTTAAGAGAAAAAGAAAACCCATCATCATTCTTTATAAAATCTTCTTATCCAATTATATTTTCTTATTCAAGTTTAGGGCTATATCACTATAAGCATACTAATCATGAGAAATAAAAAAATATATATTTAAAAGCTATGCTTTCCGTCACAGCTATGTTTTCCTTTTCTTTTTTTGGAATAAATAAGAGCTTGTGTGCCTCACAAATTAATGAAATAACTCCATGGTTGAAATATATCCCTTTCTACTTCTTAAAGGGAACATGACATGACACATGACTATTGCCCTAAAGTTTTTGCTCATTCATGGCTTAAAGTGTGACAGCAAGATAGTTTTTAGATTGAGGCTTAAAGTACAAATGTTTTTTTGGGAATTTTTGTTACTACACAATAGTTAATTAAGTAATGGTGTATTTTTTTAAAAAGTGCAATGTAATAAAATATTACAAAAAATACTTAATTATAAGATGATCGGTGTGTAATCTTACAATTTGCATGAGAACATGTGAATTTGTTGTGACTATAAAGATCCAATTTGTAACAATTTTAATGTGGTAATAACTTACTAGGGTGTCACTTTAATTTTTATCTACAATAAATGTTAATTTTAAAAGCAACCAAGAGAGAGAGAGAACAATAAACTCTCAACATAGATAATATATATAGCTTTCAAAACATTATTTCTTGTCGTAGTTTGGTTCTTGATTTATTATCCTAAGAGTCAGTGTCTACATTTATAAAACTTACTTTTCTGAAATTCGCTCACTACTTGTAATAAAAACTAACTTTATACAAGTATAATGCAAAACAATAAACATGAAAAGACTTATTTATTTATATTTTTAGTTTAAAATATAAAAGAAACTAATATATTTTACCTTCAAGTTTAAAAAAAATTAATATCTATAGTTAAAATACATATATTAAATCTTCAAAAATTAAATCTGTAAAACAATTTTTTTCAAAACCTTTTTTAATTTATAAATAAAAAATTTAAGAAAAAAAAATCATTTTTTGAAAAAAAAATTGAAGACCCTTAAGTAAAAAAAAAAACACAAACAGTATAGAACTTTGAAAACTAAGATCTAAATTTAATTAACATAGAAATAAACCGCAATTGTAGTTGAATATACTAAATACTATTTTGGTAGGTTAGGATTTTCTTAATTACTTCTAAGAAAAGAAAAGAGATCGTGAGAAGAAAAAAAAAACAAGGGTCAAAAATAGGCCAACTAAATAGAGAATGATTAAAGTTGGAAGGAGAATGAAAATAGAAGAGGTGGGTTTACCTGTTTCGAGTGATGAGTTTGGCTAAAAATTCCCAAATACGGTGGTTTTTGCAGATAAGCAAACAAATCACTCTCGATATGTGTTCGTACCAGCACGCCAACGACGCGCCAAACGCCATGGGTGGCCACACGCGCCTCGGAGCAACTTTTCTCATCACGTATTGTGTGGCCTGCGCTTCACCTTTCGGCACCGGGTAGAATGGCTGCCCAATTAATTTCACAAATCAGTTTCACATAAATATATATAATAAGAAAATTTTGATTAATTGGTAATTAATTAGTGATTAATAAGTAATTACTGGAGCAAGCAGGGTGAGTGACTTGACGGAATGGGGGTGTTTGACAGCAAGTGCGAGTGCCAAAATGCAACCCAAGGAATGGGCCACAATGTGGAAGGATTTCACGTTATGGGCCTCCAAAACGGATCTCTCTATCATCTCTAAATGCTCCCTTAACGTGTACATTGACTCGCTCGGCTTTGGACTCCTCCCGAACCCAAGAAGATCAACCGCGAATAACCGGTAACTCGACTTAGCCGCGCTAGATAAGTTCGGGAACACCGTCTCACTCCAAAACAACGACGATGAAATGAACCCGTGTATGAACACCACGTCATCTCCTGCTTCACCATCTACATCACCACATTAAACGATTATGCCAAGTTCAGACAACATAGTATAATGCTACAAAAATTTGGAACATCCTACGATTTACATCAGCAGAATTTGGTACCTGTGGTGGGAAAATGGGAGTTTACAAAGAGTGAGGCTTTGGCATTGGGGTTGTTGTGAGGAGAGGATGAGGAAGAGATCCAACTCGTGCAGTATTTGCAATCGCAGTCCGACCACCTAGGAATTTGGTGGGGATGGTGTCTCCCGAATTTGCCCTGGAGCATTTCGACAATGGTGGTGTTGACGGTGAATGTGGAACAACGTGAGTTTCCGTTTCCGTTTCCGTTTCCGTGTCCGTTTACTTTCTTGGAATGTAGAACGGGATCCTCCAGCTTGAACCTCTTGAGCTCGTTGAGGGTTAGTTTTGAAACCTCGGAGACCAACGAGGGTCGAGAGTAAAGCGTGTCAGAGATATCCTCCAACCGAAGCTTGGAAGAGGTGAGGGACACGATCTTGGATTCCCCACCTTGCTCGGAAACCAAGATCTTTCCGCTGCTGGTGATTGCTTCCTTTGTGGAAGAGCAATAGCAGGGTCTGAAATCTGCTTCAATCCACAAGTCCACAGCTTTGAAAACAAAGCACAAGAGAAAATCGACGAGGTCGAGGACGCAGAACGCGACGAAACTCACTGCCTCATTCACAAGCCTTGCACTCATCACCAAAGCGGATCTAGCCTTGGCCGTCACAGCCATTTGCATGATGCAGGTTGCGGATGAGAGAGGAGAAGAAAATGGTGATGAGTGTGAGGGTGAAGAAGAAAAAGGTGTGTCTATTTATGTAACGTGAAGGGAGTGGAGAATGGCATCTGAAAAGTTGAGGCAGTGATGGTTTCTAAAGTTGCAGAGACAGCAGAATAAGATGTTGAAATCTTAAAGGGTGGGTTAATGGAAGGACGCAATGCAAGGCCAAGTACCCTTCTTATTTAGTTTTGTTATGTTTGGTTTGATGAAAGCGTGTGGGCTTCGCTCTCTTAAATTAAAACTTCTTCACACAGAACCAGAGAGAGAGAGAGAGAGAACTGATACAAAATTGATTGTTCATTAAACAGCATTTGTTGGCCAAGAAAAAAAAGTAGTTGGTTGTTGAACCCCTCACAGAAGAAGCAATTTCTCCTTCACCACCACCCTTCTTTAGATGAAGTGTAAACAAGGTATATATAACACCAAAAAAATTAAAAATCACCCTCGCCTAATGCTAAGAATTATAAGTCACTTTCTTGCCCATACGAAATTATCGGCACCGTTTTTTTCCCACTTTTCTCACCCGTTTCAACTTCGCTCTGTTCCTTTATTTCACCACTACATTTCAACTCACACAGTTTTAATTAGAAAGCCATGGAATAATAAATAGTTTAATTCGGACCATAACCCCTTCTATTTAATGCAAGCCATGCTATTAGGTACCCATTTAAAACCCTCCTCAATCATATCACTGGTCAATCAAAGTGATTTTTTTTAATCTGCAAGATTAAGTGTTTTCCTAAAGTTATACTTTTTTATGTAAACATACATTTAGTTTTAACAAGTTCGGTTATATACAATTCTAAAACGCATTAATTTGCCCTCTTATGTTTGTTTCATCACTCCTATGCAAGAAATTTAAGTCTTTGGTGTCAAGAAGTTCCACTTTTGTATGTGTGTTCTTTCTCCTCCTCATGTAATTACTATCACTATTAATTTGTGATTCTAATATTATGTCTTTGCGCCAAGTTAAATTATTTAGTTTTTCAACTGGAATAGTAAATTTTCGATTCCAGTTGGTGATCTTTGCCACCAACGACCTTCATTTATGGCACTCAAATATATATATATATATATATATATATATATATATATATATATATATATATAAATTTAATATATTTATTTTATGTTGTTATAAAATTATTTTAAAATAATTTATATAATTGTGATTTTTAAATCAACTATAAAAATTATTAATATATAATGTTATACAAATATTTAAAATATAACTTTATAAATCTATATAAATTTATATACAATTATTTAAAATATAAATACAAATAAAAACCAAAATAAAATTTGATGTGATAAAATATAAATTAACATAACTTGTTAAAAATATTTAATAAAAATATCAATTTTAATAAAAAATATTAGTATAACATTCATGTAAAAGTTACCAAATTGATATTTTGACAATGACTTGACATGTGGCATAACAATGACTTCACATATTTAAAAAATTAAAAAATAATCAACAAATTAAAAAAAATCATAAACGGATACATGACACATATTTAATGGTCGTAGTATAATACTAAGAGAAATAATTTAATTGTTACACATTTTAAAAAATAGAGACTCAATTGATACCAATTAAAATATGTGGAGCTAATTGAATTTTTGAAAGAACCAACATTAATGACCTCTGATGACTGTTTTACAACAACTATTTCTCAACAAGTGCATTGGTACGTAGTTTGTATCAAGTGTCGTATTCACAGGGATTTAACAATTAACAAGTATATTGATAGTTTTTTTTTGTTGGTTTGTGATAAAGAGTGGAGTAAGGACTATGAATTGATTTCATCTCATCTTCTTCTATACACCACTACCATCCCATCTTGTTAACTTATTATGCAAATAATTAAATATCCTAGAAGTACCTCTTTATATGTAGATCAAGGTTCACCCCTGAACTAGAATCTAAGGACTTCAAACCCAGTGTGATTCCTCAAATCCTGGTAGAATGAATCTTTGCTTTAATATGCATGACTCTCTCTTCCAGCATCCCCTCTTGCTATTTAAATAAGCACCATTACAGGTATGATGATGTGATTGGATCACAATTTGAGACCAATTTTCCAACTCAATCCAAACAAGTTAAATAGATGAATGATCAAGTCATCATTAAGCATAAATCAAACCACAAACAATTGAATGAAAGCAAAGATAAATATCCAAGAAGTAGAAGTGAATAGAATTAGAATTGATTACATCAAACCTGGACACGAGGGAGTTCAACTACTCATAGAATATTACAATGCAATTTAATTACAAAATAATATACTCAAATTTTATATACTTAATTATTATTACTAATATAAAAAAACTATATATAATTTAGTAGTGAAATTTTTGTATGTTTTTCCTTACAAAAATTATAGTTTTGAAATTGTATTTGATATGAAACTCATTTTAAATTAGTTTTTTTAATTTCATCTCTTTCCCTGGATATTCCCGTATTTGAACACATTTTCTTATAATATGTTCCAAAAACTTAATATGAAACATTCCACCTACAATTCAAAAGAATTAATATGAAACTTCCCACTTATAATTATTTGAGTTTTAAGAAATAGTTCTCTAATTCAACAATTGAATTCCTAGTATCATGCTTGAAAATAGGTGAAGAAGTAAATTTGTATTGTTTTTATCTTGAAGGGTATCTTCCCTTTTATCACTTTACAAAAAATGAATCTATTATTTTATTTTTCATCAATATACCTATTTAAAAATAAATAAAGACTAAAAAATAATTTATCAAAATTTGAGAGACGTAATTACTAAAAAAAATATAATAATCAAGTCACATTTAAGAAATAGTTATGAAAAAACATATATAGTAAATAACTTTTCTTTTTATATTCATAAAAAAATAAATATACAAAAAAAATCATAAGATGAAAAAAAAAAACTAAATATCAAACTAATATTTTCCTATCAAGAGAAGGAAGAGAGTTACTTTTTTTTTTTTATCTTAAAAGAGGACGGATGAGAACTAAGAATGAGAGAATGAATTTATATATAACTTTCTATTTCTTTTTAGAAACAAAAAAACAAAAGAAGATATGTAAGAGTAATAAATGAATACATGAGAAACTTAAGATGAGAGAGAATAAAAAAAATATCTCAATAAATTTTATTATTCTTTATTATGTTTACTTTTTTTTATTATTTATTAATATTAAAGTTTATATTTTATAAAAAAAAATAAAAAGCAATTTAATAACTTTTTACACGAATTGAGGCATAAATTATAATTTCCTTTTCTAAATTAGGTATTTGTACACCACAATTACAAAATACATTGATGAATACAATAACTTGGGTGAAATAAAGGAATTAAAACAAACAATACTTCATTGAAAACACAAATATAGTATCTTATTTAAAAACAAATTAAACTAAGTGAAAGAAGTGATAGAATGTAGGAAAATATGATTAAAGAGAGGTTCTTTCACATGAGTAATATTGTTAGGAACCTAGAAGAAACAAAAGATGCATCCAACTCTCTCCTTTTGAACAATCTTTTAGGCGATATTTATTGAATTGAGTGAGAAACTCTAAATTTGGAAGTCTTTCATTTGGTCCGTGTCCTCAGTGAGAAAAATATGCATACGGCAATGACTTTCAAGCCTAACTAAAACAGTCATCCACACCGGCGGAGGAAACAAGAGGCAAGGGCCCAAAACATTTTTTTTTTTAAATTATATGTATTTTAATTTTTTTATAAATTTTATGTATTTTTAAATTATTTAAATTATATAAATCTCTTTAAATTAGGTAGTAATATATTGAAAATTAATGAAAATTAAATTAGGTATATTTTTATTTATTTTATTAAGTAAAACATTTAATGTTAATAAATAATAAAACATAAAATCAAATATAGTAAAGAAAAAAAAATTATTAAGATATTTTTTTTTTCAATTGTCTTTTTGAGTTTATCACGTTGTACTCATCTCTTGCGATTATCTATTTTCTTTTGTTACGGAAGAAAAAAAAAATTAGACACACTCATCATTTTTGCCCTAATTTTTCATATATTCTCTTCCATTTAAAGAAAAAAAAAGGTAACTCTCTCTTGTCTCTCATGGTGAAATATTTGTTTAATATTTAACACTATTTTTTATCTCATGACTCTTTTGTATATTCATTGTTTATAAATATAGAATAAAAAGTAATGTATTATGTGGTTTATCATAGTTAGTTTTTGATTTGTGACTTGATTATCATAGATTTTTTTAGTAATTATGTCTCTCAATTTTTTATTAGATTATGATAAATTATTTTTAGTCTTAACCTTCTTTTTTAAATAGGTATATTGATGAAAAATAAAAGAATAAATTCATATTTTAAAAGTGATAAAAGAGAAACTATCGGAGAAGATGAAAATAAGACAATATGGTTGTTCATTCGCATAACAATGAAATGAAAGCTTCTAAAGACTTTTGGATCAATCTATGCACATTAGCAGAATGGAAGATGAATATTTTGTAGATAATATGATTATTTACATTGAAAATAAAAAAAAAATAGCTAAAATTTTTAATTATGATTTAATTATTTATAAGCTCAAGAATATTAAAAAACGACGATGAACATTCCTTTATATATGTGTAATTTCTTTTATATTTATAACTATATTAAATTTTGTATTTATTTTTATTGAAGTAGTATTAGTAATTAAATATATAAATTTTGAGTATATTATTTTGACTCCCTCAAAAATTTTGGTCCATCCAATACATTCTACACTTAACAATTTCAAAATTTTGGAATACAAAAATAGTCTGAAAGTCTTTGTTCAATGTAATTTCAATTTGCCACTTCTTAATCAATTAAATGACTAACCAATTTAAATTTAGTGATCTAATCAAAATCTATGCTTATAAATTCTTTGATTATCTTATTTCAAGCTAACTCATCGATACCATATAATCAAATCATGCAAATTCAACAACTTAACACACTATTCTAGATTTTGAGGCTTAGTAAAGAACCAAAATTGAAAATTCTAATTATAATATAAATTAAGAAGGATAAAGAAGAAAGTTATTTTTTTTTCTGACTTGGTTGCTTCTAGAACCGAAACAGTAAGAGTTGAATATGTCTCGGTTGTGAATTGAGGTAAATAGGTTACTCTTTTTTACCTCGACCGGATATATCTCGAATCTTAAACTGAAGTCAAATGACAAAAATAACCACGACCTAAACTCTTTCGTGCAATGGTGTAATTTAAAAAATGGTCATCACTACTCATTTAACCTTTCAAAATTTCTCACCAAGGACTTTGAAACACGTATTCCTACAAAACTTTTACAAGGAAACTTTGTTTTAAAATTTCTAACTTGTGCATTATTTAACCTAAATTTATGAAAAAATGTTTACGAATAGTAGTTGAACATCCACATTATAACAGTTTATACATTAATTTATAAAAAAAAAAATAGTTAAAAAAAAGAAATATATGGATGAAAATGAGTTAGAATATATCCATAGTAGAGATAAGGTACGTAGCATCGAAGATTTTGGTAACTGCTTTGGCTGGCAATACAACAGTGCTTGTCTCAACAACCAGAGTGTCGAAAACAAGGCAACATATATTTGTTCCAAAAACCAAACCTAAGTGGTAGTTCGGAGATTGTAATATGAAATAGTAGTACTAGATTTATTGGTCATTCCGTATTTGTAATGGTGGTGACACTTATCTGCTTTATGTGTTATGGCTGCCTCTGTTTCTTTCAGCTATGGAGGTTTTGTGTTTGCAGACTCTCATCAATTCTGGAAACAAAAACGACAACCGCTCATTAATCTTTTCAGAATCCGTTTCAACGCCATATCCATTTCTGATATATGCGTGATGTAAACCAAAACTTTGTTTCTTTTCTCTTCGCCGTAAGTTTTGATACTCGCATGGCGCCACGCATATTTCATCAATGGTGGGTGTTTTGTAGAGTCAAAGATATTGTTACAACTATGAGAATGGGAAGATGAATTAGTAGTGAATTTTGTTTCTCTCTATCATCTTTTCTCTATCTGTCAATCTCGTCATGAGGTAAAATTAACTTATTTACACTTTAACTTATATAACATTTTGGTTTTGCTAAATATTAATTTGAATCTCACACATAAGTTAATATCATATAAATTTATCTTATGAAAAAAATATTTTGCTTTATTTTTTTCCAATTATTTATGAAATTACTTAATAATTTATATTCTAATACTTTTTATCCATAATAAAAACTATTTTAGATAATAATAGTTTTTTATTTATAAGTAATTATTTTGAAAATTTATAATTTATAATTTATTATAAATTAATATTTAAATTAGTTATTGTGAAAACCCCCTCTGCCACCACTTCACCATAAACAAAAACCCACTCCCTCTCTAATACCCTCTCCTTCCCCTACCCTTCTCTGCCTTCTCTCTACCAAGTTCACCCAAAGAATTTCTGCAGTAGGTCTAATCCTCTTCCCTGTTGCAGAATATAGGGCTGAAGCAAGATCAGAGCCACTTTCCCAAGCTGAGTCTCCCTTTCCTACGCTGCCTTAGGTTGGAGTTTGAGGTATTCTCTTTGGTTGAGGAGTCAATCCTAGTGGAATTTCCAAAGGTAAGGGGAGTTAGCTAACTTTTGCACAAACCATTTAGAATCTGTCCTGATAAGTCTAAATTGTATGCTTAAGTATCGAATTGATGATTGAATTGTGTGATTTATTGTGTGTTGCTGAGTTTGTGATGAATCTGGACCCTTGCATGTAAGAACAGGCTTGAAAACTGGTATTCTCGCCTGGGCGAGTGACTCTCGCCTGAGCGAAACTATCAGAGAAATCACCCCTGTTCCTGCGCAAAGTCTCGCCTAGGCGAGCTGGAGTCGCTTAAGCGAGATCTGTTCTCGTCTAAGCGAGCCAGCCTAGCCTGAGCGAGAGTTCGTCCAGGTTTTTATTTTGGCCACTGTTAGAGTCTCGCCTAGGCGAGATTGACTCGCCTGAGCGAGATGGCCTCTCGCCTAGGCTGGATTTTCTAGCTTGGGCGAGGTCCCCTACAGTGGTTGGCTTGAAATCCTGTTTTAATGATTGAAGTGATAAGAAGTATTGTAATTATGTGCAGTTACTCTCCTGTATGCTTGAAATATTTTATGGATATAGTGAGAATCGAATAGTTGATGATTGTGAATGATGAGAAGTTGTGTTTATAATGGAGTTTCAAGGGAAATTTATAAGAGTTTGTTAGTGTGTGTAAGGACATGAGGAATCCGTATTGGATGGCATCCTGAAACTCCAATAATCATTCATGCTCATGTAGAGTAGAATGGATTATGTCGTGAGGAGTAGCAGGATGTCCTAGTCTTTGGACTCGATAGAGCCTTAGACGCGAAGGGGACTTACCCTGTGAGAGGTTGGGTGATAACCCCTTGTGTCCAAACTCTGCAGAGCTTGGGAACCTTCACAGGTGCAAGCCACCAAGAGCTTCAATGTCGCTTACACAATCCGGATATCGAGTCTAGAATTTTATGTATACTTGCGATATGTTTGTGATTGATGTTTTCAATATGAACTGTATGTTTTTCCCTCAAATTTCAGTTTGCTCACCCTTATTGTTCATGTCTGTTTTCTTTATGTTTCTCCTTGCTATGATCACTTGTTGTTGGTGTGAGCAGGGCCGAGTCCAGATGGTGATGTCCCTCCCTCTAGCAGGAGCTGAGTGATCGATGAGTAGTCCCGTGGTAGAGCTCATGGATTAGATGCCATGTAGTTTTGAGATGTTTTAGTTTATGTTTGAATACCTATGTTCTTCACCACAAATTCATAGAATATGTTTTTGGATGACTATATCAGCTGTATATTCTATAGTGTTGTTTCATTTACTATCTGCAGTGCTTAATCATAATATAATGTTTTATTTGATAACGTGAAAAACTATTAAATGGGATGTTATAGTTATTGTATTGATCAATTATTTTTTATTTTAAAATTGATTATTATTTATAAAAGCAATTGTAGTATAGAATTAAGATGCCATGCCTTTAAAGCTAAAAAATGTCAACATAACTTACTAAAAATTAATACATAGGGTTTTCCGAAAAAAAAAAACTAAAATACGGAAGTGTACACATAAGTGATTTGAGAGAAATTTGATCAAAAAGTGTCCTTTGGGCGTAAGGGACAAAAAGTTTATGGGCTTAACCTTCATCACTTCAATTATTATTGTTAAATAGAAATTTCTTTATTTTCACTTATCATTTAAATAAATATTTGCTTAAATCAGTATTTTATTTTTTGAGTTTGAGAGTTTGATGCAAACTTAATTAAGATGTAAATTTATGAAATTTTAAAAGTCGTATTATAATATAAAATATGGGAGTGTTAAAATTTTTTAGAGATTATAAAAATATGAAAATATAAAATATATGTTACAAGATAAACTTATTATATTTTGTTATATATATTTTGTTACATTTCGTATCAACTAAAAACATATTCAATCAACCTTTTTTTTATTATGATTAATATTAATATTAATATTAACACTATTATCATCATTTATAGTATCTATTTTGATGGGTGTTTTCATTGTTATTATTATAATTAAGTTTATTATTATTATTATTATTTAATTCACACCAAATACCCCACAACTTTATTTGTAAGAATAAAATAGGATAACTCTACCGAGAAGAATAATAAGATATATTTCTAAATATTGTTTCCATCGAAGTTGGCCTGAGCCTAATATGTAAGGTTGGAAATATGGATGTCAAAAAAATTCGTATCCATAGATATTTGTGGATAAAATCCACAACAGGTAAGAAATGAATATTGTAAATGGATATCCACGGGTAACGGGTACGGGTATTTTTTATACCCGCATGTTAACGAAGCGGGTATAGATATCATAGTATCCATACCCGCTATACTCTAATTTAAATTATAAAAAAACATCATTAAAATATTAATATATTGATTTTGAATGAGTTATTTTTTTATCAATTAGTTTTTAAAAAAATTCATTTCTTTGTAAACTGACATTTAACACTATTTAAATGGATTATTTGGACTTTGTTTAAAATTTATGAATGTTATGTATTGTATTTTATTTAAATTTACGATTAAAATATGTTGTTAAATATTTATTTTTATTTTTTTATAAATAACCATGGATAATCGTGAATATTTGTGAATATTAAAATATTATGTAGGTATCCGTATAATAGATATCCGACAAATATGGATATAAATACAAGACGGATATTTACCCGTAGATAAAATACAAAAGAGCTACTACTCATACCTTACCCATCTCATTAACATCCTTAGATGAAAACATCTATATGAGAGCAACTTACTATCTAAATACTATTCATCATCGGTTCATTGTTTTAAAGGACAAACTTTACTTTAAAAACAATCATGATATTTAACTGAAATAAATTGAAAAGGAGAAGACTTCTAAAAAGGTCGTCAAATTTTTTTATAAAAAGGTTAAATAAAAGATTTATAAAATGCTTCCAAATTTTGTCGACATACCAGTTCATTATTGTAATAATTATTCTCACCAAAACCTTTAAACACGGTTAATAATTTGTCCAATCTATTATAAGAACCATATTTATTTTAAAAATCAATTTATTTATTTACTTCTTTTGACAAAGTGAGTTGTTGAAATGGGACATATCACAATAGTAAAAAGATACCATATTCCTAAGGTATCCAAAAATCAAGATTCCTCGTTAAGAACTATATCCTTCGCCACTCGTAATAAATACTGTACTCAAACAAGAAGAACAATCACAATTAGAGAATGTACACACAAACTCAACCACCTATTCATGAGACAACTACTTTTTTTAGTAAATTAATATATTGTAATACAAGTTATTAATTATGTGCATTCATAAGAAATAAGACACCAAGAACTGAAACCGACATTTAATATAGGGATAGAAAATTAATATGAGAAGATATGTTTTCGCAGCAATACAAAAATATTCATTTAAAAAAAAAAATAAAGAGGTTGTTGGTTCCATCTCCACAAGTTGAGGTACATAAGTTTTGACGAAGACAATTCAATTAATTATTTTTTTTATGAGGCACTTAAATATTACATAGATTAAAACTTTGAAAACATTAACATTATATTGAACTTCAATAAATCAAGTTTTCAGATCATATAAATCAAAGTTCGTTTAAAGAATACTTTGAAAAATAAGTTTTAGTTTAATAGGATTGAAATATAAGATAAAATATTGAATAGACAACTTTCACAAGACTTATATATTAAACATGACTTAACTCATTTTATTCACTCAATAACTTTTGCTCAATAGGTTTGAGTAAAATTATTGTATAAATAATTGTAATATTGAACTTGTGTTCATCTATAAATAATTCAGACAACTTTCCAACCACTAATTAATGTGTTTATCTATTAAAAATTTGATTCTATAGTGATATGCTTAATATCCCATCATGTCACTTCAAAATATTTAATCTCAAACAAAATATATTAATACAATCAAAATTAACATATAACATTTAAATATTCATGTTTTAAATCATATACATATACATATACATATTTATAATAATTTTAACTCGTAGAATTAAAATCAAACACTTTAATGTAAACAATACATGTGAAATGAAATTGCTTGAGGGAATTTAATTACGAAATTATCTTAATCGTTACCAAGTTTAGATTTGCTAAACAAATCCTCATTGGGTGAATTTACCTAAATTGTTAAGCGAATCAAAATTTGATAAGCGAACCAAGTATAAAATTAACCGTGATTTATTGGATAAAGTTGTTGAATGAATTACACAGAACCAACAATTCTGCAGAATTTTTCAAAAATTGGCTTCAATTTCAAAATAACTCAATTATTCATTTTAAAAAGGTTAAAATTCACTAAACATTATATAAAGTATAGATTGCATGGTATAACTAATATTTCTGAATTTGAACATGTCAACTCCCAATTTCAAGTGCTAATACAAATACAACTCATCAATTTAAAAATTCTCAAATAGAATAATCATAATCAACAATTATATTGATCAAGACTTTGAAATAATTTCCCTTACCTAAAACCTTCATAAAATCCAAGCAATAAACAAAAGAAAGTTAAACACTATCAATAATATACAGTGCCTACAGGTCTATCATTAAATCTACCAAAAGAAAATGTTAAAAGATGAATAAGTTCAGATAATCAAAATTCTCAACTAAGAGGATCAAAATTTAACAAATGTGAATTATTCACAAATAGAGTCAAAATATTGAGAATAAATAATTTATTGAATAAAATTAAGCTCACTCTAAGATAAATTACAATAGGGCACGAGTGATATATTTTGCTAGGTTACGTCTCTAGTATGATTTTGTGAATATCCAAAGAATAAGCATTTTTAGACCTATTTCATCCTATAGATTTAATATATTTGTTCAATGAATTTCTACTAGAGAACAATAAGTTTTTTTTTTTTATTTAACTTTGTCAAACACAAAATTATATTTCGTCCAATATATTTGATTTCTTTAAATAATATGTTATATTCGAGATGCAAATTTTTGAATGTATAAAAGTAATAAATATTTAAATAGATATATAAAAATTCAAAAACTTTGATATATTCTTAACTTTACATTTTTTTTATATTTTAATATATCAAATTAATCGATATAGATAAATATACTAGACTTGAATTTTAAATTAATTAAAAAAACAAGATATATATAAGATTAAAAATTGGTAATTTATAATTGAGAGATTGAAATAACATCGAAAATAAAAAAGACCAAAACAATAAAAAAATAATTTAATTCTGACAAAGATTGCATCAACTTGCATATGTACACAATTTATTCTCTATTTGAATGTAATTGTTATTTATGTAATTTGATTCCTAAGAGTTATGTGTGTACATTTTCTCCACCATGTACATTTATTCTTACCTAACTTTTTTTTATCAGAAAATCTCAAACGTGAAACTACTGGTAGATGTTGATATGAAAGAATGATAGCACTGTGTATTTAATTATTTCTCCAAAATAAGGTTAGTTGTGATTCCCTCCCTTTCAATTTTTGTTTTAATTGACATATTGACTACAAATATTTAAGTAATATAAATGTAAAACAAAAATGTTTTCAAATATTCTTATAATAAATATTTCCTATCATCTTGAAGAACGTAGTTTAATTTGAAGAACTAAAATAAAAATACTCTTCTTTGTCTTAAAATTAAAAAAAAAATGTAAGATTACAATACATTAGTTAAAAAATGAACTATACAAATTTTGAAAAAAAATATCCTAAAATTTTAATGATTTTTAAATATATATATATATATATATATATATATATATATATATATATATATATATATATTAAATAATTATAAGAAATACACAGTTGCACGAAGAGTTTGTTGTGTTTCAACAATTAATTGGTTCTTCTATGTTCGTTCTTTCCTTTTATGTGAAGACACTCTTTTGTATAAGAAATACCCATTCAAAATTGAACAATTAGTCCAAACAAATACACACAGTATATATTTATCAGAGAAATGATTAATATAATTAATAGGTGAGTAATGTCAATATAAAATACACACTCATAAATACATTAATTAACATGCGACAATTCTCACTGCTCTATCTCTCTCTTCTTATTTTTTTTTTTTTAATATGACGGAGTCGATAATTCCTAGGAACATAGAAAAAAAAGTTATTAAGTTTGGAAAATAGTATTAGATTATAATTTATATTATTTATAGTAAAATGTATCTTATTTTGTTTGAAATAAAATGTAAACCGTTGTCATTGATATAGACATTTTGTTGTTTAGACTTGTACTATGAAATTTTGTATTAATTGAGAGATATATGCATCCATGATTACAGTATAGTTATTACTCTATCAAGTAATTATGAATGACACAATATTGTGTTATACCATCTAGATGTTTAAACTTCAAGCAATAAACAAAAGAAAATTAAAAATTCTTAAACAACATAGGTGCCTACATGTTTATAATTAAATCAATCAAAAGTGAATAAGTTAAGAAAATCAACTAATAAGAGCAGTACAAGCTTAAATTATTAACTAATGAAGTCCAAATACTAAGAATAAAGAGTTTATGGAAAAAAAGAACTTACTCTATGATAATTTATAACCAGATAAAATTTTTATTTTTTTGTTATATATATATATATATATATATATATATATATATATATATATATATATATATATATATATATATTAGGCAGCTCCGTTTTTCTTTATAAAAAATATTAATATTAAAGTATTTGAGGTTATTTATCCATTTAAAAGAATATTTACAAAAGAAAAAAATTTAAGGAGAGAACAACAAAACAAAACATTTGAAATGTTCTTCTAATATAGTTTTTATATCTTTTCATTTGTGGTCCTTTTTAATACAAATATCATATGTCTGGTTCCTTTCTTTGCATCCCTTAGCATTTTGTTGGTATAACTTCATATTAATTGTCAATTGCAGCATGTTATTGATATATTCATTTTAGCCTCAATCAGCAATAATCCACTTATCTATTTTGGTGCCTATTATCTTAAGAATTAAAATTGAGAAAGGTTGAATTGTCTCAAACACAATCCCTGCAAGGTAGAAAAAACTTCTCTGCTATCTATAGAATAGATACCATGGGTTAACCACAAGAAGAGCAACAAACTTCACTCAGAGTGACTTTAAGCATTGAATTGAGCATTAGTATACCAATCATTGTATGAGAATATTATGCTAGGTAGTTTTTGTTTCATCAATGTCCATGTATGCATTTGTGCCATACAAAATATTTCCTTTCAGTCTACCTTTCCCTGCTTAAATAGTATCACATTTCTATGTTTCCAAATTTTCCAGACAATAGCTGCCTGCATTCTTTTCCATATTTGATTTTGTTTGTTATTTAATTGCATGAGGTGAAAGTGTTGGAAGTTAATTATAAAATGATTATAATGCGATGCATTCACTCCCATCCACCCATGACACATTTCTCACATAGTTTGGACTACTTTACAAGAAAAAGAAAATATGTTTCACATGTTATCACTTCATGTGCATAACTCACAAAGATTATTGTCTAATTGTGTCCCTGACTATTAATTTGTCCTTTGTTGCCACCTTATCCAACAATACTCTCCATTCTAGTATTAGTGTCTAATAACTAACCTTTATACTCCAAAATGATTTGAAGAAGTTATGGATCACCTTGTAATTTATTATATGTAGACCTAAATGTATAAGATCTTTCTTCTTCCTTCAACCAAACCCAAGAAACTTCACAATCCGGTTATTTTCCACACAAATTTTGTTCTTGTCCAAGTATTCCATACCCAAATGTTATGTTCCCATAACCCTATCTTCCTCTTATCTCACGTTTTATAATCCAAAGATTAAGGTTTAATTTTTTACCCATTTTACTTAATAGATGTGATAAATTTATTTAACTAATATTGAGTAGAAGTGAATGAATTATTTTTTTATTTAAATTTATCAAACGAATTATTTCACTAAATAAATCTGCTTTATTTTAAAATAATATATTATATTCAATATATATTTATATATATTTAGATCTGATAATATTTGAATATATATACATTTATTATAACTTTAATGCCATTTTTAAGTTTACATTTAGTTTATTGTATTTTAATAAATTAAATTTTTTCATACCAATATATTAGACTTATTTTAATTTATTAAAATAAATAAAATCAAACGTATATAAAATCAAAAACCAATATTTTAAAATCAAGAGATTAAGATAACATGAAACATAAAAAAAAATCAAAATATTAATAATTATACTAAATATTACATTGATGCTCATATGTACACAATTTGTTTTTCTGTGTCTGAATATAATTATTATTTGCGGAATTTGATTCCTCCACTTCAAGGCTACTTCATCCACCTAACATGCTTCTATCACTTGAATAACATCATAGAAACATGTTATTCAACGTTCATATGAAAAGAATGATATCACTGTCTGTCTTCAATTATTTATCCAAAATAAAGTTAGTTATGAATTCCTCCTTTCGATTTTTCTTACATTATGACAAATTAAAAACATTTAATTAATATGAATATAAAAAATTCAAAAGTATACAATATATATATATATATATATATATATATATATATATATATATATATATATATAATTACAAGATGAAAAAGTAAATATAACTGCACTCTTCTGGTGAAATTGTTACATACCTAATAAACATTTTATTCTTTCAATTCATGTGAAAGTACTCTGTCCAAAAGAAAGAAAAAAAATAAAAGAAAAAGAAACGTGATTATTATTAAAAAAATAAAGAGAAATTGGTCCAAACCATATTTTTAACGTGTAAATGATAAACTGCATAAATCACACCACACTTACAAATCTTACCAACTCTCATATATGTGACAGAAAATTATTAATATAATTAACCCGTGAATAATGTTAATACGAAATACACACTTACAAATACATTAATTCACATATAACACCTGAATAATGTTAATATGAAATACACGCTTACAAATACATTAATTCACATATGCATTTTTGTCTACCGTGAGACTATTTCTTTTACTATTTTTAATACGAAGTCGATAATTTCTAGGCGACTAGAGTTAGGAAATAATACTAATAAAATTTAAATTATTCATAGTAATCATGAAATAAAATTTAGGTTGAATTATTTGTTTGTATCTCTATTTATGAAATAATATAGTTTTGTTCTCGAGTTTTTTTTTTAATTTAGTTTTTATTATTAATTTTGATTTGACAATATTAAAATTAATGTTACGTGTTAATTTTTTATTTTTATGAATTTTTTGTATTTTTTTCTAATTTTTTTTTTAATTTTAACCTAAAATTTATACTATTTTGATTAATAAATATTTGTTATTTATATTTGTAATGTGAAACATTTTACAGCAGAACATTCAGATCCACGTCCTGTCTAATTGATGGATTGAAAGATATATGCATTCATTGTCACAACTATTAATTTATCGAATAATTTTGTATAAAAATATTATATTTGGAGAGAGAAATATTTCTCATTTTTTATTTTTTATTTTATCGGAAATAATAAGCATAAAAATGTCATAAGATTGTTTTATGGCATATTGTTTACTATTTAAGATTATATTTTTAAAAATATTAAGAGGTGTTAATTTTATACATATTTTTTAGTTGTGCTATTTATATAAATTATTTGTTATAAACAATTTGATTACTAATAATTTTAAAAAATAAATTAATTTAATTTTATAAAATTGAAAATTGGTAAAAAATAAATGAGGAAATAGATCGTTTGGATGTACACCAAATTTCAATTCTTACGGGAATACGAGATAATATATATTAAAGTATTTTAATTAGTATGTTGGATTATGTTAAAAGTGATTTATGGAGAGACTACACGATTATATAAAATTTAAACCTTCACTTTGGACAAAATTTATATAGAATATTTAGATACTACGAGTTTTTAGGTATTGTGAGTATTGTTCTCTGATCATATTCAAAGTTTATTTGGATCTATAATTTATTAAAAGGATAAATATGTTTTTAGTTGTGAAACTTTCAAGTGAAATTAAAATTCGTCTTTATTTAAATTTTGATATATTTTGTTGTCCAAACTTAAAAAATTAATAGATAAATAGTTTTCTTAAGTCAATTATGTTATTTTTTTTACGTGTTAAACACATTTCGTATTAGCATTTGACTTGTTTACACCATTTGATATGTTTTCACTTGTCAGCTGAAAAAAAATACATTTGACACATAAAGAAATGTAATGTAATTAAGTTAAAAAGACTATATCAATTCATTTTTAAAGTTTGAGGACTAAGTGTGTGTTTGATTTTGTGTCAATTTGATGTAAGAACTAAAAGTATATTTAAACTCAACTTTAAAAATGAATGAATACAGTCTTTTCAATTTTATGTCGTTAAAATTTTTGGACTTGTTAATTTCCGTTTTAAAATTTTCAATTTCACCTAGAATGTGTTTGACATATAAACAAATTTAATATATTTAAATATTACAATTGCATATAATCCTAAACTTAAAAACTCAATTAAATATTTTGAATAAAATAAAATTTCCATATCTGTTTGAATGAGAAAATAGGAAAGAAGGTATTTAATTTTGAGAGAAGAAGACTGTGGCACACGTTGAACAGGGAAAAGAGTTAGGAGTATCTGAAGCAGGAGAGATAGGAGCATTAATTGAGAGGTGAAGGTTTTAAAGAAGCAAAGGTCAACAAGAGAGTGTCCATGGCAGCAACAACTGTTTTTGCAGGCTTTTAATTTCACTCGCCAAAGTCAAACCTCTCCCACACCATTTGAGTGATGTGACTCAATGCCTTATTTCAAAAAATTGGGTAAGACTCGTATGGGAATTTCTATGACACAAAATTCATCATCAATTTCCCTCCACCTAATTAATTTATCGACATTTTACCTTTTCAATGCTACCTCTCTCCTAGGAAGACACTACGAGGTTTCTTGTCTTCATTGGTGACTTCTTCTTCTTCTTCTTGATGTTCCATAGTTGAGGAATGCATCAACCCATGGAGAGTTATTATGGCTCGCGCAAATGTTGACTTTCATTACTACTTCCTTCCACAGTGCATATGGTCCATTCCTCAACCTTTTATTGTTATGAGCTGGAACCTCAAGAACTCTCAGTTACTATTTTAATTCAAACTTGGTCAATTTCAAACACCATGTGCTTGTTGCCTGCACGGCTTTTCATCATCACTCATCCATGTCTCCTGTTTCTGTTTTTCTGCATTTCCAATTCAAGACGTGTAAAATTAAAATTATATAATTTCATGTATGAGATTAGAGATGGGTGATCGCTAGAATAGATTTTTTAAAGGCTTTTTTGTATTTATGGGTCCGTTAGAAGTGAAATTTGTAAATATGGATTCGTTGATTTTTTTTTGTCAAAAAGGGTCAAGTCGTCATGGTGGAGGACGACATTACAGGCGAAGTCGTCCTCCACCCTACCGGTTTCTCTTTTTTTTTTAAAAAAAGCAAAGTCGTCATAGAAAATAACGGTTTTAGTTTTAAGAAAAAAGTGAAGTCGTCCTTACACATGACTTCACTTTTCAGATTTTTTTTATTATTTTTTTGTTATTTTTTTGAAAAACAAAATTCAGTTTTAATTATTTTTTTTGTTTTTTCAAAATTTTCAGTTTTAATTATTTTTCTTCTTTTTCAAAATTTCGGTTTTAATTATTTTTTCTTTTTTTTTTCAAAATTTTCAGTTTACATTATTTACTTTTTAGTTTTCATTAATTACGAAAAAGAAAATAAAAAAAAATTTTGAAAAGTGAAGTCGTCATGTGCAAGGACGACTTCACTTTTTTCTTAAAATTAAAACCGTCGTCTTCCATGACGACTTTGCTTTTTTTAAAAAAAAAAAATGAAACCGGTCCGGTGGAGGACGACTTCACCTATAATGTCGTCCTCCACCATGACGACTTGACCCTGTTTGACAAAAAAAAAATCAACGAACCCATATTTACAAATTTCACTTCTAACAGACCCCTAAATACAAAAAAGCCTTTTTTAAATAATGACTCTAACCTAATTTTGATATCATGGTAGTAGCCAAGTTTAAGTTAAATTACATTTTTGTTTTTCTATTTGTCAACTAATATCAGTTTGGTTCTCAAGTTTTTTTTCTTCTCAACTTGGTCCTCATTTTCTTAAAAATGACTCAATTTAATCATTGATGTTAATTTTGACCAAACGGTGTTAGAGTGAACGTCATATGTCAATTTCTGATTTTTTTAAATTTTTGAATTTTTTTTAAATTTTTTAAATTTTTTTAAATTTTTTTATTTTTTTACACGTGTCACTCCATAGTTGTGTCACATGTCAAAATGATTCCATTTGGTCTCTATATTTGTTTTTAGTTTCAATTTATTCCTAATTTTTGTAAAATTGAAACAATATTGTCCCTTCTTAAATTAATACTCAATTTAATTTTTTTTATAAATCTTATGATTATATTCTTACTAAAATTGATATTTTTCTTAAATATTTGTAGAAATATTTTTAAACAAACTTTTTTTTAGTTTTATTATTAAACAAATTTAAACCCCAAACTTAATTTCAACAATTACAATTAACAATTTTGTTATCATATATAAAGACATCAAGTGTATCATATTATACAAACTTAGTGAATATTAAAGATCAAATAACTTGTCACACATAAGTTTAGGAACTAAATTTCAAGTTTAAAACAAAACCAAAGTTTAATGTTTTGTATAGAATTTAAAGTTAGTTTAAAATATTTCTAGAAATATTTAATAAAAACTTTAATTTTAGTAAAAATATTATATCACCATAAGATTTATAGAAAAGTGAATTGAATGTCAATTGAAGTAGAGACAATATTACTTCATTTTTACAAAATTTTGGACTAAATTGAAACTAAAAACAAATATAGGAACCAAATTGAATCATTTTGACACGTGACACAAATGTGAGGTAACACGTGTAAAAAATTTCAAAAAATTAAAAAAAAAAAACATAAATCGACACGTAAAGTTGACTTTAACACTGACAGTAATGACCAAATTGAATAATTTTTAAGAAAATGAGGACCAAATTGAGACAAAAAAACTTGATAACCAAACTGATATTACTTGATAAATAAAAAGACCAAAAGAATAATTTAATATAAAATTTAAGTCTAAATCAATTCTATAAACTCACTTATATAAGGTGTGATGTGTATCCTACTTATATATAATTTTTCTTTTCTTTGGTCGATGTAGAATTTTCTAATATTTTCTACTATACCCTTTGATTTTGATTTTAGCCATAAAATTATATAAGAGGATACAACATGTATAAAACTCTTCCAAAACAAAACACTGAGAAAATGTAAAAGGAATTGTAATAAAATATATAAGGTTATGTGTTTATTAAAATTTATTAAGATTAAATGGCTTCAGATTTTGAATTGAAAATAAGAAAATTAAATGAAATTTTTTATTATATTTAAATATAGCATTGAATGTTTATCGGGTAAAGTATATGTTTTGTTTTTTCTTTTTTAAGTTTTACCTTTTATAAAATATTTATATCAAATAATAAAATAATTAATTTATATTATACTTTTTATCTATAAGATTGAGTAGTTTTTTAATAAATGTGGAAGAAAGTTTAAATTATGAATATAATGAGATTGTTTAAAAAAAAGTACAGTATATTTCTGCATTTAACTTCTTTTAGTTATAAGATGTTTAATCATTTTCTCATGTTTTTTAACTTTAAAATATATTTAATAATTTAAAGGAATTAAAAAATAAAAAATCAAACCAGAAAATGTTAATTTAATTTAAATTTTATCTTATATTAAAACGGAATCGTTGTGAATTATGTTTTATTTATATGTTTAGTTAAAATCATTATTCAATAAAAAAATTCAACAGAATCACAAACACGTGTACACGCTCCATTTAGTGAGACATATAGATTCCCATGTAACAAACTAAAAGAAAAATAATATTTATGGCTCTGAGAATTACTTTCAAAATAAATTCCAGAATTCTCTTAATAGTTTTTTCAAGAATATTTACAATTGCTTTTTTTTTATATAAAATCAACCAATTAATCAGAAATTATAATTTCTATAACTTTTATTTTAATTATTGAACTATAAGCAGGGAAGACTCAACAGTGTGAGAGGCCTAAAACAAACTTAAAAAATGATATATTTTATTTTAAATTTATTTTTTGAGCTATTTTATATAAATTATTTATTAAATTGTCATAATTTATTTTATTTAACATTTATTTTTCAATAGATAATAGGACTAATCTGTTTAATCTTTTTTGAGACATTGTTGGTTTCAAATAAGTTTTTATTATCTTTAATTTTGAGAAACTCATTTTGGCTGAAACAACTTACACTAAAATTGTTAACATTATTTTGGAAAATTGTTTATTCTTTTTATATAATTAAAAATTTCAATTCATTTTCCAAACCTATAGTTTCTCTTAACATATTTAATTTTGAAATTAAATTAAATCCATCGATATCCAACAAATTATCATGTTTTAAAGATTTTTCAAGTTTTAAGCACTTTTCTTTCAAAATTGAAATATCTACAATACACAAAACATTTGTTCTTTTTTGTTCATAGCTCATTTTTGTTATACAATTAAAGTCTCAATTCTTCTTTTCTTTTGAATTCTTAAATAGCCTAATTCAAATTTTCTAGTTTACATATCTATATATTTTTATATGAAATAAAGAAATGATAATATATAAAACACTACTAAAGATAAATATATAAAACGAATGAATTAAAACAATAAATTTTGTTATGGTTATCAAGAAAATAAACTCGATAGTAGACTTTATCTTGAAGTCTCAAGTCCTTTTTTCGTTCTTAAGTCTCAAATTTTTCACAAACTTGCAAAGTTGTTTATTTTAAGATTAATCAATAATAAAAATTATTAAAAAAATATTGTTCTTCTAATCTCGATAGTAAGTTTTTTTTTTCTAACTTGAATTATCTTTCTACAAAAAACTCAACTTTGAATTATGCTTTAATTAATCTATTATCCACTGAAAGAGTAAACCATAATGTAATTAATAGTTTTGTAAAAAAATTCAGTTTCTCCTTAAAATATATGCCCAAAAAAAACTCTGTAAATATAAATGTACCAAAAAACAAAATTTGACAAAAGAAACACATGTCTAGTTCTAATACAAATCCAAAACAGAATAAAAATAAAAACAACACAAATAAAAAGAAAACACATATTAACCAAAGATGAAGATGAAAAAATTGATACACACGAGCAATATGAGATTGAAGAGATTTAAGGGATATAATATGCCAATACCCTAAAAAAAGACTATTAGAAGAAAATAAAGTAAGGAGAGGTGAGAGAAGTCATTGAGAGACAAAAGAAAAAAATAGAATCCAGATTGATTATAAAAGAATAAAGATAGATAATCATTCTCTCTTGTAAACAAAATTATAATATACTAAAAATATGTTTTAACTCATTAATTATTATTTTATTATTAATAAAAATTAACATACACTGATAATAATTTAATTAAATTTTATTTCCAAACAAAAACTTATAATTAATTTAATAGAGTTATATTAGTAATAAAATATTTTTTAGAAGCCTTTTTATCTTAAACATAATTCTATAATTAGTTTAATAGAGATATATTAATTAGTAAAAAAAAGTTTTAGACTTTTTTTCTTAAACATAATTTAATAAAAAAATATTAGTAGTAAAAGAAATTTTTTTGAAATCTTATTATCCTTATTATCCTTGAAACCTAAAGCGAATGTTTTATTTTACCCTTAAACCAAGCATGACTATAAGACATTATGACTATAAATTAGGATTAAACTTATTTATAATGTTAACGCATATATATAATTTCTTCTTATTTTATTTTATTAAAGAGTTTAATTCCTGTGTACTTCTTCAATAACAACTTTTATCCTATCAACCAATTAAAAGTTTTGTAAAGTATAACTTTTAAAATATTTTTTAATCAACTATCATTAATTTACGTAAAATAGTTTTGATTTAATAAGTGGTTCACTTGTCACTCTAATGGAAAAAATACTATAAGTTTATAACTAAATATTCCTAATTAAACACTAAACAAGTACATTAAATAAGCATAATTGGATTATTCTAGCTTACACACAAAATAACATACAGAAGAAAAAAAAAGGAGAAAAATATGTTTTTTCTTTTAAAATATTACGTAAAACTAAAAATAGTTCCAGGTCAAAATTTGTATACCATCTTATCCTATACTTTTACAAATATTTGTTTTGGTATCTAATTTCCCAGCAACATTAAAGTTCATTTTAAATGACTAATAACATGCCACATTTTATTTAATTTTTTATATAATAAAATCTTTATGTTAGCCTAGCCCACCTTACAATTAACTAAAAATAAATAAATAAAGTTAAAAGACACAACATATAAAGATAACAAATAGTGCATACGGAAGTACAGGAAAATGAACTAATTCAGCTCAAGCACAACCTTTCTACAATTATTATTATCGTTATTATTTTAATTATATACTATTATATAATTTTATTATTATATAATATTATTATTCTATTATTGACAATACTATTATTATTATTATATACTATATTGTTACTATTATTATTATTATATACCATTATCAATATTAATGTTATTATTATTATTATTATATTAATACATATAATAGAATTAGTCACGTAAGATACATTTTAACATTGAAAAAATAAAAATTAAAATCAATATTTTAAAAAATCAAAGGGATAAAAATATATTTTTCTTTTTTTTAGCCATATAACTTAATTCAGAAAATGCCATTGTCATGGAATTGAACGATAAATTCATCCAAAATTAAATTTTATATTACAATTCTAATAACATATATCCAAAAGATAAACACTATATGTATTCAACATGATTTCTATTCTATATAATTTGTAGTTATACCATAATATATACGTAATATTTATCCAACCATCTTCACGTTAAAATCCACGAAAGACGTTGTTATCACACACCAATATGATTTGAATAAGTTTAATTTTTGAATAATTATATATATATAATCATTATAATTAATCTTATAATAGATTATTAAAAATATGAAAATTTTGAAATTAGTATTAATGTATTAAACCATAGAAAATGGTTTTTACTCATAATTTTAAAATGATAAAAAAATTAAAGAAAAAATAATTGTTTATCATGTTTGTATGCATTAAACAAATTAATTATGTCATTGCTGGAATAAAGTTGTTCGAGGATTTTTTTTTTTTTTTAATTAATGGATTAGGTGCTAAATAATCTTATACATAAAATAAGTAAAGAAAAAAAAAATTGTTTATCAACTTCATGCTCATAATTATTCTTTTGCCAATTAGAAACACATTTATGTGAAACGTAACATATTAAGTTAAATAATCAAAATAGAAACTTAAATATTCAATTCAAACAACCATTCAAATATGTCCATATTTATTATGTTATTTTCATTGTAAATCATTTTTTCAGGTATATATCATATCCTTTAATATCCATATATTGACCCAACCCACAATGACACAAAATTCTACAATTTATTGAGACAAGTGAGGACAAAATTATAAAAACTATATTCTTTATCAATTAATTTGGTTTAATGTTAGGTCATACTTTTGATAGAACAAGTGATTTTTATACCATTGGTGTTGTGTTCTTCTCTTTAGATTTTTATGAAAAGTGTGTCACCTTTTAGATTATTAAATCAATTGATCCACAATAATAAGTTTTCTACATTTATTTGCATACATGAATCATGATACTTTTGATAATTAATTCAATAGTTAGGTCTATAGGTGTGTGGCATGTGATTTGAATATTTATATCTTATATGAATTATATCACCTAGGTCATATTTCAACCGTGATTTTGTGTCTTTGTATTTATTGAGAACGTAACGTAACTTATTCGTGATAAAAAAAAAAAAAACAAAAACTAAATTCCGTAAAATTTAAAAATATATATCGTGTTGAATAACTAGAACGAAAACGAGCGAATTAAAAGAATTTTAACACTTAATGTCTTAACATTGTAGTTTACCAAACAAAACCTAACACTTAAGTTTTGAAACGTGGATTTTCAACTAGTGTAAAAGAAATTCAAATTTACTCAAAACGTGTTTAATGAAAAGAAAGATAAAAATCAATGAGAAATAGAGTAAATAAAAATATTAAGGAATGAATAAATATATAATTTGCGTTGTGAAGTATAATTTTTATCATGTGTTTGGTATGGTCTTTCATGTTTTTGTATTCTTTTATTTTATTTTTAAAAAAAATTTATATGATGACAATTGATTAATGAATTTTTAGATATCAACATATTTGTGATGTCAATGTTTTTAGTGATGTCCAAAATGATCTTATCTGAAATAAATATATAACATAATTATTTGGAATTATGTTATCAATTTTTAGTTAAAAAATTAAGTTCATTTCTATGTGATAGTTAAAACTAGTTAAAAAATATTATTTTTAAATATATAACATAATTTATACATACTTTAATTTTAATTTTATACATGATATTTATCAACGTAAACAATTTCGTCACAAAATAATTTATAAATTAAATTTATCATTCCTTCGTAGTCACATTCTTTAGCATCATTGTCCATTTATTAGTTACATTTACTTATTTATTTTTGGGTTAAATATGCTTTTGGTCCCTCAAGTTTGAGCGAAATTTGGAATTAGTCCCTCATCAAAACTTTTGACCAATTTAGTCCTTCATCTTTCAAAATGCGTGAATTTAGTCCTTTTAACCAAATTTTGTTAAG
>Ga0214544_1000620_pt1 | contig 67023 bp, 37 predicted proteins | sample CNSS3metaG_FD_160074 | JGI IMG/M metagenome (GOLD analysis project Ga0214544, IMG submission 160074) | Root nodule microbial communities from cowpea collected in UCLA plant growth center, Los Angeles, California, USA - CNSS3 | ecosystem: Host-associated > Plants > Roots > Nodule | place: USA... | reverse complement strand
TGTGATGTGAAACGGAATTTGTTTTCCGTTTCAGAAACTATAACACGAAATCTTTTATGAAACGAATTCTGGCATGCGTTTCAAACCTTTACCAAACAAATTGCGTAAGCCGTTTTGCGAAAAAAGTCAAAATGTATGGGAAACGGATTACGAATTCCGTTTCGTAAAATTGTGAAACGGATTCTGTAATCCGTTTCAAAAAAAAATTGCAATTTCTTTTGAAACGGATTACAGAATCCGTTTCACAATTTTACGAAACGGAATCTGTATTCCGTTTCCCATAAATTTTGATTTTTTTGCGTACACGAAAAACCAACAAAAAAACCCAAAACGGATACTAAAATTCGTTTCAGCATCCTCCTACACGGATTCCATAATCCGTTTCTGTAAAAAAAAAAAGGAAACGGAATGTGTATTCCGTTTCATCGTCCTCCGACACGGATTCCACAATCCGTTTTAGTACAATTCAAAAAAAAAAAGAAACGAAATGTGTATTCCGTTTCATACACCTCTGACACGGATTCCACAAACTGTTTCAGTAAAATTAAAAAAAAAAAGAAACGGAATGTGTATTCCGTTTCAACATTCTGGAAAATGGATCTCACATTCCGATTCGGACAAAAAAAATGAACATGTTTGAAACTATTTTGTAAAGCTGTTTCAGTGCACTCTTAAAACGAAGACCGTTTCTCAATTTTGATGAAACGGATCTTGTAATCTATTGCTAAAATCAATTAAAATACACAGACAACCATTTCTAAAATGAATTACAAATTTAAAAACATTACTTAACTGGCCAAATGGAGAAGATGGGTTTGTGGAGTTGCGCAGGAGAAAACCAGAAAAGGGAGGTCGCAGATGAACACTGTGTGGACGCTCCAGAGAAGAACTGTGTGGAGGCTGTGTGCGAGAATGTGTGGGACAAGAGCAAACGTGGGAGAAGACGGAGGAAGAGTGTGTGGAGGCTGTGTGGGAGAAGAGGAGAATGAGGGAGAAAAGACTTCACGCGGACCAGCAGTTAGGTCAAAGATTCCTGATGGGGTGCAGTGAATTAGATTCTTGCTTTATTGAGGTTTGTTTTGGGGATGCAGAGCGTCAGGCGTTTTTGGGGTGTGCGGTCAAAAAACACAGTAACTCTTATTTTTTACCATAAGCAAATATGGAAATAAGATTGGTTTTGGGGGTACCGAAAAGATTCTTCTTGGATGTGTAGGGAGAAGTGCCCCTAATATTTGGGGGTGCGAAAGCAATGCCCGAGCTCACTTGGGCCATTGGCCCACCATACACATTAAACGGGCCTTACATGGAGCAAATTAATTTAGTAGAAAAAAAAAAGGAAAATGCTAAGCCCCGAGCGTCAGCGTCAGCGACAGCGATATGATTGAAGGTAAGGCACTGACAAGGAACACCATATGTGCTTACGATGCTGCGTTTGAGAACGCCGTTGTCACATCCGTTTTCTCTGACGTTCGCGGCCTCCAGACAGCTCCGTAAGGTTCAAGCGCGCCCCTTCCGATCTTCCATCAAGATGACGTCAGCAAAGACGGTGGAGCACATTGTCCTTTTCAAGGTGAAGGAGGAAACGGAGGCGTCAAAGGTGAGTGAAATGATGAACGGACTCGGTTCTCTTCTGTCGCTGGACACCGTCCTCCACCTCAGCGTGGGCCCGCTCCTCCGTAACCGATCCTCTTCTTTAACCTTCACTCACATGCTCCATACCCGCTACAAGTCCAAGGAGGATCTCCAAGCCTACTCCGCGCACCCCAGCCACGTCGCCGTCGTCAAGGAAAACGTCCTCCCCGTCATCGAAGACATCATGGCTGTCGATTGGGTCGCCGATGGCCTCAGCAACCTCGTTCCGCCGCCGGGCTCGGCGCTTCGTGTCAGCTTCTTGAAATTGAAGGAGGATGCGGCTAAGGACGACGTTTTGGGTGTGGTTAGAGGAATTCCCGAGAATTTCAAGCAGATTAGTGAGTTTAGTGTTGGGGGGAATTTTTCGCCGGGGAGAGCCAAGGGTTTCTCGATTGCTTCGCTCGCTGTTTTCGCGGGACCGAGCGAGTTGGACGCCGTGGATTCGAATCAGGAGTTGGTGAATTACCAGAAGGACAAGGTTAGGGATCAGATCGACAGTGTGGTCGTTGTTGATTACGTGGTTCCGCCACCTCCTCCTGCTCAGAGTGCGAGCCTTTGATGAGAGGTTATTGCTTTGCTCTGCAATGTAACTGTCAGTTATGTTTATTTGCCTGAATAATGAATGTTGATTCACTGAATTGGTTACATTGTTTTTGAGTTTAGACCCTAATTTTTACCTACTTGTTCTTTAGTGACTAATAGATTGAACCTAAATTCAATTTCGCTTGTTTTTTTTTTTTCTCCCTCTTCCCTTGCCTCCTACTAGAGGCCCGATCATGTCTCCTTGGGGAGCCTTTATGATAATTTAGTATCATACTTTAGTTTAGCTTGACCCCTGTCAACCTCTGTTCTCTATGGAAAGATTTAGTGCATATTTGGGAAGCAAAAATTGCTTGCCGTTCTCTAACCTTAAGGGTTATCAAATGCGAACCTGGTAGTATATACTCACTCATCACCCATTATATATAGATGTCTAACCTTTAAAGAAAGTGGATACGGTAAAGTTGTTGTTTCTGATGATGTTCATGTTAAGGTTTACAAATGTGTAGAACAAGGTATTATTTTCGCTTACCACTTCATTTAGTGCGATCTTGAGATACAAGAAACTGTTAAATGAATGGAGGAGGGGTCCTCCTGCATATAAGAACAGCAGAGATATTCAAATCAGTATGAAATTACGAGAAGAGGTAATTGAACAGAATTAAGAAACAAGATAGCAAAGGTGGGGGAATCAATTAGGATTTGAGAGGAAGGTATGGATCATAAGTTATTTAATTTTTTTCTTTAGGGGTTGATTTGGTGGGCAGGTATTAAAGTAAAGAAAGATACATGCATATGAAAAACTTACCCATCACTATTTGTAGAAGAACACGTATCCTATAATGCTGATTGAAGTGCTATGAAAAACTTCGGAAAGGAAAAATATTCACTTCCAAGTTGTTTACATGGCTTATTTTTGGGCAGTTCAGGTTAAGACTTAGCATTCGAAATAGTTCACTAAGTAGGAGAGTCTCATGACTTAACTACTACATTAAACTTTTTATTCCCTTCCACATGAGATTTATAACACTGTCATCTCCTCTAAGAACCAATGTTCACTGAACCTTCACTCTAGTAGCACTAGCTCTACTGTAGTCTTTCCCCCTTACATTAACGGTTTCACTTACCCATCAGTGTGTTACACCTTGATCCAACCTTTTAGTAACATTTTCTTTAGCTTTATTCTCAACGAAAGTACCAATTATCATGACTTAGACATAAGAGAAGAGTGTAATTCATAAGGTTAATTGGTTAAGTGAGAGTCTCATGGCTTAAGTGCCATATTATTCTTCTTATTATATGCAATAGGAGACTCAAAACAATACAAGACATATATAATGGGGTAATTACTAATGAGTGAATTCACGGACAGGAGGCAAAACGTTTCACTGCAGTGACAAGTTTATATTAATGTTCGGTCTTCATTCTTTAATTGTTTTTATCTAATCTTGGATGTGCTTGCTGGTGATATGAAAAAGATCATTTCTAGATGCGTGCTTTGTATGAATGATATAGTTTTCATTGAAAAATGAAGGGAAGTGGTCAACATTAAATTTAAGCAGGAGTAAGATATTGCATATGCATTAATATTTAAGGAAGAAACAACAGGAATAATATCCTGGAATATGATTTGAAGTTAAAAATCGAAGATAGTATCATGGGTTTGTAAGTATTTGTATTTAGCAATTATTACTCCTTTTTAAGAGATTCTGATGTTATAAGTTAAAAAATTACGTCTAACGTACGAGACTTTCTTTCTTAAATTTTGTCCAAATTAATTATAGTTGCTACACAGGTAACATATTTGTGCTAATTCAATCATTCATTTCAAAAATTCAGTATTTTTAATATTAAATTAATTTTGTTCATTTTATTCAATTATAATAACACTTATTGTTATTATTATCGAAAACTCTTGTCAATTAACTTTAACTCTAATTATACTTACAAGTCTTTTGTAATTTTTATTCTTTATTACATCATAAAGTCCTTAGTCTATCTATACAGTTTTTTTGGTTAAATTGTTGGTTGTCAGTGTCAAACTCTTATAGTTAAATATTCGTTATATGAAAATGATTAATTTTTTTTTAAATATTACTTTTTATCTCAATTCCTTCAATATTTTGCCTTTTACTTTTAGTCTTGATAAGTATGAAAATGCTATTTTTTGTTTTTAATCTTTATAGGTATGTTATCTCATGTATCTTAGTTTTTATGGTTTAGTAGCATTTTTTATTCTTATATTTTTAACAATTTTTTATTTAATGTAGTCTTTATACTTTTTAAGAAAATTTAATATAATACGTTACATTAGAATTAATCTCATTTTTTCTGAGATTGAACAATAAATACATAAAAATAGTGGATGAATATATTAATCTATGTTAGTTCATTGTTAACATCTAACGAAAGATACCACAAAAAAATCGCATACAAATTTTCATTTTACTTCTTAGTTCCTAGTATTATTATATGCCAATTTGTCATTTTTGTTCCAACTCCTTCTGTAACGGGAGAACCATAGCATTCACAATTGTAATAATAGAAATAGTTGATAATAGAAATTGATTAAAATCTTTTTAATGAATTTTCATATTTTATTGTTATCCTTACTTTTTTTTTCTCAGTTTTAATTATCCTTTGTAATTCTTTTTATTATTTTGGTACATGTCGTTGACAATTTTTAAGTTACAACTTGTCTGTTGCACATATTATCAACTACATATAACTGACACAAGTAACCAGTTAGCTATATATATATATATATATTTATTTATTTTTATTTTTCATTTCTTTTACTAAAACTAAAACATGTAGTTCTTTTAAAGTTATTTTGTTTAAGAAAATAATAATAATAAATGTGATTTTCTTTCAGTAATCCTAATTTGACGCTAAAATTCAAACAACATTAAGTATCACACATAAAAAGTCTACGTACTTATTAAGCTTCATTATAGGATTCACACTTTGAATATTAAATATTGAATGTTTAAAGAAGCACTGGACACAAACTTTAAATGAAACGAAACCAAATTTATTTGAGACAAATGATTATTTTTTCCTTTAAAAAAGTTTAAAAATACATATGTTAATTCCACTTAATTATTGACTTAATCAAATGATAGACAAATCATCGCTTAAAAAATGCCAGTAAACAACGGGTGAAAACATAAATAAAAAATTTATAGATGGTCAAAATGAAAACAAATTATTGAGGACAAAAACAAAATGTAAGAATGTTTTAGGACCAAAATAAAAAACACACTTATACCACTTAATTGATAACTTCATTCATCATTTTATTAATGCAAATAAATTGTAGAGACGAAAATTAAAATTAAAATTTGATCAAAGACCAAACCAAAATTAAATTTAAACGTAAATAGTAAAGAACACATTTATAGTTTCATCTCATTCTGGAACACTTTACATCATAAGTTGGTTAAGTTTTACGATAATTATATAAAAATCATTATTAACGATAAATTTTGATTAACATATAAAAAATATTGGTCTGACAAATTCTTGGAGCTGACTGCTACAACAAACTTTCCAACACGAAGAGGTTCGTAAGAAAGTCAGTTTGAGAGAGCTAATTTTAGGTAACAAAACTCATCATAACAACACACTACTTTCAATAAAATTTTCCTCTTATATTAATCATACAGAGATTAATTAGTTGGATACATGCTCCATTTTTGTGAGTTGAAAGAATCTCGGCTACAAAGTTAATCAAAAGCAGAGAAAAAAAGTGCAGATTTCTTGAGAAAATCAATCAGAGTAATGCAAGGAAGATAGATTGTATGATGCATGAAAAATGAAGGAATTAAGTCAAACTCACGTGCATGTTAGTCAAAAGAACACGTGCTTGTTTAAACTGAAGGTCTATGAACACTATATATCTGAAAATAAAAATAATAAACCCTAATATCTCTTGTTTGTGAAGTATTACATTCCCTATTTCCATTATTATACTGCTTAATATTGCATCATTAATTCTATGATTTTTTTTTATGCAATAAAAATAATTAATTTGTAAATGAACAATTAAAATAAGCAAATTTCAAATGTATTTTATCAAATAAATAAAATTAAGTTTTATACTAAAATATCATATAAGTATATTTAGTTTGGTTATTTTAAATTTATATATAAGCCATATACATATACTACAACAGATAATTTATATTAAATAACTTTTAACTTTCAACTTTCAATTCTAAACTAACATTTGAATTTTCCAACTATTTTTTCAGCTGGAAAGCAAAACGACCTAATCATTATAAGAATGAGAGTGATAAGAATTAATCTTCTCTCATATCATTTATGTAGATTTTTTTAGGCTACATGTATGACACATAATAATTTACTAGTTATAATTAACCAACTATTTAATTAAATAATTGCAATTCATAATTATCCCATTTTCAATAATGATTATCGTCTAAGAGAGTACACTTTTTTCTTTGGTGAAATATTATTTTATGAGAGAATAAGTTATCCCGTTTGAAATTAATAATTAGTCCGATAAATGTCATGTTAACATTAGCAATAGTAATAAGACTGATAGTTTTATTTTTTGTGGCCAAAAAGCAAAGTTACTTCGAAATCTACAACTTTAACTAAATAAGGCTAATAGACAATATTCACTCAAAAGCATAAAGAAGACACTCAAGAACAATATAATATAATTAACATGCTCAACTAAAATCAATAATACATGATACAATTCCTCCCAAACGATTTGCAATTTTAGTAGTTTTGTAATTTGTTCCAAAATAATTCATGTCTTTACTTTATAATGTATATTACTAATTCTCTTTCACAATTTATCTTTACACATTACTTCCTAATTACTAAATAAGTGAAATAAATGTAACACATTTAAAAAAAAAAAAAAAAAAAAAAAAATTTGTATTAAAAAAAAAAAAAAGAAAAATACAAAAAAAGAAAAAAAAAAAAAAAAAAAAGAACACACACAATATATATATGGATGAGTTTCTGAAAAGAGTAGCAGATGTGTGGATGTGTTAAAGAAACGCAATGAATGTGGTCGAAAAATCTAAGATTGGTGTTGTGTGAGGAGAAATGAGATGAAATGAAGATATGCGACATGAATGACGTGTGTAATCTTCTGTCACTTACTTTCTTACTCAGTTGCGAGACTCAGATGAAGATTAATAATAATAATAATAATAATAATAATAAAATAATTGGTATATAAGTATGGACACTCCTAAAGACTTGCAAAGTAGCTAGCAGAGAAGCAGAGAAGCAGAAAGAAAAAGAGAGAGAAAAATGGGGAGAAGCCCTTGTTGTTCAAAGGAGGGTTTGAATAGAGGTGCTTGGACAGCTGATGAAGACAAAATCCTGAGAGAATACATTACACTCCATGGTGAAGGAAGATGGAGAAACCTTCCCAAAACAGCAGGTATTTCCTTCTTTACCTTATACTTACTTACAAAACAATCCTATAATTTTGTTTTTAAACATATGCACGCAGGTTTGAAAAGGTGTGGGAAAAGTTGCAGACTTCGATGGCTCAATTATCTCAGACCTGATATTAAGCGAGGCAATATTACCTCTGATGAAGAAGAACTCATTATCAGACTCCACAAGCTCCTGGGAAACAGGTCTCCATTTCCTACTTATCTTAATAAATTTAAATTATTCAAAATTAAAGATTTTAATAGAAGAGAAGGGTGTGTGATTTTGTGTGTAGATGGTCTTTAATAGCAGGGAGGCTTCCAGGACGAACAGACAATGAAATCAAGAATTATTGGAACACCAATTTAGGTAAAAAGGTGAAAGATGGCCACAAAACCTCAACCTCTTGTCGCACACAGATCCCCAATCCTAAACTAGATTCCCACCTAGTCCGTACAAAAGCCACCAAGTGCACTAAGCTCTTTTTCCCTCACCCATCAATGCTGCAACTCCCCGACAACTCCCACCAACAACAAAACCTTGTCGCCGATGCTGTTATGACTCACCACCTGGAACTCACTACCACAGATTTCAACGTCGGAGATATCTGTTTTTCTGATCTTCTCGACTCCGATTTCACCGATATCTGCAACAACGACCTCTTATTCTCTCCTTCTTCGGACCAACCTTATCATCCACTGTGCTCCCAAGAACTTCTCAAGAACTGGACGCAAACCAATTTCGCAGACCAAACCACTGCTTCAAACAACCTTCATTCTTTCATTTCGTTCCTCGACACCACCGAGGAAACACTGGGACAATCATAATAATGACTTCTAAGTTCTTCGTTTCTTCCCAATAAAATTCGTCACTTCAGGTTCCATGTATTAAACTCCTATTGTCATTCTATTCCTAGTCAGGATCACTTTCTTGTAACTATTTTAAATATTCTTTTTACTGTTTAATTGTTTCACCGGTGTATAATACTATAAAATTAAACAATCTCTTTATAATATACACAACAGCTATCACATTAAAAATTTAATTTTATGTACAATATCAATTAATTAGAAAAGCCTTATAATTGTATCAAAGTCAATCATGTGATACTTAATAAAATGCTTCATCAAAATTATATATTTATCCCTATTTTAGTTCAGTTTTATAAATTTTGTTATAATATTTTTTTTCTCAATATTCGTTAATTTTATTCAATTTTATCCTTTTTTTTTTTACTAACGCAGTTTAAATAAATGGTAATGAACCGCCATGATCATGTGTTATTTTGTGTGTTTCTTTTAAATGTGTACTTGTCAACTCCCAACAACGTGTGCCATGTGTCAGAGTCAATGTTTTATATTCAATTTGGTCTCGTTATTTTTGTTCAATTTAGTCTTAATTTTTTTTAAATAGAGCAATTTTGTATCTCTTCAAATTGAAACCAAATTTAATTTTTCTATAAATGTTATAATAATTTTAATTAAAATTCATATTTTTATTAAATATTTTGGTTTAAGGATTACAATAACTTTAATATTTTAAGGATGAGGATCAATGGTGTTAGTCCTCATCCTTAAAATTTTTATTCTAATTTTAAACTAATTATAACTTTAAACAAAAATATTTCATAAAAAATGTGAATTTTAATAAAAAGATCATTATAATTTTTATATAAAAATTAAATTTGGTCTCAATTTGGAGAGAGACGAAATTGTTCCATTTTAAAAAAAAAATGTTAGAACTAAATTGAAAAAAAAAACGAATATGGATACCAAATTGAATATAAAATATTAACTCTGACATGTGGCACGCTGTTGGGTTGACATGTTGATGACTGTTTCTTAACAATCATTTTCCAGCAGTGACGAATTTTGACCAAAATTTTTGGAGGCCTTAATAATATACTTAAAATTTAGGGTTAAGTATGTTTTTAGTCCCTGAACTTTGATCCAAAATTGGATTTCGTCCATGTCCGAAACTTCAATATATTTTGGTCCCTAAACTTTAAAAATGAATAAATATAGTCATCTTAACTCAATAATTGTTTTATAATATTTATTTTAAGTTGTATTTTTAAAATAAATGGACTTAAATGTAATCAAAATAACAAATATATGGACCAAATTGAGATTCAGACAATGACTTGACACGTGTCACTTTAACTGACTTGACACGTGGCACAATATTGACGTGACATGTGGCATGAATAATTTTCAAAAAAATAAATAAATTAAATTAAAATAAAAAATAAAAAATTCAAAAAAATGAGAAGTTGACACTTGACACATCCTTAATACCGTTACTATCATACTAACGGAATAAACCTAATTGCTACGCATCTTCAAAAATATGGACCTAATTGAGACTAAAAAAAAATCTTAGGACCTAATTGAGATTTTTGAATAATACATATTAAGATATTTGATATCACTTTTCATTCAAAATCTTAAGATGATGAGTTCATGAGTTTTTCATTTTATATAGTGTTTAACTTTGTCTTTTCTACTTAACGTGGGACGTTGACTCACGTTTGAATTATTTCCAGCAACAAATATTATTATTATATATTAATTATAATAATATTATTACTATTATGTTAATAATTTTATTATTATTATTATTATAATAATAATAATAATAAGATTGTGGTTGGGTGAACTTATTTCTTTTCCTACACCTCCATGCTTATTATTTACACATTCATATGATGGATTTTTAACTTCTTTTATTTATTTTTTAATTAATCATGGGCTAGATCTACACAAATATTTTATTTTATAAAAAAATTAAATAACACATAATTTGCTACATAGGATAAATTGTGACACGATTGAAAAATTAAAAACTAAAACCAATACTTTTAAAAGTATAAGGACCAAGCAATATACAAGTTTATACAAGTTTTGACCAGAGATTATTTCCAATTTTCTTACACTTTATTTTATTAGTTGATTTTGTAGATTGAGTAAATCTTAAAAAAAATTCATACCATTATTTTAAAATAATTTACAATTTTGAGTGAATGCAAACTTCATTTTTAATATTGAGTTAATCTTATAGTTTTTTTTCATACCATTATTTTAAAATAATTTAGAATTTTGAGTGAATGCAAATTTCACTTTTAAAATCTACTTGTTAGTAAGTTTAATATTTTTTTTCTAATTGTTTAATATTTTTTTACTTAATGTAGTTTCAATATTTATTAGATTGAGTTAATGTGATTCTCTCAATTAAACAAAATATGTAAAAGGAAAAATTCCATATCATTCTGTCAATTCTTCATATTTTAACAAAATAATTATATTGATTTTTTTTAATAAATATTGGAACCAAAGTAAAAAAAATTGAAGAAAAAATTCAATAATTATTATAAATATGGGTTAAGCCTATTGTACAAGAAAGATACAAAAAAGTATTTTGCACAAAAAAAAAATTTGTTCTCACACAAATATTGGAATCTATTGCATTATTGTGCAACATTAAAACTTTGTTGAATTAATAACATGTGATAAGGGCTCTAAAGATAGAAAGTGATTGTTACTAGCAGAAGCTGGGCCATTGACCACACTTTCAATCATGCATACGTTAGATTATGATAGAAAAAGACAAAAAGAGCATCAAATCTTGTGTACAAGAAATTATCTCTAATATATTAATTGCATAATGTGGAAGCATACTTAGTTATCAGGTAGAAATATAGAAATATCTATTCTAGAAAGGTGTGAGAATATTATTTTCTTTGTTGTCAGGTACATCCAAAAAACTGAATGTTCAAAACAAAAAACTATATATCTAATGTTTTATTTTTTTATCTCAAACTAGTTAACATGATATCAATTTTATATGCTTACCAGCAGAGATCAGGGACCTTTCAACGGATGAACAGTCAAGTTCATACAAATCGTTCATTGAACAGTCAAGTTCATATAAATCATTCACTAAACAGTCAAGTTCATACAGACCATTCACTGAATAGTCCAACCCATCACGAACCATTCATAAAAAACCTAAAATTATGTATTATCTATAAAATTAATAATCATGTGCAATATAATTGATACTAACAAATAATATAATTTATTGATTAATGTTAATCTACAATAATAATAAAATAGAGAATAATAATTTATATAAAAAAATTATATAAAATACAACAATCTCGCACTTGGATAACATTAATAAATAAATAAATTATGTCAATTACAACATCAACACAAATGTCGATTAAGAAATTTAAACATGAATCAGAAATATCATATCTGATAAGGATGTTTACGGTATGCTTAGAATTCATAAATAATGGATAATAAATAAAATAAAACCAAAACATAATAAATATGTGATCCCAAAATAGTTCATACATTTTTATATATTAAAAGAGATGTAATGAGAATGACGCAGTTGATAAATTTACATATCATGAAAACCATAATAATATAAAGTATAAATCTCAGACTCCCACTAACTCAGTACATCAAAAGACTTAACCATAGCCATATGAGTTACATGATTTTGAAAAACTCCAATAGCTAAGCCTTTGGTGAGAGGATCTACTAACATCATTTTTTTTAGTAGTATGCTCAATCATAGTCTAAAAATTCAAAACTTTCTCTCTAACAAACAAAATTTTTATATTAAAATGCTTTGAGCGAGTAAAACTTCTATTGTTTTGAGAGAAAGGAATAACAACAGTATTGTCGCAATATATCACAAGTGGCTTAGAAATACTTTCAACAATTTGAAAGTAAAAATTAATTTTTTAAGGCACCATGACTAGTGCTTCATAACAACATATTGCCTTTATGGTAGAAGTCGCGGTAAGAGTTTATTTAACACTCTTCCTAGAAATAGTTATTCCTTCCATCATAAAACCAAAAACTAAATTTTTGTTTGTTTAGGACAACCAACAAAATTAGAATCAGAATAACCAATGAGTTGAAGTTGATCATACTTCTTAATAGTCAACATGTGATTCTTGATTCCTTACGAATATTTAAAGACTCAGCGTTTCAATTACCCAAAATTGGGCCGCTTCAGTATCTCCCTGAAGTAGTAACATAAAAAAGCAATATCAGGACAAGTAAAAACTTGAGTATACATTAAACTACCAATAGCGGAAGCATATGGAACTTTTTCCATTTCAACTCTATCATTATCTATCATTTTGACGACATTGAGATTTAGAGAGTTTGTCACATTTTTTAATAGGTGCAAGCAAAAATACAAGTTAAACCTTTAAGGACTTTATCAATTTATCCTCTCTAAGACAATCCAAGAATGTTACTTGACCTGTCACGAAAAAATGAATGCGTAGAACAACATAGGCATCACCAAGGTCCATCGTATCAAGGTAGCTATTTAACATAAATTTTGTCTCAGTCAAAAGTTTAACGATGATTCTATCAAGACGAATATCATCAACATATAAGACAAGAATGATAAAATGATTCTCAGTAGTCTTCAAGTAAATGCACTTATTTGAGCTATTTTCCTTGAAGCCAAAAGAATGACCACATGGTAAATTTTCAAATATCGTTGTGTAGAAGTTTATCTCAGCCCATAAATAGACTTTTCCAACCTGCAAACCAAATGCTCTTTGCCTTATTTAGCAAAAGTCTTCATGTTGAACCATATAGACTTCCTCACAATATATTTCTACACCATTAGACACACTCTGTTTGAGTATTCTAATTTCTTACAAGAAGCTCTCTAGAAAGTAGTGGACTCAAGAGTAAGAGCTAGAGGCTCTAGAGGCTCTTATTCTCTCAAAGAAGAGTCCATATTGATAATTGTCATATACAAATCTAAATATTCTTTCCGATCCTCAAAATTTGTCCCATTAAAAATTTAGACCAAAGTCATTTGCATAGGCAAAGAAGTCAATATTAAAACGATAAAGAAACATTTAATATGCACAATTATTGTGCAATCAAAAATTAATGTTTCTGAACACACAATCAAACATGCATGTTATAATACCAAATTTCTCATCACTATGATCCCATCTAAGGGTCCAAAATAATAATAAATAAGAAATATAATTAAAAATTAAGAAATAAAATATAATGCATAACTCATGTCATAAAGAAAGGGTACAAGATAAATAATTGACATAAGATAAAATTCAAAGTACATTATATCAAAAAAGTAAAAATAAAATATGAGCATGATTGACATTAATATAATATAAAATTAATTAATGAGATAATTAAATAATCTCATTCCCACAAAAAAGTCATACAATTATACTCACATTCGATGAATTTACAATCATATCAAATTATATTACTCATGTTAACCAAATATAATAAAATTATATTATGCATAATCGACCCGTTAAATAATTACAAAATATGTAAATAAAGATCAAAGAAATTTAATAAATTAAAAATTTAATTCAAATATAAACATGCTACCAAAGAGAATAAAATATACTATCACGTCACCAAAATAATATAAAACTTCTACCAAAATTTCAGAAAAAAAAACGATAATACAATATTCAAAATTAAGTTTTATTCATGAAATAATTAAATTATTTCATTCATAAATTTTTATACAGGGAGCACAAATAATTTCCAATTCAATTAAAGGGAAGCACATGTTTTTACTCTAGTGCATCAACATAATGTGCTTAAGTCATGATTCATAGATTTCTTTTAATAAATATTGGAACCAAAGTAAAAATACAAAAAATTGAAGAAAAAATTCAATAATTATTATAAATATGAGTTAAACCTATTGTACAAGAAAGATATAAAAAAGGTATTTTGCACAAAAAAAAATATATATTCTTACAGGTATATTGGAATCTGTTGCATTATTGTGCAACATTAAAACTTTGTTGAGTTAATAAGATGTGATGAGGGCTCTATAGATAGAAAGTGATTGTTAGTAGCAGAAGCTAGGCCATTGACCACACTTTCAATCATCCATCAAATTTCCAACTTCACTTCATCACAATACTTATCATCTTCACCTATATACCTATTACGCAACCCTATAAATGTCAAATTCTTTTACGTGCTTTTTAAAAAAAATAATAAAAATTATCAGAGAGACACAGTAATAATCAAACACAAGTTCAATCTACATAAAAAATAAAATTTTGTTTTTTCATATATGATTCAATTTTCTCATCATTAATCAATAAGAAACTGAGATTTATACTTAATTCTCAATCGCTTTCACATAACTACACTTTTAAAGAGATGTGAAATTATTAAGTTAAAACAGTTGTTTTGCAGTTGATATAGTGCCAACACCTTTTCAATTTGAGCATCAAAATGAAAATTAATTTAGCTATTTTTGGTGAATTTCATTTTCGCAAATCCCTATTTTGTGACTGATTCAATCGAAATCATTTTCACCAAATGGATTAAAGGGAACAAAGAAGTGTCGTTGTTTTCCTCATTTTCAGTACGCTCTTTACTTTTTCCTCTCAGAGATACATTGCGTTTCTGGGGAAAAACATTTTTCTATCTCAAGCTACATCAATCTTCAAAAACTCTGCAAAATAAGCACTGCTCCACTTTCATCCAATCATATTCAGTTGCAAAAATTTAGATAAAAAACACAATTCTTTTTATAACTACTTTTAAATAAATGTTATTAAATTAGTTTTATATACATAGAAAAAAGCTGAATTTATTCTGCTTTCAACAATGTCTATCTTAATTCATCAAATATCACATAGTCTTCAATTGCTATATAAGAAATTTGAATTTTTTTTTACTAAGTTTGTATTATTGTTTTTCTACTGAATTTTCAAAATATACCCGTAGGCAACAATTTTGATGTTTGAAGGTATTCTACTGAAATAAATTTTTACAAGTAAAGGTACATGTTATATTGATAAACTTACCTATCACTAATTTGATGGGATAAATTAGTAACATTTTTTTTTATATTTATATTTCTTACTATACTTTTAATAAAGATAGTAGCAATTTTTCAATACTTCTTTTCTAATATCATATAATTATATATGATACATTATCTTGCATCAATTTTCAACATTTTTCTTCGATCCATTTTATTTCAAATCAATTCTTATATATTGTTTCCTGGATTTCTTTTACCAATTATATAAAGTTGAACTAATTTAATTTTTTGTTTGTTTGTCATAGATATATACTAAACCTTTTCTGTTTGCTGTTTATGTTTATGTTTTTTTATTTGTTAACCTAGCCACTTAACCCTATCATCTATAGTAAATAATGTAATTGCTTTGAATTTTCTTTTTAAGTTTTAGATCGTAATCGACATTTTGTAACGTTCCATTTAATTATTAAGCAAAATTAAAGGAAACGTCACACAAAGATAGTACTGTAGCATAGTCCTGGGATCCTTAACACAACTCCTACAACCTGGGCACACCACGATGCCAACGGGAAACCAGATACAAGTCTAACAATGAGAGTAGAGTATTAAAGCATGAAACAATATATGGGCCATAGCCCTAAAGGACCATAACGAAAAATAGAATCAAGCCCAGATGGCTAACTAGCGGAATCGCCATTTCCTTGCTGACCACGAGAACCTCGTCCATCTGCTCCCATCAATCAAATTGATGATCATCGCCAGAAAGAACAACCACATACAATACAACCATACAACAAACAGGGTAAGCTAGAGCCGACAACATTTTCATCATACAGTCAAATATATTTTTACCATCCAGTACCCATACAACAAACAAGCATGTTATGACTTTTCAATCAATACACTACGACTCGACTCGACTCATCCGGATACGTATAACCTGGTCGGATTCAGTGGATGCTTGCACCTGTGGTGGATACCTCTGCTCACCCCCGAGCTATGTGTTACAAGTGTTACAATGAATCAATTTTCCCTCACTACAAGGTTAGTCCTTAATGAATTTTAGGCCTCCTGCTACTCTCACCACAGGAGTCAGTCCGCTCTAGGTGAGACTAACTGACTCCTTAAAGTGTCAGGATGCAACCTTACCTTGAATCCTTACCACTAGTTATACAGATGGGGCACCACCATGGACACCCACTAACAGGGGCCATGGAATCACGTCCCGACCACTGAAGCGCAACCCTGAAAGTCTCACCTAGAGATTCCAAGGAATTAAGCACTGACACGGACCAACATACATAAACAGCCAAGAATTTACACATACGTTGCACATAAGATTTCAAACCAAAATCCATAACCAAATCCTCATTTCTCATATGTTGAATCATTACCAACTCGCTATTCCCAATCATGAGTAAAGTGTTTCTCCTCATACCAAAACCATACCAAAGGTTTACCAACCATCAAGATTCATTGTTGCTCATTCCAGGTTTGTGACCACACGCATATACATATGTATCCAACTTCTCATGTACAATTCATGTAGAAATCATGCCAAGCTCACAATTCCCCCACATATAATCTCCTCCCAACATGCATAATCATTTATACAATTTATAACATAGATCATACCATGCCTTTCAATTCACAAACTTCATACCTCATACAAAACACATCATAACCAACAATCTAATTTACCAATTTAAGAGAGTCATCCAACCTACAGCATATCTCGCTCAAGCCAAGAGCCCTCGCTCAGGCGAGAGGGATATTCTCGCTTAGGCGATAGACCCTCGCTTAGGCGAGATCGCGACAAATGCTGGGATTTCCTCGCAGGCTCGCTTAGGCGAGTCCTGGCTCGCCTGGGCGAGACAACCTCTCGCCCCTCGCCTGGGCTAGACCACAACAGCGTTCCAGGCCTTCACTCCTCCTCGCTTAGGCGAGTGGCCCTCGCTTGAGTGAGACTGGCCTCACTCAACACCAGAGTTCTTCGCCTGGGCGAGGGTTCGCGAAACTCTGGTTGCTCCTGCAAGTCTCGCCTGGGCGAGTTACCCTAGCCTGGGCGGGATTGACAGATCTCGCCACTGCCTTTCCTGCAACAGTCACATATCCATACCCAAGCAACAGTCCAAGATCGTTCACACATTCATCACAAACATACAGTTCATGCAATATCCAACAAACATCAACCCAGCCAGAAAATCATTCAAGACTCGAAAACTCTAACTTCCACGTACCTGAAAAAGCTTAGTAGAGATCCTGGCGGCACAACCACGGGTACAACAGCTCTAAGGACAAACTATAGGGGTGAAGTAGCAATCTCCCTTAGCTCAACGTAACAGTGAACAAACCCTAGCAGAAGGGTTGACTGCTGCAGACCTAGGTTCTGTGAAAATGAGTGAAAAGTGAGGCTTAGGACAACGAATGATGGTTTTATCTACTGGACCAGCCCTTAGGCCCACTTACCAGGACAATCCTTTTAGTTTAGGACTGAAAGATAAGGAGCAATCTTAACGGGCCTTACACATTTAATTATAGTTTAAGTAGCATATAAACTATAAAGGAGCGTTGATTTAAAAAATAAATAAAAGATTATATTTTTACTTTTAATTAAATGGTAATCGTATTTTACTTTACTTTAATTTTTAAAAAGTATAAAATCAGTAAAAAAATCATTAATCCCCGGTTCTTTTTTTTCAATCTACTGTTTCTATATAAATTGAAAAATAGTTATAGAATGTGATTTTATGTTAAAAATAAAAATAAAATGTAACTATTATAATTTAAGTTTTATCATACACTAAATTAAAGTCAACTTTTAAATTTAAAAATTTATTGATATTGATTTCAAACTGAAAATAAATGTATGAATAAAATAATACGAAAAGATGGATATAATGAGAATTCATATAAAAAAAAGTAATATTCAAAACATTAGGTTTTCGAATTTGAACTCTGATTCTAACGTTATTTCCTTGAAGCTCATGTTTTCATCCCCAACCAAAAAAAAAGTTTAAAATCACCCACTAGCCTTTCAAACAAAAACAAAAATGGATGCCTAAGAAGAAAAGAGACACGAATGTTTATGTTTCATTGGTCTAGAAACAAGAAACCATATAATTAAGTTAACTAAAAAAGATTCAATGAAATAACTTTTAATTCAATAACTGTGCTACTTACTGAACCTGAGAATTTCTGACGTTATGAAGAAACAGAAAGCATTAAGCCTAAGAAATATATAAAAAAAAAAAAAAAACATAATAGATTGAACTATTTCTACCTTCCTTTCCTACATTAAGTTCTGTGAATCATGGTCCCGTTTCAACAGATAAAATTTCATGCTCATTTTTCTTATTTCTTCTCATTTCACTGTTTATGACATCATTTCAACAAATTCATAAATATATGTAGAAATGTAAACTATCTGAAAACAAAAATGATTTGAATTAGTCACAAATCAGACAAATCGTCAAGTATGCCATCTATATCCGGGGTTACTGTAACATGTTTGCTTATCTCCCCAATGGTGCACACATTTTTTTCAGTCGTATTGATAGCAACCACATCTTGGGAAAAGCCACAATTCATACCTGAAGAAACCTGCACCAGTTTAACATTTTAACAATTAACCTTGTACTACTCATTTAACTTACGGAAGGGTGAGTTGGATAAATATTCAAAAAGTAATACAGTAAAGTTGATTTTGTATGTCACATAAGATGACAATACCATTCTTGCAATATGAATTTTTTGAAGATGTTTAAATTTTATTTTGTTGATAATACATTATTGAGTATTTAAAAATTGATAAAATAACACTATGATCTGTACCCTGTAATTTATGTAGTGAATGCAACATACTTACATCATAAAGGGTATTGCCAAGCTTGAGTTTGATTTTACCAGTTTTGTATACCAGCATTTTACCCATGAAGCCAGATGGTAAGTCTTTCAACTCATAAAGCTTCTCCACTTTTTTTGAACCCCCAGGAGGTTTAGACTTCGCATTAACATCTTTGCCTCCATCAGTAGTTGATTGTATAACCATAGGCAACTTTGAAGGCAATTTAATCAGGAACATATTTGCCTCTAGGTTTTCCTCCTACCAACAATTTGTTCAAAACATTATTCTAAAATGATTAAAAGAAATTTAATTGATCGATTTAATTTCTCAAAATTCAGATTACCTACCAAAAGGCCTAACTCGATTGCTGAATTTGATGCATCTTCATTGTATGTTCTGGACTCTGCAGCCTCCCCAAATTCCTCTTCATCAAGAAGCTCTATCAAAAAAAAAAAAAAAAATGTTACGTTAAAAGACGGTCAATAACTCTTTTTGCTTAAGAGCATATATAAGGGTCTAAGTCCCATGATTCGATTATGACCCTACTCACTTGACCTTCGTCACAGAATAATTGATGCCATCACTTGGTCTCCATCACGAGACAATTGTGCAACCCACAACAATCTTCCCCTTAACAATTGCTCTCCAGGAATCAAACTCGTGACCTTGGCTATGATATCAATTGTTAATTATTCTCAAAACAAACCAATCATAAAGAGCATCAAACCTTATCATACAATAAATTTTCCCCATATATTAAGAGCAAAATGTGGAGACGTACTTGATTAGCCTTTAGAGACAATGTAGATGGAAGAGTGGTACCTGATTGTTCAATCGAAATCAACGAAAGATCTGGAAGTATGTGTGAGACGATATTGCTTTCTTTCTAGTTGGTTATTCACAAAAGACTGAATGCCCAAAATAAAAAGCACAACTCTAATGTCTTATTTCTCTATCTAAAACTGATTAATGGGATATCAACTTTATATCCTTACCTGCAAAGACCAGAAACCTCTCGACAGGTTACTCAACACGGAACAATCTAACCCATCACGGATCGTTCATCATAAACTCAAAAATTATGTATTATCCATAAAATTAATAATCATATGCAATATAATTGATACTAACAAATAATATAATTTATTGATTAATGTTAATCCATAATAATTATATAATAAAATTATATAAATATAACATTAATATGGATTAACATTAATAAATAAATTATATTATTTGTTAGTATCAATTATATTGCATATGATTATTAATTTTATAGATAATTTATAATTTATGGGTTTCTGAAGAATGGTCCGTGATGGGTTAGACTGTTCACTAAATTTGACTGTTCAATAACATGTTAAGGGATCTCTGTCTACTGGCAAAGATATAGAACTGATATTTCATTAATCAGTTTTAGATAAAGAAATAAGACATTAGATATGTGTTTTTTGTTTTGGACATTCTTGGGGATAACCTACTAGAAAGAGAACAGTATCGTCTCACAAACTCACCTTCAAATCTTTCGTTGATTCTGATTAGAAGATCAGGTGCCACTCTTTCATCGACGTTACTCCTAAAGGCTAATCTAGTAAGCTTCCGCATTTGACTCTTAATATATTGAGAATAATTTATTGTACGATAGAGTTTGATGTTCTTTATGATCCTTTTGTTCCGAGAATAATCTAACATTACTTTCAAAGTACCAATGAAATAAAGTTCTTAACTCCAGTCAGGAGAAAAAGGTGAACAGCTTAGTAACTAAAATTGTTAATTCTGGAAATGAGCCGAACAAGTTTTTTCACTAAAAAAACTAGCTGAAATCAGTCAGTTTTCCATCAATTTTACTTCATTATTTTTCTTCCTTTCCTTTTTGCAAGATAGTTCTTGAATTATACCTGGATTTCCAGAATATGGCCTCCTCAAAGGAAGAGTTTCTGGATAATTACTGTAATAGTCCTGTAGCAAAATCCAACAACCAATACTTCAGAACAAAAATAAGCAAGAACAATTACATCGATTAATGATAAACAGAAGATAAAACAGTACATCAATTAGAGAGCATATTCGTTTCATTCAGAATACTTACCCATGGTTCTGTGTATTCTTTCTCGGCCACCACTGCAATTAAAGCATCACGGGAATACTGTTAATAGGAGGAAGGATCGTTCGTGTACAAATCTATTAAATGAAAGTGTATTAATGGTGGCATACCATTAGATGCTGAATTCTGATTGATGTTGACACTTCTCCCACCCCTGCCAATACCATATGATTTCAAAGAAGTTGATTCACCACCATAACCAAAAGCAATTTGTGAAGCTGACACTGCAAACCATAAATATGCACTACGCCAGTTTAGAAAACAGAGAACATGATGTTACACTTGCCTAGGTGAAAAGGGAGTCGTGTTAAGCTTCATTATAAGATCTATACATAGACAGACTATATACTAAGTATCCAAATTACGCTACTTCAACAACAATTCAATCAATGAAGTCCGAGGAACTTGTACACACATCCGTGGGAAGGGAACAAACATTTTAGAGAGTAAATGCTAACTCATTGATTCTCCGGTAATTCGGCAAGGCATGAAACATATTCTCAGTAAAAATTCCCCGAGGTGTCAGAGAAGTTATTTGTAGTAACTTTCTTTGCCATGAGTAATAATAATTAAAGAGAATAACAGTAGCTTCACACAATATACGACCTATGATTAAGGAGTTGAACTTCAGAGTATTACAGATGTGAGAGTGGGCAACAGAGATTGTTTAATATAGAAAAAAAGAAAAAAGGAACAAAAAATTGACATCTGTTGTATGGTAAACATGGGAATGAAAAAATTGAGGCTACGCACTTGTTACCATCATGATACATAAACTAAAGATGCTAACAAATCTCCTAAAATATCAAAATAAACTAGCCGAGTAACAGACTTAGTCATATACATTACTGCTTTTCAAATAAAAAAAAAACAAACTTCAAAAAAGTAATGACAACCCGTCAGTGTACCAGACCGTGATATTGAATATCTCCCGGTATCCCTAGGTTTGGCAATCTAAATATTCCACGTCACGGGTTACTCACCCTACTATTCTTAAAACAATTTCTTCATCGTGCTTCTCTATTTAACAGTCAAGTAAACTCCAAACATTTGTGTGCACGTTCATTTTCAGGATTTATTATGAGAGGTAACATCTATTTTCATGATTTATTTCCAACAGCGAAAAGAACAAACAACGGGGTCAGAAAACTAATGCTGAAGATAAAAAGACAAAGACAATCAAATCAAAGAACTTCAGTAACATAGCAAACCTTTTTTCTCAACCTTGTTCCTTGCCTTCATAGCACTCTCCTACACAGCATAAGAGGGATATATAAAATCACAGAAAAGTAAAATAATTATGAGATACCAATCAAATTAAAGTCACATATACATTGAAACGCCGCAGCAGATCCTTAGCCTGGTTCGCATCAGCCGCAGCATCCTCAATAACTTCACTGCAAAAGCAGAAAAAGAGTAGCATTAAATCAAGCTGCACTACACCATAAACTATCATCAAACAAAATAATCCATACGTTTTAACTTCTTTCTTTGGAACAAGACGGGGTGGTGCTCTTGGTGCAAATTTATGCTGCAATGCCAATAACAACAGCAGATTAAATAATTTTACTTTGTGATGTAAAAAAGTTGTTGCATTGAAAATATTGATAATAATAATAATAATATGTGTTGAACAAATTGAAAGCAAACCTTCCTTTTGACTTGCGGAGAAGGCTCTGAATCCATGAAAGTGTAATGCTGATCCGAAACTGAAAAAAAAAAAAAAAAAAAGAGTGAATGAGCAACCATGAAAACAGAGAGAAGGAAGGAAAATGTTAGTTTGACATCCTTAAATCGAAAACTCCCATTTGACATTGCTACTCTGGCATTTTATATTATTTAAAATTGATCGTGGGTCCCACACGATGACAGAGAAAAGAGAAAAGGGATAAATATGTAATGTAGATGTGTCAGTTTTTTAGTTTGGCCGCTGGCCATCACCATCAGAGTTCTGACCTGCGCCATCACCTCTTCCGGGTGCTTATATTGAGGGCAGTTACAATAAAAAATGGTTGTTTTTTTGGTATTATTTTTAGGTAAAATCCCAATCCTCTACCTCATCCTTTTCTTGTATCCATGTTCAATTCCTCCATAATTCTCCAACAAAATCTCAAAAGTAAATAAATAAATAAGCATTATATTTGGAAATAATTAAAATATCCAGATTATCTGGTTCTTATTTTGTCCCTTCTTTCCACTCCCTGAGAATCACAAACGCTAACCAAACCAGAGTGTGTGATTTGAGACAAAAGGAAAGATTAAACATAATACTTTGAAAAGATGAAAGGTCTCTTCAAGTCTAAACCTCACATTGCTACAGATGTAATGCGTCACGCCACACCAGAAGAGATCTTCTACTCGAATCTCCGGAAATCAAAACAATCGCACTCAGCACCCCACCGAAGGCAACCAAAGAGAACGGCAGAGACCACCACCGCGAGATGATTACCAAATGAACTTCTCCTGGAAAAACACCAACTGCAAAAACTAGAGAACACAACTCAAACCTTATTGGTTATTAATAATTAATAATATATAAAATATTGTAATCTTGTTAGACCAGTTTTTATTAATAATATATTAAATATTGGTCCTGCTGATAAATCAGATAAGAAAATATAATTAACTTACTGTTACCATGTTATACTTTATCGAATATTCCGCGAGTTTTCATCACTAACGCGGATATCTCGTCCAGGAGAGATATCTTGGAAGACCAGAGTGGGCCAAGTTGTCACTGGACCGGGCAGGTACAGGTTATCTTTTAAACTCGATTGATCTTTGCTTGTTAAATATGCTTATTTAAGGAATTGAATATCTTTCAATTTGACAATTAAAATTGTTTTTTTTTTAAGATATTTATCAAACTATAACCCTTTGGAAACTGCTAACATCTTTTGTTCATGTAACTTTTCTATTTGGGTCAGTCACCTCATATCAGTGTCATAATTGTGAATGTTATAATTTAGTGAATATATTGAGTAATCTTCCTATTGATAGAAAGTATATTTAAAAATTCATTATATTTTATAAAACTTTAAATAAAATAATAAATTATTTATAGTATAATATGAGTATTTTTTTTATTTGATGTACACATTGTTTTCCTTAAAATTATCTTTAACTATAATTATTCATTTGATATAAATTCTAATTACTCCATGTAATTCTTATTTTTCCATATCTCTTACATAATATATATATATATATATATATATATATATGATTTTTTAACTACAATATTTAATAATGATTCAAATTATTTTTAATACTTTTTAAAAAATCGAACACAGTTTTCCATTGTTCAAAATAATATTGTTTAGGTTACTAAAAATTGTGGAGAAAAAAATCACATATTATAGTATTATTATCGATTTGATTTACATTTAAATTTAAATATATTATAATTTAATATTAATATTCTTTAATATAATTTTTAAATTAAAAAAAAATTGAGATATATATTCACATGAAGTAAAAGAAAAAATCATTTGAAAATTTAGTTAATGAAAAAAACTCAAGCATGACAAAAAAAATGTACAAGATATACTAATCCCACAAATGATGTTTTTATATGAATTTTATCTTTAGTAATTAAAATATTCAAATTTCATTAATTTAATTTAATATAATTATCATTTTTAAACTTGTTTTACTTCAATCATTGAGAGGTAAATAACCATTCAATTTTATAATTATTTCATCAGTGCATTTCCTTAAGAGTGACAAATTCAATTTTTTTATAACCTACGAGAGCTTATGATTACTAGTTAGTCTCTCCACTAAGGAGATTTTTAAAATATAATACAATGATAATAATAGATAAATAGTGTTTTCTTATATATATATATATATATACACACGAATAATTTGTCTCACCAAATAATGCGATGTTGCATTTTGTAACATCTATTATGCATATATATGATGTGAATCGTGATGAATGTCTCCACGTATTGTCTTTGTAAAATAATAACATGAATAAATGTTTTGTCTTTGTAAAATAATATGACTAAATGTTTTTTTAATGTATCACAAAAATACTATTATATGTTAATTTAACTACATAACATGTCATGACTAAATGGAAGACATCCTCTGGAAAACACTAATGCATGATAAGAGTTTCACTGAAAGTTAATAACTGACACGTACCAGAATCGACCGCTCCTTAGCTGACCTATGTTACCACTGTCACACGAACCAAATCAAAAAAATAATTCATGGACAAAACAGAATCTGAAATATGCTGGGGGCAGGATCTAGTACTTTAAGAAATATTTCTTCCAATCAACACCCAATTGAAATTATCTGTTCTGCAGATAACTATGGAAACAAAAAGAAAAAAAAAAAAAAAGGATTTTGTCAATTAAATTTCACATTCTGATTCTTGGTACCTAGAGAAGCGCAATGTATACGTTGCGTTAGATGACTATAATACACGAAAGGAGTATCAACACAGTCTCCCACTCCACACCTTATATGAATCTGAAATTCCCTCTCACAAAAAGGAGTGATCTTTCAACTTTCATGTAATAAACGAGAAAGGAAAGCCTTACAAGGTTCTAGTTTCGTAGCTGTGAAGATTGAATTAGTTGGGCCAACGCAGCAGCATACTGAACAGCAGTATGCTGACAAGTATAATTGTCAGAAAGTCCATATTCTGCATAATTTGGTTCTGTATGCACGAACTGACCCGCTAATGACTTTTTAGACACTACTTCTTTCCACAAATCAATGAAATCTTCCATAATGTGCTTGGATTTTTCAACTGACGAAATAGGGAGATACTCAATCTGCACAAAAATTAACATTGAATATTTATTCAGAAGGAAAGCAGAACTAAGGAAGATCCATCAAACCTCCTCTACACAAAAGATAATATATGTTCTTGATATGATCATGAAGATGTCAAAGATATTTTAATTTTTCTTTGTAATTTTTATCTTTTTAATTAAATATGAAAAACAATGATCCATATAATGAGAATTAAAGGTTGTATTAGTGGGAGTTAATTACCAATGGATATCAAATATTACTTATTGAAAATTAATGTGGAATTAAGAAAGTATTGCTAATTCATCCTATAAAAAAGATGCACTTGTAATACGATAGAGATAAATGAATTTTGACAGAAAATAAGATTTTTCTTTGTGAAAACCTTTTTGGAATTTTGAGTTGTAAGAACTCAAATTTTATTTTATCAAGGTAATCTATGATGATCAACTCCATAACTTATCACTCATATTCTAATTTTTTTTAAGTATGACATCAATATTCTTCTCTAAACTGAAATTAAAACGTCTCGCCTGTTTTCACATCAGATCTAAAGGGGTAGAGAGAGTAAAAATATCAATTTTGTAAGGAAAGAGATCTTTAAGACTAGCCAGATCAAATGCAAGTCATAACACAGCTAAATTGTTTTGAATAAAAATTTAGTATTCATATGTTTGAATAATGTTAAACTTTTGAATTCATATATAATAATTAAATTTTCATTGGGTCTAAGAGCAAGTTAAATTTATCAGTAATGCATTTTCAACTAGAAGGCACAAAGTAAAAATAACTACATTACAGTGGGACAGTATTGGGTCTCTTCTTTATTCATTTACATTCTGTTAGTTACAAATTTACTTGTTTATTGTAGCCATCCTAACAGATCATCACGCATACCAGATGGATTCACAGTGTGCACCAGCATCATGCACATCACCTCCAATCGAAAATGTCAAAAAATGTCAAGATGCATCACTCCATTGAAATCCCAGACATGAATTTCATTCCAATAATAACGATAATCTTACAACAAATATGATGAAGATTGTCAATAACACACAATTCTCATGATATATGAGGTGAATAACCAAGTGAATAACCAAGTGAATAAACCAACACAGTCCAAAGATTTATTACTCAACTCCTTTGATTTTACATAAAGGAGTATAGACTTCACTCAAAAAAGAAAAGGGGACAATTTTTTTAAAAAGTTATAGACTATTTATAAAAATAGATAAAAGATTAAATCACTAAAGTTATGTTAATCTATCATTTAAAAAAAAATCAAATAAAAGAATATGCATTAGAACTTAAAAATCTATCCTCATTTCCTCTCCGTCCAAAGAAACTAAACTCCTTAATATGTTTGATTAATGGAAGAGGGTGGAATAGAGGGAAACGAAATATACAGGTATCATATTCCATAGTTTGGATTGGTAAAACGTGAATGGAATATAATGAACAGTAATGGAACCTATTCCATTGTTTAGTTTGATTTCCCTCCCAATTTGGGAAGGAATGGGAATTGTTCCACTCACCATAACATATCAAAACAGACAATGAAAACGAGGTTTATTTCATTATGATCCATTCCGTTTTATTTGATCTCATTTGTTTTCATCAATACAATCATAAGTTTAGTTACATATGAGTGCTAGACTATTCATGCAGCCAATTCTCAAATCACGCAGGAGAATGTAGTCAGTCTCTTAACATAAAAGACATGATAAGCTATCCCTCAATTTCGTGCAGCCGCAACAGACATAACAGTTCGTGACCAAGGGGTGGTACAAGTGACCTCTTCCCCCTCAGTCACAATGCCCCACTCCCCCTCTCATTTTAGTGGTTCCATCAGTATTTTGAAATGCAGAACTAAACATTTGAGTTAATGTTATGCTATTTTTTATCTGCATTAAACTCAACTTTTTATCCACTAATAATTTGTTTATTATGTAACTTTCGCTACTTGCCTGCAACTCTATCCTCTACATGTATATCAAAATTTTGGTTTTCCTCCATTTTCCAATATCAACTGTTGATAACCTTGGTTCAGCATATCATAACGACATCAAGAACATGCAACAAACATGTATTATCACTAACTACGATTTCCAGAGGTAATCACCTCAATCATAATTCCTCTGAGACTTTCTGCTTGATTGGGAACAACTTTAATCACTCTAACCTGAAAGTCGCCCAATTTATACAGCGCTCCCTGCACCACCAACACATACTAAGAGAGCAAAAACAAAAACAACAAAAGCCATGGCACTGACAAAACAAAACGGACCTCGAAATGAAGGGCCACTTTGGACTTGTAGGACTGGAGTTTCTCCATTATAGTCAAGATAGAATAATCGGCCTCCAGAACAATCTTCTGGCCGCGAATGATGAAGTAGTATTTGTTGGGCTGCTCTAGCATCGAAATCCCCAGAAAATCTCTAGGGAAATCAATGGCCGTGGACGGGTCTGCGAAAATCAGAAGGAAAGAAAGGATTTCAGAGAAAAGTAAAACCCCAAAAATGAACGAAAATGAAGTTGGGTCTAACTGAAAGGATTATTCTGTTTCGTAACGATCAAGATTCGAATTGACATTTAAATACATGTATAATGTTAATGTCCCACAGTGTCTGGAATAAGATTGTTGTGTCGAAACAAAAACAAGAAAGGGTGGCAGAATGCAAAGAGGTAACCTCGTAAATTAGGTCTGTAGAATGTGAGGGAGGCTTTGCATCTTCCTTCTTTGACGCCGTTAAGGGTTTCAACGCACTGCGAAATTTCATTAAGGATTTGGCTGTTCACCATGGTTCCTTGGCTGGGTTGCCAATGCAAAATACTAAGAAAACAAAACCCATAAATCACTTTTGCAAAAACAAAAATTAGCAAACAATTATGGGATTTGTTTCGCTCGTACCATCTGATGGGCATTCTAGCTTCCCCTTTCAACCCCAAAGAGACACACTTTGCTGTGTTCTGCTGTGTTGTGTTCTGTGTTCCGTGATACCCTTCTTCTATCTTCTGCCTTCCAATTTTCCAAGCCCTTCAACACTTGTACTGGGTTCCATACATTTCTTGCGCTGAAGTGAAACTTAGGGTATTTATATTTTATTTTAGTCAAGTTCAAAATACGCAGTTAAAATCTCCATGACTCTCATTCGTAGCGATCTTCTTTTGTATATTCGCATTTCATTTATTTTCATACAAATCTGAGTTTAGACGAATAAAAAATATATAATTAAATGTAAAATTTAAAAAATAAAATATGTAAAAAAAATGTGAACATAATAGTTAAAAATAAAAGAGATTTTAAAATAGAAATTAATTTTAAATATAATAATTAATGATAAAATAGAAATATTGAAATGTAGACATAAAAAAATATATATTTTTATATATTGTTATAGATTTTAAATACGATGTGTAAAATGACTATAACACTTATGTTAAAAGTAAATTATAATTAAATATTAAGAAATGTTGAAATGTGTATCACTCACCTGGATTAAAATTGTGGGTCTCTACATTTTCATTGGACATTTTTCTTAATTGATTTTGGTATTTTGTAATATATTTTATAAAATATGTAATTTTCATTTTGGTTTTTCCTTTATTGTGTTTATTATAGTTTTGTTTTTTTTTTTTTAAGTTTTAAGGTGTACTTCTTGAATATATGAATTTTGGAACGAGTGAAAAGATGAATTTGAATGGATATGAGTGGATGATTTGAGGATAAAAATTAATAGATTTTGGTATGAAGATTTCGATTGTGAGTAATTTGACGGATATGACAAATAAAAAAAGTTTAATAAATTAAAAATATAAGATTATTATTTTACCCTTATAATTAAAATTAATATATTATTATAATTATTCGTTATTATTATTATTTATTATATATATATATATATATATATATATATATATATATATATATATAAAAACAAACCATACACATACATGGATCAATTCACTAATAGATCCTCACAAATTCACCTCACACCAAATACAGTTCATTAATCGATATGCACTAACTCACACAACACAAGACAACACACCCTTTAACACATTTCACCCGCACATGACTCTTACAGGGACATAATGGTAAGCTCGCAGTTCATCTTTAAAAATTTTCACAACTTTAACAAGATGAGGAGTTGAAAGTATCTCACAATTTTGTCTTCACACACTCACTCAAATAAGTTAATATGAACATCATTCATCTCGCAAATCCATTTTACCAAATTCATTCATCCTGCAAAATAAGCTTAAAGGAACACAACGTTAGTCTACAAGAAAGAATTTTTTATCGTCACTATGTGCTAAGTAAGTTATTGTATTATTTATTGCTTATTGATTTGTAAATTACATAGATATTAAATATTATTTTAAGAAAAGAAATATTATTTAGTCATTACATTTAATATAATGGATTTTAAAATACAAATTAAGATAAAATATTTACATTTTGTTTACACAAAAAAATTTTAATTTATGAATCTTGTGGATGTTAATGGTACAAGTGACTTCCAATAAAAAAGTACCATATTAAAATTATCCTAAACAGTATCCAATTTATACAGAGAAAAGTATCTAGTTGTCACTTGTAAAACTTGACAAAGGTTCCTACAATTTGGTGTTTCAATATAAGAATCGAAACATGCATGCATAAGAAATTTAGATTATCATACTTTTGGAGAACATTGGTCATAATTTATTGTTCTACGAAAGTAGACTCCATGGGAGTGTGAGATAGTATGATAGGTGCATAATATGAGTACACATGTCTTCTGAAAATCTCTAAGGTTGTTTTCCTTTGCCAAGATGAATTTGGGAGAGAGTGTGAAGATTAATTTGTATGGATTTGAGGAGATAGAAATGTGTGTTTTTTTAGTAGATTAGAGGGTGAAGTTGATGGATTTGGAGATAAAGTTTGTAAAAGTTAGTGAGAGACTTAATTGATATGATAGATAAAAAAGTTGTGAAAATAGATAGAATTTCAAAGTTACCAAAATACCTTTGGTGAAAAAATAGAATAATTTTGTAATTTGATGTTACAAAAATAATTAAATTTAAATAATACGAATTTTGAAAAATTGAAAAATTAAATAAAATGTTAAAATAAATAAATATAGTTTTGTATGAATGGGAAAAATAATCACCATACACACACAGGTTACGTAGTTTTTATTTCACAAGCGGAATTAAACCCACAACCTCTCCTATACTTCTTTCTAAACTCTACCAAACCAACCTTATTTCTCCAAATTTTTAGTAAGAGGGATTGAACCCACAATCTTCCCATCCTTTCTTTTCCTTTTAGCCACTGAATCACCTTATCACTTCTATTCTGATAACTCTAAGATATGTGTTGTTTAGACATGACTAATTATACTTATACTAGCTTACTATTTTTTGTTTGTCTAAAAATAATGCATATTAGAGAGATATTCAGTGAAACTATTTGTCTTTTTAAATAGAATAGTTGTTGTAGCTCCTTTTGGTTAATGAATTCTTAATTATATTTTAAAAGTTTAGTTTTAATTTTTTAATAAAAGAATATAAATACATCTTATCTTATGTACTTATATATTTATTCATATTTATTGTTAAATATGTAACAATATATTTTGTAGTATAATTATGCTAATTAGGATTGTTATAAATTTTTATTAAATGTCACATTATAATTAACTTAAATAGTTAATAACAATATTATTATAACATAATAATAATCATTTTATTATTTTATTTGAAGTATTTATTTTATAACTATTTTTATATCAGATAACATATAAGCATAACATGATAGATTATATTTACGTCATATACGTAAATTAGATTACATAACAGTGTTCTTGTTTCATCTCACTTGTGCATTTCATGTTTTTCTTCGTAGCAATGCAGCTTCGATAAAAAGAACAAGCACAAAGTTTCTTCCTTAAATTTTATAATAATTAACTTTTTCATTCTTTCAAACACATTTCATGTTTTTCTGCATGATAAAAAAAGAAAAACAGAAAACAAAGAGACAGGTTCTTCAGATTTGGGTCAGCATTAATATGAGGAAGGAAACAGACAAGGCATTAAATTGTATTATTGAATAGGATCTGTCTCACCTAAATCCACAACACAGTTGACTGAAAAATTAATCATGTGATGAGAGAGATATAACAAGAATTAAGATAATAATATTAGAAATGATAGATTAACACTTACATCGACCACCTTTTTTATTATTTTTAAAATAATTTGTAACTCAAAATAAATTAATTTGTAACATATGAAAATAATAAAAAAATAGTTAAATTTAAATGTAAACCTATCATTTCTATGATAATAATGTGATTTGGTTTGGAGAGTGATTGTTTGAATGTCGGGTAGTGAGTGGTAACAGAGGGAGTCAGAAGAGATGGTTGAATGGAAAGAAAAGGGATAATAAGTGTACCTTTCTTTCTTTGCTTCTGTCCCTACTCATTACTGCTCACACTCTCTGCAACACTCTGCACTCTGCAACACACTATTTACTTCCTCACTTAATACAACAACACTCATGCTTCTTTTTTCACCTTCTATCTCACCAAAGATTCCAACTTTTTACACTCTCAAATTTTCTCTTAAATACACCTTCATCATACCTTCTTCCTAAATATGCATTACATTATGTCTTCAAATATGACTGAAATGAAATGCATGGACATGGTAGAGTTAGATTATGTAGTGTTGCTTGGTGTAGTTATCGGTAGAGTTAGTGAAACTTATTCATCACTTTCTTTTCTTTTTTCTCTCAGATTTCTAATAATCATTTTTTCAAGTTCTAATAAAGTATGAGTTGAATTCACTAAAGATTGATATTACTTTTATTCCAAATGTTTAGATGATGGATTTATCAACATTCATTTTTATATATTTTCAAACTTTTTATTTTAACTTAACGTAGATTTATTCTTGAATTTTTAATATTTAGTCACTAAAACTTTAGTTTTCGAAAAAAATGTTATATTGAAATTATTTATATTTTATTTATATAATACCATTCTTAAATCATGGGATATTAGGAGCACGTACGCATGTGATTAATAATTAATTAGAACTTATTTTGTCTAAATAAAAGTGATTTGTGGAGTTTGTCTTTTTGGTTAGGTCAGGGAATATATTTGTAAAGAGTTCAAGCTTCTTCCTTTGACCCTACCCACGTGTAAAAACTTTCTCAGATATTTAATAATTTAATGCATAAATAAATAAAATATAATAAGATTTGAAAAGTAGAATATTCTCTTCTTTTTTTTCTCTTTTTTTCTCTTATTTAGCTGTAAGCGTACGAGAATTGCAAATGATATTTTTATGCAATACACACGTTCCATATTTGAAACTAATGTTTCAGGATTCGATGGGATTAAAATTTGGGCTATTTTTTTCGCCTTTTAATTGCACGCGTTATTATGTTCCATTCATTCTTCTAGTTTTTTTTTTTTTTATCTCGAACAAACTAATTGTATTTATCCTCTGTGTTTTTTCAGTTGGGATGGGTATTTTGTTGATTTTTTTTTAGTAAAGTAGGGTCAAGTTAAGTAAACAAGCATGGAGAATAAAAAGAAAGAGAAAAGAGAGAAAAATGAATTTTTTTTTTCGTCATTGTGGTAGTTCATTAATTCACAATTTTTCGTAGTTGTGTAAATAATAATTGTTCAGAATTTAAGGAGAGGTGGAGGTTGAACGGGTGAAAAAGAAAATATTTAAATTGGAAGGTTAATTTAAGGTGAAAGATTTCATAGGGTTTAGGGTAACAAGAGGAAGAAGATAAGATAAAGATAAGATAAAATGTACATTGGTAAAATAATAAGGGTCCAATGGTGGGTAATGGAAGAGATTAAAAAAAAGGTTTTAATAATAGTTTGTTTTTTATATTGAGGTTTTTTTATTTGTTTTAATTTTTTAATTTTTTTTATTAATTTGAGTCTCTTCAGAAAAAATAAATCAGTGTAGTCCTCTATTTTTTTTTTTAATAACTATTTGTTTTCATTTCCTTGATTCGATATTAATGCTATTTGAGAGAGGTTATAAATCAAAATTTAGATTATATTCTATCTTGAGATCTCTCTTTTGTGTTTCCAGGTTTTGATATGTAATATTTTTTAACCAATGGCATCTTTTAGATTTTAAATTTTTTTAATACATGACATATTCCAGAATCGATTTAAGGCCCAAAAAATGCCTCCAAATTTTTGTATACATTATTTTTAATTTTTATCGAAATACTAAAAGATTAAAAATAATAAGTGTAAAAACTTAAAACTTAAAAAATATTACCAATTTCAGGTACGTGAACATAAACTTAATTTCTTTAAGAAGAACTAAATAATAAAAACTAAATAAATAATTAGGCTTAAGCCTTCAATTTATTTATATAATTTTTTTAACCGAATTTTTTAACAAAATTTTTAAAAACTTGGATCTTATGTAAAAAATTTAAATCTATTTATTTTTCTTTAAAGTTTTAAGTTAAGCCTTTAAAAATCGTCTGATTAAATTAAGGTTTACGTAAATGATATGAATTTTGTAACTAATATGAAATATTTAATATACAAATAATTTAAACAATTACATAGATTAATAAATATATAACTTGAAGATATTATACACAAAATTATTATTTATATTATATTTAAATAAATTGTGTCATCGTGTTTAAAATTATATTTTAGATAGTCATTATATACCTTTCCTACGTGGTCGACTGAAATTAAAATGAAGGAAAATGTTTTCTTTACAACATTTGCACAAGTTGGTAATTTATATTTAGGGATATTTTAATTATTACAAAAGTTAATTTTTGTATTTGTAAGAAAAAAAGAAATTAAAAGATAAAATAACAGAGGTAAACTATGTGTACAAATTTGTTATACGTCAAAAATAACAGTACCTAATGAATTTATTCCCATTAAACAGTGCATTTTACAATTTCACAATGTAGTTATTTTGATGTAACTATCATTCCTCTCTCATCTCACTATTTCATTGGGATGTTGTCCACACAGAACAGTGACACATGCACCCCACCTTAATCATTCAACCCATCAAAAACACCAACCAAATGAATTTAACCAAAATCACAAAATCACTTTTGCCAAACCTTTTCATTTTGTTTCTACAAACAAATGCGTCTTATTTGTTCACCAAAACTTAAACATAATACTGGATTCTGTCGGTGTTATTTTGTGATTAGAGTTAGAACTTCAGTGCAATTATATATGTAATGAAAGATTTGAAAGAACAAGTTTGAAAGAGTGAGAAACAGGGAAATCCCTGGGACCATAAAGCACCCAAAACATTGTACTTAGGCAGAGAATGATGAATAAGCAAAAAAAGGAGTTGTCTTTGAGTGTTAGCTCAAACCACAATAACAGAAAATGGGGTAGTCAATGAGAGAATGAGAGAGCAAAAAGAAAGAAAGAAGAACAACATGGAAAGCAAATAGCACACAAACACATTGGATCCCTTCATGGAAACACATATAAACTTGAACAACATTTGAAAACAGATAGAAAAAGGGGGAGCAATATTAAAGAGACCTCACAAATCACAACATAATGTGAACCCCACCATGTAAGTACATTATTGGTCTTTGATTCAAGTACAAGGACTGAAGGACCCCACTATTCAAAGCTTAACTCAACCATCTGCAAACACAAAAAATGCCACTCATAAATAATTTCCAAGCCACTTATGACCCCATCATGAAAAAACAAGAAAGACACACACAGTCATAGTCATTGTTCATTACCTCGTTGGGTTGTTGAACTGAAAGTTGCAAAATCATGGGAAGAAGTGGGAATGGAAATTGAGAGCTGGGTGGTGGATGATTTGTCATCCAAATCTAGCCATGATCCTCTGCTCTTCGGGGGCCATTCATCGAAGAACCGATGAACAGTTCTCTGAGGTTCTTCTTTCCCAAGTTTCATGAAAGTTTCACACTTTATATCACTGCCAGTTCCTGATATGTAGCAACCCTGATCTTGCTGGGGCTGTTTTGAGTTGTTGCCACTGAGGCTCTGAAGTTGCAGGTAGGAGTACTCGTTGTTGTCGTTGGACAAACCAGAGCAACTCCTCTGTTTCGATGAGGAAGAAGAGCTTATGGTCAGTGGTGTGAGTTGCCATGAATCTTCCATCGAGGAAGCAGAGAAGCTTCTCATTGTTCCAGAAGGTTCCGTGAAGAAGGCATGCTCATCCACCTCCTCTTTCAGTCCATACACATACCTGTTCCTTTTCCAAGAACAAAAGGAGAATCACTCACATATCACTCAATGATAATAAGTACTTACATGTTGGTCTAAATTATAAAAAGATAACAGAATCAAATTTCTTTCCGGATTCTAAAATTTCTATAATAAATATGTTAACTTTAAAGTGTCTGTAAACTAATTAGAAAAAGCAGCATCATGTTCATTTAGCAAAAAAAGAAAAGATATAAATCTCTTGGACGAACCAAACATGATAGATGTTTGATTTATTTTCTGCTGCAAGTACTTGTTGAGATGTTATGTAAAGAAGAGCTATGTTATGTGTGTGGATATATATGTAAGTGTGAAGTAGTACAGCTTTTAGATATCAGAAAAAAGAACCTGCAGTCAGTGTTGTTATTCTGAGAGCAAGAAGCAGTGTCGAGAAACAAGGGGGCACTGTTGTCTTGAAATGACAAAGCAACACCGGAAGAGGGTCTTGAAGGATGATGATAGAGGAAGGAGTGGGGGGAATGTTGAGGGTGGTGGTGATGGTAAGTGTCATGAGAGAGAGAATGAGTGGTTGGAGAGAGTGCAGGACTGTTTTTGGTGATTGATAAGATTGTGGGGGTTGAGGCATCTGTGATCGTTGTTGCTGTCGTTGGTGATGTTTTCAAAACTTCCACAGGCTTTCTTGAACGGTTTTTCCCTCTGTGCATGTGCCTCTCGCAGTACTTTGAATCTGGATAAGCCTCCTTTGAGCACCTCCATTTCTTTCCATCTGTTCTCCTGCATCTACCTGGCTCAGGGTCTATTTTCCTCCCCAATCCCATCGGCAAATAGTTCCACCCAACTGCATGCACACCAAACAAACCAGAATCAACACAAACATCCACAAAAAGAATCTTTCAAGACATCATAGCTGATGTTGCAAGACATTATAGATAAATAGAATTGCAATTGCATGTCTCGAAAACCTTGATCTAGGCACTAAAATGATTCTTTAAAACCTTAGGTATGGAGAATACAATAATGACGATGTTAGTGATGGAGGGTCTAAATAGTGTGTGTATGAGAGAGAGATTAAAAGTTGAAACTTTGTGGAGAGTATTATGCAGAAATGTAAGATGGACTTACAGTGTTGAGAGTGGTGAGGGAGGAGCCTGGAGGAGAGAGGAGAGTCCAAGTGGGTTCTTTTGATGGTGAAGAGAAGGTCAGGGGGGATGGAGATACCTGAAGCCATGTATTTGTAGATGAGGGCTTGGTGTTCGAGCTCTTGCCACTGGGAAGGAGTGAAGGGGAACCTGTTCCTTCCATTCATGATCAAGCAGAGGGAATGGGAAAGAACAGGAAAAATGAAAAGAGTAAAAAGGAATCAAAGAGCACAAAGGGTGAAGAGTGATAGTAACAAATGAAACAGAAGCTACTGAGACCTCACAGTGTAGTTAAAGAGAGGACAGTTTCAGGTTCAGGGCTCTCAGGTTGGGGAGAAATGTGAGGAGAGGAGAGTGTTTATGGGGTTATTGCTTGTTGTTTGTTACATTTGCCCCTTGGTGTAGAGTAGGTATATTTATTTCAGGAACCATTGTGTTACAGTAATAAACTAATGGTTCTGATTACATAGCTGCATGCCAATGCACAAATGCGCACACACACACACAAACACTTTTTTCTTCTTTTTTTTTCTCTTTCTCTCTCTCAGCTCCTATTATGACTGCACCTCTCTGTTGCTACTGCTTCTGCGACTAAGCTGCCTCTCTGGCAGCCCTTGTCTCTGACATCTTTACGGAAATCCATAAACTAAAGGAGAGAGAAAGAAAAGGTCCTAAAGACAAAAGAGGAAATAGTTATTATTGGTATTATTGTATATGAAACTATTTAAGCGTTGGTGTCTGAAGCCAATGCCTGTCTGAGAAGATTGTACGGTTGGAGCTTTTACTGCTACTAACTCATTTACTTTTTCTGTTCCTTTACCTCAGACTCAGACCCTCCCACTTACAATTTGACCTTTTTCCATTCGAGAAATGTAGAAAATGAAAGATGCACAGAGAAAGCTAGAACCATTTTTCAATAAAAATAAAACAAATTTGCTTACATTGTTTACAGGTGTGTGGATATTGTTTAACTGGGGTTATTTTGTGTTGTCCTTTTGCTGGTTCCGTTGAAACAAGTTGGAGGTTCTGTTAAAGCAAGGGTACTTAGGGAATCCAAGTTCCAAATATTTATTTGTACTTACAGTGGTTAGTGCTCAGATGCTGTGAACTTTATTCAGTGACTTGGTATTAGAACTTGATCCTCCGTTTACCCTGGAAGTTCAAGATCATTCCCTTAGAAAATTTACACAGAAAACAAAACACCAAACTTTATATGTCCACCCGTACTCAAACCGAAACGGCCATCACATGCTTAAATATGCGATATGCCACCTTTTTTCTGTTTTATGCAAGACAGAAGAAAATGGCAGAAAGGAGCATTGTTTGAGTTTCATAAGCAGCATAAATTAATCAATGAGAGCAAATTGTTGGAAACACGTGCTAACTAAGCTAAGTACTACCACTGTGCCCTGATGCTCGCTTCTTAAGCGTTGCAGAAGACTACAATGTGAATGTAGATTGCAACCAAAAGCAGGTGAATAGTGTTGGTCTAGCTAGCCAAACACATATGGTCCAGGTCACACAAGTTTTGATGGAGCAAAACCAATTCAACCGAAAAGGGGACACATAACTACGCAAGTAAAACTAGAGACATAGATTGGCATCACTATTTATGTTGTTTGGTTGCATTAAAACCTTTGGAGCTATTCTTGTGTTGTAAGTTTCGCAGTACAATTGCACGATTTTTATCCCCCCAGTAAACACAATTGCCTAAACACATTGTCTCTACCTTTGTACAACACTTCATTTCAACCAACCAAAAGAAAAAGAAAAGAAAATATCCGCATTGTGTGTACGTACGTATGTACTTTTCTCTGTTCTCTCTTCCCTCTTAATTTAATACTCCATTTTACCCCATAACTTCATATAACCATGTAACTCTTTTTACCTCACCTTTGTTAGGTACTCACACTTCCTTCAAATTCTAACAAATTTAAGTACTTTGCTGCTTAACTGTCATAAACACACCCTCTCAGATTTATGCTGATATAAGAAGCGTGTTGTGTTGGAACAGAAGATGATATTGCACATAACAAAATATTGTATTTTTTGTATACGTTAACACTTGCAAAGTGAAAGCTGCGAGGTCACTGCTAAACCATACATGTCATGTAATTTTTTTTTCTTCTGACAGTATTATTTTGTAGTGTTGTCAAAAGGGTAGAATATCCTTTGATAACTCCATGACATGTTAGCAAAACAGCATTCATTATCCTCACCAACAGTTGAAGAAGCTTTATGAATATTAACATTTGAAATTGATGATGTCAGCTAGAGGATTCAATCATAACATTTATTAGCAAATATTAATGTAAGTTGCTACCCTTTTGGTTGGAAACAGTTTTTCTTTGGTCAAAATAATCAAGAAAAACAAAGTAAACCCAAACCCCACTTCAACAAACCAACAAATACATGTGTAAATCATTTATCAGAAAAAAATACCAGCCAAAATTTATTAGGTTGTTGGATGTTTGACTCCATCTACCAACTTGGCAAATGTCAAGTGAAGTTTTTCCATTTTTGTTGTTTTATGGTAATAGCCAAGTAAATAACTAATTCAGAAGGAAGAGTGAACTGTTACAAAATCTTACTGTCATATACTGCATTATACACCCTTTAGTTTTCTTCAAACAGAATAACATTTTTCACAGAAATATACAAAATATGAGTATTAATCTGTGCATTTGAGTGAAACAAAAGGGGAAGCAGAGGATTTGCAACAAATTTCTTGAAATCTTTTTTATAAACGAGAGAAAGAAAGTGGTAGCAACACACTGTATTGTTTGTTTCACTTTATGAAAACAGAGAGGGTGAGTGAGGTGTATAAGCATGGCATGTACTTTTGTTGATATTTTGCAGTGTGATGGTCATAATCAGTAAGTACAAATGGTTAATCAAGGCTCCACAAAACTACCAAGTTACTTGAAACGGTGACACATTTAAGAAGTAAAAGGTCGGAAGCAGAGACACATCAAATGTTTCCATTAATGTAACAGCCAGAAGGGCAAATCCCGGCATCTTTGCTGTAGCATTCTGGTTTAGAATCAAACACAAACTGAACTGCCACATCTTCGACTTGGACCACCCTCTTCAGTCCACACAACCCACGCTTTCTCAACACTGCTCATGTCCCCACTTCCATTTGCGAATTCACCATCTTTAAATTCTGCATATTATTTTTCAAATTCAACAACACCTTCAATTTTAATGCAGACCTTTTATCTTCTTCTCATCTCTTTAAAGTTCGTATGATCAAAACATTCCAGGGTTTGTTTTTCTTACCTTTGTTTCGGTAATGCTCCTAACTAAGTATTCTGGTTTGAAATTTTTGTTCAATGTACGAAAAGGAACAAGGTTAAAAAAGGGTTTTGTTTAACCCACCAACTTTTCAAACTTGTTAGTTACCCCTCTTCGATTACCATGTTTGGTTAAAGGTGTGACTGACAGTTACTTACTTGTTATTAAGCTTTATTGTCAAAGAAACATTTTATAGAAGTATTTTCAGAAGTTTACTCATGTTCGTTTTACAAGATTTCATTGAAACCAACAAGGTATTGGTTGGGAGTGATGTTAGATTTGGACGAGGTGATGAAAAGTAAGAGAATTGAAAATGATAGAAAGGAAGAAAATTAGAAGTGAAAGTAAATTTGTTTGAATAAAGTGAAAAAAAAAAGTAAAAAGAGACGGCAAATAAATAAAAGGTTTATATGGTTATATGATTACAACACCTTCATAGCATGTGGAGATGATACATCACAATTGTTTGGAGTTGCTTCAACTAACTTTATTGTTGGAGGAAGGTGAAGTGCTCATTCAAATTGTTTAATTTTTTTTCCAGTTACTATATTTTATAAATGAAATATACATTATTTTATTTTCTTTCTTGGCGAGTCTTACGAAGAAGAATAATTGAAATAAAGAATAAAATAATAAACCAAAACATGGTGAATAAAGCATATCAAAATGGAAAAAAAAAATCATAAACACATCAAAACCACGATATCACAATCAAATTAAAAAAAAGTTACACACAAGTAAAGATCTAAGTCTAAATAAGAAAACTACAAAATAAATATAAAAAAATCACTCTGCTGAGGTGTGTTTCATTGTCGGAAAAAGTCTTTACCCTTGACTTTCTCATCATGGTCGTTTGGAGTTGGATTATGAGAAATATATTGACCCTTTTCTCGTCTCTCCCGAGAAAGGAAGAGGAAAAAGAGGTTATATAGGAAAAAAGGAAGAAAGGAAGAAAATTTGAGAAAACTTGGTGGAATAAATAAAAAGGAAGAAAAGAAGAGCTTAAAAATTTACCATTGAAGGAAATTAATGTTGCAAACGTGTTCTTGAAATTATTAAAATTTAATGAGATAAAAATGTCTCTATTATAAGATTATCAGTGTATCAGAAGACATAATACTGATTCAATAATAATTAAATGTGTGAAAAACACTCAATTATTAAATTTAATAACTCATTAATTCAATATTAGAAGAAGAGTAAAGAAATATAAAAGTAGGACAAACATTTGGTTTTCACAAATAAGATAATTAGTCAATTAAAATGAAACAAACTTCACCTCGTAAGTGATTCCCAGGTAATATGGTACTTGAACTCACAAAAACAAACAGCAACCAAATCATTTAAACCTAAGAGCATAAAACATTGGTTGCAATAGATTAAAATTTAGTAATATCAATCATAACTTTTCGTATTGGTGCATGACCAAATACTACAATCAAATTAATATTTACAAATACCGCAGACGCATAGAGCCCAAGGGAGAAAAATTTAACTCAACATAGAAAAATTATACAACAATGAACTTGCGTTCAACCTTGAAACGAAACAATAACATAATATAACCAAAATATTCTGCATGGCAACTCTATTCCTTTTGTAACAAAGAGAGAACAAGGTCTGTATGTACAGAAAAAAGTTGTGTATCCACGAAAAGCTGTTTAGCACAAAAAGGGGAGAGAGAAAATACAAAAAACTGAATTAGTAGTTTGAATATATTATCAAATATAGAAATGTTTATCTACTAAATGACGCAGCCAAGAGAAAAGAGATTATGCATATATTCAGAGAGAGAATTTGCAAGTCAATTTTCATCATTTGATCATTTTGAACTTATACTAGCAAATTTAACTAAAATTGGCATACGTAGTAAGCATAAGGTATGATTGTAAGCTCAAGAAGATACAAACCTTCATAAAATGCCGATCCCGGTAAGGGAAGGAATCAATGAAACTCTCCTTCAGAAGCAATGATACCTGAAGGTACAAACCATAGTCACAGATCTTCCTAATATTTACAAAAATATGCTATTTTAAAAGCAAACCATTGTTTAAATTTCAGTTTAAAATAAATAAATTATATATAATCTTGTTTCAATTACTGTTTTCTATCTATGTATTTTAGTACACCCAAGTTTATCTAGCAGCCTCCAGATAATCTAGGCTTTGGGTCATTCATATCACAGAACTTGTCACCAACAACAAAGACTATTAAGAGTAAATTAAGGTATTCATTGAAAACAGTTTCACTAAAAACAGACTATTGTTTTTAGTTATACGTAAGAAGTAACTTAAAATTACAGTTAAAAATTAACCATTTCATAACAGGGATTTACCACGTAATACATAATTGACACCCTTTTAATGCATAAAAGTAAGACCAAGTACAGGTTAGTTTTAAATTAAAATTCTCAATCAAATCCTTATTTTACCAGAGGTTAGAACAATTAAGATAAATATCAACTTGTGTAACTTGATTTGTTGGTGAGACCAAAATACAAACCTTATCGTCATTGGATTGTACATTGGTGATCGTGTGAGAACGGATGTTACAGCAAAGAGAATCCAAGTAAGATCTTAACACCGAAAGGAATCCCTTTGCAGCTTCAATCTGTAGGAAAATTAACACACGAGTACAGATTAAAATGTTGACACAATTTGACACTGCCTAGAGTGACATGTGGAAACAACCGAAAAATTAGATATATCTGAGGATGCATAACCAATGATGAACTGCTAAAAGCCTGTATAAATTGTTTATTGCAAAATATTAAGTTGCTTTGACAAAGTACATGTAAGCATGACTAATGTGTAATTATCAATAATCTAATCATGATATCAAAGGTGACCAAAAGTGGAGAATGAGAAGGATGGAGAGCAATAAAAAGGAAATCAAGAACAGTACTAATGGATAATGGTTATTTCATTAAAATGGACACACCTGCACTTCCGTGCATTCATATACTGGCCTTCTCCTACCCAAGTAACTTTCTCCTACAAGAGTTGAATGATAAGGACGTAAAGAAGAGACTAGCTCTTTCTGTCTTGGCAATTGTGGTATTGTTGGTGACTTCACCTATTTCAACAGAATAGCAATGTGATAAGAAACCATGTGTGTCTACGCTGATGTTATCAGACAATCACATGAAAAACAAATAATCGTGCTGTAAATGAAAATAAATGGCTAGTATTCTCATAATTATGGAAATAAATAAAAAAAAAAAAAACAATTAGAAAAGCTCTTTCCGTGATCTCCAAACCTATGACAAATCCCTGGGAGCTTCGGATATAAATGTTCAACATATATAACACTTCACCTATTCCTAAGCTTTAGCTGCAGCCTCCAGGTTTTTAATTCTTTTTCTCCCATTACATGGTCAGCATACGAAGTATCGTTTGACTAGATCAAACTTTCAAATTAAATTATGAACTTACTAAAATTGAATATTGCCTCAACCAAATCTCATCAACCTAAACGCCACACTACTTAGTCTAATAAAACACAAACTTAACTCTAAAGATATGATTAAGTCCAAAACTAACATTTTAAGATAGTATAAGAGTCTATCTTCGCAACTATTATTGAGTTTATCATGTTACTTGCTATCGGACTACTATTGAATCACTTATAAAATATTTAGTCTCACACTCAAGATGTCTAGTTTTTAGAAAAAGGAGATGTATTTCAGATTTCATATGAAGTAAAAATATAATAAAATGATGATATATATAAGTGACGAAAAGATTATATATAATAAAATGATGTTATAAGTCAATTTTGTGGGTTGAGCTAGGCATTGACCCGCATTCTAAGAATTTTTGTAAGCATCATTGGCCGGTAAGTCCTTCTCAATGGTTTTACATATAGTTTTCAGCCGTCTCCCTTTTGGTCTAGCAATTAAGCTACCCTCCATTTGAACTACTCTCCTTACTAGAGCTTAGACAAATTCCCTCCACATGCCCAAACCATAAAAGTCGAGTTCTTTTACCCATCTTTTCTACCAAGTGCTACCCTATCTATTCCCTAATTATTTGTAAAGAGAGAAACATTTGATGAATTGCGTCTATTTGGATTATTCAAAAAAACATATATTAATACTAGGTGTCATAAATACAAGGATAATTACAAGAATATACTGTTCTCTAATTAAAATATTATTCTTTCCTATTTACATGATTACACAAAATGTCAATTTGCTAGCAGATTTATGAACTTGTATTTCATAAGAAAACAGAAAAAAACAATACAATACAGTGGCACAATTAACAAACGATATGCAGATTAATGATTTCCTTCATTGCAAGCAATGATTTCACAAATGTAAAAAAAGATGATGCATACTAGTGTTTTGTTTCACAATTGTTAAGATAAAGAGGATTTATTTTTACCTGGTTTCTATCAGCATCAACTAGAATGACATTGGTAAACTTTGACTGAACTTCACTAGTCTTGTTCCTGATACCAACCTAGAAATTAATTTTGTTGGCAGTCAGAGACATCACAAATGGAAGCATCAATGAAAAGATTAAATAAAAAAAAAGAAAGTTGAACTTAAAACCAAATTTGAAAAGCACTCTTGAATAGCAAATCTAATGGTTTCTTCTAATGTATGAAAAGAAATACTAAAGTTTGACCAGCTTCAAAGCAATACATCCAATATCAATATCCAAGTAATAAATTGACATGTGCAAGGGAGCCTGTTTTTCAAAGAACAAAATATTTCAAAATGCAAAAAGCAACCTGATGGCCTTGCTTCAAGAAGATAATATTCTTATTAGTTAAAGCCAATAACTAAATACTCACTATATAAGGGACAGGTGCATCTAAAAAGTCAAGCATGTCATTTGGTAAAACCTGGAAGAACATGTTCTCGTCAAATACCGTAAGGTGAAATATACAAAGTAATAACTCATTCACTTTAATAGGGAAAAGAGAGAAATCAAACTGGCATTAGCAGACTTTGCCACCGGTAAGGCTGGATTAGGGGAATAACTGATAAAACTGAAGCAGATAGGATTCCCTGATCATGAAAGAAAATTATAAGAATTATAAATCAAACCAGTAAAACTATTTCTAATATGCACTAAGAAAGAATATAAATGAGCTTTGCAGTTATATTTACCAAATTGTCTCCTTAAAGATTGAGTGTGAAGCAAAGATGTGCATATTAATCAAGAGAATTATAGACATACTTGTTTAATTGTTAGAGTGACTAATCAGTAAAACAAGAGGATAAGAATGCTGTTGCAAGATAATCAAATCATATGCAAGGCATTAACATTCAAAATAAAATGCAAAATGAGTAACAACATATGCATAAGAGCTTGCACGCAAAGACAACAATGACAAGAAACCAAAATAAAAATATAATTACTACTGTTCCCAATAGACCAGGGACCCCTGTCAACATGGGAACAATAATGTCACCAAAGGACCACATACATAACCAATAACTGCACATGATCAATACAAACTTGATTTAAGTACAAGACATACCAAATTAGAACAGACAACAACTATCTGCTTCTCTAGCAGAACTCCTGCAAAGAACGTTAACACCTGCAGGGTGCAGAAGGGACACAAACAATTAAACCAACTCATAATTGTAAAACTCAATAAATAAGCATTATGAAACTATTACACTTTGAGCTCAACATTACAACTTTAGGAAAGGCATTATTGTGCCTCTAATTAACTTATAGTAGAGGTGATCAAACTAACAATGCATACAAGGTTTTAAAATTAAATATGGAACATTTGATAACAAAGAAGTAACTCCACAGATAACATACTAATTTTCAAAGGATTAATGTTTTGAACACAAATAATGGAGGATGATATCATTCCATGTTGAGAAGAGAGAAACTGAGAAGAAATATACTGAATTCTGTGTTAAGCACACACATATTTTTATTTATAATGAAGAAAAGATACAATAATAAGGAATGAAGAAAAGATACAATAATAAGGAACAAACTCAATATCTAATAATGGAAAATATTTTGATAAGATATTTCTCTATCAAATAATATCATATTCCCTATTTAATGTAATCAAATCATATTTCTAACACTCCCTCTCAAGCAGGAGCATATGTATTATTTATGAGACAATCTTGTTACAAATGTCATTAACACAAGATGTCTTGAGAGAATCATGTCAGCCAGTTGGTTGTTGGAATCAATAAGGTAGATAATGACAAATTAATCTTTAACCCTTTCCTCAAGATAAAGCATATATATCATGAGTCAAGCTTGTTAGACATGTTAGATGGCATGCCATTTGCTATTGAGCCAGTTGGTTGTTGGAATCAATAAGGTAGATAATGACAAATGATAACTTTAACCCTTTCTTCAAGGTAAAGCATATATATCATTAGTCAAGCTTGTTAGAGACATGTTAGAGGGCGTGCCAATTTCTATTGAGCAGAAACTGCTTGGAGAGTCCAATGGCTGCCAGAAAACAAAAACATCGATAGCAGCAGTATTATTTGAGAAAGCTTGGCAATAAACAATATTTAACAGAAAAACATTTGCGGTGAACAGTGTTCACGGGAAAAACATTAGTGGTAAAAAGTACTCACCAGAAAACATTGGTTGTAAACTATACTCTACAGAGAAACGTTAATAGTAAACAATACTTACTGCAAAAACATTGACGATAAGTGTTGGAGATCCCACATTGGCTAAAAATAAGGCAAATTTATAATATGTAAGTGGATACAAACCTTACCTCATAAACAGGTTTTGTGGGATTGAGTTACGTTTAAAGTGCACTTCTTAATTCTTAACATGATATCATAGTCATAGATTAAAGTTTATCCGAGCGAGATTTGTGGTTTCTTAAGCCTATTGTACCAACCGCTATCGGGAGATTTGTTGTTTGTTGAGTCTATTGTGCCACCCACTATCAGAACACCCCTTAATATCTAGTCTCATGCTCAAGATGTATATACCTCAGTGTACATAGACTAGAGATAAGGCGAATTTATAGTATGTAAGTGAATGCAAACCTCACCTTACAAACTGATTTTATGGGGTTGAGTTAGGCTTAAAGTTCATTTCTTAATAATAAGTAATATTTGCTTAAAAAAGTCAGCAGTAAATAGTACCCGCTGGAAAAATAAAAGTTCACTGGAAGGTCATCAATGATGAACAATAATGCAGGTGGTGAAGAGTGTATTTGTCATGAACATGCATCATGGATTTGAGTTTCCTTCTCGTTAGGCTCTAAATACCATGTTGGAAGGATAGAGACAAAACAAGTGCTGGAGGATTGTACCGCTATAGTATCATGTTGAAAAGAGACAAACCGAGAAGGAATAGAATGAATAATATACTTATTTATAATGAATAAAAAACAATAATAAGGAACAAAATCAATATCTAATAATGGGAAATGTTTAGAAAGAATATCTCCATTGTAGAAGTTATACCCAAGGTCATAAGTTTAAGACTTGCATCTTATAAGACCTCTTTATTAAGGTATGTAGATATGACAAAAAATTTAAGATTCCGAGTCCTAAATAAGAACAAATGTCATAGGAATAAAACACTATTTTTGTTGTCTAGGAAACATTAACAACCATATAAAACATTAATTAAAGTGTGGATCTTAGGAGACTCTTCCATTGAAGTAAAAGTTGCAAAGATGTCTTAAAAGTAATTTAGCACGATGAAACCCATAAAAAGTAAATTAAAACCTCATATAATGACTATTGCAATGGAGATGACCTAAGATATTTCTCTATCAAATCATATCATATCAATCTCCCTATTTAATGCAATCAAATCATATCTCTAAAAATTAGTTATAAAAGGCTTATCCACAAATTAGATAGATGCTGAAATAATGGTAACTTCTCCCACTCAAAACCATAATGGATCAACCTGCATATAAGCTCAAGCTTGAACTTATGCCACTAAATCTATTGTGGAAAGAATTAATAATTCATTCACTTGGAAATCAAGCATGATGATACATGCAATATATATATGGAAACAAAATAGATTTCAATGTCTTGGAAAAAAGCATAAAACATACATTTTCAAGTCTCAATGTACCGCACAAGCAAGCTACAGCCCATACAGATAGTGCATTTGCCTCTTCCACCACAAGAGCAATATGTGCCTGATATTAACAAACAACAATGAAGTACTGTATCAATGTGACTATGAAACAAAGTATTTTCCATTATACGAAAACATCAAATCTGAAGTGTAACGGAAGCAGACTCTTCCACTAAAAAATTATCATGACAACATACATCAACTAGCTCCAGACCAGTACTGAACGTTTTCAAATCAACTGTTGAGCCAGCAAGACGAAGAACTGACTCAGCTGATCTCTGATATTCCAAGGGATGCAAGTGCTCCAGAGGATGAAATATAACTGATGAGCCCCTGGCAGGGTAACTTAAACGGTAGTACTCGCTTATAATTTGTAGTGGTCCATGGTTATTTTCCTGGGAAATTGATAAATTACCATCAGCTACAAAATATAACAAAGAATGGTGACTAACAAGGCAAAAACAGATATAGGTGCTCATCAAGCTACAAACCTTTGCCCATTCAAGAATATCATTTAAGTCATTTAAATCTTCTTGGCCGGAGAAAGATGCTTCTTCTGTCTCATTATCATCAACATCACTCCTAAAATTTCTGTCTTCACAAGGTGATCCTTGAAAACTGCATAAAAGGCAGGAATCAGAACATCTGATTAAGATGAATCCCCTAGAACAAAGAGAAAATTATTTCATTGACAGAAATTGTCCAATATAAGATAACTTTGCACAAAAAATCACAACAGCAACACATATAAAGCAAAGACATAAATAGGAAAAGAGCACTCTAATCCCTGTGCATGTCTGTCAAGCAGGTACTACAAAGTAAAATAAGAAGAAAAATGGGAGGGAAGAGGGGCATTTCACTCCAACAGAAGATAAACCACAATGAAGACATTATATTTCTTAACAAAACTAAGACCCAGTGACATGAACCTGCAGGAAGATTCAGAGCTTTCATACTGGCAATAGCGCAGGAGGGGCAGAATAGCATTAGGTAAATGTTTGTCTTCTGACTGTTTGTTTGTAGCAAAGGCATCTCCATACTGATCACTATTTTCAGAATTTGTAGGGCCAGAATCTTCTTTGGCTGCTGTACTATCTGTTACATTATCAGCAACCAAAACATCATCATAGTTGATTCTCTCCTTATATGTCTGCAGCTCCCCATCAACCACTAGGTGCTTTGGTTGACCATCATCCACGATGTTTTCAGGTGTAGAATTTCCCGCTCTCAATGGAGAAATTATTGGATTTCCACCAAGTCTATCTTCTATTGGTCCATCACTCACCAAAGCACTCTCAGAGTAGCCCTCTGGATTTTCTTCTTTTAAGCTATTACCTTCATCAAATTCTAAATTTAAATCTCCAACACTTCTTGTCAACCGCTCTAGCCTTTCTTGAGTGAAGATGCTACAAAGATATTAGCACAATAAAATGAGCAAAAATCATACAACCATATTTCTCATTTGTTAGAAAGTAAACAATTTTAAGTATCATGCATTAGAATAAAATGTGTGAGCACATACTATCCATAATTCAAATATTTCAGCCAAATACGGTTAATAAACAGCATGTCAATCACATGAAAAAAGGAAAACATATTTCATACAAGCATCTGAAATCTGATGATGAAGGGCATGGAGCAAGAAAAACAACAAATAAAGATCCTCAATTTATAAGTTGAGTCCTCATTATACACAACCAGATTTTTGCCACAACATACTACATCGTAGCTCCTGGAAAGATTGTACTTTCTAATTACAACCAACCATTACATTTATTTGTTTCACCTAATCTTTGGGCATGAAGAAGCGGTTTTTTCCTTTTTCTCCGGCAGCAAACCATTTTAAGATGTGTACAAGTACGTGCATGTGTATTTGTGCATATTCTGCCCTAGGTGGCAAGTAAATATGCTGACACTTTTTAAATATCCTGTTATGAGAGCATAAATTGCCACAGTTTTGTAATGCATTACTTTAATGGAATGCAAATATTCATTTTACCGTATGTTTTTATCTTCACGTTAATATACTTAGTTGATCACAGTGACAATTCAATTTTGCAAATTTTACCATATACGAATATATTACAGACTAACACTTGACTTTTTTCACTGTTTTGATGCATACAAGGAGTGCAAAAAATCTTACTGTTATACTGACCATCCTTCCAAAATTTATTAAATTAAAGAGCACAAAGAAATTGCAAATATTTTCTACGTCTAGGTTCCTTATGCTGACTCTTGATTACAGATACCTACCTATTCAATACACCAAAGTGCAATTCAAAAGCTGGAAGCCTTGAAAGAATGCAGTAACATCTCTGAGTGGTTAGTATATGTCGTCTCAAAGACGAGGAAGAAGGCTGCTTATCAGAAATCAGAGAAACCAATCCAGAAGGCTTTTCCACTAGTTCTTCAACTAAGACACAACACCCATAAAGTGTTGAGTTGTCAGCACCCTTCGAAGTTAAAGTAACAAACAAAGAAACAAAGTAACACTGTGAGGTAACTGATGCAATTTCAACATAAAAAAATAATCAAGGCAATGTTTGTTATGGTAGATTTGGAAAGAAAACAAAGCAAATGATGCACATAAAGTACAGCCTAGCTAATTGACAACAAGTGCCTTCATCCTAGCCTCCTAAGGAATTATCCTGGATTACTTTCTGGCATGCACTTTGGCATACCTTCCTAAACTAGGTCTTAGGCCTCAAATTCGCATCAAGAAAAAAGGCTCTAGTCCAAACACATCAATCATATCCTTTCCTTTCTTTCCAAATCCACTCCACTAAACAGTGCATGCATTGTTGTAAATATTCAGACACATTGGTTCTCATATGAAAGAAAATCAATACATAGGTTAACCAGCAGCAAGAAAATTGTATTCTTGCACAAGGGAATATAAACTTCTATATTGCATGACCTACTGAAAACACAGTTAGCACTGGCAAAGGTGAAGCTGTTTTTTGCATCATATAATGAGGTAGACATCATCACCATTACTTGAATGAAGATCAAAGGGATTATGTCCAAAACTACTTCTGAAGTATCCAGGCTGAACATGCTCCAGCAATATAATAAAGTAATAAGGAAAGGTCCATCCAGAACAAAAAAAAAATGAAAATATATGCAAAAAGTACATTCCCTCAAGTAGTTTTAGAATATAATTTTAAAAAGTTGAATGCATCCAATATACCATCCCTGGAATACTTTTTCATCAAGAATGGAAAAATCTGTCCTAAGGTCTAAGAGAAGAATATGTAACAAAGTAACAATAAGATTGCTTTAGGTACCTGTAACCTGAATACAAATGACAAATCCCTTTGTTTAAGGTGTTCCTGCAATACACAAAACAGACCATAGTTATCAATATTTAACAACTTGCATATTCATTAGCACCCCATTGTTGGTCCTGATGGACCCCCAGTTCAGGTGCACCAAATAAATGGGGCAGAAATAACAAGAGCAGGACGAGAATTGAGGTGGTGGAGGACTCTGCATGAGAGGATCCTCCTAATAACAAGAATGGACAGGTGGCAGAAGATTAATGGTGAAGGGAGTGTGGGAAGCAAGCTGAATGAAACGATATGAGGGATGCAATGGGACAATATAAGGCATCAAATAAGTAGGGAATGTTTGAAGGCTTTTTGTCTAAGGGTAGAGTAGCATTCTGGCTTCTCCGAGTTATTTCAAATTTTTTCTATTCTATTTGTTATTCATATTGTTTCTATCACAGTAATTCTCTTTCAAGTACACATTTCTCTTTAATCCTGGTATAAATACATGATCTATCTATATATACTCATATGTGTCAAATAAGGTTGACAACACTTCGGAGTAAAGAAAAATTTGCTTGACATGGAAAGTTAAAGGACTGCAGAAGACAGCCTTTACTGAATGAAAGCATAAATGACTCAAAAACCTGAATCTGAAACACGTATCAGCAAACAAAGAAAATACAAAAAAAAAAAAAAAAAAATAATAAAAAAAAAAAAAATCAGAAAAAGTATATCCGGAAACAATATGACAACTTCATGCAAACGTGAAACATCTTCCAGAACGAAACATTATGCTACAACAAATGCCCAATAGTGTCCAAGATTCCATCACTGTATATTTATTTATCATATCTATGAAAATTGAAGTTGCATGTACGAGACAACCGATTTACAAAGATGGGTAAGCCAATTTGGGTAGAATGTTACTATACGAATTTGTGTACTAGTTGTGTTGTGAGGGAGTGTGTGTATCAGTGGGCTAAAGCTTGCGCAGCCTATATTTCCAGAACTGCTTCAGTACTTTCAACTCATGGCCGTCTTAAGTCTATACCCTTTTAAGTTGATTCTAACCCACCAATGTATGTGGGACTTGTTTTCCAACACTTCCCCCTAAAAGTAAAATTGACATGGCCCCATGCTTATTTGTCTTTTTCAGCCCTGGCTTTATAACTCAAGCTTGGGCCTCAAAACGATAAAAGGTCTTGCTCTCATTTATTATCTAAGTTTATGCTACTGTTCCTGAACTTTAGAAGCCTCAGTCTATTTTCATTTTTTCCCTTCTTTTTTAGGGGGGACATTCTTTTGGTCTGACGCATACGTATTCTGGGACTTGTAATTTTCTTGGCCAGTACCTTTGTGTTTGGGGTTTAAATTTTCTCTTGAGTATGGGTTTCATACAATAATAGAATTTGCGGGCAATCCCTTGTCCAAGAGTAAATGAATGTATTAGTGGGTTTAACAATAATGACCTGTTTCCCTAAAAATACTCTGACACATTGGATTCAGTTAATAATTAGTTAATTACTGAAGGACGGAAGGAAGATAAAATCACATATTAATCGAATATTAAATTTCGAAACTAATTTTCATAAATAAATATTAATCAAACCTTTAACATTGCAAAAAAAAAAAAAAAAAACCTGCCCAAAAAGAATTTCGTTCAACTCACTCATGGAAGGGGTTCTCTCAACCGCACGGACCTGAAATTACATCCAACAAAATTAGAACCTGACTAAAAGCTCCACAGACCTTGTTCACGTACATGAAAATAAATAAATTGAAACACAGACAAATAGATGCCTGACCGCAGATGATTCACTATGCAAAGAATTTAAATACAAGAAATATTGACACCATTGATCACTTCAATTTTTCAGTTGCTATGCTTTATCAATACATTACACAAACCCAAATGATGTTCCCTTATTCACCCTAGCCCCACCCTACCCATTGCAACTTATGTGTTATGCTAGATTCCCAAGCAAGTAAAAGATGGAATCTCCAATATTGTTATCACACTGCAGTCTTACAGATGGGACCAGTGCCAATGAAGCTACAACAAGCTCACTGACATATCTCTTTTTTTTTCTCAATTACAGGGGAAATACTTCAATACTTCAGGTCATTTCTGTTTTCATCTACATAGAGCTTTCTAATTAATAACAAAGATAACATGTTGATATAGAAAATGAAGGCAGAAAAGATTGAAGTTCATTAAGTATACACCTACCTCTAAGCCTCCCGGGAAGCAGAAAGAAAGAAGATCTTTGCATTTAAGAGGCAGCTGTTTTTCTGGAGGGTAGACAAATAAGACCTGAAAAAATTGAATAATGTTCCTGATTTGAAAACAAAATAAATACTACAGACAGTAAACAATGAACTGTAGTAAAACTTAAATGGTAATGCATCAGTATCTGCTGATCACAACCTGAGGTTCAATATTGGGTTCTACACAAGATTCACTCTGATAACCAAGAGCACTTCTTAATTTAGCAGAGCCTTCAAACTTCCTATCAAGATATTGCCTTTGCAGTGCCTGAACATCACAATTAGGATGAAGTCCAACAACCACCATGCTCTCAAATAGTCGTGAGGGCTCCTTCCAAGTCTTATGGTCCTGTGATCTCATAAGATGAAGTGTATAAGGGACAGTATAGCTCATTTTTTTTTATAAGCATACAGTATAGTTCATGAGATATGCCCTAAGGCAAGAAGAAAACATGTAGATCCTAAAGTGTGAATGGCATGCAGAGTGAGGTGCTGAAAGTTCAAATAAGCAATGGATGCAAAGGCTGAACTTCCAATGAAAAAGAGCATTCTATACCAAGCGTTTCGTGATGATACAACAACAAGCAACTTTCTTCGTAGTTTATAGACGGAGGACTGAAGGAACACGTAAATATGGTACATTGAAGTCAAACATTGTATATTACCATATACTGCAACTGAAAGTTTGCAGCCCACTGACGCTTCAGACTAGTCAGGATTTCAGGATTATAATTTGTGTTTTCAACATCAGGAGTGTGTGAAAAGCCTTTTAACATTCGAGCAACTTGATACTGAAGCCTTTGAAGTTGACTACCACTATTATCATCTTTTGATGACATCGGAGAGTTAACAGCAGCAGCAACAGCTCTAGCCACATCCTCTCTTGTCTGCATAAAAAATGAAGCACCCCAACTAGGACTAGCTGACCCTTCTTCCTTGGACATTCCAGTCATCTGTGCCTTCATGAACATGACATTCAATGACACAAATAAACAAGAATTTCATGCAAGCAACACGAAAAGTACCTTTCAAAGCTAGACCTACATTAAATCTAAATGCATTCTGAATGATGAAAATAGTGGAGCAAGATTACAACTAAGAACAATTATACTGACAATCAAGCCACCAAAAGCTGAAATTCTTGAGCACCGCCTGTAATATGCTAACTCACAAGACATTAGGTGACAAAAGTAAAACTTCAATGATACTTGCTATTCATATCAACTGCTACTCTTGTTGGATCAACCGATGAAGACTTCGCCACTAGGTGTCATAGGTTGGGACGTGAAGTCAATCAAATACTAATGGGGGGGGACACTCACCAAATAAAAGCCAACAACTCTTAAAAAGCTAACTTAACTGATTAAAAAGTGATGTTAGCAACCTATTTTATTGCTAGTAACTATACCAACTGAACATACGAGAGCAAACAAACAACAAAGAAACCTATACCGGGTCCACAACAAATCGTGTCAAGTCCCATTTTTCCCATGTCTCCCATACAAACGCAAGCTTCCGCAGAACAGAGAAGCCCAAGGAAGATCAACACATACTAATACTACCCAATAACCCACTCAATTACCCATAGCTCTATGTTTCAATTTTCACGTTCTGTTCAGACGATCCCACTAACCAAGAAACAAAATAATTAGAGAGAAATCAGGACTCGCCAATCGAACAAAACAGAACAAAACAAAACACAGCCAAAAAGATTAAAGAAAAAAAAAATACCCAATCTAATTAAAGCTCGCCGTACAACTCAGTAACACAATACCCCAACCACAAAACAGAAGAAAGCAAGAAAAAAAAAGTACGAAGAAATAAAATTGGCAAAGAAAAAAAAAAGGAAAATAGACCTCGAAATAGCAGAGGAAAAGACGAAGATGAAACGTAGAAGAACTGGGGCGGCCGTTATCGAAGGTAATGAATTGATGAAGTAGTTGTCGAGGTGGTGATGGGTTGCAGGGAGAAAAGTATATATTTTTAAAAATTTATACGGGATTTGGAGGTGATGGGTGGAACATAGTGAAGAAGAAAAAGGGAATAAAATAAAAGGGGAAAATTGAGAAATGATAAAAGGGTGAAACGAAGGGACAAACAAGTTGTGAAAGTGATGGCAAAGAGGAAGAAGAGATTAGGAGAAGGTCAGTTTCTTAATTTGCACGCCTCTGTTCCGTATTAGCAATCAGCAATAGCCATAGCCGCTGCTTCTGCTGTTGCTGCTTCTTCTTCTTCTTGTGTTACTGCCACCCTTGACTCTGCAACACTTGCATACATACAAGATTCTCTTTGGTTGGTAACAACCCCATCTAATCAATGCATCTTCTTCACTTTCCTTTCCTTTTCCTTTTTTTTTTTTTTTTTAGACAAATATCTTAACTGTTTCATTTTTATTTATACTATTTAATTACTTTTACCTCTTTACTCACTCATAAATAACACTCTATCTTTTCCCACAACTTTTGATGATGTTTTGTAAGGAAAATCTACTCTGAAAGATACAAAAAACAATGGAAGATACCAGCTCTTGTTATCCTAAGAAATTGATTTCCTTTTAGACAAATAATCAGTTTTTCATTGAATGTTGAAATTGTGATAATTTAACTGTTAAAATAATTTAAAAAAATTGGTTTAACAGAAAGGACTAATTAGTTTCTGAAGTTTTGAGTTTGATAACAAATTTATCATTAAAAATATAATTTAATGTTAAATTGATCTTTGAAGTTACAATTTGGTTTTATGAAATATACTGTAAAACATTATTACACTAAACCAAACTTTTTATTTTTCGTCAATCACATTGTTATCTGTTTACATTATTTTCGTAGACCAAATTAATCGCATATCCTTTTTATTTAAAAACGCGTAAAATTTGCATTTTTTTTATGATGTTTTAATACATTTCTAATTATTTTTAATAAAAAAAATTTATAATTATCAAACACCGAAACACTTCTACTTTAAGGAAAAAATATTGTTGTCTCAAGCAAAATTGTGTTCCTATGTAGTCTTTACAAACAATATAATAGACAAAACTTAAACATTGGTGTAATTGGCTTTCTTTTAGTCAAAATTACACAATAAAGGATATTGAAGTAAATCAAATCTAATAAAATTTAATACCTCTATGCAACATAATTTCTTCCTTACCAATTAAACAAGTATACAGACATATCAAAAGAAGTTTCAGAATCATTCTTAAATATTGTTTAAAACAAATACATTTAAAATATAATTAATTAAAACGTCTCGTATTACTACGAAAACGTTATAAATTAATTAAAAATTTAAACAACTTACCATAACTTTTAAACATTTTAGTTAAAATATTTATTTGATCTTCTAAAGTTACAAAGTAGAGAATAACAGTTCCAAATTAGATAACAAATATATAATCAACTATAAATAATTATTTTATTATAATAAACATTTAGGTTTCATTAATTGGTATTCTAAAAATACTTAATTAGTATTAACCTGGCAGTTAACTAGATTGTACTGTTGATATATTTAATTAATGTCATTAATACCATTAGGTCATATTTTAAGTTTAGTTTGATTTTAAGGGGAAAAATCAAAACTTTGAAACTGGTAAATATAAACACTTTTTCAACTGAAGCAATCTTTCAATATAAAAAGTACTACGAAGAAATTACGCAACTGCATCTTGACCAGAGTTTCATGTGACAAAAAGTGGACCCAATAACGTGTGATGTGTTTGTTTTAAGATTAAAAAAAAATAATTCTTTCCGACCACTTAGCTTCTGAAAATAATCAGTTTCTAAAATAAAAGTGCTTTTTCAGAATAGTTACCAGAAAAAAAAAATTGTTTTTTTTTCTATAAAATCTCTATTAGAAAAATATGCAAAAAGAACAACATTGATGATGCAGGCACTGTAGGGAAGGTGGAGGAATATGATAATGGTGTTTCCATTGAATTGAAAAGACTTGTATTTATTTAATCATAATTGTGAAACCTAGAAAACCCTAAAAACAAAAGTAGTTACAGTTCAGTGGTTAATGTTAGTGAATGCGAAGACTTTGGTTGTTCTCCCCCAACAAGACAATGTTGTGGTCAAAAGTGACCAAATAAATGTTTGATTTTCTTTGTTTTCTCGTGAGATGTTTCTGAAATTCATTATGATAAATTAAGAAGGAGGAAAAAAAAATTTCTTCCCAGTTCTTGATTGCAAGCTTGCAAATTGTTGTTGTAATCTTAATGGATGAAAAAGAAAGTCCAATTTAGTTAGGATTAGTGAATAAAAAAGATGAATGAGTAGAAGATGATGAAAGTGACCAAACTATGTTGGACTTTTGTTTGCAGTGGTGAGGTTGGTGGTGGGGCCCATGGGGGTTACCTTCTTCCATGGATGATGGCAAACATAATTGCATTATCTGACAGACAAATGTGAGGAAAACAAAACCTTCTCTTTCCTTTGTACTTCTACTGTGTCTTCTGAAACCTCTTCATGTGTTTGGTTGAAATAAAAGAAAGTAAAAAGGAAAAGAGTTTTATACGATCTGGTCGAAGAAGACAAAGTAAAGGTTAGAGGTGAAAGGATGCTTTTTTTTATTCTGAAATTGAGAAAAAGAAATTTAATAAATACATATTTTGATATCTTAATATGTTAATATTCTAAAAAATAGTTATCATTTTTATCATATACAAATTTATTAAAAAACAAAAAAAGGTAATAAACTAAAAAATGTGAAAAAATCAAACTAAATTCTCGTGTTAAAAAACAAAATATACGGTAGTATGCGGTAGTAGTATGAACATATATATATAAAGCTGACTAGGAGGTAAAGAAAAAAAAAAGTTAAAATTTAGTTTTATCATCTTCCATGTTAAAAGTAGTATGCGGTAGTAGATTGAATTTATTAAAATCCATTACTTTTCAGGATAAGTATATCTTTATAAAAAAAATTAAGATGTAATTAGTAATTTAATATTTAAGTTTTATATATATATATATATATATATATATATATATATATATATATATATATATATATATATTAACATGGTGGAGAAGTGTCATGAGTTTATGTAACAAGTTCTTTATTCTAATGAAAAAAATAATCATCTTAATTTAGAAGACTATTACTGTATGTAATACAATTATAATAAACTTAGGTGATCATGCGTATACAAATACACTTTTGATTCTAAGGACGTGTTCTTATGAACCAATTTACAGTAATTAAAGAATGGAAAGCGATGAATTAGTAGAAAAAATGTTATTCGTTATCAAAGAAAGGAAGCGACTGATAAGTGATGATTTGTGAAGTTACAGGATATTGTTGATCTCTTGCTTCGAAGAGATTTGCGGAATAATTATGTCAATTTACCACTCTATCCCTTTCCTTATATGTTGCTCTGATTGATTTTTCATACCACATCCAAGCTTTGCAGAATTTTCATACATGGAGATATGAAGAAGTAATGGAACAGATATGTTGTACTTGTATTTGATTCCAACATATTTTCTTTTCTCCACTTACTTGATTCCATTGTTTGCGTATTTGGTTCCAAGTGCTTTGATTTTGTATTCAGATACATATTGCTTATATCCAATTCCAACCTCTTTTTTTTTTTTTATGTTGTGCATTTGAAGTTGACTTTTTAGTAATGGTGTGATTAAAAATTATTCATATTTTTGTTTTGTAATAAAAAAAATTTAATATTTTATTTTTCGGTTCAAATACATTATAATTTTTTTTAATTAATAAATATCTTTAATATTTTAAGTTATATAGAAAAAAATTCAAAATTAATTACAACTTATCTAATTATCATTTTATATTATATTTAACACAAGAGTAATTTAGTAATATAACTTTTTCATAAATTAAATTTTATTTTCTATTAGTCACATCACTCAAATTCTATACAACTTTTCACAAAATTTACTCTCAAATCTACTCTATTATTACCTCCAAATCTCTTAAAAAAATAACACAAATTTCACTCTCAAAACTACTCAAATAATATTTTTCCTTTCCCTCAAATCTTTTCACTCATAAGAACACACCCTAACAAAGGAGTTCTACAAAAATGTATTTTATCATAATTAGTTATTATTTAACTTCCACTTTCACCTTCATTTATTTACATCTTTTTTTTTCTAGTTATTTTATTTTCCACGTTACCAGTTTCACTTTATCCCTTTAATTCTTGTGTTATGTGTCTTTGACCCTATTTTAGGGGTACATTGAACACTTTTCTTTTATTATATTGAAATATTAATTGATTAATAATGTAGATACTTATAGAGTAAGAGAAGTGAGTTGGAAAAGGAGAAAGCACTTTTGTAAACTAAGTTAGTTACACTACTCGAGATGGATTTTGACCACTGTGCTAGTTCCTGAGTGTGCAAACTACACTGTTTATGCAAATCATAACAACTTAAGAGAAAAGCAAGTTTAGATTTTGATTAACAGCGAAATTATGTTTAATTAAAGCATTAGTGACATGAATGTAGCAAAGGTTGATATCAGAAGCTGCTGTTTTAACCAAATGAAAAGTGAAAATGAATTAAAATAATTGGAACATCATTTTAGTTTAACCTCGTCATCATGGAACAAAGCCGCAAACGACCCCGTCCGTACAAATATTGCAAAGATTACTTAAAATTTACATCAATTTATTATGTATTATTTATGGTTTTCCAAAATCAACCAACAAAAAAGAAACATGGTTTTCTAAAAATATTTAAAGAAAAAGGAGAGTGACTTTTTCTTAAATGAAAACAAATTCACATTTTTATAAGTGAGATATCTAGGAAACTCCTAAAAACTTGTACCGCCATCTTAAATTTTCAATAACAAAAAATAAAAAAGTAACTAAAATATGTAAAAAAGAATATGTAACGCCCTTATCATGTCCTCCATGCATAGAAATTTAAATGCATTAACAATCAAATATTTACATATAAACTAAAGTAAGATTACTAAATAAATTACTAGACAATAAGATGCAGTCTCAAATATTAATCTAATTTTATAATAAAATAAATTTTTGTATTTCATCACTTTTTTATTTGTCTACACATATTACATTGTTGTCTTATAAAGTTTTCTTTTTTATTTTTTTTATTCTATCTCGTTCTTTTTACTTTTTTTTTTCTCTTTGTCATGTTCATCTTCGTTTGTATGTTCACCATGGTCATACTTAAAAATCTTTCTTGTTATTTGATTCATTTAAAGAATTTTTATTTTGTTTTCTTCGTTCATAAGTTTTTTCTTTGTCTTTGTCGTTCTCTGTTCACCATTTGTTGTGAGAATATATTGTTTGAGTATTTTTTTACATTGACCACCATTATTGTTGGACTTAGTTATAGTTCAAGTACTACGTGTCAAAGTACTATATTTCTAGGTTTGCATTCCTCTCTTCATCTTAAACCCTAAAAATTATATATATAATGATTCTTTATTATTTTTTGTCTTAGACGATGATAAACCTAAATCCTAAATGTTGTGTACATAAAAGTATGACAAGCATAAATATAAAAGCATGGAAAATTGTTATTTAATGTTAAAAGAAATAGAACTTTTTTAATAGTATAAGTTAACTAAATAAGTCTATGAAATGTAAAAAAAAAAAGGGAGGGGGGAATACTTAAAATATAGTAAAAAAGACAGTAAATAAAATTTTGTGAAGCAATCTCCTTTTGGAGAGGAACACAATTTTCAATAACTTTACCATTCAACACTTTTTTATTCGAGATCCATAACAAAAATTATGATCATTTCAAAGTTTTTTCTAGAACAAATCTTACCAAAACAAAACATGTTACAAATATATACAATGTACATGGTCAAATAAATACACAAAAATAGAAGTTAGCACACAAATACTTTAATTAAAAATCATTTTCTACCTTTTTTTAGTGACTTTTTCAAAGAGATTCATAGTCATGAATTTCTAACTATGTTTCTTAGTTCTGATTCAACAAAGTTATTTAATGTTAAATCTTGGTTTGATATTTTAGATTATTTAATAAAGTGTAGGAGTTACTAAAATAATTATAAAAACAAACTCATAATAGGCTACGGTTGGATGAAAAAATCATAGCCTATTCGTGATTATATACTATGAGGTTTTTCATCAAAGTGCAATCTATTATGATTTTTTTGTAATAATTTTTAAGCCTATAGGTTAACCGTAGTTTATACACACGATGGAGTATGATTTTCAAGCATAACCTCTAACCCATTTTTTTACTAAGTCTCAATATACTACAGTTTATTAGTCGTAGTTTAATATTGAAATTAATCTTAGTCATAACTCTGTACTGCACTAGTGTACTCATATTATGATAAGATTTAATAAATTATTTTCTTGTCGATTGTAAACGAATACAAAATGAAAAATAATTTTGGATTGTATTATTGAATATTCATATACAATCTGTTAGAAATCAACTTTAGATTCACAAATATCGCTTGGACACATTATGGTAAGTTTATCCAATAGAATTGTACATCATAGCATGTTTCCATACTAGAAGAGTTTTTTATTAATTTCTCAAAGTGACTTAATTTATATGATCTAGCTATCATTGAAGCATAAATATATCATTTTGCTGATAATTATTAAGTTATGTGTTTAGTACTTCAAATAAATGATTGTATCGCTATATAGATTTAATTAATATGTTATCCCAAATTATTTAAATCAATATATTAATACATAATTTCAAGCATAATTATTATACTTATGCATAACACATCATAATCATTTCTAATCAATATAAAATCATACAAATCAGTCATGTAAACGTAAACGAGTAAATTTGATGTCATAAAATTTATGGAGCAAATTTAGATTGTTATTTTTCCTAATCATGTTAAAATTTGGTAAATTTGATAAATAGGTATCAAAATAGGCTAATCTAACTCATTATTTCCTCATATAAAATAGGATGAGAGAAATGATTGAATGGGTGAAAATTTTAGTCTCGTGATTTATACACACATAATTATTTTCTTAATATTTATTTGGTTAATTAGTGTGTTTAATTGAATGAACTAAAAGAACTATAATCTTTACACTTTAAGTTACTTTGTAACTTCACTCTTAAGTATTAATAATTTAAATTATATTATTATTAAATATTTAAAATTTTAAAATAATACAATAAAAAAAAGTTAATCATTCCAACTATTTTTCATTTTTATTTTAATATAAAAATTGGGTCCTAGACCAAAGTAGGTTATTGGGAAGAATGGTGTGTTAAGAGAAAAAGATTATGCAAAAGTTACATTTTTTCATTATTTATCTCTAAAATTTGTTTTACTTTCAAACAATTCAAAATGTGCACCCTAATAAGTAAAAATTATATTGAACAACTTATATAAAACACAATATAATTCACATATAATAACCGATATTTTCCAATTTGAACTTTTCAAACTTACTTTTAAATGTAAAGCCTAAAAGCCACTTGAAAACCCTTCTTCTAAATTTTCAAACTCATCTCATATATGTTTCAAAATTTAACACGTATATATGGCATTCCAAATTTTTTTTCACTATACAATATTTATATTAACAAATAAATCTAATATTTTTATGTTTAAATAATCATTACTTAAACTTAACAAAATATCCTACCATTAACACAAATTTATAATAATAATAATAATAATAATAATAATAATAATAATAAATTCATTATTTTAAGAGTAATCCAAAATAACTTATCTTAGTGAAATATACTTAATTCCAAACAAAAGATTAAAGTGAAAAAAAAAAACTGTTAAAACTAGTCACCAAATCAAAACAACCAAAATTCTGCTAGAAAGAAGATATGGGAACTAGTTGAAATACTAAAAATTCACAATTAACCAAAACAACAAGATTAAATTGATTATAAATAGAATCACAATATAAAAAATAAAGAGAATATACAGTAAAAATAAACTTGCTCTAAACTAAAATTCGGTTAAATAGAAGTATCCATAATCTTGTTATTTCTACCTGGTATGATATGTTTGTGAAATGGATGCAAATTTGAATGAAAATTAAGAGTAACGTTAGAGGATAAATATTTGATAGAGATAAAAAACAAAAACACATGTAGAAAATCAAATAAATCAACAAAAAATAAAACAGAAGAAGGAAAAACTTTGAAAGGGAAAAGAAAATGGGTGGATTGTTCAATAAACCTTGAATCATGGTATCATTACAAATTATGGAGTTTTTCGAAAGTTATATAAGAATATACGTATTTGGTTAATGATATACAAATTATTGATAGTGGTTCAAAGTTAAGCTAACAAAATAATCACGGTTTATGATAGATAATGTATTCACTTCGAATTTTTGTTCATTGTAGATTATGATAACTATTTTGAACGCAAGTAGTTTTGAGAGTTATTATAAAATGTGAGTTTTTAGAGAGAAAAAACTAATGAACATTTTTGTAGGAATAATATTATATATCTCTTAATCTATCATTTTATATTATTTCTAAATTAAATTCTAACACTTTTTAAAATGATTGAAACAATTACACTTTTGTATCACAATGAAACTTTTTTTATAATAATTTAACAACATAAAATTTTTTTGTTAAAATTAGTTGCGATAATTTTGGGAGAAGTTAGACAATAAGTATTTATAGAAGTTGGAGTCATTACAAGTAAAAGCAAAGAATGGAAGAGTGCAAATGGAACCTTGTAAATAATTAATAAAATAAAGTAATGAATTAAAGTAATTGAAATTTGTTGAAGGCCTTCAACCAGCTTCAAGATGCTGCAAAGAGTATGTTTGTTTGTGGAGTTGATTGAATGTCACAAATATTGCAGGTTTGCTGAGTATGTGATGGCAAAGAACTGTTCTCATCATTCATAATTTGTTACTGTTTCAAAGAGATTATGATTCTTATGCCTTCTTTTCTTTCAAGCAAAACCAAGAAGAACAACCGGTCTTGCCACTTCTGGAAGTGGCTCTGGTACCACTTTGTTATGCCTTACTTGATGTGGATAACAACCTTACCAATAGAAGGCTTTGGTTGCAGTGCAAATATATTAAAAACAAGTTTTATATAATATAATAACTATATAAGCACAATAACTAACTGCCTTTTTATACTAAATGATAAGTAGGATTTCTGCATTTCTTGATATCTATCTCATGCACCCTTTCTGTGAAGACTGGTTTAGCCTTAAAATTCTGTCATGTTATGTTGTCTTCTTTGTATTCTCTGCATCAAACGCATGTTTGAATGTGGCTGAATCATGCATTCTGCTAATGGTAGTGTGTACCTGAACTGAGATATACCGGAGTTGCCATCAGAAAATGATTGATAAGCTGGCTGAATTTCATTTATTGAAGCAGCACATTCTTTCATAGTAAGCCTCATTTGATAACTATCACAATTCATGAATAACACAAGTAACCTTTTTATGTGCAGTGGCATGCCCTCTTTTAACCTTTCTTGGATCTGCTGCTGCTATTGCTACTGTGAAGGATTATCTTTACCACTAAAATTGACACGCTGCTGATGTGACTGCCAAGCATGCAATTGCAGTCGCAGTTGTCTTCCATCCATCAAATGCTGCTCTTTACCAAAGTGGAGTTGTTGCTGCTCTTCCCCCAAATCATGTATCTCTAAAGAGAGTTGTGGTTTTGGAAATTGCTGTACTCTCCCACATATAGTTGCAATTTTGGGTGTCCAACTTGTCCATCTTGCCCTTCTGCTGCAGTTGCAAATGCACCTGCACTGACAGAAACCACAGAAACCACAGGAAATGTCTTTTCATTTGGTACACCGATTAGTAGCCATTAGTAATTAGTAATTCAGAGAGAAAGCATTAACTTTGACTTTGAAATGACCATGTGTAGTATGTACTGGGGTAGAACATGTCACCACCTTTAACTGCAGGCCTGTACCAAACAGGAAGAAAAAAAATAAAATGCATCAATTGCACATGGGTGCTCAGGAGCGCAAAATTGTTCGTGATCTGTTTCCATATTTGTGAAATCCCTCACCAGATCCGGGATCAGTGCAAAACTCAAAATATGGTTGTTACTTACATCTCCCTATGTCTTTTTTACTCTACCTCTGCTTCAGTTTCAATGCTTCCAATTACTAAACCTTTGATAAAAACTTATAAACACTTGAGGGAATATAAATGCATTATGGCACATGATGAGGTGTTGTGTTAACGACTGTCCTGTTGCCAGGATGTTATTACAACAACTTCAGTCTGGAGTGATGACAACAGCAATGTGCCTAAAGACTGGTAAAGTCATTCAGCTTCTTTGCTTTATACTCTACACCCTATGGCCCACTGCTATTGGTGTTTGGCTATAGATAATCATAACAGTGCACAGTCACAATAAAACCTCAAAAATAGTGTCAGTTTTAACCGGTGAAATTATTGGTATGCATCAATTTTCTATAACTATTTCCTTCATAGCTGTGTGCAACAATATCTACTTGTATTAGGGATTTCACGTCAAGACATACAATATCTCTTGATGTCACAGATTAAACTCTAGTAGAAAAAAAAAAAAAAAACAAAAAAAAAAAAAAAAAAAAAAAAAAAAAAAAAAAAAGAGAATAAAAAAAATAAGAAAA
>Ga0214544_1000614_pt1 | contig 67222 bp, 39 predicted proteins | sample CNSS3metaG_FD_160074 | JGI IMG/M metagenome (GOLD analysis project Ga0214544, IMG submission 160074) | Root nodule microbial communities from cowpea collected in UCLA plant growth center, Los Angeles, California, USA - CNSS3 | ecosystem: Host-associated > Plants > Roots > Nodule | place: USA... | reverse complement strand
AGCTTGAGGGGGAGTGTTAGATATAGTTTGATATTATTAAGATATTGTTAGATATTGATAACCACAATATCAAACAATATCTTCTATTTAATCTTTTTATTTTCGGTTACTCTTTTTACTTGTACCTTTCTCTATTATAAATAGATTACCCTATGTGTGGTTTATACACAAGGGAGATTAATCTCAATCCCTATCTTCTTTATTCTCAACAGTATAAGAGTGAGTGCAAATTTCATCTTATAAAGAGATTTTGTAAGGTTGAGTTAAACCTAATTCCACACTTTATGACCATAAATATAAAGTTAGGGTATAAAATTTTCACTTACATGAGCATATTAATAGGTACAAGAAATTAAAGCAAACAAATTACTGAAAGGTACTGGCACAAAAAGACAATTAGGGGGTGGGTGAGGGGAAGAACCTGCTCAACATTGTTGTAAGAGTCCTTTATGGCCTTTTCACTCTTTAGTCGTCTCCCTCTCTCCAGGCGACTTTCTTCCTTCTCCTTCTTTAATTCATCTCTGAGTCTCTCTAGATGTTTCTCCAGAATCTAGCAATCAGAAATAATAAGTAAAATTAAGACAAATTTAGTTGCTCATCACAAAAAAGGTAAAATTATGACAGTGAGTTAAAACAAAACTAGTGTTTCAAATGAACCTGTATTCTTGTGTCCTTTTCTTCCTTCATCGCTTGTTCACCAGTTGTATCAGATGTTGACCTTTTCACTAATATACACCATGAAATTTAAACAAGAATTTCCAACAGCAATAGCAGTTTAGAAACAAATATAAACACGGACAGCAAAGGAATAGAGATTGGAAAAATAATTTAATCACCTTGTTTAATCTCATCTAATTGCCTAGATAGTTGCTGGTTCTCTTTACTTATGTCTTCCTTTTCCCTTAACAAAACATCAATCCTCTTCTGGAAAATGATGGCAAAGAAAAGTAATGTGAAAATCTTTTAACAATTGGAGTATACAGTTATTCAAAGAGAACACTATCCACTTTTCAAAATAAGAATTTCTACGCACCTTATACTGAGCCAGCAGTTTCCTATGCTTCTCCAAATCAAGTTTTAGGTTAGCCTGGTTAAATCATAACAGCCAATGTTAATAGAGAGAATATATCACCAAATATCAGATATAGAGAATATCCCAGTGACCTCATTATGCAGAACGTCATTAATTCTCTTCTCTCTCTCTACAAGCTGCAATCGGCAGTTTGCAAGATCCTTTTCTAGACGTGAAACAGAATCCTGCTTCTCTGATAGACTTCTACTCATTTCCTCAATCTGAGCATCCCTATCTCTTAGTTTGTCCTGATCAGACAAATGAAAAAGATAATGATATCTCACTTCAAACATAGAAAACAAAATATAAATCTAGCAATAGCTATGATGTGTGTGTGTAAACAGACATGTAAATGAAAACTAGAAGTTTCTCGCCATCTTTAAAACTGCTGTATCTGACATCAAGCTCGATAGGTATTCCAAATACAGTTATAATTTTTGGAATTATAAGTTCTCTTCCAATGTTGTCAAACTCGAGTATAGTAAGAGGATCATAAAGGGGGATGAAAAAACTTGAGGACCATAACTTGACTAGTAAGTATTAAGAAGTAGACTTTAAACCTAGCTCATCCCCAAAAGTTGGCTTGTAAGGTGAGGTTTGCACCCACTTATATATTGTGAATTGACCTTATCTCTAGTCGACGTGGGACTTCCAACAAAATATAATATACATTATCAAAATAACTCATAATAATAAGTCTTAAAGGAGCAAGATCCAATAAATAGCTCAACTAAAAATAGATTCACAATTCATAAAATTGTTCATATAATAAACAACTAATAAATTCACAAATGTTTGAAACAGACTATTGAATAAAATCATTCATATTAAACGCAAGATAGAAGTTTCCTCAACATGATCTTCATTTTCATTAAAGTCATCATCTCTTCCATGACCTTCATCCAATAAAATCATTCATATTAAACGCAAGATAGAAGTTTCCTTCCTCAACATGATCTTCATTTTCATTAAAGTCATCATCTCCTCCATGACCTTCATTATTACGGCAATTGGAGGAAACTTCAAATCATCCATAGCTAGAGCAACACCACCACTAGCATCTTCATCTCTTCTAACTTCAATTAAGATATCTACATTTGAAGCATCCAAAGTTGAATTTGTTTCATTCTCTTTCACAAGCCATTCATCATCATTCATCATCAGATGCAAGATCATCAATGTTATCATCATTTGTTTCCCAAAACCTTCTTGTTCAATCTTGAATTAGCCATTACAAACACAACATCATTCATGGTCTTTTGTTGTAAAGGATTTCCTTTTTATGATGTCAATCTAAATAATCATAAAACCAATTTCAGAAATTTAAATTCGTAACCCTCTCAAAAACATTCCAATTATGCTCACAACCAAATGAACTACTAGTCAAACTCAAACATCTAATAGGTGTCCTATTGTAGTGATGGAAGTATCATCTGTTGTGGAGAATTTCTTATCGTTAGGGTGGTGCAGGAGGTAAAATTTTTAGGTAGAGGTGCATGTGATCAGAGCCACCCGAATTCAGTATCCAATATTTCATATAGAATCTCATTGAGTCCAACAGCAAAAGGAAACTTCCCCAACGTACACTTTGGTTTATCCAATATGATGTAAAATGATCTCATTTTCTCTATTTCATCTTGATTGAGTTGAACCAATTACTCTTTGTTTTGTCGCCTTTTTCCCCACACTCCTTCACACGCTCCGGGGGGACCCAATCTTTTCTAGGTGGCTTTTCATGCATATTGCATTAGGTACACCACACTCCTTCACCTTTGTTCACAATGTTGGTTATTATTTTCTCTTTTTTCTAGTTTACCATCTTGTTCGAGGCCCCATTGGTGAACTATATTCACTTTTGACCATAGCGGCTACTTCATTGATTCCTGGAACTTTTACTTTTTTTAGGGTCTGAACCCTGACAAAAGTCGGAGTTGAGCCCCAAATCATAAACTCTATCCTGCACAATATATTCTTTGAGCATTGCTGAATCTGCTGAACTTGGCCATCATTGACGCCAATGAAGGATGTGTCATCTAGGGCTTTTGGGAAGCAGAGTCAAAGGCTGCTATCAGGATTTGAACGCTCAAATACCAGCTCAAATATTAGGATAGAATAAAATGATTTTATTGCTAACAATACATCATAAATATACAAGACATTGGAAGACTAATTATGGAAATACAATAACAATAATTATCTAATTAGATACCTATGATTCAAGGATATTTCCGTTATACACTTTAAATATGATATGCTAAAAATAGAAGTAATAAAATGTGATTGTTAATATAATAGATTTCATATTAGTTTTACAATAGGCAGACCCAGTTTGATCGCCAATTGTCCTAACTTTAAATATAATATGCTAAAAAAAGAAGTAATAAAATCTGATTGTTAATATAATAGAATTCATATTACTTTTGGCAGACCCAGTTTGATCGCCAATAGTCCTAAATTATTAAATGCACAATCTTTAGATAACAGAGTTCATTTATAAGGCATGAAACATGTATCAAATAATCAATTGTGCTATACAACTGAAAGGTTGAAAGAGGCCTCAGTACTCATTTAAATGAACAATTTATGCTAATATAACAACCTGAATTTCTCTAGCAAGTTTCTTCACTCGATCATAATCCTCAACATCAACGGTTTTAGTCTTTTCAAGCAACTGAAAAAAGAATGGAAAAAAATTAGAAAAAAAAAAAAACTGTAGAACAAAGGCAGTAATACATTGTCATAATTTACTTTCAACGTCTCAAGAATATACCTCCAAAACCTTGTTATTGAGATTATCTTTTTCCAATTTTAATGTTTCAATTTCCTTCTTACAGCCTTCAAGCTCAATTTCTCTTTCCCTCAGGGCATTCTCAAGTTTCTCTGTCCCAGCTCTAGCCTTTTGTGCTAGTTCACGCAATTTCTAAGAAACCGAAAGCTGCAAGTGTCAGTAACTGGAAAACATAACACAAGACAATAGATGTTACCAAAATACATTTCAACTAACATAAACAGCATTTTGTTATTATGACATCACCAAAAACCTTTTTTCCTAGCCTGTCAAAGCATTGCAACGAAGTTCATGTGTTGGAGTAAAAAAATCAGACAATGTAATTGACATAGCTGTATACCTGACACTCCTCAAAATTGTGTTTGTTTTCTTCCCTGAGCTGCATGTTACTCTCACGAAGTAAGTTCATTTCTCTGACCTAAATATTTAAAAAAAGAACAGCAAATTATTTGATTGATTGATCAATAAGACCATTAAGAAACAAGCCAAAGATAATATAGAAAAGTAGATTTTCATGATAGGACTCTCAACCTGGAGTTGCAGCGATTTGAACTCTTCTTCAGTAAACAAAAATGATTTTGATTTTGCACGCTCAGATTCTAGTGATGCGTGTGCAGACTCTGCTGCCTTCAAAGCACTCTCAAGCTACAGAGAACCATGAGATCCCAGAAGATTATATCATTAAATACACAAAACAATAGCAAAATCGCCACCCCCATCACAAATCCTTACGAAACCAAGCACAATTATCACCAGTTCAAATTAGAACGACAAACAGTGCTTGGACGAGAATTAATAAAGTTACAGATACCAATAAAGATAGAAGGTACTGCTGGTGTTAAACAAATGGTGCAATTTTGAACAATATATCAGGTAACAAACAATAATATGAATATAAGGATAGTTCTAGTATTATTTAGAATACTTGACGAATAATTTGTCCATCATACAACCCTGACTACCACACATCATGCAAGAAACATAATCAATACAAAATATTACCTGTGACTGTAACCGCAGCTTCTCTTGTTTTAACAAAGAAACTTCTGTTTCTGCCTGTAAAAGTTCAAAAACATTATTAGATAACCAGGAAATGAACAAAAAGATTAAGAAGTATTTATCAAGGCATAGATATTTACTATTTCTTTTGATCGTCTGAGATAATTAATCACATTTTGAAGTCCAGCATCACCAAAGGCTTCTGCGCTACTACTTCCGGATGAAATACCAGCAGCATTACGCTCCTTCTCAGCCCATCGAATATGAAAAGCCTCAAGTTGGCTGTGTAATATTTTATTCTGAAAAATGTAGCAAATTTATATGGTGAGAATGATAACAATTAGTGTGTACAATATAAGTAAGAAATCACTACAAGCAAACACTAGGTCATACAGAGCTCAGACTTCTACACAATAAAAATCCTCAATGCATTTTTCACCATGGAAAATAGAACAAAAATTATATATCTACTTCACCGATGCAAATGCAATTGAACAGATCTAAAAAGGTATTATTAAGTCAAGAGAAATCAAAAAATTGTCAAGAAATCCTTCAAAAAATAAAACGAATGGGAGAATTAAAAAGGAGAAGACAAAAATGGGAGAAACATTGTCCAATCCCAGAGAAACTTAAACAATAATTATAGCAGTTGCAAATTAAGAATAACATAACAATAATACTAACCCATTTCCCAGATGAATGAAATTAGAAACCAAAACAATTTGACAGTAAGGAAACAATCATGTAGCATCACTCAATATTCTAGTGACATAATAAAGCTATGCAAATAAATTTGCGTCTATGATACACGACAAACAGTTTACTGCACATCCTTTGTACTGAAGCATAAAATAGGGTAGAGATATTCTCAATCACCTGTTCATTGATTTCATTGTATTTCTTTTCAGCATCATTCCTAGACTTCTCTAATTGTGCCTTCTCCTCTTCCCACCTAGCCTTCAGTTCATTCTGTCCAACATAGGGTTTGTAAATTAATTGCCGTATTTTTATTCAAAATATGAAAAGCAACCATAAAACATTGTTCAGAGACAAAATAATTGGTACAAATCCCAAAGTATCACATAAAGAATTAGGGAAAATCAAGTAAAAGAGCAGGTACTCAATGTTGAATGGGGAAGTAACATGGAGCAACTATGGCGTCTTTCCATCACTCCCCTACATCCCAAGGCACCAGCACACAGCATAGCAAAAACAACTGCGGAAAAATAGATGACCTAGGCATAGGGTTAAATATCTTGGAATTTGGGCCAATGATCTAATTCAACAACAAAGTTGGGGGTGCATGTTTGGTGAGCATTACCCTAGAATCAAAAGCTCTATTGAATCACATATATAATCGATGTGGAACTAAACTACCACCCTAAGAACAAAGCTACAAATAGGCAAGCAAAAAGTCACTGCAATTAATGAAACTTTCCAACAACACTATAAAAACTCAGGACAGGATCATAGTGACACCATTCTCCATAAGCTGTGTTCTAAAATTTCATTGACATGTTTGTAAAAGTATGGAATTATTGTGTTTTCCGTATTTTGCCCATTGATACCAAGACTTCCTCAATTATGTTGTATTGTCATTCTAGCATGTTTGGATACCTATAACAGTGATTTGTTTTCCTAACTAGCTAATATTGAGTTAACATCCCTTAGAATTCAGGGGGTTTAAAGCCCCAGTACAAAACCAGCTTGTTAAGTGTGAACTACCCAAGTCTTTTAAGTTCTTGTTATAATTATAGAAATAAGGAATAAATCATATAAAATATGTAATATATAAAATATATATATATATATATATATATATATATATATATATATATATATATATATATATCATTAGGAATTATTTTATTTATTCTCATATCATATCTTCATTAATAGAGGACATATTGATTCCGTTTTCTCAATACAAATAAAGTACTTGCACTGCATCAAAAACACAGGTTTCAGCTCAGGAGCTCTGTCTTTCCAATAGTTTAACTGTTTTAATCAACTAATATCCACATTCCACTTGTAACAACATCCACCCTTGAGGCTACAATATCTTTATCATTAGAGGATATTAAATCTCCTTTATTGTGTATTGATTCCGATTTCTCAATAGAGGATATCAAGTCCCCTTTCCCTATTATATGGATTCTGTTTTTGCAAAACTAATAAAGCATTCACACTGTACCAGAAACACACGTTTCAGCTCAGGATCTCTCTCCTTCCAATAGTTTAACTGTTTTATTCAATTAATATCCCCATTCCACTTGTAACTACAACCACCCTAGAGGCTACAATCGATGCAGTCCCCAAAGAGGACACAACTAAAACAAGCTAGGGGTGACTGAAATTATGTAGGCTTGTCCAACACTCTTCCTCACGCTTGCAGTACCTAGCCTGCATAGCAAAATAAACTAACCCAATTAGATATAGGGGGAACTCTAATACCATCTTAGAGTGAGCAAGTCTAATCCAAAAGTGCGACTAGCTAAGCATTTTAGTCTTTTGTCATTAATTCAAGGCTGCCATTATGGAAGACCCTAGAGAGGTCACAACAAAGGGCAACTAGGGGGGGTAACCTTAATCAACGTAGATTTAGCAAATATCAGCTTGGTTCTTATTTATTTAGTCGTTTACTCCCTCAATATCTAAAATTGTATGACATTGACAATGTATCACAGCAAAACCATTCTACATAACCAGAGGTATATTTCATTGCTACAATCCTAATAATATGAAATTGTTCTGCTTTCAGTAACTTATACCCTAATTCCAAGATGGTTTCTTTGTGATGTATCCTTATTCCCCCGAGTTTAAATCTCCCATTTTTGCCACCACTGTTAACGCTTAGTCACTCTGCTGAACATGCCTATCCAGATCTGTACTGAAACCACCAAGTTAAGACGCTTTGTTGTTCCCTCCAGCAATTCCATCTTTTTCCACTCTACAACATGCACTACATCACATAGACTTTTGGATTTTCGGCACTATGTTAAGCTTTATTATTGTTTGGTTATTGTTGGAAGTCCCACATCGACTAGAGATAAGGCCAATTCACAATATATAAGTACGTGCAACCCTCACCTTACAAGCCGGTTTTGTGAGGTTGAGTTAGGCTTAAAACCCACTTCTAATATGGTATTAGAGCCAGGTTAGAACCTATCCTAGCGAGTTTTCTTGGACATTTTGTTCCACCCGATATCGGATCGCTAACGGACCACCCATTAATTTCCAGTCTCACGCACAAGATGAATATACCTCAATGTGAGAGGGTGTGTTGGAAGTCCCACATCGACTAGAGATAAGGTCAATTCATAATATATAAGTGAGTACACTCCTCACCTTCCAAGCCGGTTTTGTGGGGTTGAGTTAGGCTTAAAACCCACTTCTAATAATTATCACTAATTAGTGTTGACCTAGTTTCCCCTTTGAACTTCTCTTTCAAAAGTTACATTTTTTGTGACAGCTACCTCATATCATATTTGTTGTGCCCCTCTCCTTTGATTGTTTGAAAGGCATGCATGTGCCATTATTGCTAGCAACTATCTTTTTTGTTTAATATAAGAAAAACATATATTTGTAATAAACTTACAGCTTAGTAAGGCTTAACTTAAGGTAGTGTTAGAATATATGAAAATATATTATCATATCTTTAGGATTAATTTTCATATTTCCTCTTCTCTTATCATGGTTTTGTCTAGGATTATTACTACAAGTAGGAGTTAGTACAACAGCTTGCACACATATAGCAAATGAAACAATAAATGTCTTAGTCAATATCAATTCAATGTTTCACTATCTTTTATCTCTTTTTCTCCACCAATATCTAAAACAAGATAATTTCAAGAATAAGAAATGCAAAAGAACATCAAACCATTTGTGTTATACAGTTGCACCATAACAGTAATGCACTAGTGCTTCATTTTAGAACATGGCCACTCTTAACTTAAGAAATAAACAACTAATCTTCCATTCTTGGGTAGATGTGCACAACCTCAAATAGTAATTAATAAACAACTCATGGGAAAAATCACTAAGATACAAGATACTGAATCCTTTCAAGACTTCGTGATAGCCAAAAAACAAACCAGCAGCATAATCCATGTCAACAAAATTATGGTATGTTAATCTGATGACAATCCACAAATAAAACCAACAAATGTTTTATAAGGGCTATAAACACCTCAGTAATAAAAACTTAAGCAGAAAGGAAAATCAAATGTATTGTAGTAAAGTATATTATGGGTAGAATATGAAATATTGAGAAAAAAAATACATGAGAAAACTAAATTATGGATTGAATAGGAAATAGTTTACATTTTCAACTTTCTGAGTATTGTTTAGTTTCCGTAATTCAGATGCCTCCTCCTGTAGCAAGGATAGTGCTTCAGATGTTTTTGTTAACTCTTGAATCGTTTCAGACTGGAGAACAACCTGAAAAATAAAAAAACATCTATGATTAAAACCAATCGAAAGAAATAAAAATAGCGTTATCTCAAACAGTTTATGAAATTCCTTAGAATATATATATATATATATATATATATATATATATATATATACACACACATTCACGTCCCCAAAGATTAACAATTCTAGCAACAAAGAAAAAATTTCAGAATATGACTTGCACTTCCATATGCACATTAAGCAGACAGGTTGTGTATTATTAGTTTATTTGACAGAAGAAGAAATTTCAGCTGAGAAGGCAAAGGTGATAGGAAGACTAAAGGTCCAAGGATATGCTCAACAAATACACAACAATACGATTTAATCCCAGATCACGGAAGGGATGGGCCAATCCCAAAATGAAATGACAGAACAGTCACTATTTTAGTTATATTATAAATGAAATACAATTTTATATTCTTTCAGTTGATTATTACATATTTCATTTCAACTAAAACAATTGATGGTTAATGAACATTAAAGATAACAAAACTAAACCCAAAATCAACATAAATATCAGTGACATTAAAATGGCACAATCAGACTGCTCAAAAACCAGACAAACTAGCAAAATATCATGCAATCCAAGTAAACATATTTCACGCACCTGTCTCTCATAATTAGTTTGGGCTGCCCGCCATTTCTGATGCTCCCTATCCAGGTTTTCCTTTAAACCTGATAGCTCAATTTCCAATGCTGAAATTTGAGAACTACACAGAAAAAAGGTAAGGAATGTGAAACCAAACTAACACTATGTTAAACGCTGCTGCATTAAGAAACAACTTACGATTTTGTTAAAATTTCTTCTTTAAGATTTGTGATTTCAGCCACAGCAGATGTAAGAGCCTCTTCCTTTCCCACAGTTTCAGAAGCAACTTCTTCATATTTCAAACTAGATTCATTTTCAATCTCTAACATCTTCTCTCTAAGTGAATTAAGTTCAGATTCAAGAACTTTCTTGGCATCTTCAGCCTATTTGTTATCAAGAAGACAAACAATATACTACAATATCAAACTGACTGAAAAAACTACGTCAAGGTTCAATATGCATAATTACCTCTGTTTTAAACTTCTCATGTGCCATTTCTATCTGTTTCAGTGCATCTTCATTCACCTCAGCAATGCTCTTATACTTCATTGCAGATTTTAAACCCAGGTGTTAGTTTAATTACAAATTAAATATAATTTGTTAAGAAAATCATAACAACCTGAAGCATGTGAACTTTGTTGGCATGTGCTTCCTCTTTAAACTTTTCTATCTCTTCCTTTGCCTTTTGCAATTCAGTAACAACCTAGATTAAGTTGGGGGCAGATTTGTCAAGCACAATTCCAAGTATAGTTTGAAAAAATATGTTTCTTGCAGAAATAGTGAATAAGCACTAAATACTATGCACCATTCAATAAACTTAATCATATTTTTCATATGCACAAGAAATGCCTCCAAATATGGTGAAATTGATGCATACAAAACTGCGCCCACCTCATCACTTGACAAAGTGGAAGGTCCACTCTCTCCACCCAATTCGAGAAGCTACATTCAACAATTTAAGAAGTTAGAATTAAAAAATAAATATTGTGATTGCAGGAGAGCAAACATACTAAAATTGGACTTCAGCATACTGAATGATAAACAATTTAACATCCCAGAGGTTATATGAGACATCCTGAATCCATCGGTAAGTAAATAGATACTTCACCAAAAGAAGTGGCATGCAGGTACTTTGCAACATTGTAAACGTTCCTCCATTTTTCTCATGCTTCTCTCATATTCTTAGTCATTCTTCATTTCTATCTCATCTAATAGATTTCTTCGTTCAATGAAAAACAGACCCTTGAAAACTTATAATGCCCAAAAAAACATTTTAATTTGAAAGTTAGAAAATATATGCATTGAAAACTTCTACAAACTAAACCATAAGGACTGTAAACTATAAAATAAACCATCAGCAACACAAGTCATAAATTAACAAAACAAATCAAAGAAACAAACCTTGTCATTTGTGGAACCCAACTTTCTTTGTAGACTAGAGAGTTTTGCCTGTGCATAGAACTTGAAGTTAATCTCTACAACTTGTGAAGTCTTTAATAAAGTGTACAAAAGAGAATAGACAAAAACCCATACCTCAGCAACAGCAGCCCTTGATTCAGCAGATGCAGCTGCACGTAAAGCATTAGCTAACTCTTTGTTCATATCCTCAACCTGTCTCAGAGAACTTTTTATGGTCTGGTCCCTATCTAGTGTGAATCTACGCACATTTTCCCGCTCTTCATTTAGCTCTTGCTTGGCTTCAGCCCATTCCTTCTGAATAGTGAGAATTTTTATGATAAATATGAAAAAAATGACCAAAACTGCGCTTTCTTAACTATATGGAATTATGATTAACCAATTAATCGGAAGTATTTATAAGGAAACGAGAACGCACCTCCAATTTCCTTATATATTCTTCTTGCTTAACCCTCTCTGCAGCTCTTGCTTCCTATGTTTTACAAATATTAAAGATCATAGATAGAAAGTTTCGTAGGAACATGAAGGTAACTTGTTGATGATTATAACCTACCTCTCGAACTTCCTCAGTACTTTGTATGGTGCCCAAACTAGCCTGCAATAGCAAGTGTAAGAATATGCAAATTTAAGAAATATAAGAAACAAAAACAATGCTTACCTGCAAACGCTGAACTCTTTCAGACAAACTGCGAACCTCGTCAGACGCTCTCTTCTCAGCATTTGATATGATTTCTTTTTCTTGTTTTAAAACTGATATCTGAAATTAAGTTATGGAATGTGTCCCCGAAACAAAGGTAAATCTCAGCTCAAAAGTCTATAAATTTTAAAATAGCCCAATAATTAACTTGAATAAGATATTAACCTCCATAGTAAGTTTCCGAGAAAGCTCCTCAGCAGCAATCAATGACTCAGAGCTTTCACGCAGCTTTCGTTGGTAGTCAACAACCAGCTGAGAAAACTCTACATTTCTTTCTAAAATGGCTTTTGCTTCAGCTTTCTAAAATGTCATCCAAAAATCCATAAATAAGTACAACACATATATTCGAGAAAAAGGCACTAAACATTATGGATAAGTACATGCCTGATGCTCAAATTCTTTCATAAAGCTATCAAGTCTTTCCCTAGAAAAATCTGCTTCAAGTGCCATCTTGTCACGTTCAGATCGTAATAAAATAATCTCACTCCTGAAGACACAATTTCAGAATTTGAAACCATACATATGCTATACAGCAAGCTCATAGGTACCTGTATGTAAAACATTTACTTACCTATATACTGTTGTTATAATCACATTAAGATTACCTGGTTATAATTGCTTTAAAATAAATAAATAAATAGATAAAAGGGAATTATGGTTGTGACTCAGCAAAATCGTTAATTGTTAGAAGGATTGAGAATAAATAACCTGAAATTAGAAAAATCACTGTTGCATAACTACAAGTAAACCAAATATTTTGAGAGAGTTCCAAGAACTGAATTTATACTACTTCTCCAGGTAAGTGGATTAAACATTATAAAGGTGTGAGGCAGCCCTTTAACACACTCACATTGTCTATAGGACCCTTTCTAGACAATGCATATTCTTATTTCAGCCAATTAGACATACTGAATTAATACATAAGCAGATTAGAAAAGGCATAGTACTACTATTTAACCAGAAGAAATCCAGAACCACTGAAAGCAATCACGTTTTTCAAAAAACAATTAAGATTTTGTATGCAATGTTTTTCTGAAAACAATGTCACAGCAAATTTTCAACCATACCTAGACTTTGCTAAATCATCCTCAAGGCATCTCATACGCTCAGCAGCTTTTTCCAGGGACTTCTTAGAAGCCTCCTGTGATAATGAAAACACCCCAAAATTCAAGTGCTAACATTAGAACCAAATAAATAATGCTTGTTGAAGAATTAGTTATTTACATGATGTCAGAGCAGATAAAAAATAATGGGCCACAATAATGTCAAGGAGATCCTTAAGAAGTAATCACCTGTGCACTTTCAATTGAAGTCTTAAGGTTGTTTCTTCCAACTTCGACAAAAGCTGAAAAACCCACAATCAATAAAATATAAGATGGCAACACTGTATAGGCAGACATGTCTTTTACAATAATCAAACAAAGATATCAAAGGGTCCAAAATCATAGTAATAGTAAATTCAGAAAAGAAAAAAAAAAGGCTTTAGGTTTAAAATTTATTCTTGTTAGATATACATAGAGATGTCAAGAAAATCCGTACCCACTGCTAAAACTCGCAACGGGTAGGAAATGAATATTATAAATGAATACCTGAACAGGTACGGGTATTTTTAATACCCGCATGTTAATGGAACAGGTATCGTAGTATCCGTACACGCTATACTCTAATTAAAATTAAAAAAACAAAAAATCATGATTAAAATATTAATATATTGATTTTGAATGAGTTATTTTTTTATCAATTACTTTCAAAAAAAATCATTTCTTTGTAAATTGTCATTCAACACTATTTAAATGTGTTATTTAGACTTTGTTTAAAATTTATGAATGTTATATATTGTATTTTATTTGAATTTACGATTAAAATATGTTGTTAAATATTTATTTTTATTTTTTTGTAAATACTCGCAGGTACCCCCGGAATATACATGGATATTAAAAAACGCATAACGGATACCCGACAAATATGAATAAGAGTACGGGGCAGATATTTATCTAACGGGTAGAATACAGGACCTGTTGACATCCCTAAGTGGGATGATCAAGCAATTTGTTACTATTTCTCAAATTACAATTCATTTTTACTCAGATTTTCTATGCTACCCAAATATAATCTTTTCTAGAGACAAGAATAATAATAACCAACACTCAAACCCTATAATGTGAGATCTCACATTTTACTCAATGTGAGATCTCCAAACTGATTGCACAATAGGGGGAAACATTAAAAGGAAATTCCAACAAATAAATAATTGTTAAACCTGCACGAGCTTCTGAAGAATGGTTATGAGATAAATGAAGATTATGCTCCTCCTCATACAACCTTTTGTACATGGCAACCTACAAGATGTAGACATCACAAGTATGAACTTAGGAGGCCTGAAGAGTGCAGTAACAAGGAATCAACCTTTAAAAATTTTCAATACATAAAATTAACCAAAGAATACAACTTTTCATAAGAACAAAAATCAAGGTAAAATGTATGACAATTACAAAAGAGGTGGAACATTACAAGTGAGACCTACAGTTATAACTACAGTCATTATAGTTAGTATTCTACATATAGTGGTTTAATCCCACAGGGAAATGTAAGGCTATGTCCTCATATCTAAAACAAAAACCACCCATCCCAATCCTGTCCCCTCCTCCCCAGGTTGCAGACTATGAACTATAAAAATAGGCAATATATAAACTTACAGATGCATGAAGGGCCTCAATCATTTTCCCTTGCTCTTCTGCTCTCTGCAGAACAGCAGCAACTTTAGAAGCAGCTACTTCAGTATGCTTTTTGAGTTCCATTTCAAGCTTCTCCTACAATTTATAGGACAAGAACAATCAAATATTGTGGTTAAGGGTCTTTGCAGTAATAAGTATAAGGATAGCAAGAGATTTATTTCTCAACAAACCTTGAATTCCACCTCCTGATTTTCAATCTGGCCAGAAAGACTACGCACAAGGCTTCTAAGTTGAACGTTCTGCTCAACTAGTCCATTAATGTCCTTAAAGGTCAACTGCATCCCAAATTTCAATTTAACACGTGTAACAATGAAACAGACAAGTTCAAGAAGAGACAAATTAATTCCATAAGCAGGTTACCAGTTGCTCTGATATGACATGCTCAGCTTCAGTCTCTGTAATTGTCCTTGAAGCAATATTTGAAGAATCATCAACATTATCATACCCCATTGAGCCACAACGAAGTTGAATGTCTCGACATTCCTTTAAAAGTACTGTCACCTGTAAAGAATCAATTATTGAATAATAATCTGTAATACATGGAACCATGATCAAGGCCATGAAAATCATGACCTTGATTATAATGAAGACAAAAATGGTCCAAATGAAAATTTAGATAAAACTATTACATCATAAGAAAAGTACCAAAAGTACCATTTGCTGGAGGCATTTTAGAGTTATAAACAGCATAGCATACTTCTGTTAACATAAGATGTCAAGCTTTTGATGTTTCTGTTAAATAGTTTATGTTATTGTGATATACCTGTCATTTGCGGTCAGAGTTAGTTTGTAACTAACAGCTTAGCCTGTAATCAGTTTGATAAATTCCACTCATTTTCCCTCACTTTCTTCAACTTCTAGTAAAGTTTAAACTATTTGCATTACAAACTAATCCCAACAAATAACTTGATGAAAGACATATTTCATGTCACAATCACACATACAAATGAAACACAATGACAGCACAATTGCACTGAAGTGGAGCACAGTAGCACCCTGATGCTCCTCCAAGAGTCATTGTAGCACAAACCGCAATCATGGTAGGATCATAACAATTTGCAGAAGAAAACATAGCAAATAGTGGCCTACAAAGGGGTTATGTTGAGAATACACCAATAGTCAATTCTGGCCCTGAAACCAGGTTGTAATTGGACTCAAATTTGCAAAATCCCATGTCAAATAAATCTGATGCATTTTGAGTTCAATCTCACTTAATTTTTGTCTCGCTCCTCTGCATTCGCCCCGTGACACCTTTAACTTCTTCCTATGTTCTAAAACTTCTCCACACCTCTTCAATCATATTTTAATCTGCTTCAACCTTGTTCCAGTGAGCTTTATAACATTCAGATGTTGTCTCTTCAATTCCAGAACTAACCCATAATTTTCATTCAAGGTCAACAGTGATCTTTGTTTATTCCTTGCTTGGTTCAGTAGTATAAACGATTTTAATTTTAGCAACTTTATTTTTAACATATATATGTTATGTAACAAAAACCTACTCAATGTTCAAATAGCAACCATCCCCTATCCGCTATCCCACAACAGATTTTTTTGGTGGCCACTCCATGCTGCCATCTTCTGTTGACTACTATGACTCAATTACATGCTACAATAACAAATACGTGTTCTTCTTTGTTACCTGTTTCCGAAGGTCGTCAGTTTCCTTCAGGACAAGATTATAATCGCGTTCACGCCTTTTCAGATCAGCCTGCATGAGATCACCTTAGCAAATCCACATGTAAACAAAAGTATAGATAGATGACACTGTATTTTATGTTTTGAAACCTTCAGTTCCTGGATGGTTTTCTCATAGTTGGAATTTTCATTCAGGGAGTTTTGCAACTTTTGGCTCATCAGCGAGTATGCATCGGCCATCTTCTCATGCTCCTCTGCGAGCACATCATTATATTTATTTCAGTGAAAAACTACAGCATCAATGATAAACAGATATAAACAATGACATGCTAGCATATACCCCACAGTGAAATCAGGCACAACTGATTCCTGCTAGAAAAATTACCATTATATACATAAAAGTTCACCAGCCAGTTTAAAATTCAAATGAATAATCAAATCCAGGTGTATTTGCTCAAGCAGTGCACAATGAAATCTTTGAGAAACAACAGCACCACCACCATCAAAATGATAAAAAATAGGAGGAAGCACAAAAATAGAAACCACCAAATATTATTGTACATTCATAACTTCATATTAGACATCTAATCAGAGAAATAATGCAGTACAATCGAGATGCAGATCTACATTTTTTTCTTTCTAGTTAAACTTTTTCAGTGGATCAACAAGGAGGGCAATGTTGGATTGGGATTTCACACAAAAGCATACCTCTTTCATCTATAATTGCTTCAGCTTTCTCCTCTAACTCATATAGAACCTGAAAAGGTTAATAGAATAGCATTGCATCATATTCAACATAATAGACGCAAGAAAACATGGGTTAGTATTGAAAATATTGCAGTTAACTATATGCGATACTATAAACAAATTCCTTACAAAAAAATAAAACTTTTTATTCAAATGAATATAATTTGTCATTTATAAAACATAACCTTTGAACATGGGCAAACCAGAACACTGTTGTGTCGTAGAGTAGAGTTGTAGTAAATCAATTTTCCAAATCAAATCACAGTGCATCCAGAAAACAATTATAATCAGGGTATCTCAAACATTCATCAAAACATTTTTAGCCAACCAAAGAAAAAGAAATAATAGTCAGTTGACACCATCTCAGTCCTCTAAAAATACAAGTATCATTATTCATTAGCTTGGTCCTTCACTCATAAATAAATACACAAAAATGGTCATTTCATGCCAATTCTTTTCATCAAATTTTGAGGTTATACATAAAAAAGATGCACCAGGTCAACCATACCCGTTGCAGTACTGCCTCTGACTCCTTCCTTCCCAATTGTTCATGCCTCAATGCATCAATAGCCTCTTGGTATTTTGAATACATTTTCGCCAACTTCAACAAATAGATGTATATGGTAAGATGTATCATTGTGTAATTCAAAAGAAAAGTGAGATCGGTGTTAAAAGTAAATTTTAAAACTCACACTCCACCCATCTCGAAGAAGTGAAGCAGCCAATGCAGTCCCAGAAACTCCAACAGGAAGTTTTGGGACTAGCAAGCTATTTTCCTCCACCATGCCATCGGCTTCAACTGATTCCATCCACCTTTAAGACCAAAACAACTAATTAAGAAAAAGAAATTATAGGAGCAAACAATGGCTTTATGTTATCTCTTATAATTTTCATGTATAGGTATGTTTCCATAACTTAATACATGAAAAGGATTGGAAGGAAAATCAATTATATATGCTGATTTTGCACAAAAATGTCAACAATAATCATCTATCTACTACTTCCACCGAGAATATTAATCATTTACTCTTCCCTCATTTACTCATTGAAATAATATAATAAAGTGATTCCATTTATATAACTAAAGTTGTGTATATAAATAAATATTCAGGTTGTACATTTTTGCAAGGGTTAAAATGCTAGTTCTTAACATAAACAGTTAAACTTCCGTGATTTCTATTCCTCACATCAACCCTGCCCCAAAAAACCAAAAAGCAATTCCCATCCACATAAAGATACAACAATTAATAAAGTAACACAATTTTAACCCTGCCATCCAACTCCAAAACCTCAGCCCAATCACATAACAACACTATGAAGTACACACAAAGTTTGACCATGCTCATTGCTCAATGTTGTCAATAGTGGATACCAGGACAACAATTTAGTTACACATGAGACCTCCATGGCCAAACAACTTATTATTAGGTAGAATAACATCTTCCAATGTGAAAAACAAAACAGATTTTTGCCCTTTTCAACAACCAACGAAATGGGTACTAGATTTTAGATACAAAAGACAGCATATAACAATGCTGCATCTTGGGGCTAGACATTTTCAGCAACTTATACCATGAGAAGGACAAAAGTAGAATATTGAATTATGAGTAAAATCAAAATTCAAAAGAACAAAAAAAAAGGTAAAGACATACGATTCAGTAGTGAAACTGCTAAGAGGAAGATTACTCAGCCCATTGGTCTTCTTCCTTGCCTCACTTTCAGCTTCAAATTTCTCAAGCTTTTCTTTTAAATCAGTGACCTCCTACAAGAACCCAAATAGACATACATGGCTATTAGTACATTCAAGCACAATCTATTTTGAATAAATACCCACCCTCAAACAAAAGGAGACCACTGTCAACCCCATGCCACCCAAGTAGTTATCAACTTCAGGCATTACCAGTAGTAACCTAAAACACTTAGCACCTTAAAGAACCATACTATGTTAACTCTTTTTAGTACCGCTAATTATTCGTGTCAGAAGGGAAAGCAATCAAATTCTGAACATTTAAACAACTTGGATGACAAAAATACCTTTTCAACCTGTTTTCTGGCAGATAATTCCTTCTCAAGTTCCCCTTTATAATGATCCTCAACTTGCTTTAAGTCAGACTGTTTACACACAAGTAACATTTAAAAATAACATGTCTTGTACTTTATAATTTGACTAATTCTCTCCAAACATAAAAAATTGTGCAATGGCAAACAAAATTCACCTCCAACGCTTTTATCACACCCTCTAGGTCTGTTGCTTTTTTTGACAATTCCTTGGAACTCTCTTTATACAGCTCATTAAGCTTATTAACCTGAAAAGGGACATTTCAAATTCAAAATACATAAAAGAGACACAAATAACAATTTGTTGCTTAGAATCTAGAAGAAAATATCATTGTTCATTAAGTGTAAACAAAATTTCACTTTCCACATGAAATAGATCTGCTCCACAAAACATGAATTGCTAGAGTTACTTTATAACTTATCTTTTAGGTTTTCTACTCCTGACGGCTTCAAGGGAACTTTTCAAATATGTCAAGATTAATAGACAGCATTATTCCATTGCAAGAATTTTCAAGAACTCAACTGTCTCCCCTAGTTATATTTCATAGTATTGAAGGATTCCTTGTCCTCATCATAGATGTTTACCATCTCTCTTGTCTCAATTTATTTTTCTACCAGCATAAACTATAGATCATAAAATATTTGGCTTCGTTCAAATACAATGCCTCCAAAAAATAGACAAAACTTGGGTTATAAGATGTTCAATCAATTGCACATGTCTAAACTGTAAACAACAAGTTCATACAATTCCCTTCCAAATAATGTAACCCTCCAAGGCTCATTCAGTCCCTCATAATCATCAGCACAGCATTTGCACAAGGCATTAGTCTTGGCAAAATTGTATTGTATAGTTTTCAGCTATAGTTAGTTAGGACTGTTGGAAATCAGTTACAAATGAACCCTCAATATCTCATAAATATCAGTTGTATCCTATCAGCTCAATCCATTGATACTATAATACAATCACTATTTTCATTCTCTAAACCCTACCACTGTTTTCTGAATCTTAAGAAGGGAGATTGGATTTACCAATGCCTCAAATGCTACTTATTCTGTGATTGTGACTGGTGAACCAATGTCTAGGATTTATAGACAAGAAATTGCTGTTTCTCATGAACTAAAGCTTTCAAATTCATTTTCTCTGTTCAAACTGATACAAAAAAAAAAAGAGAAACACTAAGCTTCACTCGATCATTGTAAGGTTGAAACCTACTCAAATTTAATCAAAAGGTCTTTCCTTTGCATCAATTTCTTATTTCCAATTGATTCCACTAATATGCCACAAGCGTAAAGTCAACAGAAATGAACCTATATCTAATGCCAAACACAACTAAGTCATGTCAAGAAAGAGTATAAGGATCGTTTTTGGGAGGAGAGCATGGATCGTGCATGCCAAAGGTTGTCATAAAACTCACAGTAGAGAGCTCAGCAGATAATTGTTCTTCATTGGCTGCTGCAGCATCTTTAGCTGAAATTAATTCCTAAAAAGGTAAAATAAAATCAATCAAGCACGGTTCCATATAAAAGAAATTCACTAATCACATTTCGAGATAATGATCCAAGTTCAACCTCCTGCACAGATTTAAGCTTAATTTCAAGCTCCCTCACTCTATCCTTATTCCATTGTAGAGATTGAGAACATTCGTTCAATTGTCTCTCCATCTGAAAGCATTGACAACAACCCAAATATCATTAATGCAAAGAAAATAAAACAAATTCAAAAAGAAAAAATCATTTTCCAACTACACTACTAAACTAGCTTACATCTGTAAGCTTGGAAGATGTATCAGCTTCCAAATCTGCGTTCTTTCTGCGTAGCTCAAAAACACTATTAACTTTACCATTCAACTCCTCATTAAGCCAAGAATTCTGCTTCTCAATAATCTCCTTCTCCTGCTTACACACATTGCACAGTTATCGTGAAAGAAACATTTAAGTTTTAACACTAGATAAAACAAGAAAGAGTCTAGTTCATAAGAAGAGAAATAGATATTAAGACGCATTTTGCTGTTTTGGGAAACAGTAAAACAGAGCAGCACAATTCAAAATTTCCAAGTTGTTTATCATTATATTTAATAAGTATAAGCTACAACTATGTTTAATTCAGAAATGAGTCATTTAAAACAGTCAGACGGTGAAGGAATCCAGTACCACCAGTAATCTGCTCATGTAAAAATAGAAAGGCAAATCAAAGGAAACAAGTTACAATAAATAACAGCAAGCACTGAAGAAAATAAAAACCTGTTCAAGGCGACTGCAAGCAGCCCGGCACCGCGCTAATTCTGCCTCAACTTCACTCAATCGAGCCTCCTTATGAGCAGCCTTTTCACCTAAATGGACCTTTAACAACACCATTGAAACACACAAAACACGTCAACACCGTTACAAGAAAACACATCACGTTACAGTTTTGCCATGGCCCTTAGTATTTATGCGGTTGATATGGCCACAATTGGGGTGGCAGACACTACAACACCTCCACATTGCAACCGCCAAAACTACTTTTAAAACCTTACTAGCACCAGAAACCAAAAGGCAAAGAAACTCACAATCTTATCAAGATAGCTCTTCATAGTTGCATTTTTCTCACTAAGCTCCAAATCCTTCTGCTCGTTCAACTCAATCAACTGCCTCTTTGACTTGTGCAATTCACCCACCTCCATCCTCAACCGCTCTATCTCCCTATCTTTCTCAACCTAATAAACCCATAACAAACATAAAATCACAACAAGTACAACAACGACAATAATAACAAAACAGCAATAAAAAAAGTGGACAAATGTTCCGTTTTGGAACGATTCGAACCGATTGCAACTGAATTTGGTGGTTCTGCAATTGCGCCTCGGCAAGTTCGCGGAGGCGCTGATCGAGGGAAGATTGGAGGTCGGCGACCTGGGCCTCCAACTTGGAGAACTCCGCGGTGAGGGAGAGGTATTTCTGCTCGATGAGGGAACAGTTCTGCTCGGCGTTGATGTCAGCGGCGTCGGCCTTGGCGCGGACGGTGTCGAGCTCATGGAGGAGGCCTCGGATGAACGCGTCGGCCTTCGCGGCCACGGCGGCGCCGTCACCGGAGCACCGCGAGTACTCCTCGTCGGAGAGGAAGAGAGGCATCGCGTGTGCCCTAATCGGAGAGTTTGAAAGGGATAGTAGAAATGAAAAAACTAAAGAAAGACAGTAAAGGGGAATGGAAAAGAAAGGAAAAGAGGGAAGTGGGAAATTTGAAGGGGAAACGAAGGGATTGGTGCAATTTTATGAGAAAGGTGAAAATCAGAACTTTATGGGTTCGCAATACTTTTACGGATTGGGCTTCAGGCCCGGTGTGAGTTCACGTTTGGATAAACTAAATCCGTTTTGCTTTAGAAAATATTTTTTCATTACAAAAAAGCATTAATTAAATAAATTCAAAGTGTTATAAATATCATACCAATTGCATAAGGTTGGGTTTTAGAATTTCTGGTTAATTGAACATTTAATTTTTTATTTATCAACAATAATGATGTTGAGTACAAGTACCTTAATTATCATACTGATATCAGAACATATGGTTTTAGAAGGGAGTTGAATAGAATATATGATCTTATGGCACATTACTGGACTTAGACCTTATAGTGTAAAACAGAAAACATATTGGACAATATTATACTCAGATTTTATATTATTCATTCCAAATACTTGGGTTATTTTCAATACTTCTTTAGATAATTAGTTTAAGAGATTTCACTAATCAAACAAACATTATAAATAAGTATACCAATCACTTATGATTACATAATTACACAAATTATTTCTAATTATTACGAGTATATAAAGCAATCTTGATTAAACTTAATCTCCTGGTGAGATTAAAAATTCTCAATAGAAAGAAAATATTCTTTAAGAGAACATAGTTTAAGCTCGCAGGTATAGCTTCTCAAAGTGAAAAATATACAAAAAATTTCTCACAGCCACATAGAACACTTTTGATAATTATAAGACTTAGAAAAAGTTTGTAGCATAGTTGTGGTATTCATCGTCAACTTGAACTCTCTTTAAAACTCTCTTGAAGATGATCATTGCAACTCAAAACAACAAATCTTTAATTCTACAAGATTTTTATGTATACTTTAATCCTTGATTCTTCCATGACTCGCAACTAACCAATAGTAGCTTGGTGTTCTTCCCTCACATTATCTTGGATCATCACTTGTACCAATAGATACCCTCTTTCTTTATCCTTTACTTTGCATTTTATTATCTACTCTAACATAGAAGGAGAGCCGAGGGAAAACAAGCTTAACAAAAAAAAAAAATCTATGAAACAAAATCAATTAAAGTTTAACTCTTTGTCCAATATACTTCATATGATAGAACTATCGTCAACTAATTGCGTAACAAGTAAAAATATTATTTTAATATTTCCTATTAGACGATATTTTTTAAAGGTGCCAAAAAAATTTATAAACACAATTCAACTCTTTGTTCTTGTGTTTTTTCCTATTTTCACACATTGCCTTTTGTTGCTTACAAAAACATAAAGCGTTTTCAAATAGATTTTTACAATTCTTTTTGAATGGTTTTATTGAAGAAGAGGTTTATGTAAAAGTATCTTGGTTTTGAATGTCTCAAAAGCATATCATTTTTTTAACTCAAAAAGGTTATTATGTATGGTCTTAAGCAAGCTCTTAAAGCTTGGTATGACCGACTAAGCAAATTTTTTTAGAAATTGATTTTATAGGAGAAAAGGTTTATGCAACCTTATTTAAGAAAAGAATGCAACAAAGATTTGATCATTGTACAAATATATGTTGATAATCATATATTTAATGTTACTTAAGAATCCTTGTGCAAGGATGAATTTAAGAGAGTATGATAGAAGAGCTCAAGTTCTTCTTAATCTCAAAAAATATGATAAATATTCAACATGTCAAATGTAGAGCCAATGAAAACTCTCAAACATATGTTTGTCTCATTTTACAAAGATGAAAATGGTAAGTGATAAGTGTGGTAGTTACTTATTTTTCATACTTGTTATAACTCTTTATTTGTCTTTGTACCATGCATTTTTGTATTATTTTCATGGAAATATTTAGGATCTTAATATTTTCTTTTAAGATAAATATAATTACCTTTTTGGTGGATTATTTTTGTAGAAAAGTGAAAGAATGGAGAAGAATATAGAACTACTTTCTAGGACCTCCTTGCTCAACTAAAAGATAACTCACCCAGCCAAAAGAATGTTTTGTTGCTCAACCACTTAAATCGTCCTCTAGCAAGAATACTAGACATTTGCTCAACGAGTAGAGTGTTGGCACAAGCAAGCTTGAAGCAAAGAATTGATAAAGCCATGTGCATGAAGATCTTAAGTGTTTGATGAAGATTAATGAAGATCCTCTTGAAGATTAAGTTTTAGTGTGTTAAATTTGTATATAACATGTTAAATGTAATGTGTTAGTGTTATATCTTGTTGGTAGGCTATATGACATAGGTTAGATGTCTTGTGTGCCTTAGTGTGTCTGTTTTAATATGTTAAAATGGTTTTTAATAGGTTAAAAGGCTTGTTATATATAGTTTTTGGTATGAATGTATTCAGTCAGTTGAATTATTTTTCAATCGACTGATTTCACTTAAGTTAGGTGAAATCAGCTGACTGTACGGAAAATTCAATCGACTGTTTTCACTTAAACCAGGCTATATAAGCTGTGTTTTCGCAAGCACAGGTGCGAATATGAGTTTTTCTAAACGAAATCGTGTCATCCATCTCTGGGAAGCATTCTCTCTCTGCAATACACAGCTGGAACTCGTGTTTTGAAGATCTTGGTTGATCTTGGAGGCATTTTGGCTTGTGAGTAGCTTGAAGAACACATGTATGGTTGGCTAGGGACAACCACCATCAGGTTTGGATGTTCTTGTGCCTTTAGATGGTTTGCCTGATGTGATTTCAGGTCTGCAAGTGTGATTCTTATGGGTTGTGTTTCTAGATTTTTGTGTGAGTCAAAAATCTTATGTGTTTTGTTGTTCAAAAGTGTAATCTTGGTGTTTGATTTGTAAAACTTTTGAATATAGTGGAAACCAGACTCAGGTTGTCTTGGTAAACTGGATGTAGCTCTGTGATTGAGTGAACTAGTATAAAAATAGTTGTACATTCTTCTTTCCCTCATCTCACTCTCTTTGAAACTCTTTAAAAACTCAAGAAAACCAAGCAATTTGATATTTGGTGTGATTTAATGCGTTCTTGTGTAATTTAAGGCTTTATACTTGTTATAAATACTTATTGGAACAAGTCTTGTATGCAAAAGATTGTTGTTTGAGTTGAATTCGCAAATTTTGCATTTTGCATAATTCTCCAGTATTTTAGCCGACTGATTTGCCTTTTTAATCAACTGTTTCATAGCATCAAGAACAATTTAGTCTGATGTTTTATATTTTAATTGACTGAAAGTGTACTGCCCCCCCCTTCTTGGCTAAACTCACCATTTCAAAACTAACAATTGGTATCTAGAGCAAGGTTCTTGAAAGGTATTCAAGTTGATAAAAAATATTTTTGAAATGGTTGAAAGTAAACTCCCTTTTTCTAAAGGTGCATCTATTCATAGACCACCTATGTTTTGTGGCCTAAACTATCAGTTTTGGAAAATAAGGATGCAAATTTTCATTGAATCTATAGACAAAGGAAATTAGGATGCAATAGTTAATGGACCATTTACTCCTAAATGTGTTGTTGAAAATAAGCAGGTGGACAAGCCTTGAAGTGAATGGAATGATGAAGAAAGGAGAAAAGCTCAATATGATTGCAATGCCAAGAATATCATCACTTCATCTTTGAGTATGGATGAATTTTTTAGGGTCTCCCAATGTAAGAATGCAAAGGAAATGTGGGATGTCCTAGAGGTTACACATGAAGGAACAAGTGAAGTGAAGAGAGCAAGGAAGCATGCCTTGATTCAAGAGTATGAGCTTTTCAAGATGCAAAAAGGAGAGTCCATAGCTGAAGTGCAAAAGAGGTTCACTCACATAGTCAACCGTCTCATGGGTCTAGGCAAAGAATTTGACAAAGAGGAGTTAAACATCAAAGTCCTTAAGTGTCTTGATAGAAATTGGCAACCAAAGGTGATTGCCATATCTGAATCCAAGGATTTATCCATCATCACAACAACTGCATTATTTGGCAAGCTTAGAGAGCATGAGATTGAAATGCAAAGGCTAAGTGAGCTTGAAACAAGTGAGAAAAAGGTAAAATCCATAACCTTGAAGGCTAGCTCTAAGAAGAGTGATGAAACCGAGGAAGAGGTTGTTGAATCTAGTGACAATGAGAACTTGAATCTACTAGTCAAAAAGTTTGGAAAGTATCTCAAGAGGAAAGGCAACAAAGGTAATCAAAGGAGGTACAATTCTAAACAAAATGATTCAAGTAATTCTTCCAAATTCTCATGTTATAATTGTGGAAAGCAAGGACATATCAAGATTGAATGTCCTAATGTTAACAAAGAGAAGGAGAAGGTTGATGACAGGAAAAAGGAGAAAAAGGGCAAGGAAAGGTGTGCCTACATAGCTTGGGAGGACAATGATGATTCAACAAGTACTTCATTTCAAGAAGGAAGTGAGGAAGCAAATCTTTGCCTCATGGCCGGATATGAATCATCCTCATCAAGCCAAGTAAGTTCCTTGTCATCCAAGGATAAAAATGACTATTACCAATTGTTGCATGACTTTGAAGAGTTGCATAGTGAGGCAAACAAAATTGTTTTCGTGAACAATCGGCTAAAAGGATTAAATAGCTGGCTAGAAAACAGAGTTAGCCAACTAGAATCAGAAACAGTTGACTTAAAAACTGATTTTGAACATTTGGAAATGATTTACAATAATTCAGTCGATTGTTCTGAAAAATAGTTGGCTAGAAAACCTTGTGAAAACTGCACTACTTTGAAAAATCAAGTGAAATATCTTTTGAAAACTTGTGCAAAGTTCACAAGAGGAAAAGCAAATCTGGAAGCTGTTCTTGGCTCTCAAAATTGTGTTTTTGGAAAGGCTAGACTTGGTTATACACCTATCCATGAAAAGAAATCCAAGAAGTTCTCTAGTTTCTTTTCCAAAAGTGAGCCAAATTCTATGCCATTTATTTCCTGCGACTGTAAGACCCGTGGAATGTAATTAATTAAATAAATAATTAATTAATAAATGTGGGTGGAAAGATCATTTATGACATTAAATTATGATTGGTATGACGTGGAAAAGTACTAGCTCAAGTGGTTGTGAGTACTTGATTGTGTGAGAGGACTTGGGTTCAAGTCTTATGTATGCTAATTTTGTGTTATTGGTTGTTATTATTTTAAATATATGTTAATTATGCTAAGAAATAATATGATGGTTGAATTGTATTTGTTAGCATAAAATATGAATTGGCTTGATGGTTTAGCATTGATTTGACATGTGCATGGTTGTGGGTTCAAATCTAGGAGAACCTGAATTAAACCTTAAGTTTTTGGTATATTTTTTACTTTGGCGTGAATATGAAAAGTCGAGAGAAACCCAAGTTGAAGGGCAGCTTGGTGGTGGTTGAAAAACAACCATAAGGAGACAATGAATGTCATTAAACAACTCAATTAAGTCTCATAAGTCTCATTTTCGTTTTAGGTAAATAACATAGTTTTTAGGCACCTTTAAAAAGAAAAATTTGGTTAAGTGAGAGGGTTTTGCAAGGCTGGAACTATACTCATACTTAAAGCACGAAAATAATTGAGATTGGTGAGGTTGAGTGAGGTGTTGGGGCTGAAAAAGAGAAGAACCAAGGAGGGTTTGGTGATCAAGGGAGAATTTTCAAGTGTCAAAGGCTTAAGCAAAGGAAACCAGGTTAGGGGAGTTTTACCACGTTAGAGTTGTAAATTTTGATTAATTGTACAATCTATGACTTGGATATGTATGTTTTTCCTCTGTTGAATGCGGAATCTCGTGATTCTAGAAAAATTTCCAGAAACCGCCTGGCGGGCTATACATAGCCGCCAGGCGGCACGTACCAAATTGCTATTTTCTAGGTTCTAGGGAGGAACCGCCTGGCGACAGAGTCCCAGCTGCCAGGCGATGCATGCTTGAACACGTTTCTGGGCTTTTCCTTGAGGCACTGCCTGGCGGTGATGAATAACCGCCAAGCAACATGAGTCAATCCGACTCGTTTTTGGTATTTTGGGTCGCTAGAGTGATTTTAATCGGAGAAAAGGACCGTTCTAGTTGTTGTGAACGAATTGAGGTAATGTCTTGTTGAAAACATGCATGATTGGAAGGGTAAGCTATATGAAATTGCATGAACATGGGTTAGGGTTTACGTGTTTGGGAATTTACGGTTAAGAATCAATGGCATTGTGAATTGGAGTTTGAACTACGTGTCATACTATACTAAGAACTGTTTGAGGTGCGAGAATTGAATGAACTTGGTAAAATGAAGGTGAGGACGAACCTCGAGTTTCTGGATGCAGAAACGCTAGGGGTTTTCCAGAATTTGGATGCGCCGCCTAGCGGCACCATGCCTGCCACCGGGCGCTATACCAGAAAATGGGGTTCTTGAATTTTAGTGCAGAGTGGAGTTGGGAAATTTAATTATTATATGTGCAGTAGAAATTTTAGGAGTTGGAATAATGTAGCAAATTTATAGATGCAGAAATGGGGTATCAATATTATCGAGGTCAATGGTGGTAGATAGGAGTGGAGTGACACTGTGGTAATGTTGAAAAAGAAAATGAAAGAGACAAACTATAAGAATTTTGATGTTAACAGTGGCAGTGAGATTACTATTAAGACCTCTCAAGTTAAGTGTGAATGAATGAACAAATAGAAGTGATGTCTTGAACCTATTAGGGAGGATACTTACTGTTGTGAAAGGAAGATGGGAATGGAGTGTGGGATAGCATAACGTTATTAAGGTTATGGTAAGTAAATAGTTGCCCAAGGTCATCAAATTGCACCCACTAGAGAGAGGTATGCCTACTCGTAAATTGCTAGCTAATCAATAAGTATATAAAGGTGATGATATTGGCACGCAATAACAAGGTAAGAACGCCATGAGGGAAAACATTGGATAAGGGTCTGTAGAATCTGAGGAAAACTAACAATGTGCAGATACTGATACGTCGCCTGGCGACGAGCTAGGTTCCGCCAGGCGGAAGCGTGATAACAGAAACGTACGCACACTGGGGCGCTTGGCGGTAGGGGCCTTCCCGCCAGGCGGTTACGGCGGTGTTACTGAATCAAAGGCGCTACGTGCCTGGCGGTACGCGTCACCCGCTAAGCGGTCTAGGAGCTGGCAGCGCCTGGCGGCACGTGTCCCCCGCTAGGCGATTTTACTGATGCAGCGTGGAGTCGTTGATTTCCTAGAGTGCTCTACATGGCTTTTAGTGATTGCTTTAAAGGTGGGATTGTTGGTGTTCCTTGAGTTGTGGCTTGGAACGCATCCCTTGAGTTGTGGCTCGGGATAGGGGTTAAGCACGTGGTATTCCTTGAGTTGTGGCTCGAAATAACATCTCTTGAGTTGATGCTCGGGATGGCGGATGAACACGAGGAACCCTTGAGTTGTGGCTCGGGTTGGCGAGTGTTGCCGGTGTGAGTGTGCTAGTTGTGGCCAGTACGAATGGGTCCAGATAGATTGTCCTCCTCAGTAGTTGGCTGACGAGTTCGGTAGTCTTGGGACATTGCAAACTATGTTCGCATTTGGGAACTCCACCTGGCGTTACGGTGTATGATCCGTAGCAATGGTTCCTGCACGTGCTCTATCGGTTGTGACCGATAGGTATGGCAGCAAGTCATCTTGAAGTAATCACTAGAAGAGGTAGAACACGAAAGTTATGGTTGTGGTTATGTTACATAGTATTCTAATTATGTATGAGCATGTCTAAATATATATGTGTTATATTTGATGTGCTGTTTTTATATGTTATATTTGTTAAGCTCACCCTATCTGCTTGTGTTTGGCGATGATCGTGTACGCGGTACACGAGAGCAGATGTTGTTGATGCAGGCGGCTCTAGTGAAGCTTAGCTGCGAAGAGGGGATAGATTGAGGGACAACTTATGTTTATTTTCTTTGATTTTGAAATACGTTGTAAATCCTTATGGGAACTTTTATAATCATTTGTTTTGGTGATTATAGACTTGAACAATTGTGGTATTATTATGGGAACATTTGTTTTAAATTTTCCCGCGTTCTAGGAAAATGAGGTATTATTAAATGTGGCATATCTTAATTTATTTCTTTTATTTTATTATAAAACCGTAATATCCTGACGGGATGTTACAGCGACTATTGTATGAAGAAAGGTCATATTCTTAAGAGTTGTCATGTTAGAAAGTATGATGTACCTAAGGGAATTATGAAATGGATCCCAAAAGGATCTAGAAAGGCATAACTATGTTCGACCCAAACTATTAAAGGGTACCATGTAATACTATGTTGTTTTGTAGGTCATAAAACAAGAAAAGAAGCATCTATGGTACCTAGATAGTGGTTGTTCAAGGCACATGACAAGAGATAAGACCAAATTTGCAAAGTTGGAATTGAAAGAAGAAGGATTTGTAACCTATGGAGACAACAACAAAGGAAGAATCCTTGGAAATGGAGTCATAGGCAATGGATCCTCTTTCAACATCAAGAATGTGCTGCTGGTAGAAGGGCTCAAACATAATTTGATAAGTATAAGTCAATTATGTGACAAAGGCTTTAAAGTGATGTTTGAACCAAATAATTTCTTGATATACGATGCACATGGTAGAATTATTTTGATAGGAAAAAGTGTCAACAATATATATCTACTTGATATGCATCATGCATCATTTAACATCCATTGTTTGCTTACAAAAGGGGATGACATTTGGTTATGGCATAGGAGACTTTGTCACATACACATGCAGAATTTTAATCGGCTAAACAGAAAACAGTTGGTTGAAGGACTACCAAAACTCAAGTTTGAGAAGGATAGAGTGTGTGAAACATGTCATAAAGGAAAACAGACCAAGGTCTCTTTCAAACCCAAAAATGTTGTTTCAATTGAAAGACCTTTAGAGATGCTTCACATGGATCTATTTGGTCCATCTTGAACCACGAGCCTTGGTGGCAATCTTTATGCATTAGTCATAGTTGATGACTTCTCTAGGTACACATGAACTTTGTTCTTAGCTGCCAAAAATGACACTTTTCATGCTTTTAAAAGACTTGCCAAGGTGCTAAAAAATGAAAAGAGTTCCAAGATAGTGTCTATTCGAAGTGACCATGGTGGGAAATTTTAAAATGAAAGGTTTGAACACTTTTGTGAAAAGCATGGCATTAAACATAATTTTTCTGCACCAAGAATCCCACAACAAAATGGTGTTGTTGAAAAAAAAAATAGGTCACTTGAGGAACTAGCTAAAACTATGTTAAATGAGAATTCACTACCTAAGTATTTTTTGGCTGATGCAGTCAACACTGCTTGCTATGTTTTAAATAGAGTGTTGATTAAGCCAATTTTGAAGAAAACACCCTATGAACTTTTCAAAGGGAGGATGCTTGTTTTAAGTCACCTAAAAGTATTTGGATGTAAGTGTTTCATCTTAAACAATGGCAAAGAAAGTCTTGGCAAAATTGTTGCAAAAGCGGATGAAGGTGTTTTTCTAGGCTATGCTACACAAAGTCATGCATATAGAGTCTATAATAAGAGATTGATGACTGTGGAAGAGTCTATGCATGTTGTATTTGATGAAACTAACCCCAAATTGCAAGATCATGTGCCTAAGATTGCAGATGAAGAAGAAACAACACTAGAAAAGAAATCTGCTGCAGAATTGGAATTTGCTGCAGGAAATCAGTCAGTTGAAAAGGAAATTCAATAGACTAATAAAGCTGTAGACAACAACTTACCCAAGGAGTGGATTGAACCCAGGGGATTATCAAAGGGCAACATAATTGGTGACATAGAACAGGGAGTATCCACTAGACGCAAGCTTGCATTCTTTCAACATGTTGCATTTGTTTCTCAAATTGAACCTAAGAATGTGAATGATGCATTGTGTGATAGTAATTGGGTTGTTGCTATGCAAGATGAACTTAATCAATTAACTAGGAATGATGTATGGTTTCTTGTTCCTAAAACTGATGCAATGAATGCGATTGGTACTAATTGGGTGTTTAGGAATAAAATGGATGAAAGTGGTAATATAGTTAGGAATAAGGCTAGGCTAGTTGCTAAAGGTTATAATGAGGAAGGCATTGTTTTTGATGAAACATATGCATCTGTAGCTAGGCTAGAAGCTGTGGGATTAATTTTAGCATCTGCATGCATGTGTAATTTCAAACTTTCTCAAATAGATGTGAAAAGTGCATTCTTGAATGATTTCTTAAATGAAGAAGTGTATGTATCACAACCACCTGGCTTTAAAGATCACCTCTATCCTAATCATGTTTTCAAATTGAAAAAGGCTTTACATGGTTTGAAACAAGCACCACGACAGTGGTATGAGAGGTTAAGCAACTTTCTTTTATCTAAAAGATATGCTAGAGGTGTTATTGATGTAATACTTGTTCAAGTATATGTGGATGATATAATCTTTGAATCAAATAATAACTCTATGTGTGAAGAGTTTGTTGCAGCTATGTAGGGAGAATTTGAGATGTCTATTATGGGTGAGCTAACCTACTTCCTAGGACTGTAGGTGAAGCAACTCAAGCATGGAACATTTTTAAGCCAGTCAAAATATTGTTTTGGTCTACTAAAAAAGTTCAAAATGGAGGATTGCAAAGAGGCTACCACTCCAATTGCTACAAATTGCCTTATGGATGCAGATGAAGCTGGAAACCAAGTTGATTCAACCAAATATAGAGGGTTAATTGGTTCCTTGCTATATCTAACTGCTAGTAGATCGGATATACAATTTGGTGTTTGCTTGTGTGCAAGGTTTCAATCCAATCCAAATGAATCGCACTTCAAAGGTGCAAAACGGATTCTCAAATATCTAAAAGGGACAAGTAATGTTGGATTATGGTATCCTAATCAATCTAACATTGTTCTTAGTGGTTTTTTAGATTATGACTATGTAAGGTACAAATTGGATAGGAAAAGCACAAATGGTACATGCCATCTACTTGGATCAAGTCTAATCTCATGGAATAGCAAGAAGCAAGCATGTGTAGCACTCTCTACAACTGAGGCTGAGTACATAGCAGCTGGGCATGCATGTGCTCAAAGCATATGGTTGAAGCACCAACTTATGGATTATGGTGTAAAGCTAGAGAAGGTACCTCTTTATTGTGATAATACAAGTGCAATCAACCTAACCAAGAATCCAATCCAGCATTCTAAAACTAAACACATTGAAATTAGACATCATTTCACAAGAGATCATATTAAAAAAGGTGATACTGAAATCATGTTTGTGAAAACTGAAAATCAATTGGCGGATTTATTCACTAAACCACTTGCACGTGATAGATTCAATAAGCTTAGAACTGAATTAGGTGTTCTTGACATGAAGAATATATGTTGATATTTGTTTGGCTTGTTAATCTTATTAGATCATGTGTGTGTTGCACTTAAAATGATAAAAATCTGCATAATTTGAAAACTGCCAGTATTTTAGTTAGCTAAATTTACAATTTCAACATAGATTTCATTTAAAATATCAAAATCTGCATAATCTATGTTTTGGAACTGTTTCAATGTGCTAAATCTCACAAAATAGCACATATATTTGATTCAAATGGATCTAGTGTGAATTTCGTTAAATCTGAAATTTTTAGTCAGCTAAAACTGTGAATTTAACACATAGATTTCACTTAAAACTGCCACTGCACCAAAAATTAGTTTTCTGGTACAGTGTTAGTCGACTAACTTTGTATTTTTATGTGTTAAAATCACTTATGTTACTGTGGAATTGCTTGAATTTATTTTAATTGATTGACCTAGTCAAAGTATGCATCAGATGACTATTTTTGGACTATAGCAACAGCTGTAACAACTATTACATCAGCTAAATTCAACTTTTCAGATTGCATTGACCATAAAGTGCTTTAATTACATGATTTCCAATGAGCATGCATTTGGTGTGCACTGTTTATGAGTGGATTGTTCATAAAATGCATGGAAAACACATCACTACATCTCTGATACAGATTCCCTCCCATTTAATTGGTTGTGATTTTCTATAATGCATTGAAACCAGAATATCTGCACAATTTAATTGACTGATTTTGAAAATCAACATGTTGATTCTATAAATACTTGCATAAGCTTCATGCATTGGCATTCTCATTTGCTAGTAAAAGCCAAACCTACATTTCACCATGCCTAGAAGATCACGAACAGTCCCCTCAGATGATGAAAGCTCCACCCCACCTACTCCACTCCAAATGCCATGAATCAAGGAAGGCTTGAGATATGGTTTGAAGGCCATGAAGACAGAATTCAAACCTTCTTGATTGAGATCAATAGGAAGCAAATCATCCTTCCTAAGGTGATTCGTATGTCATGGCTAAGGGCAGAGAATTTTGGCAACCTTGAGCAACATCTCAAAACCCAAAATTGAAGACATTCCTTGAACTTTTGGGCAAGGTGTATCCGAACTTAGTGAAGGTGTTCTATGCCAACTTCATGTTCAACAATGGTGTTCTCAAATCAAGTGTCAAAGGTATGGAAATGGAAATCACTAGGCAAACATGGAAGGATGTGGCTAGCCTAAGGCAAAGAGGTGTGCAAGTCCGCAAAGGAGAAACTAATGCAGTGGATGAATTCAACAAAGTGCAATACTTCAACCAATGTGTGAGAAATCAAGGTGAGCAAGCTAGAATTTCTATGTGGGAAGGCTTCGTGTGGAGGAAAGGTTGCTAGCCATGGTGGTGAGCAAAATCATCATGCCTAGGGGGAGCAACCATGCTACCTTGAATGAAGGTGATCTAGTGGTGATGTACTGCATTCAAAATGGGGTGATGGTGGACTGGTCCTACATAATTCGAGATCACATGATGAAGGCAAAGAGACTCACGAATTTCAAGCTTCCATATGTGGTGCTCATCTCCAAGTTCATTGAACATTTTGGTGTGGATGTGGAAGGAGAGCTTGAGGAGTCTACTGGCCTTCTCAATCATGTTTCAACACTGAATATGCACAAGATGGGATTCACCAAGGTAGGCAACACTTGGCTAGTTGAAGGAGATCATGGAGCAAACATTGAAGTTGGAGAAAATGATCATGAAGCAGGAACTAGTGGAGGAAACCAAGAGGAAAATGAACCACAGCCTATGGCAATTGAGTTGTACAACCCTCTTGAGAATACTAAACCTGCATACTTCCAATTTGAGAGAATGGTTCTCAACCAGCTTCAAGACCTCAACATGGCTTAAAATGCACATCGTGTATATTGCACAACAATGTTCCAAGACTTGGATGACCAGCTGCATAATGTTCATGACCTCCTCTCCAATGTCTACAACAGAGACAACCCTAGGAATGAGTGAAGGGGATGACTCATAGGTCATGCATTGCATTTTCGTGCTACATTTTGTGTGTCTGCTATCTATTCCAGTATTTTAATTGGCTATTTTCTAATTTCAGTCAACTGACTATATCAGTTTTTAGCTTCATGATGCATTTGTCATTTCTGTTTCTGGTTTGGTGTGTTTGTATTCGTACCAGGTGCCCTGGTACACCCCAATGTTAATGCGTTAATGAAAATTTTCATCTTTCCAAATTGATCTATGCATTTACTTTCATTTGATGAATCCAAAGGGGGAGAAAACTGAGTTAAAATGAGTAAAAATGTGTTAGATTTGGAAAACCTGAAATAAATCTACTGGAATCATATAATACAACAAACTTAATCTAAAATCTGAAGTTAAATCATATTATTAGTGATAGGGGGAGCATATGCATATGTGATATGTATGTATGTTATCAGGTTTCTCTATGGATCTTAGCTCATCAATTCAACTTGAGGGTGTTGGCTTCATCAATTTAGGGGGAGATTGTTGGCACAAGCAAGCTTGAAGCAAAGAATTGATAAAGCCATCTGCATGAAGATATTAAGTGTTTGATGAAGATTGATGAAGATCCTCTTGAAGATTAAGTTTTAGTGTGTTAAATCTATATATAACATGTTAAATGTAATGTGTTAGTGTTATATCTTGTTGGTAGGCTATATGACATAGGTTAGATGTCTTGTGTGCCTAAGTGTGTCTGTTTTAATATGTTAAAATGGTTTTTAACAAATTAAAAGGCTTGTTGTATATAATTTCTGGTATGAATGTATTCAGTCAGTTGAATTATTTTTCAATCGACTGATTTCACTTAAGTCAGGTGAAATCAGTTGACTATACGGAAAATTCAATCGACTGTTTTCACTTAAACCAAACTATATAAGCTGTGTTTTCGCGAGCTGAATTGCGAATCTGAGTTTTTCTAAACGAAATCGTGTCATTCATCTATAGGAAGCGTTCTCTCTCTGCAATACACAACTAGAACTTGTGTTTTAAAGATCTTGGTTGATCTTGGAGGCATTTTGGCTTGTGAGTAGCTTGAAGAACTCATGTATGGTTGGCTAGGGACAACCACCATCAGGTTTGAATGTTCTTGTGCCTCTGGATGGTTTGCCTGATTTGATTTCAAGTCTGCAAGTGTGATTCTTATGGGTTGTGTTTCTAGATTTTTGTGTGAGTCAAAAATCTTATGTGTTTTGTTGTTCAAAAGTGTAATCTTGGTGTTTGATTTGTAAAACTTTTGAATATAGTGGAAACCAGACTCAGGTTGTCCTGGTAAACTGGATGTAGCTCTGTGATTGAGTGAACCAGTATAAAAACAGTTGTGCATTCTTCTTTCCATCATATCACTCTCTTTGAAACTCTTTAAAACTCAAGAAAACCAAGCAATTTGATCTTTGGTGTGATTTAATGCGTTCTTGTGTAATCTAAGGATTGGAACAAGTCTTGTATGCAAAAGATTGTTGTTTGAGTTGAATTCGCAAATTCTGCATTCTGCATAATTCTCCAGTATTTTAGCCGATTGATTGCCTTTTTAATCGACTATTTCATAGCATCAAGAATAATTTAGTCTGTTGTTTTATATTTTAATCGACTGAAAGTGTACTGGTCTGCTACATTTACATCCAAACTTTCTAGTCCATTAGATTCAATTGAAAAAAGGCTTAAGCTTTCAAAAAAGTTTTATAAAGCCATTTCAACCCCCCTTTCTTGGCTAAACTCACCATTTCAAAACTAACATAGAGTACGCACTCAACGAGGGGGAGTAGTTAGCCCAGACACAAAAGAAACCTTTCGTTGGGCGAGAGGTTATCCTCATCTAGCGTGAATACACTTTTGGGAGTGTTTAAAAAGTTGAGTTTTCAAAATGGTAGAGTTTTTTTGTGTGGGAATGCAACTAGAAACTAGAGCGGCGACTGAGGCACATCCATAACTCAAGCACTTCATTTTCCTTCATCCATTCCTTCCTTTTGATCCATTTTTGAGTTCCAAATGTGTAGGAGTAGCTAAACTCCCAATTCTTTGGGGTTGGATGTAATGTATCTATATTTCATTACTGTTGTATTCTACCTTTAATCTTCATGTGCATGATTTATTGTGTATGTTATTTTGTGGTATCTAATTGTTGGAAAATGTTTTCGAACCTAGACAAGAAAAGTATAACTAAAAGGTTTTGTTCCAAACATAGACTATAATCTCGATCATTCTAAACACTTTTTCTTAATGCAAATCTTGTGTTAAAACAACTATGGGATTACTATTTTTCACATTGAGGTTTAGAACTTGTCTCTAGGGAATTAGGAGTTGTGAACTTTTGATGTGAATGCTTGAGTATGTTAGAGATATATTGTGTAGATTCTTGCATTGAGTTTAGTTCATGAAATCCAACCCTAGTGAATCTTTCTCCTGATCAATTTATATCACTTTTGTTTAGTAGCTTTCTATGCTTGCAATTTAATTTCATCTTAACTAAATTTGAATCAATTAATGTTCATATTCATAACTTAATCTTTTTGCTTATAACAAGGAGAAGTACACCCAAGTTGTGCATTAATGCTCCTATATTCTATGTGTAAAATATCAATTAGAGGATTACTTTAATTTTGAAAAGGGTTAAATATGTTTTTGGTCTTTTAACTTTCAACTTTTAGTGAAAATTGGAATTAGTCCATCTTCAAAACTTTGACCAAATTTAGTCCCAAAACTTTAGAAATGTGTAGATTTAGTCCTTACTTGAAATTGACTATTTGGGTGAAACTATTTCAAATCAAGGGTTGCGAATGGATGGTAAAAAAGTGCAGGTTGTCAAAGATTGGCCCAAACTAAGTAATTTAAAATAGTTGCGGGGATTTTTGGGTCTTACAAGTTATTACCGATGATTTGTTAAGGGTTATGTGCATATGGCTGCTCCATTAATGTATTTGTTGAAGAAAGATGTTTTTGAGTGGATTGATGGAACTACCCAAGCCTTCTTAGCATTGAAGGAAGTACTTACCACCACACCCATTTTGGCTTTCCCTAATTTTTTTAGCACATTTTATTTGGAAATTGATGCTTCGGGTTCATGTGTGAGAGTGATTTTAAGCCAAGATAATCATCCTATAGCTTATTTCTCTAAGAAATTGTCCTTGAGAATGCAAAAATAGTCCATATATACACGTGAGTTTTATGCTATTAATGAGGCATTGACAAAATCTAGACAATATCTTTTGGGTCATAAATTCATTATTAAGGCAAACCAGAAAAGTTTGAAGGAATTAATGGAACAATGTTTGCAGACTCTAGAGCAACAATAATGGTTGCCCAAGTCTTTTTTTTTTGTTTTATAATTCAATATATATCGGAAAAAGAAAATATCCCGGTTGATGCCTCATCAAAGAGTTTTATGTTGGCTTAGTCTAAACCCATGAGTTCATGGTTTAAAAAAGTGGTTACATTCACTTAAAAGGATGCTCGGTTAAAAGTCATTTATGATAAGTCTCATGCCTATCAACAAACATCATCTGATTATGTGATTAAGGATGGGGTGTTAGCATGGAAGGGTCAACTTATGCTTCCTCAAGTAGAAGATGTATATTTTAATCAAGTGTTGTTTGAATTCTATTCTTCCAAAGTGGGAGGTCATGTTGGCATGGCAAAGACTCTAGCACATATATCTTTTCAATTCGTTTGGCTAGGGATGCATAAAAGAATCAAGAAATTTGTCCGTGAGTGCCAAATTTGTTAACAGGCTACAATGCAACAAGCATTATCGATAGGCTTATTACAATCCTTGCCAATTCCATTACATGTTTGGGATGATATTTCACCATATTTCATCACTTCTTTGCCTTTGTTTGTGGGCTATTTTACGATTATGGTAGTAGTTGATAGACTTTCCAAGTTTAGTCATTTCATTCCACTCAAGACTGATTATCCTAGTAAGATAGTTGCGGAAGTCTTTATGCATAATATAGTGAAATTGTATAGGTTACCTCGTTCTATTTTTTCAGACAAAGACTGAGTTTTTGTTAGTTCATTTTGAAAACATCTCTTTAAGGTTTATGGCACAACACTTGCTATGAGCTTCGCCTACCGTCCCCAATCCGATGACCAAACAAAGGTCTTGAATAAAACCTTAGAAATGTATCTTCATTTCTTTGTTTTTGACAATTCAAAAGGTTGGTATTTATGCTTCCATGGGCCCAATTTTGGTATAGTTCTTCTTGATATCAAAGTATCGACATGTCCCCTTTTAAGACTTTATATGGTAGAGATCCTCCAAGTGTCATTAAATAAGACAATGCTCCTATGGATCCAGTTTCTGTTCAAGAACTGCTATAGGCTCGGGATGCAATCCTTCAACAACTAAAGGCGAATTTGTTTAAGGCTCAGATATACATGAAACAATAGGCCGATAAAGGAAGAAGGGATGCAAAATTCGAGGTGGGTGAAGTTACAACCTTATAGACTACATTTTGTTTCCTTAAGGAAAATACAAAAGTTAAATATGCATTATTTTGGTCCCTTTAAGATTCTTGCAAGAATTGACGAAAATGCTTATAAATTGAAGCTTTCGGATAGTGCAAAAATCCATTTGGTCTTCCATTTGTCCTTGCTAAAAGCTTTTAAAGGTAATCCTTCTCAAACATATTTACCCTTGTGTTATGGAATTAGCAAGTGTACCAAATCGCACAACTAATATAGTGGACAAGTCTAGATATCTTTCCCACGGAGACTAATGTGGGTTAAAATAATGGATTGTTTACTAATAAAGGGTATGAATAAAAAATCATGGTGTATATAAGAAAATAATTCATAAATGAAAATAATACTTATTTAGAAATTTGTACAATAGAAACAATGAACTTGATTTAGAAAAGTATAAGATAAAAGCTTCATTGGGATGAGTTTCATGATTCCGTTCAAAATAAAAACAACAAACAATATACTTCTATTTCCATCTCACACTTATATCTTTAGTAACTAGCCTCGATTTTGTCGTAGTCAAGCCTAAACTTGAATAATAAAAACTCTATGTCTAGCAATTTTTACTATTAAGTTTACATTAATGAACTATATGTTGATGTTTAAGAATGACCTATGACCATATCTATGTCTAGCATGTGAAATCAATTAGTTATTTTATCCTACTCAGTGTTTTCAAAGTATCTTTTGGATCAGCCGATACTCCCACAAATGCACTATATCTAGAACATGCAAGTCGAAGATCATAATGAAGTTTCCCAAACTCTATTTTGGATTAGTTGGTCACTCTCACATGTGCAAAATTCATAGACTATGCAGTTAAAACAAGAATGCAACATAAGAAATGATGGAAAAGAATTATATTGAATGATAAATCCACAAAGAATTAAGAATACATTACACCCAACCCCCGTGAATGAGAGAGTTAGCTTCTCCTAAACGTACTGAAAACTAGACTAATGATGAACTGGAAAGCCTCCAACCTTCATAATGCCCTTCTACCTCTAAGTGTATAGATATTAAGTTTCTTTCTCTCCAAGTGTGTTTTTGACCTTTGTTAGGCCATCAACTTATAGATTTCCTAAAACGTGCAACTCATTAGGCTAACTAACTCGTTGGACGAATTAAGCATGATTCATTGGGAAGTGGTCCTTCATTTGATGAATGACGTGAAAACTAAATTGGACCGGCATCTTTGTACTGGAATTTCTTGTTGGATTTATCTTTTTTTAATCTTTTGGAACTCCATATTTTAAAATTACTTTTCAATTCTTTTGACTTGTAATTGAGCAACAAACTTTGTGGATAATTGATATTGTTGATAATCTTTGATTATTCAATATTCCACTAATTTTGTTGATAATCTTCCCAAATCTTTGAGATTCCATTTATTTGCAAAATATAACTCAAACATTTATCTTTTTCACTTTTATTGAATAAAACTTGAAATATCAAGTAAAATCCAAAAATAAAATAACAATTAAACATAAAAATAAACTAAAATAAAAACATGATAATTCCAATTATCACCTTACCACTCACTATTAATGACCATGGCCATGTTGTTCAACCATTGCATATCTTGGATTCTAGAACCATTATTGGACAGTCTCACCTAATTGCTCAAGTCCTCATTCAATGGGATTCATTAGATCTTATTACAGCCACTTGGGATCTCTTGTGTAACAATGATTTGAAGAAGGTAATTAGTTTATAATTCAACTAATTTGTGAATGCTTAATCTCATGCCTTCACATTCTTGTTTTGCCTGAAACCTAAACATCAAATTTGTATTATTTTAATTTAGTTTTTGTCAAAGATTGAATTGTATATCAATCTTCACTTGCCTTCACTACAATTAATAGACTTTGTTCTAACATTGTGCACATATTTAAGGAATCAAAAGATTCCTCACAATTTCATTTATACAAGACCCACTAACAACATATCAAGGTCTGATTTATATGTTTTAAACAATAACTACCTCACTTGTCTTTACTGTTCACAACACTATTTTATGGTGGAAGACATCATTGTGGCCATGGTATTTCTTTAGTAAGGACATAAGAAAAACATTATGAAATTGGCTTCTTCTAGTAATTCCAACCTATAAGCAACCAACCTAATTCTCTCTTGAATTTGAAATGGTCCATCATACCTAAATGTCAATTTGTTGAATGCAAAATTAGGAATAACACACTAGTGTAGTTTTGCATTTTTACATCGCCTTATAGGCCTCAATTATTCAAGAACTGAAGCCTATAAAGATAAAATGACATTTTTGAAAATTTTCCAACTTTTCTGCCTCAGGTCATATATGAACTGAAGCCTATAAGGGCTTTTATGCTTCAATTATAAGGCAACTGAAGCCTATAACCCATCACAGTTCCCCAATGTTTCAAAATTACCACTGTCAGAAAAACTTTTGGCCTCGGGTGTGAAAGGATCGAGGCCATATCCACTTTAGGCCTCGGTTATTAATTGAACAAGGGCATATACCGTATTTAGGTTCCCAAATTCGTGAATTCCCATTGTTCACCTTCGTCCCAAAACCTTTACGCGAAAGCTTTGCGAAACCACCACTATTCATCGTCCACCGTCACTTGCCCTTGATGTAGCTGCCTCCGTCGCGTGTCGTCGCCTTAGTCACGCCACCCTTTATCGCTGATAGCCACTATTGGAACGTCAACTTTCACTGTCTCGTTGTCAATGCGATTTTTTTGTACATTATGGTTTTCTTATTGCATTTTGGGTTGTTTGTATTGCTTCTTTGTGCTATTTTTCACAGTATTTTGAGTTTTGTGGTTGCATTTTTCATAATTAGGTGTTGTTGCATTGTGGACTTTGTAGCTCTCACGTTGTTACATCCTCTTCAGCTTTCACTCATTTTTCGCTTTTCAAGCATGCTCCCAAGTTCCTATTTCTAGTGTGAGGCTACGATTTTGTAGTATATGTTGTTTAGATATGTTTATTTGTCTTTTGTTTGCTATATGTGATTAATTATTTGGTTAAATATATGGTTTAATTTTCTTATATTGTGAGTTAGCCTTAGTTTCCCGTTTAAGATTCAATACGAAAATTATGTATTGTTCCCGAGTTTTGTTTTTGAAGAAGTTATATTTTTATTTTTTAAAAACTAATACAAGGGGATACAATACTCATAATTTATATGTATTGAATCTTGAATTGTCCGGTTGGACAATTTAAGAAGATTAATCACTTTCTAATAGTTTATTAGTACATATATATTTTAATATACACATCTTAAAATTCATGAATATTTGTCAATTATGTTTTGTAGTGATCTTCGGGTGCATATTTGATTCTGGTTGATAATCACTTTCATTTCGTGTATCCTGAAGACCAATGTGAAATACTGGTAAAATTTCATGAAATTTAAGATACATTTTTTAAAATTAATACGTACCATTAAAATAAAGAAAGTGAATTTTCTTGAATGGAATAGGGTCATACCTTGATTACATAAGCGATGTGAGCATTCATTCAAAGATTACTAAAATTGTTCACACAATTTTAGTTCAGTATATATACGTATGGATCAAGATTGGATTAATTTACCATACTTCAATGCTGAGTGTGAGAAAGGAGTAGAGGAATTTATACAATTTGTGCAACGTTATGAGGGTATAAGTTATGATGAGGTGAAATTTAGATGCCCTTGTGTCAACCATTTGAATGAGAGAAAGTTGAATGCAACTCAAGTTAGGGCACATCTTATTTGTGATGGTTTCCTTAGAAGTTATACAATATGGACATGGCTGACAAATTAATAAACTTTCCAAATGTTTCCCAAACTGAACTTGTTGTCGATTCCACCATGGAAGAGCAACGGGAAGAACGAGTGGAAGAAGACAATATGGAGGACATGATACAAGATGTTGGTGTAGAAGCTTTTGCATAAGCTATGTGTATGAGATGATGTTTGTTGATGCAGAAACTCCGTTGTACGTCGGTTCAACTAAGTTCACGCGATTTTCAATAGTTTTTGTTAACTTCTGAATATAATATGTCATTGTAATGCATAACAATGAATTTATTTTCTTCTCAGGCATCATTGGCAATTAATTGTGGTTTCCCTAAGGGAGAACCTTATTGTGTGGTTTTATTCTTTGCACTGCCCTTCCCCAACCATCTTAGACAAGTGATAGATGAGTAAGAACCTCAATGTCAATCTTATGAATATTCTTTGTTATATAAAAGTATCCTAACTTATTCCCTTTATCATAGTTCAATTGTTGGACATAATATGTTGTTAGGGAGATCAACGACTAAGGCAAAATGTCTTGCATGGTGTTCCCTTCAGGTTTGGTATTTCTATCCATATATTTATAGTTGTTTGATTGATTTTCTTCCTTAATTAATTGTAATGTTGTTGATATAATGTAGTGTAATATACAAATTGGCTCATATGAGTGCGATTACTATATAATGCAATGGATGACAACCATTGTGCGTGCTCGTATTACAACTAATTGGAAAACGGTAATATATATTTGAATTAAAATGAATACTTTGCAATATTGTCTTTCTATATATTAAGTTAATGTCTTATTTTGCAGACATTCAATAGTCTTGCACCAATTCCCGCGAAGTCCATAAAGTTTGGTATGATAGCATTTGCCAAATTTATAATTCAAATGTTCAATAGTATTGATTAGGATATGTATTTGGATTGTGGATGATTTTCCAATTTCTTTTAAATGTATTTGGATTGTGGATGATGTTATGTTTCATAAAATATTTTGTTCTAGTTTGTGCTGGTTTCTGAAAAAATATGCAAGTTTAAATGTGGGAAATAACCATAAAACATTTTTTTAAAAAAAAGGATATTTGGCCTCGGTTCTTACCAAAAATCAAGGTAAAAAAGGGGGCCTATGGCCTTGGTTCAGACCACAACCGAGGCCAAAAGCTCTTTGAATTTTAAAATTTGTAAACTATATGGCTTCAGTTCATGATAAAGCCGATGCAGAAAAGGGTCTCTATGACTTTGGTTCACTAGAGAATCAAGGCAGAAATGTGTATTTTTGCTTCGGGTTACACCCAAGACCAAAAGCCATCCTCTTTTGGCGTCACCCTATTATGTCTCGGTTCTAGAATCGAGGCCAAAGACCAAAAAAAAAAATCGGGGCCAAAAGTCTTATTGCACTAGTGACATGTTGTTAGTATGGTTTCATTTTTAAGTACATTCTTCCTCAATTGTAAACTCTTTTTCTATTTATCTTTTGTTAGCATAATATTTCATCCTATCTTGTGCAATTTTTGCTACAACACACGAGCAATCTCATCCTAGTTTTTGTTGTATAGTTCGATGCTTACACGATGGAATCACCATCAGAAGGGAAGATTTAATGGTTGGTGCATACTCATATAATACTTTAGTAAAGTATTTTCTCTTTAATTGGAATATCATTGCCCATAACCACCTTCTCTGGTTCTTCATAATATCTCCTTCCCACTTCCCACTAATACTTCTTGTAAAGTTGTTTTGTTGTTATAATTTTATTTTATCCATTACTTTTATTAACTTGAGATTAGTATGCCAAGATTGGTTGCCACTTGTTTACCGTAAACAAGATTGCATAAAACTTTTTGTCATAAGCAAATAACAAGTTATATTTTTGTATGAATGAAATTCTGGAAATGTAGAAGAATTCGACTCTTTAATTAGCTATGTAGTGAGTAAAATGCCTTACCCTCAATGGAAAATAAACAAGAGTCTAATACATTGATTCTATTAAGTGAACTTAAAGTCTCGCATCGATGAAATATAAATAAAATTAATATTATATTAGTAGAGGTGACACAAACACATTTTATGATTGTGGATTAGATTTGATATTTGGGTCTATTACACTGGTTTTTTCACTATTTATTGGTGTTGAAAAAAAAGTAATAAACCACCTTTCGATGCTTCTGATACTGATCTGATCTATGAATATATATTGATCATGTATACTGTTTTCCTCTAGTACAAAATCCTGATAAAGCAATTTTTCTTTTTCATTAATGTAATGACGACTTTATGTTGTAGATACCATATTGATTAACTTATTACTTCCCACCAAAACTAAGGGAGAAATTAGGTTAACTTATGTCTAGAAAGAAGTCCTAGTAGAGTTTTCTCTATATATCGAATAATAAAATCTTTGGCTGAAATCTTATTTTCCTAATCACAGTGCCTTTTGGTGATTCTGAAGTTGTTTTTAAGAAGAACAATTCGTAATAGAGTTTGCTCCATATTTCAATAACTTTATTTTATTACTCCGTTATTATTATTATATTATTATTATTATTATTAATGATGCTATTATTTTCTTTTTCCTTTTTACTAAATTGATTCTATTTCATCATACGAATTCAACAAGTGATTTAATAGCTATATGCGAATTATCCATAAAACATAATTTATAATTTATTCTAATTTTTTTTGCTTTTGGTAATGATTTGAAGTGAGAACATGAAATCCTATATATTGTAAAAATAAATATTTAAATAAATTTTACAGATTATTATCATTGTGAATTCTACCTCCTAATACTATTCCGTTCTTATTTTAAATACAATATACATTCTTATAATATATATAGTATAAGAATAAAATAAAATAACAAGTTTCTCTATATAACATATCTCTTATATCTATCATATCTTATATCTATTATATTTTTATAACCCATAAAATTCCTGACACCCATAATATTCTTTACATTAATTATATGATCCCTAATTTTCCATATTGTAATTATATGACTCTTAAAATTTCATAAGCTTGCATCCTAATTAAGTCCGCATTAAACTTTCTATATCAAAATGCGGACTTAAGCGAATGTATATTGTACTATGATTTGGTCATTTTTAATAATATCCATTTGGTCGTTCTATTTTAGCTAGTAGTGTTATTCTATGATGATGGTATTCTCTGCTATTTGTTAGATAATAGTGTTCAGAGTGTGATAATGGTACAATGGGAAAAGAAAGAGACTGATTCACCAAATTGGCTCTTGTCTCGAGATTTTGATTCTTTTTAATGGGAGGAAAAGAAAGGTACCTGGTATAACGCTCATGGTTTCTAATAATAGAATTTAGAAGCACTAACACAAAAAAGCCTTATAACGTCACCTCAATAACATCTGCCTAAAAAAAGTTCAACGTTAAAAATGATCGGTGGCATTTTTGTAAATAACGGGACCTTTTTAACGTCTGCCCGCTCCAGGTCAAACGTCACTTAATGTCTGATGAAAAATACCCCGACGTCATTTAAAAAAGGACGTCGGACTCCTTCGCGTCAGACGTCCCTTAACGTCGGACCCCCACGCGCCAAACATCCCTTAACGTCGGCTACCCCACCCCCGACATCACTTAAGGTCGGATTAACATAGCACCGACGTTAAGTTTTGTTTATCTCTACGCGAGACACAGAAACCCTTACGATGTTCACCATTTCCACGAGATTTCCCGCCGGCGACGCCATTTCCGACCTCCTCTAGGAGAGTTTCGAAAGGTTTTCGCCATCAAACTTGTTGGGATTTGATTATGGGTTGATTTTACGCATTTTGAACCGATTATTTTGCGTTTTCATCCCCATTTGCAGCGTTTTGAGATTCGTCCCACTTGCTCTTCGTTCCCATTTGGCCAACAGTGTGCGGAGACCCTAGACTCCCTCTCAAAGTTCTCTTTCAATTAGAAGAGGTTATTTTTTCATTGTATGTATATAATTGTTCGTTGTATGTATATAATTGCTTGTATTTTTTTATAATTGTCATTATAGTTTTAGTCTTAGACTATTTTTTTGTTACTTTTTTGGCCTATTTCTTTTTTATTTAAAATTTTATAATAATATTTGTAAAATTACGAAATAAAATTATATTTATTATTAGATATATGCATGTTTAAATAATTCTAATTGCATTTTATTTTTGAATATTATTGTTGTAATGTTATTTTATATATGTAGATTTATTATACTTATAGTATACACTGAGCTAAACTTAGTTTCCGTTTGAGATTTAGTACAAATGATTAAATTTTTAATCGTTTGTATTAAATCTTGAATTGTCTGATTGGGTAGTTTGAAAAAAATATTTTTCATAATTTGCTACAATGTGTGCATTGAGGTTTATGCATAAATTTCACAAAATTTCGATTGAGGCTAATTTGTGTTGTTCTCTGGATGCATACTTGATTGTGATTATGACCAATCACTTTCATTTCGTGTACTTCAGAGACCAATGCGAAATGTTGTCGAAATTTTGTGAAGTTTATGATGTTTGACTTCTTTGTATATGTGAAATGGGTAGGGCCTCACCTTGTGAGATTTAAAAGTTTGAGATTGATTGAGTTTTTTACGAACATAGTATGGATCAAAGCTGGATGAATGAGCGTCGCATCAGTGAAGAGTATGAAGAGGGGGTTTCTAAGTTTTTGCAATATGTTCAAGAACACGCAATCTCAAGTAACGGGACATATTTTTGTCCTTGTGTTCGTTGTCTTAATCAAATACGTCATGACTTGGAAATAATGCGTGATCATCTATTCATCTTTGGTATAATGAGAAGTTATACACTTTGGACTGGCATGGAGAAGTATTAGACAAGCCTATGACGTCACGAGGAACAAATTATGTAGACGACTGGATGAATGATCATTTAGAAGATATGGTACGTGATGTTGGGGAGGAGAATTTTGGAAAAGTTCATTTATATGATTCTCTTAAGTCTGATTCAGAGGAAGAATTGTACCCAGGATGCACTAACTTTATGCGACTGTCGGCAACTTTGAAATTATTCAGTTTAAAAGCAAGGCATGGATGGACGGATACAAGTTTCACATAACTGTTGGAGTTGTTAAAGGAGATGCTTCCAGAAAATAACACGTTACCTATCCGTAATTACAAGGCGAAGAAAGTTTTATGTCCAATGGGTTTGGAATATCAAAAGATACATGCATGCCCAAATGATTGTGTTTTATACAGAGACGAGTTTGCTTCACTGAAGGCGTGTCAACCATGTGGTTTATCGCGGTTTAAAAAGAAAATTGATGTGTATGATTCATATTCTCAAGAATTTTTTTGTTTGCGTGCAATGTTGTTTTGTACCTTAAATGATTTTCCAGCATATGGAAACTTGAGCGGTTATAATGTTAAAGGTCATTTTGCATGTCCCATTTGTAAAAAAAGCACGAGTTATATTTGTAAGACCCGAGAAACTTAAATAATTAAATAAATAAAATGCGGGTAGTGGAAGTCTTTATGGCAATTAATGTTAACCTTCGTGATGTAGAAAAATACTAGCTCAAGTGGTTGAGAGTACTTAGTTGTGTAAGAGGACTTGTGTTTAAGTCCTATGTGTGTTAATTGATTTTATTATTTTTATGATATGTGGGTCATGATAAGAGAGTATACATTTCCAGATTTATAAAAATTATCATGAAACAGGAATTGGTTGAGTTGGTTGTGCATTAACTTGAAAATCGAGTGGTTATGTGTTCGAACCTTGTCTAGAGAAAAATCATAATATTTAATTTTTGCCTTCTTAGGGAAGAATTTGAGTAGGTGAAGAGTTGGATGTGAGTTCTACGAATTTGGACACAGACAAGGGAGTTATCAGTCTTAATTAGACTTTAAGAACAAAAATTAAGTAGAGAATTTCAATTTATTTTCGTTTTTATTTTATTAAAAAATTATTTTTAGGGCTGAAAAGAGGAGGGGACTAGGTAAATTTCGTGTGGCTATTACCAGAGTGTTTAGAAACCTAAAAGAGTTGAGTTAGGAAGGTGTTAGAAGGCTAGGAGAAGGTTTCAAGGGCAGAGATTAAAGTTGGCGCAAAGAAGAGTGTTCGTGGATTAATTTTTAGCAGGAATTACAGGTTAGGGAAGCTAAGTTTGTTTTTTGTTTTTGTTTGAAGCCTTCTTTCTTTTCTTTTATCGTTATTTTTTGATGCGTAAAAGTGGATTGCTCGTGGTTGTGTTGGGTTTGGATGAGTTGTGACTGTGCATATGTATTATTGTCTGCGTGATTGAATTGGTGATTGGTGTTGCATGGTTACTGTTTGTTTCCATAAACTAGTGTTGGGGTTTTAACTTTTACTTTGCTTTCTTTATACTTTGGTTGTTATATGTTGTGTGGGTGTGCATATCCCGCGAATGGAACACATGGTTCCATTGCCATGATCCTTGTTGTTTAATAGGTAGTGAAAATTTCTTTTATGTGAAATGAGGATGCTTAGGTATCCTATCTTCTTTGCTGATATGCGTCTGGCTTTGAGGGATTCCTGATGCCATATGCATTATGGGAATCAACCCACATCCTAGCCCTAGTTGGATGTTTCTTTTATAAGAAAAGGAATATGGTGCGTGGAGGTGATTCTCTCAAGTGTTCGTGAGTTGGAGGGATGTTCAAAGCTGGTGCAGGGATGCTAATTTTGGGCTGTTTACGTGGTCGCGCAAGTTAGAATCAGATTAGTTCTTGGTGTTGCAGAGGAGTCACGTGAGACGAGTCGCCTGGTTTCGTTTCGTTTCCTTATATACCACACCACCTGTTTTCCTGTTGCATAAGAATCACAAGATGTATTCCAATTTTCCTTTCCTCGTTCATGCCATATTTTATTCCATCATCCTTGCAAACGTTTTATTTATCGTTGAAACATGCCTGGAGGAGTTGGATTATAGGATAAAAGTGTGAACCATAACTTTTTCGTGGGACCCTTAGGATGTTTTTTTTTTCCTTATTTTATTCATGATGCAACTTTTCTTCATTTTCATACTAAGTTATTTGGATAATGATAGAATGCCCCTTTTTTTTGACCCCGAAGTTACCCGCTTACGTGGTAGTCATTATTTTAATAATTTTTAACCAAACGGGGAGCAGAAACGCGTGAGAGAAGGTGGAGTGAATGATGAGGTTGTGATACACGCGCAAGAGAGGAAAAAGGAAAAGTTAGAAAAACAGAACTTTCCTTTGTGGTTTAAACTAAAGGCGAGAGTGCGGATTGCTGCCATAGCTTCGTGCGTCGAATTGGAAGCCCTAATTTGAAGTGTTCTTGTTCTGCAAATCAAAGGGTGCTCTGGTTTTACTATCCGATTACAAACCCCTATTTTTATGTTGTTCTTCCCCAAATGAAACCACTATTTTTGTGATGTTTTTTCGAAAATGAAACCCCATTATCGTATTTTCTTGTTCGATGATTGAAATGACATTTTGATGAGTTGTTCCCCAAATTGATGCTCTGTAAATCATAAATGTTGTCGTGGATAGTTAATTGAAAATGTGAACTGTTTTGTGTAACCAAAAATGCGAACTGTTTCGGCAGTTAGGGTCGGGTGGCTACAAAATGTGAAATGCAGTTGTGTTGTTGGATACCTATGAAACATTAAGTTGTGTACAATTCTATTTGTTGTGTTTCTGTTGTGTTATGGTGCAATTAATAAATAATGACTTTTCTAAAGTGTTTGTGGTGTTATGTAGTGCATGTACAAAAAGTTCATCGTAAAAACGCAGTTATGGAAACACAAAAGGACACTTGATTAACGAACCAGAAAAGTTCGTTTTTAATTGAATTTTGAATTCCAATTACTTATTTAGGTTGTTTGGTGATGATTCATGGTGATGGAATTATTTCGATGGCCATTCGATTGTGTCGAAACCCTATTTCAAGTAATAATACAGTGTAAAATCAGTTGCAGTATTGGCAGTACAAAAAGTTCATGGTAAAAAGGCAGTTATGGAATCACAAAAGGACACTTGATTATCGGACCAGAAAAGTTCGTTTTTAATTGAATCTTGAATTCCAATTACTTATTTAGGTTGGTTGGTGATGATTCATGGTGATGGAATTATTTAGATGGTCATTCGATTGTGTCGAAATCATATTTCAAGTAATAATACAGTGTAAAATCAGTTGCAGTACTGGCAGTACAAAAGGTTCATGGTAAAAAGGCAGTTATGGAATCACAAAAGGATACTTGATTATCGAACCAGAAAAGTTCGTTTTTAATTGAATCTTGAATTCCAATTACTTATTTAGGTTGTTTGCTGATAATTCATGGTGATGGAATTATTTGGATGACCATTCGATTGTGTCGAAACCCTATTTCAAGTAATAATACAGTGTAAAATCAGTTGCAGTATTGCATGTACAAAAAGTTCATCGTAAAAAGGCAGTTATGGAAACACAAAAGGACATTTTATTAACAAACCAGAAAAGTTCGTTTTTAATTAAATCTTGAATTCCAATTACTTATTTAGGTTGTTCGGTGATGATTCATGGTGATGGAATTATTTGGATGGCCATTCGATTGTGTCGAAACCCTATTTCAAGTAATAATACAATGTATAATCAGTTGCAGTACTGGCAGTACAAAAAGTTCATGGTAAAAAGGCAGTTATGGAATCACAAAAGGACACTTGATTATCGAACCAGAAAAGTTCGTTTTTAATTGAATCTTGAATTCCAATTACTTATTTAGGTTGTTTGGTGATGATTCATGGTGATGGAATTATTTCGATGGCCATTCGATTGTGTCGAAACCCTATTTCAAGTAATAATACAGTGTAAAATCAGTTGCAGTACTAGCAGTACAAAAAGTTCATGGTAAAAAGCCAGTTATGGAATCACAAAAGGACACTTGATTATCGAACAAGAAAAGTTCGTTTTTAATTGAATCTTGAATTCCAATTACTTGTTTGGTGATGATTCATGGTGATGGAATTATTTGGATGGCCATTCGATTGTGTCGAAACCCTATTTCAAGTAATAATACAGTGTAAAATCAGTTGCAGTACTGCATGTACAAAAAGTTCATCATAAAAAAACAGTTATGGAAACACAAAAGGACACTTGATTAACGAACCAGAAAAGTTCGTTTTTAATTGAATCTTGATTTCCAATTACTTATTTAGGTTGTTTGGTGATGATTCATGGTGATGGAATTATTTCGATGGCCATTCGATTGTGTCAAAACCCTATTTCAAGTAATAATACAGTATAAAATCAGTTGTAGTACTGCATGTACAAAAAGTTCATCGTAAAAAGGCAGTTATGGAAACACAAAATGACACTTGATTAACGAACCAGAAAAGTTCGTTTTTAATTGAATCTTGAATTCCAATTACTTATTTAGGTTGTTTGGTGATGATTCATGGTGATGGAATTATTTCGATGGCCATTCGATTGTGTCGAAACCCTATTTCAAGTAGTAATACAGTGTAAAATCAGTTGCAGTACTGGAAGTACAAAAAGTTCATGGTAAAAAGGCAGTTATGGAATCACAAAAGGACACTTGATTATCGAACAATAAAAGTTCTTTTTTAATTGAATCTTGAATTCCAATTATTTATTTAGGTTGTTTGGTGATGATCCATGGTGATGAATTTATTTCGATGGCCATACGATTGTGTCGAAACCCTATTTCAAGTAATAATACAGTGTAAAATCAGTTGCAGTACTGGCAGTACAAAAAGTTCATCATAAAAAGGCAGTTATGGAAACACAAAAGGGCAGTTCATTCAAATACCAGAAAACACAAATATCAGATTTTTATGAAAAGCTTAACTTTCATTACATCACTTGAAAGAGCACACGATCCCCTTCTTTGAATTGATGTTGATTGCAAAATTCCTTCCAGCCCTTCCCTATCTTCGTCGAGTGGGGTGAATCTGAAATTAGAAGTTTGTAAACTACCGCAGTATTGGGGCCACTAAGAACGACTTGATTGATATGCTTGCTACTTATCAAGGTACCAAATTTGGCGTTTAGGTCCTGAATGGCAAAAATTTTAAAAGAAGTATTAGGTTTCCGCGGAACCCGCCACCTCCAACAACCCAAACCACTCTCCACAACTCCGTTATCTACTTCCACTGCGACCCACAACACCAACCTTTATGGAACGATAGCCTTTTGGGGAAGAGAATGCCTTGCGATTCAAATGCCTCTCTGCTTGCTTGTGCGTCTCTGCTCCAAGAAGAAATTTGAGAGGAAGAAACGAGGGAAAACGCGCAGACAATGTGATTTTTTAAAAACTTTATCCAACTCAAAGCGCATGAACATCACGCTAGATTTCCTTTGCCGCTACCTCCAATTACCGTTTCCTTAAAAATTATTAAAATAATAACTGCCACGTAGGCGGGTAACTTCGGGGTCAAAAAAAAGGGGCATTCTATCATTATCCTTTTCTTATTCAAGAACCTGCTACGTTTGAGGAGTTGTTATATGTTTGATGCAATTTTTTTAATTAATTTATGCTATATTATTGTTGTTTCTATTGGCATAGAAGGAAGCAAACGTTGCTCATGCAACACCGAAAATCTTAAGGGAAAGAATCATGTCTGCAGAGTTTATGTGTGCATGTAATCTTTGTGAATAGATATAACTATTTATTTGGATTAGGGGTAAAATCACATATGAGAATGGTAAAATACCATGGCCAGGTTATGCTTGTGTGAAAAAAAAAGAACATTTCTTTACAAAGAGAACAGGCCAAACGGGCTGGCCTGTTAGCCTATTAGCCCGTCACGAGACGGAATAGGTTGAGGTATTTAGCCTCTGTTGCATAAACAGACTGTCTCATCCCGATCAGTTTTTTATAAGCCAGAAATAAGTTTGGTTGACCCGTATTGTCACCTCTATATAGAACTATAGACTGATGTAAGAATAAAAAAATTGAAAGAAAAAAATAAAAAAATTGTGGATTCAACTCTTTTCAAAAAATATAAAGTTGGTTTTAAAAAAAGATTGTGAGTTATTTTTTTCAAAAAGTAATTAACCATTAACAATTTTCAATTAAAAAAAGTTTGATACAATTATTAAATGTGATATGAATTTTTTTATTCATATATTAAAGTTTGAAAGTTAAAATTACTAATTAAATCGAAATAATTTTGTTTGTTTGAGTTGGAAATATTCTAGATATGAATCAAAATCTCATATATCTATATATATATATATATATATATATATATATATATATATATATATATATATATATATATATATATATATATATATAAAAAAAAAATATATATAAACCCAACTATTTCTATTTTATAAAATTGAAAATAAAAACAGATAGTTAATATATGATTTAAAAGATTTATTATTAGTAAATATTAAATTTGGTCTTTAAAAGATATCAATTTCTTGTTATGCGATCCGAAAGTTAAAAAAAAAAGGCTTTTAAATTCTACAATCTTAATTATATAATCTAAAAATTATTTTTAACATTCAGATCATACAATTTATAAAGATAAAACGATATTTTTTTTATATAGAGTGGACAAAGAAATATATAGAGTAAGAAACAAGAAGAAACTGCCTTAGAAGATTGATGCGTTATTGATAGGTCCTTTAATAATTTTTTTATGCAAATGGACCTTTGAAACTTTTTCAGTTTTTTATTAATTATAATTAAATGTCACGATTATATGTTTCTTATTTGTTATAATTCTTATGCCTTTCCTTAACGTAAGACATATAATTAGTTTCCTTAATGTAAGACATATAATTAGGGATGTTAACGGGGTAGGATAGGAGTAGTAGCTCTCTCGTACCATTTGCTGGATAAATATTCGTCCCGTACTTGTATTCATATTCGTCGATGCGGGTATCTGCCTATTTTTCTCATATTTGCGGGTATCTACATGTACTCACGGGTATTTACAAAATTATTTAAAAAACAAATGTTTAATCATAAATTCAAGTGAAATAAAATAAAATACATCACTGTCATAAATTTTAAATCAAGCCGAATAATTATAAAAATAAATATAAAATGACTTAAAAGTTCAAACAAACTCAAGTTCGTACAAGTCCAAATAATTATAAAAATAAATATAAAATGACGTTCAATACAATGGAAATTCTTTAATTACTGCTTTGATCAACAAGTTCACTTTCTCCAATTGATTCCTGAAAAATAAACAAAATAAACAAATAATAAACCTCAACTGCCACGTGTCAAGTATTCTTATTTTGATTTCATCATTTGACAAAACGCATACCATAAAGGTCACTGTTTATATAGGGTTTGATGTATATGCCCAATTTCAAGGAAAGGAAAGAGAAGAATGTCAATGGGTGTAATTGGAAGAAGACAACCTACCAATACTTGAAGCTGGAAGAATAAAGACTTTAAAAAAAATTAGGTCAGAATGTTTTTTACTAATATATATATATATATATATATATATATATATATATATATATATATATATATATATATATATATATATATGAGGATATTTGTATGAATTAAAGTTTAGCGGGTACGGGTATCTCACAGGTACGGATACTATGATACTCGTACCCGTCCGGTTAACATGCGGGTATTAAAAATACTCATACTCACGAATAACGGATATCTATTTTTAATATTTGTTTTCTACTCGTTGCGGATTTTATCCGCGGATACTCGCGAGAATTTTTTTCACATCCCTACATATAATACAATGATACTTAAATACATGCAAATAGATTCTTCCATACTTCAGCATTTTGCATCTATGTTCTTCTCGTGCATTAACTTATTTTGACACTTACATGAATATGTTTATAAATGCTATATTCATGTGATTTTATGATAAAATGTAATTGATTGCAATGAATTGTTTATACTATATGATGTGAAAAGATAGTAGCTATCAGGGATGCATTATTAAGTTGATTATGTATATTATAAGTATTAAGTTAAGAGATTTCATGAGATATTCAGGTTATACCACCAATATTTCTGAAATCATATCTAGTATTTCTCAAATCATATAAATGAATCTATTACAAAATGAGAGTCGAAGAAAGTTGATCTCATCTGGTAAATGATAAAAAGTTGTTCTGTATATTCAATAAATTTCACATCACTTAAGAGTCGAGGACAAATAAGATTTAAATACTTATTTTTCTCTTCACAAACGTCTTTTAAAGACACAACTGTGATGGAACTTCACACTTTAAAACGGACAATATCTTAAGACAGGTCGGGTCAGAACAAAAGTTATGATATTTAATGAATGTTTAAATTTATTTTAATTTATCTAATAAACTATAATTATATATTTGATAACTTGTATTAAATACAAGTTTTTTTAAAAAGATATAAGGAATTTTCTATTATATATTTACTGGATACTTATTCGTGTGTTGATTAATAATTAAGTAATAAATTATAATATGAAATATGTTTAGATTATTGTCATATACATACAACTTGTTTGTGATATAAACTATATCACTGTTTGCTTATTTTCGTCTATTTTTTTTATATTTTTATATTGATATTCTTTAGACTTCGAGCAAAATAAAGAAATCAAATTATACAGTTCTCTTTTGAAAAAAAGTTATGTAATTAGAAAATGAATTTTAATCGAATATAATATTTCTGTATGAAAATACAAAAAAAAAAAAAAAATTTTTAAAAAAAAAATAATTTTTAAAAGATCAAGTTTTAAACAAGATAAATTTTACTTATTTTAAAATTTGTGGGATGAGTAGAACTCCATGATAAAGATTTTCACTATGTAATGTTTTGATTCATATTAACATCCAAATTAATTAAGCCAGCAAATTATTATTCAGAAAACATTGATACCTGAAACAAATAAATAAAATATGCACAGGATTGATTAAAAATAATAATTTTTATTTTATACCAGTGCTTTCTAGGGGCTAGAAATTATTTGGGATTTTTTTACCTTACCATTAGTATCAAAATCAAGAAAGTGAGAATAGCAACATATAACAAACACAAATTTTGAAATTAACCACAATTGATGTCATTTTCTCTTTTTCTAAAAATTAACTTCTAGTAAGTAATTTTGTTAGATTTTTAACACTAGAGAAATTTTTAAAATACATTGTAAAATGAATTGAAATTTTGAAACTTCTAGAATATAAATTTTAGAATTTCTTGAAATTTAGTATTTGAAAAAGAAAATAGGAATAAAATTTGAAGATTTAAATTAAATAACAATTGCATGTTATTTAAATTACTATTTTGGGCTGGTTTATTTATAAAAGCATTAGGTCCAACATTAAATGTCTAAAGAGTAAGAGAGAGATTGAAATTGGGCTGGGCCGTAACAGAATAAGCTCAATAAATATACAAAATGAAGAAATAAGGGGGCTTTCTCCTACCCAAAACATTCTCCAGTGCCCTAAAATATTTTTCAGTATCCCAAAACTCTTTTAAATTCTGTCTTTGTTCCCAGTAAAATTAAGAGAAAAAATAGTAAAATAATCTATCCACCTCCTGCACTCCCAAACTCGTGCACCCTAAAAGAATACCCATCCACCTCTTGCATCCCAAATTAATACCCAGACCCTATATCTTTTAAGTTGCAGATGTCAACATCCATTTTTTTTTATCATTGTGAATGTCGACATCTACTTTGCAGATTTGAATTGCGGATGTCGACATCCGTTTCATTTTTTTTGTCATTGGGAATGTCAACATCCGCTTCGCAAATTTGAATTGTGGATGTCGACATCCGTTGCGTCTTTTTTTTTTCCTTTTTTGCCATTGAGGATGTCAACATCCGCATCAAAGATTCAAATTGCGGATGTCGACATCCGTTTTCTTTTTTTATTTTTTTTATTTTTTTCAAGAATGTTTGCTTACAAATAGTTTGACCACGTGGATCAATATCTTTGTCGAGCAAAAGAAAAGTTTCTTTATAATGAAGAAGTAGTAGTCTCTGGTAATGGTTTGTGTAAGATGATTACATGAGTTAGTGCTACTTCCCCAGAAAGAAAGAACCAGTTTTCTCTTGTCAAACCTTGTAAACATTGATTTCAATTATTAAGATTCTTTTGAATATCATATAAAAGAAGAGAACCAAATTTTGCATAGTCTTGAATCTCAACACCCTAATTCATGCTCAATATTTTTGTGTAGAAAAAAAAAACCAAAAAACAAAAGTTACGAAATGGATGTCGACATCCGTAACACAATTTTCTGAAGCGGGTGTCGACATCCGTAATACAGAAAACAAAAACAAATTACGAAACGGATGTCGACATCCGCAACACAATTTTCTGAAGCAGAAATCGACATACGTAATACAAAAAAAAAGACGAAACGGATGTCGACATCCGCAACACAATTTTCTGAAGCGGACATCGACATCCATAATACAAAAAGACAAAAAACAAAATACGAAATAGATGTCGACATCCGCAACACATATTTCTGAAGTAGCTATCAACATCCGTTATAAAAAAATAAAAAAAAATTACGAAACAGATATCGACATCCGCAACACAATTTTCTGAGAGACAAAATGTAATTATTGGAGGTACAGAAGAAAGGTTAGTGGGGAGAAACCCCCAGAAATAATCAGAAGATTCAAAACCCAATTGGAGAAAACCCAATATATATATACACAACATAATCTTATTGTACGAAGTAAACAAGTTTACAATTTTTTCTAGTAATGATACATGAACTTCATCTTTTTCACACTCTTTAATCTCTCAAATATTTCTATATCCAAACATTAAACTCCTATTCAAATGTAACATTTATTTTTGTACATATTTATGTAATAAAATGTACCATTGTTAAATAAGACTTGTATTCAGAAGAAAACTATGTATTTTAAAGACTTTATTTCTTATTTGATGTTCTACCTATAAAATGTCAGCAACAAGTGTAATCACAACCTTTGTTTATTGTGCTACCTTCTGCAATGGTATCAGATTTTCTGGCAAGGGATGTTCTGGTATGGGCTCTACTGGTAATTGAGGTCTGCATGATATCAAAATCCACAATTGTTCAAAGACTAAATACCATGTTTGTTCATGTAAAAGTTAGGAACTGAAAACATATAAAAAAGAATGATTAAGAAAAGTAATTGACGTTACCCGCAACGTTGTGGCACGCTCCAAGAATGATTCAAGTGTTCTCTATCATGGTCAGACAATGCCATATACTTCTTCCAATCTTCAAGCAGGATTTTGAGATCATGGATTTTGTTTTCTATGCCAATACAACAATTGGCATGCATTGTTGAGACCTGGTTGAGGTCCTTGCTAGGTTCACAAAACCCTCCAAAGTAATCAGTGCTAAGGAACTTGATCTTCACCTTCTTGTCAGTAATCAAGGGGTGGAGTTTGATCATGTTGAACACCGCTTGCTCTCCCAATCCTGGGAAGTAAATCCTAGCGTTGATCCAAAACTTTATGAACCAGATCGTCCTCTCATTCGATCTCATATACTTAAACCCTCCATTTGGAAAGTTCAAGATGTCACTAGAGTTGCCATTGAAGAAATCACAAGCTATTTGGAAATCTGCATCTTCGTAAAATAGGCTGAAGGGATCTCTGAGCCACATTATATCAGTATCCTGCAAACCAAAAGCCCTTTCAAAACGTGAATGATGAAGATCTTAAGAAGCTTTTTCTTCCAAAAGAAATGTATATACCGTGAACAGGAAGTTGTATCCCATCTCAAGGACAGAACCAAGGAATTTAGCTCTACCCCAAATCAATTGTAGGTAATTTGGGGACATGTAAAACATTTCACCAGTGAAATTTCCTTCTTTGTTTTCAACTAGGTAACAATAATGGTGCATGGTAAGACAACGCTCATGTGTCTTTGGGTCATACGTTATTACAACCAAGTGGTTTAAAAGTTGCTGTGTCTGGTTCCCAACGCGAAAGCTCTCTAGAAAGAGGTCAAATATGGAACCTGGCTCTGACCATGCATCGTTCAAAGTGGTGATTATCACTGTCTTATCCTTCATGGATGCGTTTCTAAGAATACTCTCCAACCTTTTATCGGTATAAGCCTGCATTCATAAACCCAATATTACATCAAACACTTGGTGTCCATAACTAAAAAAAAACAAAGAGAGAGAGAAGGACCTGTTTTGTGTCCATGGCGATGGAACGGGACAAGGTAGGAGTCTGAAAGGAAATGGAAGATATGAAGAGAAACATACACAACACCGCGAAAAGAGCAATGAACATTGTGAATTGCATCACCCATCTCACTGAAAGGTGATTACCGGCATTCCATGGATTGTTGTCTCCGATGGCATTCTTTACGACAGAGGTAGGAGAGTTGTCCTTTTTATTAGTTGAATTGGCGTGAGAAACATGACTTGCTTCATTCTTCGATGAGGAACCACCTTCCTGAACTTACATTACATTATCCTTCATTTATTCCTTTCATCGTAATCAATCTTTCATTTAATACATGAACAATCAGAATATGACTCTTATTCTTTTGACTCCTATCCTTTCATATTGTTTGGTTTCATATTGTTTGGTGTCAACCATCAATTACTAAATCACGTCCAAAAATAAAGATAAAAAAAAAAAATATGAAACATACTATAATTTTTTCTTAATATATATATATATATATATATATATATATATATATATATATATATATATATTTAATGAAAATGTCATCTATATATCTTAATTCTTAGTGTTCAGAGATATCATGTCATGTTTATAATGTTTATAAGTTATTATCAAATTAATTAGTTACTAACTATTATAAAAATATATGATTATACTCTCACACTCTTAAAATGTCAATTTAATAATATACACTACAAACAAATATCTTATTAGTAACTAATTTTAGTAACCAAAAGTTGTTAGTCACTACAGTGACCAATTTAGATACCAATTTAAAAAATATAAAATTATTGATTACTAATAAAAATTATAATTGGTCACTAAATTGGTTACTAATTAATTAGAGACAAATTTAGTAACTAAGTCATTTTGGTAGTCAAAACATAGGTAGCTAATTTGTAGTGACTAATTTCCTTTGGTAGCCAAAACCATGATAGGTAGATTTAAAACTCAATTTAATGACTAATTATAATTTTTTATTCATACTAATGACTATTTTAATAATCAAAATAATTTATTATTTTGTAAATTGGTATCTAAATTAGTTATTAGAGTAACTACCAACTTTTAGTCACTAAAATTATTTACTAATGATATTTAAGAATTAGAAAAGGAAACAGTTATAATATTTATTATCTAAAATTCCATTTAAACAATTAATGTTTATAATATAACAAGCTCATAAAAATTAAATAATTTTATTCCAAAAATAATTGTTAACAAAACCAGGGTAAAGATTTGAGTTACCAATATTTGTTAAAATCGATCCAATACGCATTCAAATCTGTTAACTTGCCACTTTCCAGTTAGATTGACCCACGTCTAATTGGAATTTAACAACTACGCTATTGTTAACTATATTATTCTAAAATAATCAATAAATCTAAATTATTTAAGATACATCCCATTTTTCACGAAGGTAATCATTTGATTTTTTTTAATTATATTAGGGGATACTATTTTCTTTAACTGTTTTTTTTTCAAGCAAATACTCTTTTTTATTCGCCATTTGTAAAGTTTAATATTAACATTAGTTTTTTTTTCTCAAATATATTTATACTATTCACCCAACTTTCGATTAATTTACACAATTTTAATGATGTTGAAAAATAAATGTAAGTAATATGTATTTATTGTAGAGTATACATAAAAAAAAAGAATAAAATAGAAACATTTATAACTATTCTATGAAAAAAACATATATTACATTTGTTTATTTTTGTAACACCAATTAAAAAAATAGAGATGATGATATTTTAATATTTATATCTCTTATGCCTAAAAATATGATAATATAATTAGAACACTTTAGACATTTCGTTTAATTATTTATTTTTATTTAATAAATTTTATAAATTAGACTGATATGTATTTGAGTGTAAGTTTTTAATAGGTTAAGTATAATTTTTTTCCCTTACATACAAATTAAAATTAGTCCATCTTCAAAATTTGTATATGATTTAATTCTTTAATTTTAAAAATTTGTAAATTTAATCAATAATCAAATTTTATTAAATTTATTTAACGTTTTAATGACTAATTTTAGATTTGAATCAAAATTTTGAATAAAAGTTAATTTTAATATTTAAAAAAATTAAGAAATAAAATCGTATTTAACCTTTTTAACAAGATGCACTCTTATTTTTATTTTATTATTAGAAATTTAGGAGAATGATATATAATGATCTTTTTCGGTGTCATTATTCATATTTTGAGATTGTGCATTAATCTATTGGTTATTATATATATATATATATATATATATATATATATATATATATATATATATATATAAATAAAAAAAAAATTTTGTTGTACAAAATTATAATATTTCTATATTTATGTATATTTGCCCCTTTTTTTTATATAATCATCGAAATTTTTAATTTTTAGTTGAATCTTAAAAGAAATCAAAAGTTGTATCGTATATCTCAAAAAACAATTAGTATTTTACTCCATTTAAAAAAGTTAGTTTAATCAATTTAATACTTTTTGAATTATAAAAAGTTGGATGAATTGTTTCTCTAAAATTAATTCTAAAATTATATATATACAAAAAATAGAACTTAGCTACCAATTATAACCTAACTAATTACTAAGGTCTAACAAGACAAAATTAAAATATTTTCACCCACATGAGTACTAAGTTAATTTTAAATTTAGAACATAAAAACAGAATGAAAGTAAAAACTTGGTTAAACTTATGATAAAAGCAATGATTGATTACCTTGTCATGTCTAGAGATGAGATGCTGACGATTAGTGTTGGATTTTGCCCCAGAATCGTCGAACCATTCAAAGTCCACGATAGTATATTCTGAACCACCCTTAACCATTTAAATATAGAACTTTGATTTTTAGGGTTTTGTACGATGTAATTGATGGATCCAATTGGTCGGTGGTTTGAGTTTGTGAACCTCAATGATGTTCTTTCACGGTGGTGGTTGACACTTACTTGAACCTTCACAATAACAAAGTATATGATGGTACTCCTTCATTGTTAAGAAAGTAATATGGTACCTCAAAGTTAGACTCCATTTCCATGCATGTATTTGAATGATTGAAGAAAATGAAAATTCTTACGCAATGAGATTTTTAGAAGAAAAAAAAATTATCTTGAAGGTTATTGCAAGAAAAGATAGAGAGAAAACTCTAAGAAAGTGGAGGCTAGACGGAATGTTCTCAAAACAAAACAAATTGTTATGAACACCTTCAATGAGATTTCTATGTTTAGCAAATAATTATAATCCGTTACTTTGTCTAATGGTTTCATGATTAATACGTAATTAGTTCCCAATAATACTAAATTTGATTCTCTTGATATTATGAATTACGTATTGAGTGTGCTAACAAATATCTCCAGAAGATTAACTTTTGTTATAGCATGAATCATAAAAGAAATCACAATATTATTTATTTATAAAAAATTGAAATGATTTTATCACCTTCAATAGTTATCATGTGTAAATTTAGAATTTCTAGTAAACAATGTTGAAGTTAGATTATACTATTTCACTTGATTATACGCTATGAAAAAGTTATATCTTATCTTGTAGAATTAATCTAAATTATGCAAAGTTCTAGCTAATTAATATCTATATCAAGAGTAACTAATAATAGTAATTTTTTTTTTCATTTTTGACTTAATCTAATCCATCCACTTTAGTAAATATGTATAACTTTTTGAGTTTGATTGAAAGTGTTTGTGAAATTTGATATTATACAAAAATATGTGAAATCTCGTGTACTTTAAAAATACAATTAAGGAATGAGTGAGACACATTTGCCTAATTGACATGTCTTCACTAAGTAAAATAAAACTCCTAACTCAGGTTGTGAACACACCACACCACTTAAGTGATACTTCATATTGCTTGAGTGCTAACAACTCTAAAAGAGAGAGAGATAGAGAGAGAATTGTTCAATTTCTTCCTCTCTTAACCATCCAACCTAGTGTTTGATTGCTTAATTCCTAATGTAGAGAGAATCAACATTGACTATCTTGTCACTAAATCATTATATCATCGTTCATGTGAGCAACATGACTTTGTATGTCAAGACTTAAATTCCATATTCAACCTCAAATCTCAAACTCTTTAATGCTTAAATGACCACTTATTGTTTGGGCGATTAGAGCTCTATAGGAGAGAGAATACTTTTGACATCTATAAACATCAAGCTATAACTTGAGTGATGAGTTTTAAGGCTTGAAATATGTGTTTTGTGGCTTGAGTGATCAATTATGGGCTTAAGCGATCTAATCTTCCAAATTATAAAGCCATTATAGCGATATGATCAAAAGTTTTAGGGTGTGTTCTTTTGTGGGTGATGATTTGAGGGAGAGAAAGATGATTAATTTGGGTTGATTAGAAGGTGATATTTATGTTGTTCTTTTTTATGGATTTGGAGGTGATATTGGAGTGGATTTGAGAGTAATTTTTGTGAAAATTTGTGAAGGATTTGATTGATGTGACTAAAAAAAATTAAATTTAATAGATGAAAATGTAGAATGACCTGATTGTCCTTGGTGTTAAAAAGGTATAATAAAATGGTATTTAGATAAGTTGTAATTAGTTTCTCATATATTATTATCATAAATAAAAATATTTTAAATATTTATTAATTGAGAAGTGATCAGTGAAATGGAATAGATTCCAAAAGAAAAGAGAACCGGTTAAATAGATGCTACAATGGGTTGTAATCGAATCCACACAGATGTTAACAAATTCCATTCTGAAATTGGAATCGGATCCACAAAAATATTAACTGGTTCCATTCTGAAAACAGGCACAAAAATCTGAAATTGGAATCAAATCCAAATAAATGTTAACAGGTTCCAAATAAAATACTGAGAGTGAGGGTAATCTTGTAGAATGGCCCTGGATCGCTCTCTAATCTTTGCACATTAAAGGGATGGGAGCAGCCCCATTGATCCCTCACTCTGTATCACTTTCGTATTGTTGAAAAAGAACATGAATATTCTCTAAATTCATCGCTTCGTATCATTCGTGTACATTGTTTAATCCCATAAGATCACGGTCTTAAGGTTACTAGATATAAAGTCAGGCTCGTTGCCAAGGGCTTCTTGCAGAAAGCTGAAATAGATTATGATGAGATGTATATGCCCGTAGCCAGAATTGAAACTGTCACAGTTCTTGTAACCATTGCAGCAAATGAAAACTGGTCTTTACATCAATTAGATGTAAAGTAAACTTTTCTAAATGAGCCACTTGAAGAAGAAGTCTACATACATCAACTTAGGGGATTTGAACATAAGAGCGAGGAGCATAAGGTGTATAGGCTAAAAAAGGTCTTGTATGGACTGAAGCAAGCCTCAAGTGAGTGGACAAATTGGTTGTGCTCTCTGATGAACGAATTGAAGGTGCAACAAACGTGTAAATGGAAACTTTTAATTGACAATAAGTCTGGTATAGACTTAACAAAGCATCCAGCTTCTCATGGCAGAAGCAAACTTACTAAAACAAGGTTTCATTACATCCATGAGCAAGTGCCCAGTGGAAAACTAATTGTTGAACACTGCAGGTCTGAAGTGCAACTTCCAGACATTATTACAAAAGCCTTGAAGTATGAGAGGTTCAAGTTTCTCAAAGAGAAGATTGGTGTCTTTAATGTTTTTGGTTTAAGGAGGGGTATTAGTTAAGTAAAATAAAAAAAGTCTGTTTTTCTGTTATGTTCAGTTACCTTCTATAAAGGTGTATAAAGACCTGTGTTGTACCATCTCTTAGGTTGATGTTAAAGAATACAAAGTCTTTTCTTTCCCACATATTCTCTTTTTGCCTCCATATGTGTTTGCTTTGTCTCTGTTATATGCAGAAACATTTCCCTGCCAAGTTAGCTTACTGTTACATTGAATCGAACAATATGTAACTTCATCTCATCAATAACTTCATCTCAAAAATATTTATATAGCTTATGAATCATATAACTCTAATACATTGAATAATGAAATTTTGAGATATTACTACTTGCAACTTTTTGGTACCCTCCAAGAATGATGTGACTCTGTTTTATTGTATTCAGGCAAAGCCATATACTTCTTCCAGTCTTCTAGCACCAGTTTAAGATCAATGGATTTGTTTTCTAAACCAACACAACAATTTGCATGCATTGTTGTGACCTTGTTGAAGTCCTCGCTAATCTGACAAAACCCTCCGAAATAGCTGGTGCTGAGGAACTTAATCTTCAGCTTCATGTCAGAAACCG
>Ga0214544_1000613_pt1 | contig 67616 bp, 46 predicted proteins | sample CNSS3metaG_FD_160074 | JGI IMG/M metagenome (GOLD analysis project Ga0214544, IMG submission 160074) | Root nodule microbial communities from cowpea collected in UCLA plant growth center, Los Angeles, California, USA - CNSS3 | ecosystem: Host-associated > Plants > Roots > Nodule | place: USA... | reverse complement strand
ATATATATATATATATATATATATATATAGATATATATATATATATATATATATATATATATATATATATATATATATAATATTAGTTTATGGCTCTGGCGTCCTGCATTTCTATTTTGTCTAGTGTGTTTTCCTGGACTGGCTACATTTTAGGATAATTCATATTACCTATCTTAGTGAACATTTTATGAACAGATTCCAAATGCTCTTTAGCATATATTGGTGTATCTAAGTATTTTTTTTCAGTAGCATATCTTTGAGGAACTACTGAATCTAGTTATAAAGACTAGAAATTGGTTAAATAATAACTTTAATACTTTATTTTGCTACTGTAATTGATGGGGAAGAATTCAGTTATTATTTTGCATTTTCCTCATGAGTATTTTGGTGTTTATTCGTTGTCCATTAGTTGCTATTTTCATCATTGATATATGTTGGAATGTATCTAATTGTAATTTTTTGGACGGCAGGGACAATTGCCAAGGGTGCTGCACTGTTACATGAAGAGGGAGCTAAGGAGGTGTATGTGTGATGCAGTCATGCTGTTTTAAGGTATTCCCTTCGGTTATTCTTTGCTTTCTCTTTTTGTTTCCCTAGTTAATAACTGAATTTGAAAACATGGAAGTCGAGTCTCTAGTCTACTGCCGAATCTTATTATTATGGATTGTTTAGTGTCGTTATATGTCAATTGCTTCGCTTCTAATGCCATACTTGTGTAGATTAGGCTAATTGAAAGGTGAAGATTTGTACTTTCCATTTGGATTCTTGTGTAGAAAATTTGTTGAATATTTCATACTACATTTTTCATCTTTTGTGATGGTTGATTACCAGGCCTCGTGGGCAGTATTTACTTGTTCTGGCTAAAGATGCTCCAAAGTTCAATGGAAAGGGAGATTATGGTAAATACATAAGTGCATCATGACAAATGTACCTGACATTTCTGGCTGACAGCACTTTTAGCGAGGCTGATGTTTCAAACTACTTTAGGTGAATGAATGTTTCAAACTTCTATGTTAATTTTATCAAGGAAAGATAATAATTATATTCATTTGTAATTTCTTTTTTCAGGAATTCTATGATGGTAAGAAAGACATTACCAAGATTGAGAGTGACTAAGTTATTTATATGTGATTTCACCGGTAAGGGCTTTTGGTCTGGTTGTTTTTGTTATTCTGTCTCGGTTTTATAACCAAGACATATTGGGGCAAGGTCAAAAGGGTGTGTCTTTTGGTCTTGATTATCACCGAGGTCATAGACCCACTTTTATACTTTGATTGTAAACGAATCAGAGCCATAGACGCCTTTTTATGTCTCGGTTGTAGATGAACCGGAGCCATAGACCCACTTTTATACCTCGAGTCAGTCATGAACCGAAGCCATAGGTTCACGACATATTTAATTTATTAAAAAATTTGCAGAGCCTTTGGCCTCGGTTATGGTAAGAATTAACCGAAGTCATAGACTACCTTTTTGCTTCGGTCTTGGTAAGAATTGAGGCCTATTCTATTGTTTTTTTTTAAATACATTTTCTATTTTAATATCATTCTCACATTTAAACTTGCATATTTTTTCCAAGACCAGCACAAACCATAACATAATATTTTATCAAACATCCACAATCCAAATACATTTAAAAGATAATTGCAATATCCACAATCCAAATACATATATCCTAATCAATACTATTGTACATCTGAATTATGAATTTTGCACATGATATCCTATCAAACTTTATGGACTTCGCGGGAATTGGCGCAGGACTCTTGAATGTCAGCAAAATAAGACATTAACTTAAGTTTGTATATAGAAAAACAACTTTAGTATACCAAACTTTAGTATATTGCAAAGTATTTGTTTTAATTTAAATATATATTATCGTTTCTCAATTAGTTGTAATACAAGCACGCACAATGGTTCTCATCCATTGCATTATATAGTAACCGCACTCATATGAGACGATTTGTCTATTACACTACATTATATCAACAACATTAAAATTAATTAAGGAAGAAAATCAAATTAAATAATTATAAATATATGGATAGAAATATCAAATCTGGAGGGAACACCATGTAAGACATTTTGCGTTAGCCGTTGATCTCCCTAACAACATGTTATGTCCAACAATTGAACTATGATAAAGGGAATAAGTTAGGATACTTTTATATAACATGTCATATTCATAAGATTGACATTGAGGTTTCCTACAAATTTATCACTTGTCTAAAATGGATGGGGGGAGGGCGGTGCAAAGAGCGAAGCCACACAATAAGGTTCTCCCTTAGGGAAACCACAAGTAACTAATGACACCTGAGAAGAAAATAAATTCATTGTGATGCATTAAAATGACAGATTATATTCAAATGTTAACAAAAATGACTTACCTAGCAACATAAGGGACAAAATAAATTTCTTTTCCGCGTTGAAAGCATTTGGTCACATATGCTTGGGTGTCATCAAACTTGTTGCCTTCATGAGTGAGTTGGGGCTCTACAAACTCATATAAATCATTCAGCCCCATAGTTTCAGTGACACCAGACAAATACCTAAACATAAAATTGATTTCATATAAGTAAATAGATAAATATATCAAATAACTATATATAATGACTGAAAGACTTAAATCATCCATAACTGAATAATGGTAATATTCAGTTTCTTTTGTCCCCGTGCAAGCTCCAAGACATCTTAGGAATGCAAGTAAAGTGGGATCTCAAGGTCTCTCCCAAAAATGTTAGAATCCCAAGGAATCTACATCGGCTTACCATCTATGATTTGTGCAAGTTGGAGTAATGAACCAAGAGGATCATCCAAAAAGAAAAGAATCTTCTTTGGTTGAGGATTTTCCTATATTGATGCAATTTCAGTTAAAATGAAATATAATTTAAGTTTGAATATAATAAACATGTAAACATAAAAATTTAGTATATGGTGGGTTTGAGAGTATGTACCGGGGTGTCATAATCAACCAAATCTCTAGGCCAAGCGAAGAAACATTGGAATGCATGTGCCAAATCTCTATGCTTCAAGGGAGCTTAAGGTGCATGAGAGAAAATACCCCATTCATGACTTAGAGTTGGCGGCTATAGTATTTGCCTTGAAGATCTGGAGGCACTATCTCTTTGGTGCCCAGTTTCGTGTGTTTAGCGATCATAAGAGTCTCAAGTATTCGTTTGATCAGAAGGAGCTGAACATGAGGAAGAAAAGATGAATGGAGTTCTTGAAGGATTATGATTCCGAGCTCTTGTACCGTCCAGGAAAGGCAAACCTAGTGGCAGATGCCTTGAGTAGGAAGACTGTACATGTTGCACACCTTATGATCAAGGAGGTGGAACTACTAGAGAAGTTCAGAGATATGAAGCTATAAGTGGAGTTGGGATCCGAGTTCATTGGGTGTAGTACTCTGACAATATCTAGTGACTTCTTGGACTAAATCAGAGAAAGGCAGTTATTGGATGCTAGTCTGAACAGAGTTAGAGAACAGCTTGGGTCAGATGAGGCTAGAGATTTTTCCTTTGGTTATGACAGGATATTAAGATTTCAAGCCAGGGTATGTGTACCAGATGACGCAGAGGTGAAAAGATTAATCCTTGAGGAAGGGTATAAGAGTCGTCTTAGCTTGCATTCGGGCATGACTAAGATGTACTAGGACCTCAAGCAGAACTTCTGGTGGTAGGGTATAAAAAAGGATATAGCATAGTTTGTATTGGCCTGTATGACTTGTCAGAAGGCGAAAGTTGAGCATTAGAGGCCCGGTGGGATTCTACAGCCCTTAGAAATACTGTAAGACCCACAAAATATAAATAATTAAATAAATAATTATTAATAAATGCAGATAGTAGAAGCCTTTATGGCATTAAATTCTGATTGGTATGACTTGGAAAAGTACTAGCTCAAGTGGTTGAGAGTACTTTGGTTGTATGAAAGGACTTGGGTTCAAGTCCTAGGTATGCCATTTTGTGTAGTATTTAATTTTTATTGTTTTAATAATATGCATATGCGTGTTAATTAAGAATATAATATTTGAATTATATTAGTTGGCATGAAATATGAATTGGTTGAATGGTTTGACATTGAGTTGGCATTGCATGGTCATGGGTTCAAACCTTGGCTTGAACAAAATAATTTTCTTTTTGTAAAAACTTAGCCTAGCATGGAAGTGAAAGGGGCACGAAAACCCTAGAGTACATGGCAGCAAGGGTGGCTGTAAAACAAAAGGCATTAGACCATTAAGTGATGATTAATGATGGATTAATGGCTAAATTCGTTTTGGTGCAATCAAACCATTTTAAGAGCACAATAAAAAGCTAATTAGGAGTAAGAGAAAGGGTTTGGTGAGGATGTCATTGTGGGTACAGAAGAGAGCACGAGTTTGTGAGTTTTGGTGAGTTTGAGTGAGACTTGAGGAGCTGTCTTGAGAGAAAGAAAAAGGAGAACATTGGTGATCAAGGGAGAGCTTGCAAGAGTTAAGGCGAAGCTAAGGGAATCCAGGTGAGGGGACTTCGTATTGCATGTTTTATTTCTGTATTGTATGAAGATGTGTTCTGGGCCATGCTTGAATTGGGAAAACCTTTAATTTCTGCTTTATTTCGCGTTTTCTGGAGTTTTCCAGAAAACGCCTGGCGGCGCATGAACTGCTGCCTGGCGGCACATGAGGTTGTACCCAGTTTTCTGGGTTTGCAGATGATCCGCCTGGCGGCCTGTAGTGACCCGCCAGGCGTTGTAATTGTTGCTGCTGTTTTCTTATTTTTTGTTGGTTTGTCAGTGACGTGATGAGGTCTGTATCAAATTGTTAATGTATGTGTATGTTTGGTTTAATATGATTGGTTCTTAATGTTTCAATTGGTGGAATTTCGAGGCCCTTGTATGATATTGGGTTTATGGTTCATGCTGGGAAAATTGGCAATAATTTTGTTGAATCATGCCTATGATGAGTGCATTGTTCATTAGGATTGATGTCAATATGATCAAGTATGAACTCTATACGATGTGTGCAATTGAAATTATATATGAATGATGTTGTATGGTGTGTATGGGATTAGTTGGGGTCACATTGAGTGTGGAAACCTGGACAGGACCTGGAATTGTTGTACGCTGCCTGGCGGTACCGTGATTACCGCCAGGCGACATCGCAGAGGCAGGAAACACATGGATTTCTCCTGAGTAGGATTTTAGAATGTAGTTAATTGAACCTATGGTATGTAAAATTTTGTAAGTAATTATGGAGCGTGAGAATAAAGTTTGACAGGTGAGAGAATGAACTATAACTGTTAAAAGGTGTGAATTGATTTGGGTACAATTATGTGATATAAGCATTAAACTCAATAAGAATTGTATGTAGAAACATGATAAGGAATACATGTATATGGGAATCATTAATTTGGACACTATAAGATGGAATTGGATGATTATAGATTTGGGTCAAATAGTAAAATGACTGATATGAAAGGTAAAGTCCAAATTAGTTATTTTAAGCGTGCTGGAATGATTGAGATTGAAACTTAGAAGTGGAATAGATTGCATGCTTCTCTATTTAAGTTATGTAATGTGTGTTAATTACATTGGAAATTGTTGTTTTATTATGATTTGTTGTGTGATTGGTAATATAGTTATAGGACTATATCTAAAGTACCATAATTGTGCTATATTTTGGTGGGTTATGTGATTTGAGATTCATTGGGATCTGTTTAAGTGCCAAAAACCAGTAGCATTGTGCTACTGGTATGGTGCCTGGCGGCGTGAGCGAGTCGCCAGGCGGACGGGTCACAAACCAGTGACCGTGGTCACAACGCGAGCAGGGCGCTTGGCGGTAGGGATAGTCCTGCCAAGCGAAATGGTGAAATAGAAGGCCTAGAGGGAGGCTGGCCCCTAGCGTTGTGTGATTGGTGCGCCAGGTGGTGATGGACATTGTAGGGCGCTTGGCGACAGGGTGGAGTCTGCCCAGCGGTGACGGTGCAATGATGATTCTGCAACGTCAGGCGGTCTGTACCTAGTTTCCACCTAGCGGCGTGTGATGTGCACCAAGCGGATTTGGTTCAGTGATGGTGCGCAAGGAAAGGTTTCTACACAACTTTAGGTAATGTTCATGATGCAAGGCTTGGGCTGGGGGCCCAATTACAAGTATAACTTGTATTGGGGTAACACGTGACCACTTTAGGTTGTGGCCTAGTGGTTTAGGAAGTCCAGTGGAGTGTGTGGGTTATGGCTCGTACAGCGAGGTTTCAGATAATTGCCTTCTTTAGTGCATGCTGTTAGAGTTTTTGTAGTCTGGGAACAACTACAAACTTAGGTTTGTTTTGGGGAGCTCCACTTGGTGTCACGGTGAAATGTTGTGGCAAAGTTATTCCCACGTGTGGACTATCAGGTGGTGGCCTGTAGTCGGAGGGGCGAGTAGACACTCGTGCAGCAAAGATTGATCAATGATCTCACCTAAAGGGTATAGAAATGTTAGACGTCTAAATGCAAGTACTGGAAATGGAGAAGTAAGGGTAAAATGGAGTAACATACTAACCCGTGTTTAAATGCTAAGATGTTATATTTAATATTTTATTGGTTGGCTTTATTTAAATGAGCTCACCCTATCTGTGTGTGTTTGGCGATGATCATGTAACTTGTTACATGGGAGCATATGTTGATGCAGGTGAGCAAGCAGACGCATAGAGACAGAGTGGGGAACTCTTGGGGATTTTTCTCATTAGTTTATTTTATCAGACTATGGTTTTTATTGTAATAATTTTATAGACCATTTTATTTGTAATACGGTATTAATGCAAAGTATTTTATCTGTTTTGGCGCGTTGAACTTAAGTTTTAATTTTTCCCGTGGTTTTGGAAAATTGATGAATAATAAATGAGGTTGTTTATCATTATTTATTTTTTTTGTTTATTTTAATAAGTAATTTTCGTATAGGACGTTACAAATACTAGTGTGGAAATGGGATAGCATCTCCATGGATTTTGTGACACATTTGCCACGAACTTTTAGGGGGCACGATACCATCTGGGTTATAGTGGATCGATTAACCAAGAGTTCTCACTTCTTGGCGATGAACTTGAGGATGTCTATGGCCAAGTTGGCTCAACTGTACATCAAAGATATTGTAAGGTTGCACGGAGTACCTTCGAGTATAGTCTCCGACAGAGATCCACGATTCACTTCACGGTTTTGGCAGACGCTACAAAGTGCTTTGGGTAGCAAGCTCACCATGAGTCCAGCTTATCATCCTCAGACGACAGCCAGTCTGAGAGGACGATCTAGTAACTCGAGGATTAGTTAAGGACGTGCATACTGGATCATTTGGGGTGCTTGGGATGAAGTTTTTCCTTTGACAGAGTTCACCTACAACAACAGTTTTCATGCGAGTATTGCCATGGTGCCATATGAGGCTCTTTATGGCAGAAAGTGTAGGACATCTCTATGTTGGTATCAAGATGGGGAAGCAATACTTGTGGGACCAGAGTTGTTGGAGCAGACTACTAAGAAGGTGAGGATGGTGAGAGATAGAATGTAAGCTTCTCAAAGTAGGCAGAAGGCCTATGCGGACCGTAGGAGGAGACCCTTGGAGTTCGCGGCAGGAGATCATGTGTTCTTGAGGGTGACCCGAACCACTAGGGTGGGAAGGGCTCTCCGCTCAAGAAAACTCTCTCCTAAGTTCTTTGGCTCTTATCAGATCTCGAGGAGGATTGAACCTGTGGCTTACGAGATAGCTTTGCCTCCTCAGTTGGCAAATCTCCACCCGGTGTTCCATGTATCGCAGATGAGGAAGTATGTGAGTGATCCGGCTCATGTGTTGGAAGCTCATTTGATCCAACCCTTTTATTTTAAGGGCTGCCCCAATCTATTGAGCCTAAGGGTTGGCCCAAAGGGGGGATTCAGACCTAATCTGCCCTAACCCTAACCATTCTAATGCACTTTTAGAAAACAACCCCTTGTCCTAAGAGCTGCAGTCATCTTCCTCTACTAGGGTTTGGACCTTCACCACCTTCGAGCTAGTTTAGTCTCGTTCTCTAAGTCACATAAGTTACTCCTTAACTAACATTAGTTTTCCTCTAGCTACGCTTTCGTAATCTTAGTTAGTGTTTCGTGGTAACCTTGTTCTTGTTCTGTTCCACCGTTTGTTTATAGTTATTTTGGTCTATCCGTAGGTCTATGGTGCTCATTGTCGCATATCAAAGTTCCTGCTAGCTCTTTCCAGGTAAGGGAAGCTAGAGATTTTATGTCAGTTCGATTCTTGCTTATTTTGTCAATGTTTACATGATTGTGTGGTTGATGTGCTACTGTAAACGTTTGGATGGAATGGTATTGCTGTGTGGGTATGAATGTATGACTGTTGCCGGGAGAACATTGTTGAGACCCAACACTTTCGCCCAAGCGACCTTGTCTCGCTTAGGCGAGACTTGTAGAAACAAACCCTAGCTCGCACTCGAGCTCTCGCTCAAGCGTAAGGCTTTCGTTTTGAGCGAGGTACTATCTCGGTCAGGCGAGAGATGCTCGCCTAAGCGAGAACGCGTGGGAGCTTGAAGTGTGTCGTTGCAGTTGCAGCCCAGGTTAGGAACCTCACCTTTGGGTGAGGAGTGGGCTCGCTCAGGCGAGGAGGGCTCGCCTAAGCGAGCGAGCGGAAAACCTCTCAAGGCCTCTGTCGTGATCTCGCTTAAGCGAGGGCCTACAACTTGAGCGAGGGGACTCCTCTCGCCTAAGTGAGGGCGTCTGGCTTGAGCGAGATCTGCTGTAGGGCTCACTGTTTTTTTCCCTTGGTTGTTATGGATTGTTTGGTTGATTGATTTATATATTTTTAAGTATGAAGTATTGAAAGGTATGGAATATATGTAGTTATGTATTGAATTGATATGTTGGTGTGATCTTAGTATGTAAAATGAATGAAAATGGTATTGGTATGAGATGAAATTCTATATTCTTGAATTGGGAAGAATGAGATGGTATGGATTCAACATGGAATATCAATGGGAAATGGTTACAAAGGTTGGCATGAGGTTAAGTGCATGATTAATATTATTTAGTTGTTTGAATATATTTGGTATGTGGTTAGTACGTAAATCCATGAGTCTCTAGGTGAGACTTCCTGGTCATGCTTCAATGGTGGTGCCCCATCTATATAATCTAGTAAGGATTCAAGGTAAGGTTGCATCTTGACACTCTAAGAAGTCAGTTAGTCTCACTTAGAACAGACTGACTCTTGTGGTTAGAGTAGCAGGAGGCCTAAAACTCATTAAGGGCTAACCTTATGTGTGGGGGATTGAAACATTGTAACACTTGTAACACTTAGCTCGAGGGTGAGCAGCTCGGGGGTGAGCAAGGTAATCCACCACAAGTGCAAGCATCCGCTGAATCCGACTAGATTATATGTATCCGGATGAGTCGAGTCAGAGTGTAGTGTATTTTTTGAGAAGTCATAACATGTTTGGATGATATATACTGCTTGGATTGTGTAATGGAATGTGACTGCTTGATGAACTATTTCTACTCTAGCTTACCATGTTTGCTTGTTTGGTTGTCTTCTATGTGGTTCTTCTCCTTTTGCGATGATCATCAATTTATTGATGTGAGCAGATGCGAGAGGTTCTTGCGGTCAACAGGGGAACGGTGACTCCGCTGCTTAGCTCGCTTGGGCAAGATTTCTACTTAGTCGATTTTCTTTTAGGGCTACGACCTATGTATTGGCTATCCTTTAAATTTCCATTTTTATGGTTGTTAATTTTTCTCTATCTGGTTTAGTTTGGCATCGTTGTGTGCCTTGGATAACTATAAGGAGTTATGTGGAAACTCTAAGACTATGCTATTATATCTTTGGTATGACGCTTCCTTTAATTATGTTTATTAATTAAATTGGGTGTTACATACTCTCTTTTTTTATTGTACCAAATAGCATGTTCATAAAATGTAAAATATAAAATATATTTTATTTTATATAAAATAAAATAAGAATTTATTTAATTAAAACTACAAGAAATGTTTTATTTAATTAAATTGTAAAATATAAAATATATCAAAATATACAGATTTTAAAATAAAATAAAATAACATTCAAATAAATAGTAAAAAATAACATCATTAGGCTCCAAAGATTAATTATATATTTTTTAAAATTTATAAAAAGTTTCTTGCGAATGTTCTTGGAAAATAATTGGTAGAAAAAATATACTTATAAATTTATTTTTGCAAGAAAAATTACTTGTGAATATTTTTTTGGTAAGAAAATTACTTGTGAAATGTAAATTTGCAAAAAAAAAAAATACCTGGAAATTTTTAGACTGATTTTTTCGCAAGAAAAAGTACTGTGAATTTTTTTTTGAAGAAAATTTGTTACGAATATTTTTCATAATTTTTTTTTAAATTCCACGGTAACTAATTACTCGCGAAAGTATTACCTACCGATTAAAATTCCTAAGAAAAATGGCAAGAAACTCTTTTCCAACAAATTTTTGTAAGAAATTTGCAAGAAAATTCTCATATAATATTGAAAATTCTAGTAGTACACACGATCCCATTTTTTATGAATTGCAATATTTGGTTTAATTTGATTAGTGAGGTTATTAAAATTACATGTCTAGAACCTTCCAACAACTAGATCATGCTCTAAGGCACACCTCAAAACAAACATTAAGCATAAACCAAATCAATAGAAATCATAAACATCTATAGACCAGCTACATACAACAATACAAAAAAAAAAACACACACAACAAAGTCTAAAAGAGACATAAATACCCAAATTGTCACATGTCCTTGAAAGCAACGCTAAAAACTTGTTACAGGATTAGCAAGTGCACTAAATCGAACAAATAATAAAGTGAAAAGTCTAAGTATCTTTTCCCAAGAGACTTGTGTAACTCTTGACAAGTCTTGCAATTCATAACTCGATTAAAGAACAAATTTTACAAAAACCAAAATAAAACTCTTTTTTGTATTTTTATCAAACATATGACGTGCAATAGTATATGATAAAGCCTTCATTGGGATTGGGTTTCATGATTCAAAGTAAAAACACCAAACAATATATTTCTAATTTCTTCACTAACATTCAAACCTTTTGTAACATTGATAGAGACCAAGATCCTTTGAAGAGATTCAAGAGTGACGAGGGTAGAAATATTTGATATTTAGTGTAAGATTAGTGTAAGATTAAGGCTGATATCCTCTGAAGAGTGTTGTAAGTGTTGTGTGCATCTTGCAAATTCTCATTTGATAATGGAACTGGTTTTTTTAAGGTTGAAAAAGTAATACTCAAAGTAAGATCATGATTGTGAACCGTTATAAATCTTAATGTCTTTTGCTTCTCTCTATATCATTTTTTTTACTTTTCTTATTCTTGTATCATTTGAATTTATGAGAAAGTACATTTTGAGTTTTTAGATTTGGTAGAAGTTTTTGAAACTATCTTTTATAGAAAATGTTTTTTTGTAAAAAAATCAATCCCGCTCAGTTTAAATAAACCAATAAACCCTACCTCTTTTTCTAAGAATTTCTACACATATTTTTCCGAGGTCCTTACAAAAGGAATCTTTCAACTAGGAAATATAGAAATTAGAATATTGGCTTATTCACACTACTGAACTGAATAAGGAAGAGACAAGCCTTAAACTTTTAAGAAACTTATTGTACAGAAAATCAAAACATATATTTTATTTCATCTTTTTCACATGTTTAAAAGTTTTACGATATTTTATTCATTCCCATCACAAAAGAGTTGAACTTATCACCAGGACGTAGCTCTATAAAATGGATCCTCCTAACTTCGCTTATTCACACAACTGAAGAAAAAACCTTAATCTGTTTCATAGCCAATCAAAGAAATGGCGAGTGCAACGCTTTTTGCTCTCTTCCTTTTTTCTACCCTAACCTTTTACCCTCCTTCAACCACTGCACAACCTGTCACGGACGGGGATGGCAACATCGTTAAAAATGGTGGCAGATTCTATATATTGCCGGCAGGTTTAGGAGACCCTGGCGGTGGAATTCGAGCACTCCAAACAGATAACGAATCTATCCCTCTCTCTGTTGTGCAATCTCCCTTCAAGGGCGATATAGGGCTTCCAATTATTATTTCATCCCCAATCCGTACTGAATTTCTCCCTGAAGGTCAGGTGACCCTTAGCTTCGAACATACTAATCGTGAGTGGACCGTTGTTGAGGGTCTGCCTGAAGGAACCCTCGTTAAAGTTCAAGGCTACCCACATACAGTGCCAGGTACCTTCGTTATTAAAAAGGCTGAAGCTGAAACCAACAGGTATAAGCTTTCGTTCTGCCAAGGCGTCCTCTGCGGTAATGTTGCGGTTGTTAGGAATGAGAACTGGGTTTTGGCTGTCACTCAGGACGAGCCATACGTGTTTCATCTTGAGCAAGTTCTACCAACATCTGCTGATGCATGAGCAATCGCGCACTTTTTCCTTGTATTAAACTATATGCTTTGGGTGTAATAAACCAATGCATGGCTAAATAAAATAACCACTATTTGGTTTTTCTATTGTTCATATTTGTCGGACCACCATAGACAATTTTATCCTTTCGCTCTAAAGACATTGGTTTGGATTACCTCTTTCTTTCTTTCCATTAAGACAAAAACAGTGTCTAAAATCAGAAAGGATACGTTTTACAAACTTTCCTTCATATAGATTAAAACTTGAAACAATATATCTCCACACATTTATTAAATGTATTATGCAACTATTTTTTTAGTAATATATATATGTGTTATATAACTATATTTTTTATTAAAATGGTAATAAAGTTGTAGACTAAAGTAAATAGTAGTGTAAATCTGGAAAATGAATGGAAGAATGAAATTTACAATGCAAACATGATTCAAACATAGGAAGAACGAACGATATAGGAATGCTTTTGAACCCAAATTCAAACTCAAATCAAAATCACATATTGAACCTAGGCTAAAACATTGGCGGGAAATTTTATCCTTATATACCTAACTTTCTAAACACTAGAAATCTGACTTCTAAAACTATATCTAATGATTGAAACATATCTAACACTATGGGTTAAACGGGTTCGAACCGGGGTTGAAAGTGGATATGACCTACTTAACCCACCAATATTTTTTTATAATTTTTTTATATTTTTTAATAATGGGTTAAATATGTTTTTGGTCCTTCAAGTTTCAGTGAATTTTGAAATTAGTCCCTCATCAAGTTTCAATATTTAAGTTAACATTAAAGCAAAAATGTGTCAAACAGTGTAAATAATTTAAATATTATAATGAAATGTGCTTGAAACGTCAGATAAACTTAACAAAATTTGGTTAAAAGAACTAAATTCACGCATTTTGAAAGATGAAGGACTAAATTGGTCAAAAATTTTGATGAGTGACTAATTCTAAATTTCGTTGAAACTTGAAAGACCACAAACATATTTAACCCTTTAATAATTATTTACTACTCTTAATTATATAGATTCAAAATTTCATATTTTTAAATGTTAGAATGTTGCTCAATAATATTTGAATAGTTTGAATGTTTAATTAATTTGATTGCCAAGTTATATATACGTTGATACTTTAATCTTTAACAATAATCTTTATAGTAAATTACTCAAACAACTGTCTCTTAAACAATTTTTTTAAAATTAGCATGACAAAAATGTGTAGTTTTTTATTTATATTTTGATGAATAGCATGACAAAAAAATGTGTAATATTAGTCATATTTTCTTGGACTATATGGATACTTTATTGGAAAGAATTCATCATATATTGGTAATGAGCATGATGAAGACATTGGTTCTTGATTTTATTGTGATTGTCATCTCATAGGTTGCTTAAAAAAATATTTAAATATTTAAATACTTAAAAATAAATAAATAAATATTTTTTATGTGGGTTGGTGAGTCAATCCACCAACCCGTGGTAGATTGAGCCGCGTTACAAAATTTCTGGCTCATCATAAAGTGAATCAGGTTGGGTTCACTTATTTTCAACCCAGCTCGTGATGAGCCAACCCATGTGACTTCGGTTGACTCACTTTGATATGTCTAGTTATGATCAAGTGGGTTTTGATCTTTGTGGCTAACAATTCAATCTATCTATTGGATTATAAGGTGGTCACAATGTATTCCTTAGAATCTTGAATCCAAAAACTGAGTCTAGATAACATTCAAACATAAAAATTACTCAAGCATTGCCTAAGAATATGGTTCTAGACTGAAACTGAAAAATGGGTATGAAGGAATTGGTTGAAACTATGAATTGCAGAAACTTTAAACTAAAGTTGTAAAAGTGTAGAATACGTAAATGCAAGATGTAAATTGGACCGAAAAAAAAAAACAGATAAATAGTAAAGCAATGACAGAAATAGGAAATTGAATTCCATTAAAATCCAATGAAAAACTAGTTCGAGATTACATATACAAATAATTGATTAATTTTTAGAGACGTTGTAACTAATTTTTAATCAATTAGAATAATCCATTATCATCTAATATAATCAATTAAATGCTTTAGCTTTTGTTTTTCAAATTGGGATTTGACATCTTTATAAAAGGAAAAAAAGTATCTTTGCTTACACTAGTGCAGGGAAGGGAAATGACAGCGGTTATTTCCAGCTTTTGGCTTCGGGTCCGCAACCGCTGCATATACGACCGAGGTAAAAAGCTAGTATGTTATGCCTCGGTTACAACCCGAGGCATATTTAATCTTTACAGTCTCGGTTCTCGCACAACCAAGGCCTAATGAGCATCAAAAATTAAAAAAAAAAACACGCAGCGGCACCGGAAAAACCTCCTCGAGTTGCGTGCAGTGGCGGTGGAGGCAGACTGAACAGAATTGCAGTAGCCGTTGGTAATGGTTGCTCGAAGAACAAACACGCTGCGGCTCTGGTGGCAGTGCACGAATCCTCAAAGGTGCAACGACGGTGGTGGTTGGTCAAAGAAGAAGAAGAAGCCGTGGCAGTGCGGTGCTGCGACGAAACGATGCCCTGGAACGTCGGAGGTGTGCGGGATGGTGGGAGCTCTGCGTCCGAGGTATGCGAGACGGTGGCGCAGAGCTGCGCTGGTCGTCGGAGAAGGGCGGAGCAGTGCGGTGGTGGTTGGTCGAAGAAGAAGAAGCCGCGACGGTGCGGTGCAGGCGACGAAACGCTGGCCTGGAGCGTCGAAGGTGCGCGGGACGATGGGAGCTGTGCGTGACGGTGGTGCTGGTCGTCGGAGAACTGAAGGTTGGCCGGAGAAGATGAAATCGCAGAAGAACGGAGATCACTGCACAATGAAGGAATTGGGGTTTTTTAACCCTACGAAGGGATACTGCCTCAGTTATTCGAAACCGAGGCATATTCTACACTTACTGTCTCGGGTAGGCGCTGAACCGGGGCATATATTACCACTACTGCCTCGGTTATTACAGAACCGAGGCATATTCCTTCAGTAAAAAAAAATAAAAAATTCAAATTAGTGGTCAACGCAGTGGTCAAAATAATTACGTGTCTCTACTGCCTCGGTTAAGAGAGAACCGAGGCATATTGCATCAGTGAAAAAAAAATAAATTAAATTAGTGGTCAACGCGTTGAGTCAAATTTTTTTTTAGCCATATGCCTCGGTTATTATGACAACCGAGGCATAAAAGTTGAATTTAATTACAAAACTGCCACCGCGTGCTTTTATGCAGCGGGTCCGCATGAACCGAGGCATATACAGCGCTGTAAAAGCTCTAAAATGCACTAGTGTTAACAACTTTTATATAAGCAACCAAAAGAAGTGTCATTAAGTTGTTTTCTTAGATCAACACACCTTTTTTAGGAGTCTAAAGATTTCAAAATTAACAAGTGTTGTGAGTCAAGTATTCAAAGTGTTCTGTTCTGTTGTTCTTATTTCTTTCCATCTATAATTTATGGATTGTTTTTGGCTTTGTTTTTGTGTTTTGTGTTGTAAAAAGTTGATAAAGATTAACTTCAAGGGAAGCAAGATGTTGAGCGTAGAAATCTTTGATATATTTAGTATAAGATTAAGGTTTGTTCCTGCAGAGAACAAATAAGATAAATCAGGCACAAGTGTCACCTTACCTATGTAGTCCGCTATCTCCCCAGTTGGCATCTTCCCAGTTGGCATATGTTCACTTGGACCCGGGAGGGGTTACCTGTAGAAGGGACTCCGAACCTCAAGTCAGCAAAAGCTCTCAAATCAGGTGATTAATGGAGTAATGAATGCGTACCTTTAATTATTGGGGTCTACGCGTATTTATAGAGTATTAATTATGTTTGGCCACGTCATGGGTTGGGCCCTAGTGTGGGCTGTAGGTGGGCCTGGACCCTGGACCCTGGCCCAGGCCTTTAGTTCGATTATTGTGGGTTCATTGGATATCAGGGGGCTTTGATTTCGCTAAGTCTTTTGGAATGGTCTGATCTGGTTACTTCTCTAGTTGGCTTATGTCGTCTTTGTCCGTGTACTGTTCTAGGTTGGCTTATGTCATCTTTGTCTGTGTACTGTCCTAGGTTGGCCGTTCCATTAGCAACCTTTGTAATGAGTTTAGGTCTATGCCGGCCCGAGCCGTGTACTTTAATTGTTTCCGACATATACGTGGGGGTTGTTTGTTGTTATGTATATGGTTAAGTTGACCAGGTACAGATACGGTACAAAGGTTGATATCCTCCAAAAGAGTGTTATAAGTTTTGAGTACATTGTTGAAACTCTCATTTGATAATGGAACTAGTTTTTGTAAGGTTGAAAAAAGTCATACTCAATGTAAGATCAAGTTTGATTTTAAACATTATAAACTTTTATTTGTTTTGCTTCTCTCTATATCATCTTTTATTATTTTTATTATTCTTGTATCATTTGAATTAAGGAGAAAGTGCATTTTTGGGTTTTGATAGAAGCTTTTGAAACTATCTTTTAGAAAAAATGTTTTAAAAAAAAGTTACTCCCGCTTAGTTTAAACAAACCCTACTTCTTTTTCTAAGAATTTTTACACATAGTATTTTTCCTAGGTCCTTACAAAAGGAATCCTTCAACTAGGAAATATAGAAATTAGAATATCAATTTCGAAAGTTGATTTTTCACCCTTCCTGATAGTCTATTGAATATTTTCAAGAATAATATTAACATTTAGCACGTTTGGCCAAACTAAAAATATTTATAAAGGACAATATTATTTATTATACTTAGTATTCTAGATGTCACCAACTAAGTCCAAAGCATATAACTACAAAAAAAAAAAAATACTAATAACATAACATTTAAGCCACCATCGTTCAAAGCATTATTAAGCCTTAGGATTTTTTCAATTATTTCTGTCCATCTACCTTATCACCATCGGGTAGCTCTGTAAATAGATTATCCCAGGTTGGCTTATTCATACTACTGAACTGAACAAACAAGAGATAAGCCTTAAAGTTTTAAGAAACTTAAGTCATTGTACAGCAAATCGAAACATATATTTTATTTCATCTTTTTCACATGTTTAAAAGTTTTACGATATTTTATTCGTTCCAATCGAAAAAAGAATTTCACATGTTTAAGCACGTTCTACCAATGCATGAACAATCGCGCAATTTCTCCTTGTGAAAACTATATGCTTTGCTTTGGGTGTAATAAACTAATGCATGACTAAATAAAATATCCAGTATTTAGTTTTTCTAACGTTCATATTTGTAGGATCGCCGTAGACAAGTTTATCCTTTCGCTCTAAAGCTATTGGTTTGGATTTCCTCTTTGTTTCTTTCATCAAGACAAAAACAGTGTCTAAAATGAGAAAGGATACGTTTTACAAACTATTTCCATCAACTATTTTTTTAATAAAATATATATCTATTATATAACTATAATTTTTATTAAAATGTTAATTATTTGTAAAGTTGTAGAAGAAAAGTAAATAGCAGTATCAATTAATCACTACGAAATAGTTAACTCTGGATAGACTAAATAGTTAACTTTGTACTATAAAAAATTCTCTATTATCTATAAAATATTATTTGTAAATAATTGTGTTTATCTACAAAAATATTTTGTAATAACATTAACATTCATGGCTAAGAAAAGAAAATTACATACAAAACTTTCTTAGATAATTATACCAAGCTTTGGCGAATTTTTATTTTCAAAAAATTATCATCAAAATTGAGTGTAGAAAATAAATATCATAAAAGAAATATATAAAAATTATTTTGAAAAAATCTACGTACCTAAAAGAGATTCAAATGTAAAAACTATATTTTTCTTAAGTTAGAGTTTAGTCTGTTAGCCATTTTTTTTAAACTTTGAATCTAAGCTTTAATTATTTCCTCTTATTCCAAACTATCACTATAAAAAATATGTAAGTTACGACAGTTTTTTTTGTTAAATACGGCATTTTGAACTGCCATAATTTACGCTAGTGGCGGTTCCAAAAATCATCGTACATGTTGTCGCTACAAAGTAAATTATGGCGGTTTGTAATGAACCGCCGTAGCAACCGCCATGTGATGTATTGTATAAAATGGCGTTTCGTAGACATAAATAACGACATTTAAAACTGCCGCAATTTGCTCATTGAAAGCACGGTATCAATGTAAATTGTGGTGCCTTGAAATGCCATTATTTCATTATATTCTAATATTTTCAACTATCATAATTTGAAAACAATATATTATTTATAATTATTGACATACATTTATGATTTCATAATATAATATACCTATTCAATAATAAATACAAAAATATAAATTTATAAAAGTACACAAAAAATTAGTCAAAATTAATTTTATAGATGATTTTAGATAACAAAGTATTTTCATCATTTGATCACAATTACTTATCCATGTCAATATCAAAAAAAAAAAAAGACAATACATATGTCAATATCCAAAATAAAGACAATACACATATCAAGACATTATCAACATCAAAATATCAATTTGTCTTGCTTGCTCCACTTGATCCTACGTTGTCATTTGCAGATGGCATACCGCTTCCAATATCCGGTACCTACAGTAAATAAAACATGTAAGTAATGTTTTATTGAAATAAATTAAGAAAGAAATAAAACAACTTTAAGTCATTTACTTAAGTAAATTATACCTCATTAACTGAGGGACGTGGCAAACTTGCAGCAATAGAAGCTAGGTATTCTGGAACATCTTCTTTAGAAGCAATGTAGGCAAGCAATGCTTGCATTTGGATTTTCATAGTTGCAAGCTCATTTTCTATCCTCACAAACTTGTCATTTGTATTTGGAGAAGTTCCACTAGATGAAGCAAAATTCATACCACTTAATCTTGTAGTAGACTTTTTAAAAGCAAGCTCTATGTGAGAGTCCTCTAACTCGACCTGCATGCTCTTTTCCAAATATAATACTAATCGGATCATATGGAGATATATCTGATGCAGTTTCTGAATTCTGCATCATCAAATCATCAATTTTTTCCTACAAAAAATGGAGTATTATTTCTTTGTTTTAATAATACTCTAGTTGATATGTCCTGAATCATGATATTTTCTACTAAATTGATATTGAAAATGAAGATCTAAGTAAAATTTTAGATTACCAAGTCATATCAAATAAATGAATCAAATAGTTAATATATTAATTAAAATTTAAAACACACATGGGTTACAATTTTTCTCCATATTTGATGTGTAAATTCCAATCTTTTAGGATAGGGAACACGACTTAACTGAGCCAATATTATGGCTATCAAATGTAAATCAATCTAATTTAGTCATGTAGTGGTTTCTTTGGTATTTTGGTTTACTGTGCTATTCAATAAAAGGCTTTCTTCCATGAGAGATACTTTAAAAGGTTATCTTTTGAAAATGTTTAATGCATGTTTCAATACAAATGTTACGACTCATAATTCAAACAGTGGCAATAGTGTGTACGAGAGAGTTTATATGCCCCTTATTTCAGCACTAACCATAATGGCTTTCATCGCCTCATTTGGCATATGACAGTTTTCAATTTTCTCCGTATATTACTGACCATGGTTACAACAAATAACTCAGTAGCTTACTAAGGAAAGCCAATAAATAATAACTTCCCTATAGTATTCATACCTATTGTGCTTAGATTTTATTATAATAAATAATAAAATAAAAACACATGATGTTTAGAAATAAGAAGGAATAAAGTTACCCCAATCTCCATGGCCTCATCATTCACATAGGTGCCATTCTTTCTCTTATGTGTTATTTTCCACATTTCAGCTCGCCCAATATTCTTACCAGTCTCATTTTTCTGTATGTTAAAAAAAAACATATTGTAAGTAAAAAAATCAGAATATATTATAACTGAGAACAACATATATATTAGTAAAAAGATACCAAATTATCCCTTCTTCTTGACAAAGACATAGCACCACCAGTGTGAGGAATTGTTTGTCTTTTCCTTATATCTTTGTTTCTATTACACATATTCTACAAAATGAAAAGGAAATTAATTTTTGCAAATTTAAACTCAAATATTTGAAAATATTATAATTAATCAGTTTGTACCATTGTGGAAGGCTTGAGACGATAATCAACAAAAATAACCCATTGATCCATGTTATAACCTTTTGGCACATTCTTGATGAGGTCATTTCTACTACAAGTGGATCATAAAATTTATTCCAAAGCTTGCATCTATACTCCCTCCATAGTTTTCCAATTTTACACATGACATCTCTTTTTGCCAATTCTTCATTTACCTTGAAGCAAAATTGAGCCTTGAAATAATACAAAAGTTAGTCCACACTTTTCTATAAATAAATTAATACTAGAGATGTCAACATGTAGGTCAAATTACCTTTAATGTACTCTCCCACACTTTATCTTTGTAAGTATTTGGCATAGTTGTCCATCTTTCAAAACTTATAGGAAAGAAAATGTGATTTTGAGCTAGTTGGCCACAAACTCCAGCAAGTAAGGCAAATGCTTCTCCAATTGGTTGATATTTATCGTCATAGTTCACCAACACACGTAATCCATTAGGCAAGTTATGAACATCTTTAACCTTAAGCTTGAGCTTTTGTGTACCTCCATCCTCGTCTTAAAAAAATTAAATCCATGAATTAGAAATGAAAAGGAAATTGCAATATTAAAATTACATATTCTTTACCTATAGCATCAACAACCCAATAGTGGTTTGACTGTCTTCCTCTTTTTGGTCCCACTTTTCCTCTTCAGATTCATTAGTGGGTTGAGCAGATTGAGAATTTGGTTCTACATGTTGAGATGTTGATTGTGCAGATTCAGATGTTGGTTGTGTAGATTTTGAAGTTACATGTGCAGATTCAGAAGTTTGTTGTATTGGTTCAGAAGTTGGATGTGTAGGTTCAGTTGGTTAAGTATATTGAGTTCTTAGTTGTGTAGGTAGCTTTCTTGGTTGTCCAGGTTGCTGTCTTGGTTGTCTAGGTTGCTTTCTTGGCTGTCCAAATTGAGTTAGTGGCAGTGAAGCTTGAGAAGTTGGTTGTGCATGTTGCTTTCTTGGTTGTGCAATTTCAAAATTTGGCTGTGTAGGTTGAGAAGTTACTTGTGCAGGTTGCTATCTTGGTTGTGCAGGTTGTTGTCTTGACTGTGCAGGTTGTTGTCTTGGCTGTACAGGTTCATGTATTGGCTATGCAGATTCATGTATTGGTTGCTCATGGGTAGCTTGTAACACAGAATGTTGTGAACTAGATGTAATATGTTGATCTTTGGAGGTTCCAAGAACTGACTTAAGCAAGTTCTTAATCCTTTTTGGTCTAGGCATATCTGCAAAGAAAAATTAAGCAAGCTTCATGTTATGAAAACTCCAAGTAAAAACATCAAACCAATGGTTTTAGAAAAAATGGTTAAATATGAGATCAAATGCCATTTGAAATTATATTTCACTGTTCTACCTTGTAGAAACAAGTCGAAAATGATGCTAAAGTATTCAAACTATTTCCATTATATATTACTCTAACATTGAATCATTTTCATCAAGCTCATTATTATTGTTGTCCCCAGTTAACAATTCATCATCTTCATCATCCCTAAATAGCGTCAATTGTTCAGAATCAGTGAAAGAATGATTTAAGTCTTGTTGCAGACACGCTTCAACTTCACACACATCAATATCTCTTTCTCCCATATCATAAACGTCTCTTGGTTTCAAATGGACATCAATTGTCCAATCCTTATTCACCTCATCGTTGACATAGTACGCCATTTCAGCTTGTGAAACTTCAATGTAGGGATCATTCTCCTCACGGTCTCCAATGTGAATTAATCGTGAAAAATTAATACAATTGAAACCCCATGGATCCTTTTTAAACCCCCTATCTTTTGTGGTGTCAGCCCACTTGCATTTGAATAAAGTCACTTTAAAATGACCATAGTAATTTAACTGAATTATATCTTTTAATTTTCCATAATAGGCCAAATTCGCTTGCCTAATGTTATCGTCTGCACTGCTTACAACACATGATGTCGAAGAAGTTAAGAAAACTCCACTATTTTGGGTTTTCTTCCCTTTTTCTCGGCTTTCAGTTCTAAATTTGAATCCATTTACATTGAAGGCAGTAAATCTTCTAGCATGTGGTGTTGGACCTTGAGCTAAATATTTGAGATCATCTAACACTGAACTTGAAATATCTGGGTTTTGAATCTAAAAAAATAATTATCAAATACGTCAACATATTTTCAAAGCATTAATTTAAAATTTTCAAAATAATATTTTTCATACCCTTTGGGGAAACTAGTTTATGAAATTCTTATTAACAATATTTTCTATGTCTGTATTTGAAATTCTTCGCCCTCTAGACCGCCTTCGTAAATGATCTTTAAATTCCCTAACATAGCATGTCAACATGTTAATAATAATACCATATAAAAAAACACATTGTCCCAATAATTAAAGTTATGGTTTATGGTAATACTCACTCAATATAAGGCTTAAATTCAGGGCAATTAAATAACACATATCGATGTGCCTGAGTTTTTCCAATGATTGATAGCTTAAAAGTTGAAAAGGCACTTACTACTCGACCAATTGGTGGAAATAGGGTACTTAATTGAGGAAAATTTGTATTATAATAATCATCCACACGTGAAGGTCTATTAATTCTTGTCTCCATCCCTTCTATATAGTGAAAGCAAAAAGTTAAAACCTCTTCAGCTAGATATCCTTCAGCAATAGAACCTTCGGGTTGTACCTTGTTTCAAACATAGATTTTAAGTGTCCCAAATACCTATAAAATTTTATCACAATTAGGATAAACAAGCTTTACACTTAAAAAAAATAGAAAGGTGTGTGAGCCACAATTACCTTTCAATGGGATACATCCAACGATAATGGACCGGACCTCCAAGTTTTGCCTCACCAGCTAGGTGACAAGTTAAATGAACCATGATTGTAAAAAAAGTAGGAGGGAATAACATTTCCAAGTGGCAAAGAGTTTGAATTGACTTAAAGATTTACCACATAATTGTCGAAAAAAGAAACATAGCTCTACTATCACTACAGTCACATTGTTTGGTAAAACATTACGTATCGCAATAGGTAGTAATTGTTCCATAAGAATATGACAATCATGACTTTTTAGGCCAAAGATCTTTCCATTTTTCATGTCAATACACCTTGAAATGTTACTTGAGTATCCATCTGGCAGTTTAACATTTTTCAATGTTTGCAAAAATGTTTTTTCTTTTCTTTTGACAATGAAAACAAAACTGGCCTAAATCTTCCTTTATCATTTGCCCAAAGTTCCTTCCTTATACCCATTTCTTTAAGAACCTTTCAGGCTTTAATATTATCTTTTGATTTCTTAGGATCATTAAGTAAAGTGTACAAAACATTATCACATACATTCTTCTCAATATGCATGACATCTAGACAATGGCGTAACAAATTGGTCTCCCAATAAGGAAGGTCAAAAAATATACTTCTTTTTCTCCATTGATCTGATCCAACAGCATCAACATTGTTTCCTCGAGCCCTCTTACTTGCATTTGTAGTTTCTAATGGTTTCCCAAATGTAACATTCACACCCTCAACTTGTTTAAATATGTCTGACCCTGACAAAGAACTTGGTGCATCCCTTAATTCAGTACTTCCATTGAAAAGAATTTGACTCAACCTAAATCTATGGACTTTTGGTAAAAATCGACGGTGTCCCATAAAACTAAATTTGCCTCTGTACAACCAACATGAGTCTGTATCAAAGTTACAGGTAGGGCAAGCAAGACTAGTGTGTGTGTTCCATCCAGATAAATTTCCTAGTCTAGGGAAGTCACTAATTGTCCACATCAAAGTCGCTCGTAGTGTAAACATTTCTTTTTTCAAATAGTCAAATGTTTGCACTCCATCATACCATAACTCCTTCAATTCATTCATTAGTGGTTTTAAGTATACATCAATGTCATTCCTTGCCATTTGTTTACTAGGAATTATCATAGAGAGGATAAAGGAGGTTTGCTTCATACACTCCCAAGGAGGGCAATTGTATGGTATGAGTACCATTGGCCATATACTATGACTTGTACTCATGTTCCCAAAAGGATTGAAACCATCAGTAGCTAATCCTAATCGTACATTTCGAGGATCATTTACAAATTCTGGATGCAATAGATCAAATGTTTTCCAAGCCTCAGAATCTCTAGGATGCCTCATTAATCCTTCTTGGTTATTTCCGAATGCATGCCATGTCATTGAATTAGCTGTCTTTGAACACATAAACAATCTTTGCAATCTCGACTTTAATGGAAAGTAACGTAAGATCTTTGCATATTGCTTCTTATTTTTATCTTTCCATTTAGACGTCTTGCACCTTTTACATTCTTCTAAGCCTTCATTCTCTTCACCCCAATATAGCATGCAATCTTTTGGGCAAGCTGGTATTTTGACATAATTAAGACCAAGTTTGGTAATAACATTCTTAGCCTCATACAAGGAGTTAGGAAACTTAGCATGTTCAAATGCATCCTTTAGCAAGTCTAGAATCATTGTCATTGCCTTGTCACTCATTCTACACATGCACTTAATATAATACAACTTTAGCATGAATGATAGTTTCGAATACTTTGTACAACTTTCATATAATGGTTGGTTATTGTCCTTCAAAAGAGCATCAAAGTTTGTATTTCCTTCATCACGCACCATATTATTTTGCACATCATCATCTTCAATAGCCTCGTCAAAATCATTAACATCATGTCCCACAAACCTAAAGGCATCATTCAACATATCTTCCATTGATTTCGAGATTCTAAAATATCTTCAACCACATCTGCACTTGTAGCAGCCAAAGGTTCGCTTACACTTGATCCTTCACCATGAAAATGCCATTTTTTGTAGTTTTCAGGAAAAGCTCTACATGTTAAGTATTCTTCAACAACATGCCTAGTTTGCCATTTTTAAAAACCACACTTTGAACATGGACACTTGATGACAAGACCATTACCATGTTCAAAAGCAAAATCCAAAAAGATGTTCAATCCCTTTTGATGTGATCCCAATAAGGCTTATAGCATTGGGCCAACGCCTAGGCCCAATCTTTTTAAATTTTAATTTTCTGCAATTTTCTTTTACTTTTTTAATTAAATAAAACTTGTTCTAATCGGGTTTGTTTGCTAAATGCAGTCCATCTTTCCAAAGGTGCCAATTATTGAAGTATTTGGCATTGGGCCTACGGCCCAATTCATCCCACCAATGCCGATTTTCTTCCTTCACGTAATTGGGCTTCCGCTCAATTTATTCAGTGCCTTCCAGCCCAATTTTATGTTGCAGCCCATATCCTTTCCGCATCTACATCACCAATTCCTTCACGTGCGCGCCTTGAATCTACAAGTGGCAGCTAACATGTTTCAATCAGAAACCAAGTTTATTTCCACACACCTCACCACGTTGGAAGCACCCCTATTTCAACTGGTTGGGCCCGTTTCAGCCCAATTGTAGCCAGGGCTATCATCCCCAAGACGCGAAGTCTCTCTACGCGTAGCCACACTCGTTTCTTGCGTTCTGCACACTGTGTTAGGGTTCTCATGCACAACAACCCTTTGTCACCAACACGCGTGCTCTTCTTCTAGTGCATCGTTAGGGTTCGCTCATAATTTGCCTCAAGCCCAATCTGCAACAATGTTCACACTCTCCTGCACTTACGAGGCATTGGACCACACCTAACACTCATTTCGCAAATAAACCCATATTTGTTTCTCTTGGCCGAGCAACTTTCTTTCTCGTCCCATCCTTAGTGTTAGGGTTCATCTTCACATTTGTCCTCCATTAGGGATTCTGTTTAGCTTGTCCAATCCTTAGTTTATAGGGCTTTTGTGTATTCACGCTTTCCATGTGCTTCAGTTCGGTTGCCTTTAACATCTATAAAAAGGCAAACCATTGTTTGTAATCTTTAGCTGAGATCAATGAAAAACTTAGGTTCAGAACACTCCCCTTTCGTCTCTGCTCAAACCCTAAACCCTAGATTAGGTTTCACCTCATCGGGTTTACCAATCCAGTGAGAAGCTTGAGAGAATTGTGCGTTAACTTCCATATCCGATCTCCTGTTGCATTTTCTAGTCGTTTCCACCGAACGAACGACTGCCGGAGGCCGACTCTATCGAACGAAGTCCATTTCCCGCCGATCAACGGCGTCGATGGCCTCATCACTTTTGCGTATTCAATGGTGTTTCGTGGTGTAGAAATCCACGATTTATCTATTGGCATGACTACACAAAAAAATACAAAAACAAAATTTAATTATATAACAAATACTGGTTGAAGGCCAATAATAGAGAGAGAGAGAGAGATTTTGAGTGTGCTGACTATCTAATTATATTACCAATTATTTTGAAAAAAAATATTTTAATCCAAAACACGAAGAACATAAGAATATTTAACTAATAGAGTAAGATAGAGAATGAGAAATTACTTGGATAACTATCTTTGATCCAATAAATGGTTTAATATTATGAGATTAAGCCTATAAAAGAGAAATAAATTATACATATTAATAATAACTAAAAAATTATCGCAATAATAAAAAAGAAAAGTTTCTAGTAACATCATTCTATCAATCATTGTCTACTCATGGGATAGTATGTTTACTACCAAGTAGACAACTTTCTAAGATTATGTTATCTTTTTGAAAAATTATGTTTTGACAATTTTTTTTATAAATTTGACATAATTTTCATAAATAGAATTAAAATAGATTAAATTTCTATTTTTTAATCAAAATAAACTAATAAAGTGATACTTTTTTTACCTCTGATTTGTTTGTTAAAAAAAACTTTCTTCAACTATTATTTTTCTATCTTTTTAGTTTTGTTATACTTATTTTGTATATGGTCTTATCTTTTTAAATGTTTCGAGATCTAAATTATGAAAGTTTGAAGTCCATAATTGAATTTAAAATGTAAATCCATTTGTATGGTCTTTTTTTTAAAAGGGAGACTCCCCTTCTTTTGTAAAAAGATATTAGTTGATGAATAAAAATATGCTTATCACATATTTTCATGTCTTTCTTTTAAGTTTTATCTTCTCTATAAGTCTTGAAATATATTATTTATACTATCTCTTTCCGACATAAATACAAATATACTCTACATTTATCTCTTATGAGAATCTTGCGTATAAGAAAGCAAGCTTTGGATCCTTGAATCATTTAAGATAGTAATATCTTTTTAGTAAGGATTAGAGATAAGTATAAATGGATATTTAAGCCATGAGAGTGTCACTTTATCCTATAAAGCTTATCATAACCTCTTACATTAAGATTATTACTGAAATGGTATCATAGTGTAACTATTTTTTAGGAAACAAACATGATAATAGTATAAATTATATAGACGAAGGAGATTTCCTGTATCATTACTAATTTATTCAAAGAGGTATTGTTCAGAATCTCTGATCATAACAACTTCAACCAAATAGAAATTGAGTTTGAAGGTGTAGTAACTAAAAAAGAGAAAATAAGGATCCCGAAATCAACCAAGTTATAATGAATAAATGATAGCTTGGAAGACTGAGTCCACAAGTTAATTTTTGTAAATCCTGTGAAATTATAGAAGATAGTTACTACTTTAAAATAAGGCAAATAAGAGCAGCCAAAAAATCAGCATTCATTCTAAAAGGTGACATGACAATCATAAAACCAGAAAAGAGCATTGGAACACATTTTATAAAGAGCATTGGAACACATTTTATATATTTTTTTTCAAGGTGACATGACATTCTAAATTATTGCAATAATAATAACTTGAAATACTTCCTAGGTAATAAATGAAAAAAGTTATTATAAATATAACTAGCTGTTGAAAGTGAAGACAAACCTCTCCCTGACAGCACTTCCAACAAAAACTCCTTCCTATGCACGATTTATAGTTCTACGGTTTCTAGGTAGCCTTGACCTCTTGTATTCCGCAAGCCTCAAATGTGGAATCTGTAATTATCAGGCAAAAGTTAGAATTCAGAGTTAAAAGGTTATTCAATTTAATCAAAAACACAAGAAACATAACATAGTGGCAACTAGTGGGGTGGGGTTTTGCTGAGCTAATCATGATATTGTTTGTTTCAACATTTTTTTTCATCGAAATCGTGATATTGTATAGGTGGTATCTGAGCCAATTATTTAGTATCTACTCGTCCCAAATCTATGAGAGAAACAGTTGCTATATACTATATACTGATATAACATATTTCTTTGCCATTTTCACTTTCATAGAGTTCAAGTAGCAGTCCCCTGAGGATTCAATAGCCACTAGAAATACCATTTCACACTGGATCTCTCTAATGTTTTTGCTTTCCATGTTCTCTGATTCTTAGTTAGTTTTACACTACATATAGCTACACCTGATACATTAAAAAATTTTACATGATCACTATTGTTTTTGATAAAGAAAAAAAGACTCTGGTATGTGCAGTTATATAGTCCACAAGAAGTGGAATTACTTGTTTTCATGCTCAAACAGGAGGCTGTTTGGTGAAGAGGCACCCAACTGCTCCCACAGGAAACCCTTTCTAGTGGTAGGCCCTCATGTCAATTATACAATAAACACTAAAACAACAAACATTTTCCACCAAAAACATGCAAATCAAAGGCAAAGATGAGAGACAAAGACAAAGAAAAAGAACCCACACTTAACCATATCATATATAGACAAGGGAAAGCAAAGAAACATGCAATGTTGAGTACATCATATTTATGGATTAATTAATTAACAAAATTAAGCAATATTAGCTAGTTGAGTAATAGATTCATCATATAGTTAATTGCTTTTGCGTGGCTTGCTATGGAATTTCGTATTATGTATTATGGTTTACATAAATATATATAGACTTGGATTTTGTTTAACTTATGCAGACTGATAAAGCTTCAATGTTGGATGAGGTGATAGAAAATTTGAAGCAGTTGCAAGCACAGGTGCAGATGATGAACAAAATAAGTCAATAAGAAAACACTAAAACTACACAACACAATGAAAAAGAAGGAATTGAAAGGGTAACAGAAAGCACACCCCCTGAATCCTCTTGCCATTGACGGGGCACTTGAGTCTGCTAGCCCTCTTCTTGGTGCACTTATAGACAAGCTTCCCACCTGCATTAAATCAATAACACCAAGCACATGCTTAAGAGGTCTCTCTCGTACAAAAATATGCTTAAGAAATAAAACAATGGTTCTAATCCAGAATAATAATGAGACTAAAACTAACATCGAACCTGAAATCTCAATGAGCAAATTAACCCAGCACTAGAACAACGAGAAATTAGTAAAGTGAACAACAGGAAATTCAAAACTCAGAACCCTAAATCACAATTTAGTTTGCTAAACTTACCAAAACCTAAAACCATCAAGTAGAACGGCGTTGACAACGAGCTTCGCAAACGAATAGAACGAGCAAACTTCAGAAATTGAAGAATGAAAAGGGTTATGGCGCCGCGACCACGAACGAAACAGTGAGCTCCATAAACGAACAATATTCTGCAAAATGAACCGAACAGTGAGCTCCAGAAATTGAAGAGCGAAAGGCGACGATGGGCTTTCAAATCTACGTGGGAAATGGTTTTGAAGGCTTCAGATTGACCTATGTGCACTGTGCTTGTAGGCTTCAATACAGTCAATGTGCAAACTGATTTGCTCAAAGGCTTCAATACAGTCAACATTCACTAATCTAATTAATTCGAACAGAAAAATGTTTATGATGGGATTTATTAAAATATGGCAGTTAAAATTGACATATTTTACATATAAAATATGGCAGTTTTCCACTATTAATAAATGGCGATTAAAATTGTCGTATATCACAGGTAAAATATGGTAGTTCAAAAAATGTCATATTAAGTTGTAAAAAATGGTTGTTTTAAATAACTGCCATATTTAAACTGCCATATTTAGACTGCCATAATTTTCAAGATTTTTTGTAGTGTATGTCGTTCATAATCCTCGTTGAGGCGATCCTTCCATGTCACTTCCTTCATCAACCATGAATCTCCCCTTCTCATTATCCTCTCTCGCCTTAAACTGACCAGCAACACCTTCCATCACGACTATGGCCATGATCTCCCTACCACCGTGTCCACCGACATCATCTCCCCTGTCATCACCTCACCCGCACAGAAACCTTAGACGATAGATTCTTCTCTAGTGATGATCACAATGATCGCTCCTTCTTCGACTTCATCCCTAAATCCCTCACCAATGCCACCCTTCTCATCCTTTTTCGCTTCCCCCAAATTTGAATTCTTCGATCTCATCACTAATGATAGAGTTTAGGTTTTTTAAGTCATCCACTCATAAACCACCACTACTACAAAATAGGCTTTTTAAGTCTCAAAGTTTGTACTTTTTAAGTCTGTTTTACAATAGATTTGGATTTTGCATACTTAAATTTAAATTTTGTCAATTAATCAATAGCAGACTTAAGTTTTAAGACTGTTGTTCGTTAACAAACTTACAGTTTAAGATTATTGATCAACAAACTTAAAATGTACTTTTGTTATTGTGCATAGACCTTAATTAAAAATGGGAGCGAGTTTAATAACAAACTTAAATTTGCTGTTATTTTTTCTTTTCTGACAAAACCAAAACTTGAAATACAACAAATTTCGCAGAACAAATTACATATTTCATATTGTTCAATTCAAGTACATAATAAAGTGTTCCAAATCAAAATAAACAAGTAGATGTCTAACTTAAAATTTGTAGTCTAAATAAAGTCTAACTTAAACTTTTAAAACTAAACATAATTTAAACAATACCTAATCAAAACCTAATCTCCATGTTGGAGGAGACAACTTGCCCATTGGTGTGTTGTATCGGCAATGGTGTCCTTTGATAATGGTGATGGGACATCGAACACCTAAACAAACAATGTTATTATTACTGTTGTCCAATTATAAAAAATTTTTGCCTGAATGATAGCTTTGATCAAATACATCACATAGTACCCCTATTCCCATGAAATTATTTGCCTATTGCATTGTAATAAAAGAAAGACAAATTCATATCATATAAATTGCACATAAAATAATTAATTTAATAATTAAATGATATCTCACCTTAGGATATATAATTTAAACTTGCTTTTGTATGTTCCTTTGACATAAAATGTTTATGTCACCCACAACTTTGGTTAAATTGATGACACATTAGTCATAATTGCTATGTACTTATTACTTGATATGAAAGTTTTATCATTACCCTTGTAGTAAGTTCTTAAGTTCGTTGTTGGGGTTCTTATGAAGAGAACAAAAATAGACAACTACGCAATCTTTAGGAATGATCACTATTAATTGCCAATGAGACCTACAATGAAGGGAAAATGATTAATTGAATAATTACCATAACTTTGAAAAAGAAAACTACATTTCGTAAGACTAACCCTTCAATGAATGGAGCCAACTAAACATGTTTTTGGGAGGTGGACATCCATGATAGCATATATTGTTGCTTATTAACCTTTGTGTTACAAGATTTTTAAATGGCTTGGAGCTCAATAAATCCATATACATGTGACCGACTTTGCTCCTCACTCATTACATCATGAACAATAAAATATGTTGAAGAATGGATCAATGATGATTTAAAGGATATGGTATGTGATGTTGGTGAAGAAAATATTAGAAGAGCTCATGTATATGATTCTTTGAAGTCTAATTCAGAGGAGCAATTAAACCCATGATGCACTACTTTTACACGATTATCTGTAATTTTGAAATTGTTTTAGTTTGAAAGCAAGAAATGGGTGGACCGATAAAAGTTTCATAGAATTGTTAGAATTATTGAAGGAGATGCTTCTAGAAAAAAAAAACACATTACCTAATCGTAACTATGAGTTAAAAAATTCTATGTCCAATGGGTTTGGAGTACAAGAAGATACATGCATGCCCAAATAATTGTGTATTATACATAAACGAGATTTTTGCATTAAAGGTGTGTCCAACGTTTGGGTTGTCCCGATTTAAAAAGAAAGTTGATGAGAATAGTGTTGATCAAGAAATAGAAGTTCCCCTTTTAAAGTGTTATGGTACTTTCCTATAAATCCTAGGTTGAAACAATTGTTTGTTATTAAAGAAGATGCAAGGAACCTGACTTGGCATGCAAATGAAAGAAAGTGTGTCAATCTTCTTCGACACCCAGCTGATTTTCCACAATGGAAGAAGATTGATGAATTATTTCTAGAATTTGGCGTAGAGTCAAGAATTTAAGATTTGGACTTGCTACAAATGGTATGAATCCTTATAGAAACTTAAGTAGCAAGTAGAGTTTGTGGTCGGTTTTGTTGATGATTTACAATCTTCCTCCTTCATTGTGCATGAAGAAAAAAATATATGATGTTGTCTATGCTGATATCTCGCCCAGACTGTAACACCCCAATTTAGGATTTCAAGGAATGACATAAATCATACACGTTTAGCGGAAAACGATTGTTGATGATAACGTTCATGAACAAAAGTTTATTTTTAAATTTAAACATGTAAGTCAAATAATAATTGTTTTAAAACAAACTTAATTACAACCAATCAAAGTTATAATGTCTTTAACATTTATTTGAAATAAAACTTAACAAAAGAAAACCCCAAATTCATCTCACCCTCTTGTCAATCTACTTCATGCTTGAAAAACTTGTATTATCACCTGCTCTTGTATAACACACACGTCATATGATCATCGCATGCACAACAAACACACAAATGGGGTGAGCTAACTACAAAAATAATATTTATAAAGATTGAGCATAACAAGGCAGAACAAGTATCTTCAACATCACATCAGACGAAGATATTCAAGCATGATAATCACAATCACAGATCGAGCACTATACTAAACAATGAGCTTAAACTTAAGGAGAAACATCTTTCCCTTCTCCATTGAGCAGTACTGCCTCGCGTAGGTGAGAGAGTGTAGCACTCGAACCCATCCTCTTCCACTGTCTCACACAAATGAAGAGAACCCCTTTCAACTGTCTCGTACAAGTGAAAGAGTCATCCATGGTTTCCTAGGTATAACGGGTAAGCCTCACAACAACATAGAATTGACCATACATCTTCAACATATCATATGCGTTTATCATACAATCCTTGTCTCATCATCACAAAAAACTCCAAGAAAAAAAGGTAAACAACATAACCTTTCATTTTGTAAACAACAACAACATTTTAATTGAAAAAGAATACCAACAATTTAGCTTAAAACAGCCACAACATTTTTATTGAAATAGAGCATCAACAATTTAATTAAAAACAACAACATTTTAATTGAAAAACAGAAGTAGCAAACTAATTTAAAAACAACAACAACATTTTAATTCAAGAACAGTAGCAACAATTTAATTTAAAAACAACAACAACAATTTAATTTAAAAACAGTAGCAGCAATTTAATTTCAAAACAATTGCAACATTTTAATTTTAGAACAACACCAGCAATTTAATTTAAAAACAACATCAAAAATTTAATTTCAAAACAACAATAGTAAAATTGAATTTAAATAGCAACAACAAGAATTATATTTAAACATTAACAACAAAAAAAAGAATTTAAACATTGTTTGTTCAACTTTTTCCAAAACTATCCAAATGATTTGATTCTTTTTTTCTTAGATTGTAGACTCAATTATCTTTAATTTGATTACTAGAACATAATTTTTGGAATTATGTAGAAGTTGCATTTGGAATATTTCAAACAGATTTGCACAACAGTGCCACCGTCACACACATACATATGTTACAGTTTTACTCATAATACTTTCTACAGATGTTCAATTGAGCTAATTCTTTTTTGGTTGAAAACTAGACTTCCATATATTTAATTTGACAACTAATACATTAGTTTTGGAGTTTTACACTATTTGTATTTCAAATTCCCAAACCCGAAAGATTTCAATGTCCACAACAACTTACTACTCTGGTGTTTGCTGATTGTTTTATTTATTACGCTGTCCACGAATATCCAAATGAGCTTATTTTTTTGGGTTTGAAACTAGACTTTTGTAGCTTGAATACTCATACCTATTTTTTGAAGTTGTGCGTAAGGAGCCTTTTACATTGCAAGATGACGCAAAATTTACAAAGCTGGAGACAAAAAACTGATTCAATTAAAACTTGAGGACACAATGCATTCACAAGAACATTCATATACATCATGCTTTCACAAATTAACGGTTGGTATCGCGCAACAGAATGTTTAGCGTTTGGACGAAAACCAAGAGGAGGGTGAATTGGGTTCTTAATAAAAATTGTGCTTTTAAAATTTTCCCTTTTAATATCAAAGATCAATTAAAATTATTTCCTTTATTTTAATAAACACAATAAAATAAAGATAGTTGAGAAGAGAAAATTGCACAAAGTATTTATATTGGTTCGGACCAAAAGACCTTACGTCCAGTTGTTAATCTCTCAAAAACGAGATTAACTCAATCACTAAAATAAACCAAAGTTACAATCAATGATAAAAAAGATTAGGGTTTAGAAAACACCTCTCTTGAATCACACAAGAGATGAAGACACCTCCCTTGAAATCTACAAGGGATGAAAACACCTTCCTTGAATCACAGAAACTTTTCTAAAAACTTTTTCTCGCTGTGATATTCTATTATCAGTCAGGATAATCTATTATCAGCAGGTGATAATCGATTATCAGTAATCGATTCTCAGCAAGGATAATTGATTATCATAGAGACTTTTCCCAAAAATCGATTATCACTAAGAATAATCGATTATTCTAGTGAGTTTTGCAAATAAATAAAATTCTCTTGGTGCTCTACTACTTGGGTTTTTCCTTTTGACTCTTGACATGCTAATTTAACTATTTTAAATAACAAACACAAATTACAAGACTTAAATAACTAAACCCCTAAGTCTTCAATGCATCTCTTGAATCAAAGCACTCTTTTAATTCTTCAACATTTTTCCATGCATCATCATCAAGTCTTCCTTACTTCTTCATAAGTCATCATCATCATCATCATCAAAACTCGTTAATGGAAGAAGATGTCCATCTTCTTCTTTTTGTCAACAATAACGACCACTAGTTAATGAGGTAAAATTTAATAGTTTAGTTAAGAAATTAAATTAGTTTATTACAATAAATATTGAAATTGAATAACTTATAAGTTTTTTTTTTTAATTTCAAGCACTAGATGTTGGAAGTGGTATTCCATCACTGATTGGAGCAAGAAGATCAAGCGAGGGAGACAAGACTAGCTAGGAACATACCTATAGAAGTTTAGGATCTTTTTTTGGTGTAAAGTATAAGAGGGTGTTTTACAATGATGAACGATTTTTTTTTTTTTTTGGTTTTCAACATGCAAACCTTTGGTTGATGTTGGATAAATGACATTTTTTATATGAATTATGAATGAAAATGTGATCAAAAAATTTGTCTCTAATATCTTCTTTTTTACTTTTTTAATTTATGAAAAATAGGTTAAATAAATAATGCAAGTTAAATAATTTTACATTCAAATTATGAGAGTATGAAACATCGTATTTCATTTCAGTATAGTGCATATAGTAGCGTTTTTAAGTTTCATTTTTGCATTAGAATTCTTTTTAAATAAAAAAATTACGGTAGTTTCACCATCCATTATTTGTTCATCGATTTCTTTTAAAATATACACATTACATTTGTTTAACCTGCAATTATTTATGCATTGAATATGGTGGTCTAAGCTGCCATTACTTGCACAATGCTTTAAATGGTGAGCATTGTGGTGCTTCATACAAGATCGTCATATTATACACTGTGGCGGAAAAATTTAGGTGGTACCTAGACTCACCGTAGATGCAAAATATGGAGTCATAAGCGCCATTTTATACCACAAATAGTCATCATATTTAAGATTTTTGTAAGTGATTGTTATTGGAAAACGACAAGTGCACCAATCGCACGTAGAAAGTAAGAAATATCGTTCTCTCCACAGGGACTTGTGCAATACATGATAACTCCCACAATTCACAACTCAAATAGATAACAAAGCTCATAAAAACCCAAAGAAACTCTTTTTGGTATTTTATCAAACAGTTGGTGTGCAACAGAAATTTAACATAGATTATATACAATTGTCAAGACTAGATTTCATTCCCTTTATTCTCATACATTCACAAACATCTCAATTCCAATTTAATGTCAAAATCAACTCACAAGAATACTCAAATTCCTATTCCTAGCGACTTTAAGTCTATGATAACTGATCAAGTTCCAATTCCTTGAATCCTCAATAAGTGAAATCATGCATTAAGTTCAAGAGTCTTACTTTTACTAATGTACCATGTTCTATCCCTAGATACAGGCTCCATTAGGCATTCAATTTCATTTCTAGATTCAAAAGACATTTTCCAACACCTCAAGAACAAAAAAACATGCATGTGTGGGTAAACCAAAGCAAGCATTAAGCATGGAAATCAAATACTAAAATAGAAATAGAAAATCATATGGATTAACATCACATAATGCACAAGATTCAATTTATTACATCTAATCTCAACAAATAGGTTTAGCTCTCCATGGCGGAGAACCTAAGGTTTACAAATTGAAGAGATAAGGAAGAAATGAAAACCAAAGAGAATATGCAAGCCCTCTCCCATGGTTCTTGGTAGCCACTCCATGCTTCAATTGCATCTCCCATTCGTGTCTCCATATCCCAATCGCAACCCATCTTCATCTCCAACTCCAAAAGGGGGAAAACCACCATGAATGGAGGAGAAGACCCAAGGAGGAATGGGAAAGCTTCCTAACACCCCTAGCAACCGCCAAAAGGCTCTCCAACCACCCAAAAGTGTTTCTCTATCGTGCAAAATGAGGAATGGTCCAAACGCTCACGAACAAACAAGATTAAAAACCCATTTTTTTAATATGTCAGCGATGCCACCGCTTAGCCTTGTCTCATTAATGCTCAATGCTAGGTTTTACGAATTGAATGGTGCTCAGCCCCACTTTCCAATTCTCACCCTTGTGGTGCTCTGCCCCAGTTCGTCACTACTCAGCCGTGTGGCACTCAGCTCCAATTTTCCACTACTCAACCTTGGGCAGTTTGACAATATTATGTATTTGAAGCATTGGGCATGATTCTAGTGGTGTCCGACGTGGGTATTTGCTTCAAAATTAATATTTTCTTGTCGTATCATGCTCCATTGAGTTCTTGCTTGTTTTCCTCCACTACAAATGTTTCCTATTAGCTTATTTAACACATTTAAAAGAGAGATTAGAGGCAAAACAAACATAAAACAACTAAAACATAAAACAAAACAAAACACACTAAACTTGAGGATATAAGAAGATAAAAGCTAGGAAAGAGTTGATTTATTCATGACAATAAAGACATAAAAAGAGGTAAAAATGAACATTATCAATGATCGCTCTTCCTAGAATTGCTTGTCATGCATTAGACTAAGTAGCAATTTGAAGTTATACCTTCTGGCCTCTCTTTGCTTGGAACCCATTTCAAGGATTTGCGGTTTCTCTCGCTTTTCAACCAACAAGTCCAAGTTGGTATTTAGAAAGTCTTCATTACGCTTCTCTTCATACTTCTTTCGTCGAGGGGACGACTCTCTGATATTGACTGGAATCATAGCATCTGTGTTGTATACCAGACTTAAAGGTGTTTTCTTGGTGGAAGAGTGAGGATTGCACCTATAAGCCCACAAGACTTTGAGCAGTCCTCTGGCCACTTGCCTTTTGTTGAGTGAAGCCTCTTCTTCAGTTCCATATATATGACCTTGTCAGTAGTCTTAGCTTGCCCATTAGACTAGGAATGCTCCACTAAGCTTGTAACGTGTTTGATGTCGAGATTGATGTAGAACTCGGCCAAGCTCTTGTTAATGAACTACCTACTATGATCTTTCTAGACAAATTTCTACACCTATCGTGTAGTTATTATCGTCAAATGCTCCGTCTTGATCCATTTGGTAAAGTAGTCGATGTAGACTAACTAGAATTTAACTTGGCCTTTTCCTAGAGCAAAAAGGCCAAGGATTTCCATCCCCCACTTTGCAAAGGGCCATAGGGAGAAGACATGTTATAACTCCTCCTGTTTACTGTGGATCATGTTATCGTGCTTCTAACAAGGAATGCACATTTTGGTGTCCTCAATGTAATATGCCTCCAAAGTCAACCAAAAGTAACTGACTCCTAGCACTCCTGCTGCCATGATTTTGTCTCTAGAATGATACCCGTAGATACCTTCATGCAACTCTAGATCACGTAGCCAGCTTGGTCAAAGGTAACACATTTTAGTAAAGGTCATTTATAGCCTCGCTTGAATAGCTCGTCTCCTACCACTATGTACCAAGCAACTTTACGTACCTATAATATGCTTTCACCCTTCAAGATGTCTCTAATTCTGAGATATCGAACAAAAAATTTCATCTAGGTTACTTCATCGCTTTCAAGATGCATACATTCATCCACTTTCTTTGTGGATGTTGACGACAACACCTACTACAGTAGTGACTTGTATTGTCCCTTCTCCTTTGTACTTACGAGCTTAGATAACACATTGACCCTCATATTATCTCCTTTAGGGATATGCTCCAACTTCACCTCGATAAAGTTGTCGATCATGTTCTGAACCAGATGGTAGTACTAAAGTAGTAGAGCATCCTTTACATGATAATCTCTTGTCATATGGTCTACTATGAGTTAAGAATCGATCTGACATATTATCCTTTTTGCGATGACTTATTTTGCCAACATAAGGCAGGCTATGATGGCCTTATCTCAGCTTGATTGTTGGACATCTTGAAATTGAAGTGGAGTAAGTTCTCAATTAATACATCATGTGGTCCTTTTAGGACTATGCCACCTCCCGCCCCCTTCAGATTTGAATAACCGTCTACATATAAGATCCACCATTCCTCCTCCAAAATATAATCACTCTATTTCATTGACAAAATCTACTAGGCATTGTGCCTATCGGCCTTCTCGACTTATACTAAACATTAAACTCTAATAACTCCATAGAGCATTATGGCATCCTTCTTGCCAAGTCTGACTTTTGTAAAATGTTTTTGTATTGGATGGTCAGTCTTTACAATGATAGCCGGTCTTGCAAATTTCTTGATGATTTCTGGTTTGGCATCTCTTTGAAATATTTTGAACGATTACGGCAATAAGAGGCTAATATTGGCATTTTTTTTAGACATGACATAGAGAGACAAATTCTTTTCATTGTCATTTGTTGGATGCACCATTTTTTGGCGAATAAGAGTGCCACTTACATTTGTGTCTCCTACTTGCATCTCTTTAGAGATTTGCAATCATGTGGGAGGTATGCATGGGGAATTACAACACTTACACATCTTTTGAGCAACTTGGAGATATGATGGGGTGGTTTGAGGCCCCATTTGGGTCACATATAGTAACTCATCCTTTTGCCACAATCTCTCTCTTCTTTGGGTTCATCTAGGTCAGTGGGATTGTTCCCCGCCATCTATCGGAATGTGTGTCAAGGCAATTTGAATTTCAGCAGTCTATCTCATGTTCTCCATAGGTTGTTCCAGAAGCTGACTTACCCATCATGGATGCTCGGTTATTATAGTTCGCATAGCATGTGTTAGTGAATGCCACTCCAACGTCCTTTCCATCTACATGTATCTAGGGATAACTACAGTGATTCAGATGCGTATCTCTTCCGTATGTTATTCGAGATACTGAGGAAGACCGACCAAGTCTCGTACCTCGACTTTGTCAGGATCTACCAGATGATATTCTAGTAGCCAAGAGATCATAGTCCAGATCTAGTTTATCAATATGTAACTAAACAATGGTAATGTATTTATGTAATAAAATTATGTTCTTTAATTTATTGTTTTCATATTTGTAAGGCATTGTCAGTTGCATGATGTTATGTTTCCTAAATGCATTACTCGGTTTTTCCATGCCTTTACAAAGAATTTTTTATACGAAATGATCCAAGAGTCATTGACACATTAATAAAGGCCATGAAATAAAAACATGATGAAGTCAATCAACATAACACTAAAGGTGGACTCATGTTCACAATCCATCACATTTTCCTATGCTTCCAAGGCCACATCCCATGCCTCAATAGAAATGACTAACACTTTTCACTTGGCTTACACATTTTTCTGAATGTAGAAATAATAGAGTAGATGATAACACTCAAGAAATACAATGTCAATATCAATCATCAATGTTAGGTCATCATCGCTAACCATAACTTGTGGACCACCCTAAGATCTCATAAATAATCCTCATAGCCTTTCTAGATCTCAAGAGAAATTATTTTGTTGTTCACTTGATAAGAATACAAAGGCAGCAGCGAAAGTAAACCATGTTGATGTCATCCCAACTATCTTAAGTAATGGAAACCGATATTTGTTGATTTTGCAGGTGCTATGCCTCAAGAAAACAATATTAAATGCATTCAACAATTTTATTGCATTAGGATGTGTCCAAAACAGGTCATTTACCACCTCAAATTTGTCGACACACCTCTAGAGAATGTATTCATCACGTTCTAACATCATCATTAATTGTTGTATCTTGCATTATATACTTGCTTGATTGTTGTCACATTATATTTATTATTTTCTTTCAAAGTAAGAAGAATGTTTGCAGACTTCACTTGATTCTTAATCATATAAAAAAATAATGAATGTTTTGTGGATTTTAACCTCCTAACAAAAGGGTGACCAATTAAAGTTTGTGACAAATCATGGTTATGATATCCATACATTACCTTCAATACCCATCCCTCCCACTAGAGATTGGTTTGGCTTTTAGTTTAGAAGGACAATCGCATTTTCTTGTATCATATATACTCAGTTGAATACCAGATTTATATTTCCTATACTTTCCACCCCTTTCAAATCCTAATAATACATACATCTTTCTCCTTAGTTGACCATTTGATTTATCAATTCTTATAATCAAAACAACAAACTGAGATAAAAAACAATTCCTCAAACCAATTGAAATAACTCATCGCGTGTGGGAAAAATCTGATCCGTTGTAAAGTTATCTGTATAATCTCCCTCGCTCATTTAATTTATAAATGAAAAGAGAACTCATGATATGAACCTAGAATTTGCTTGTGAATCCATGAAACTTAAAGGAAAATCTTCCATCTTAGATAATAATACTCTAACCACATAGAACATGACATCAGCATAAAACTCGTTTGTTCAATAATAACTAAAGTGGACATCAACAAATTCAACAAACAACCAAAATAAATTAAAAAAATAAAAATAATACAATTAACAAATCACAAAACTATAACAAATTCAAACATACATTAAAACAATACACCTAACAAATAACTAAATTTAAACAAATAAAGTGTTAAATATGTTTTTGGTCCCTTAACTTTTACTGAAAATTAGAATTAGTCTCTCTTCGAACTTTGGTCATAATTAGTCCCCCAACTTTAGAAATGTTGGGATTTAGTCCTTTTAACCAAATTTTGTTAAGTTTATTTGACATTTCAAACACATTTTGTGATAGCATTTGAATTGTTAATACCGTTTGAAACATTTTCACTTCAATGTTAGCCCAGAAACATGTTTGAAACGTTAAAGTAACTTAACAAAATTTTGCTAAAAGGACTATATCCAAGCATTCCTAAAGTTGAGGGACTAAATTGGGTTAAAGTTTCGAAGAAGAACTAATTCCAATTTTTCATGAAAGTTAAGGGGCCAAAAACATATTTAATCCAATAATAAATAACACAAAATAAATTAAATTTTAAAAAATAACAAAACCATATTTTTTTTGTAGGTAATAATCAGAGGGAAAGTCATGATTTTCTTGTAGTGAATTGTCTAAAAAATTTATCTTTTGTTTTTTCCAACAATATATTTTAACTTTGATATGTAATGCATTTTTTAGTTCAAATATTGGTAAGAAGTGAGTTTTTAATTTAAAGGAACTCTCCAACATTGAATTTATATTTTATGAGAGATGTATTTACATTTTACAAAACCCTCTTTGAAGTCTTTATTGTTTTAAGTCTTTTGTTTCATTACATCTTTTGTTTAATTCAATAGAACATTTCAAATTTAACTAATGATTTTATTAGTTTTTGTTCCTGCATAGAACAAATAAGATAAGTTAGGCACAAATGTCACATTACCTATATATTCTGCTATTTCCTCAGTAGGCCTCTTCCCGGTTGGCATATGTCTACTTGGACTCGAGAGGGGTTACCTACAGAAAGGACTTTGAAGCTTAAGTCATCGAAGGCTCTTAGAAAGTCAAATCAGGTGATTAAGAAAGTAATAAATGCATACCTTTAATTTGCGGGGTCCAAGTGTATTTTATAGATTATTAATTGTGTTTGACCATTCCATGGGTTGGGCCCTGGTTTGGGCCATAGGTGGGCTTGGGTCCTGGTCCAGGCCCCTGGTCTTGATTATTGTGGGTTTACTGATTTTTAGGTGTTTTGGTTTCGTCAAGTCTTTTAGAGTGGTCGGTGTAATCCGATTACTTCTCTAGTGGTTTGTGTCATCATTGCTCGCATGTCATCCTAGGTTGGTTGTTCCTTTAGCGGCTTGTGTTATTGGTTTAGGCCGGTTAGGCCTAGGTCGGCCTGGGCCGACTACCTGAATTATTTTCTGTATAGATGTGGTGATCGTTTTATTATTATTATTTGGTTGAGTTGGCTAGGTGTGGTACACCAGTTCCCCAGCCTTTGTGGATATAAATATGTCGGTGAAGGATGATATGTGCTGATGTGCTAGCGAGACCGGCTAGGTGTGGTACACCAGTCCCCCAGCCTTTAAGTGTGATGAACAATGTGAAGGCTAAAAACATGAAGGGATTTGGGGCAGGTGAAGGGGTTCGTGGTAGGTGAAGGGGTTTGTGGCAGGTGAAGGGGTGTCAGAAGTCTAATCTAGAGAGGTTTTGCGTCGTTATTTTGATGCTTTATGACGATTGGAATAAGTTGACTTTTGGCGGGAATGAGCTGTGACGTTTGAGATTCGTATCTATAAATGAAGATATTGTTGGTAGTGCATCCACTTTGTTTGATTTGAAAAAAATCTGGGATCAGTTACTTCGTGTGCATTTTAGAGCTGTCTGATAACTTCCTTACTTCATCCGTCATCTTAAAAGAATCACGTATGTCTAGTAGTAGTGATAAGGTTTTGTTGTCGAGTTCGAGTAGTGAAAGGTCTGGAGGTAGCGGAAGTAGTCGAGACGATAATAGTGATAGGGAGGAAATAGGAAACATAAGGAGGATTCCAATGGGGAGGATAATTGAGGTTAGGGAAGACCCACCCGAGGAGTTGGCCGAAAGTAGTTGGCCGGCGAAGGCCAGGTACGAATGGGTAGCGGCAGACGTGCGGACACAACAATCGTTGTTTCAGTGGTCGCGGTTACTGAAATCGTGGTAGAACTGCACGCCGCTTTTTGAGAAAGGTGATCGGAGAGACATAGTGATGCCAGAGAGGGTAACCGCTGTGGAATGTGTCTGCCACGGCCGAGAAGGAGCTGCCGAAGAGTTTTTCTATGTGTACATGTGCCATTTCTCGCAACTACACATCTGGCTGCCATTTGATGATTTCATAATGGGAGTGCTTCAGTTGTTGAATGTCGCTCCTACTCAGCTGCATCCAAATAGTTGGGCATACTTGCAAGTGTTCCGGTTACTGTGCATGGCATTATATTTGGAGCCGTCTCCGTGAGCATTTTTGTACTTTTTTGTTACGAGGCCGAAAAGTCCAACAACGTGGTTATCGCTAATAAGTCGGTCTGGTCTGAACAAACTAGATGCCCACTAAGTGCTTAGTTAGGGTTCAAAGATGGGTTCTTCAAGGTGGTGGTGAAGCAAGCTGGTCGGTCACATTTTTATACAGCTGATGGTAATACTAAGTTTTTGTTTTTTTGGACCGGCAACCCTTGGAGGTATAAGGTGATATCGAGGGAGGATTTATCGGTGGCCAAGAAGGAGGTGGTGGATACCTTGATGCAGTTTAGCGATAAGATGCCCACTAAGTGCTTAGTTAGGGTGTATAATTCAATTCACCCGATTATAGATATTGAAGGTATCTTTCTATAATTTTTTAGCATTATTTTATGTTCGAGTATTCTGATGGTTTGTGTGTTGCAGGACATATGGCACAAATGGGCAAGAAGAACTTGACGCTTTTCCAAACCTTGCGAAAGGAGAAAGCGGCAAGGGCTAGAGCAGTTGGGAGCACTGAGGTTCCCAACCTACAGGAGTCGTTGGTAGACGTGCATGTGCACGGTGGAACCAAAAGAAAGGCGGAGTTGCCAGCCAGACCTGGCAAAGGAAAAGATGTGAAGAAGGTGCGGGTTGTCCTGATGGGGTCGGGTTCGTTAAGTAGAGTGAAGGGACCGGAAGCTAGACTAATTAAGCTTCCGGAGACTACTGTGCGGAAAGACATCGAGTTTAACATGCTGGAGTCGCTGATAGATTCAATTGATAACATGGAGCTAAACGCCTTGGTGAAGGCTATGGTTGAATTTAGCAGCAAGATGTTGATATTGAGCCGGCGTGTTGGATCCTTATATCAGAGGGAGGTGAAGGAAGGAAGCTGGACGAAGGTTGATGAGCTGCAAGAGAAAGTGGACAAGCATGCAGAGGAAAAAGAGGCTTGGAAGAAGGAAAAAGAGGATTGGGAAGAGGAAAGGAAGAGGTTGGCTACATGGAGGGTGCGCTGCCTCGATTCTGAAGAAAAGTTGAAGGGCCGAATTGCAGATCTTGAGGCTGACTATGATGATATAAAGGAAAAACATGATGGGTTAGAGGTGGAACTGGAGGATCTAAAGAGTTGCCTTATACAAGAACACATCAACGGTTTTCAGAAGGGTGTGCGGCAAGTGGCCTTTTTCTATGAGAATGTTGATGTCAATGACACAAGGTTTGACGTAAATAAGGGCGTGCTTGATCGAGTACTTGTGGACGAGGCTGAATCTAGTCCGGAGGGGGATGGGAAAAAGGGGGCGGAGGATGCCGACACGGGTAGTGATGGAGTGGTGGCGGAGGGTGCCGAGCAAGAGACAGCTTAGAAACGTGAATTTAATATTTCCCATTTGCTTAATGATTCCAAGTCTGTAATAATCCGTACATATCTTACTTTTGTGCTTCATATGAATGCTTGTGTATGTTTATATTTTGTTTGTTTGATGTCGATTACTTGTGTGTTAATGGTTCTTTATATTTGTGAGTGGGTATTTGGTGTATGAAATGTTAGTGAACGCGATTATTCATTAGGGGTGTTCGACCCAGGCCGCCTATTTGTGGTAAGGGTGAGGAAATTAAAATGAATTAACATAAAATTAAGGGTGTTCGACCCAGGCCGCTTACTTGTGGTAAGGGTGGGGAACTTAAAACGAATTAACAACAAGTTTAGGGTGTTCGACTCAGGCCGCTTACTTGTGGTAAGGGTAGGGAACTTAAAACGAATTAACAACAAGTTAAGGGTGTTCGACCCAGGCCGCTTACTTGTGGTAAGGGTGGGGAACATAAAACGTATTGACAACAAATTAAGGGTGTTCGACCCAGGCCGCTAACTTGTGGTAAGGGTGGGGAACTTAAAACGAATTAACAACAAGATAAGGGTGTTCGACTCAGGCCGATTAATTGTGGTAAGGGTGGGGAACTTAAAATGAATTAACAACAAATTAAGGGTGTTCGACCCAGGCCGCTTACTTGTGGTAAGGGTGGGGAACTTAAAACGAATTAACAACAAGCTAAGGGTGTTCGACCCAGGCTGCTTACTTGTGGTAAGGGCGGGGAACTTAAAATGAATTAACAATAAGTTAAGGGTGTTCGACCCAGGCCACTTACTTGTAGTAAGGGTGGGGAACTTAAAACGAACTAACAACTAGTTAAAGGTGTTCGACCCAGGCCACTTACTTGTGGTAAGGGTGGGGAACTTAAAACGAATTAACAACAAATTAAGGGTGTTTGACCCAAGCCGCTTACTTGTGGTAAGTGTACGAGAAACGTAGTGAAGAACAGTCGTGAAGTTGGGAACCCTACGTTTATTTATGAAATCTAGGGTGCCTCGTTAAAACCTCCCCGGCCAAAAACCCTCCTGAGGGAAAAAAGACCAGGTGAGGAAAAAGAGTACACCCAAGGTTACAAGTGTTTGATATACAACCTGTCGTTAACTAAAGTAAAACTTTAAATGGGATACATTCCACATATTGGGTATTTCTTCCCTAGACAATTGCTCAAGTCGATAAGTTCCTCCCCCAGCGTCTTCGCATATTCGGTATGGGTCGTCCCAATTTGCGGAGAACTTGCCATCCTTCTTTCTTGCACTGTTGGCCATTCTCCAAACTAAATCTCCTTTTGCGAACGATCTTGAGCATAGGTTGGCGTTATACTTTCTGGCTGCTCTCTGTTTGGCAGCTAAGTTGCGTATTTGAGCTTTTTCTCGTAGCTCGGGTAGGAGGTCAAGGTGGGTGGCCATGTTTTGGTGATTTTGGGCTATGTCATATAGTTCTCGGTGTAGGGATGGTTCACCAATTTCAACAAGTATCATGACGTCTGCGCCGTATACTAGGCTGAATAGAGACTCGTTTGTAGTTGATTGAGGGGGTACACCTATAGGCCCACAACACTTCTACTAGTTCTTCTGGCCATATGCCTTTGGCGTTGTCCAACCGCTTGCGTAGCTCCACTAGTATGACCTTGTTTGCTGCCTCGGCCTATCCGTTGGTTTGCGGGTGTTCAACAGAGCTAGTTACGTGTTTGATGCCTAGACTGATGTAGAATTTAGCGAGTTCTTTATCGATAAATTGTCGGCCATTACCGGTGATGATGGTGTGCGGGACGCCATATCGGCATATAATTTCCTTCCAAACGAATTGCTGGACTTGCTGGATTGTGATGGTGGCTAGTGGTTTGGCCTCTATCCATTTGGTAAAGTAATGGACGGATACTATCAAAAACTTTACTTGGCCCTTCCCCATTTTGCGTCCATTCCCCATTTTGCGAAGGGCCACGGGGATAGTATAGAATGGAGTTTTTCTTGTTTCTAGTGAATAAGGTTGCCATGTTTTTTGCATGGTTTGCATTTTTTGACGAAGTCTTGGCAGTCTACTTCCATAGTCGGCCAAAAGTAACCGACGCGAAGGATTCTGGTAGTCATAGTACGTGCGCCGGAATAATAGCCGCATATGCCTTTGTGTAATTCTTTAATGATGTATTGGGCTTATTCTATAGTGACACATTTGAGAAGTGGTTGACCGTATCCACGTTTGTACAGATCATCACCTATCATCGTATACCTGGCGGCTTTAGTTATCCAAGCTCTATCGGCATTTGGTGGAAGGTTACTGGTTCAGTGGTACTGTATGTAAGAAGTGGTCTAGTTGTCGGCTTTGTGTTGGGTTAGGTTATGGCAAGTATTTGTGAGGGAAGGAGCGGATAGCGTTTGCTGTAACAATGATCGGTGGCGACTTTTTAACTTGGTGCTGGCTAGTTTGGATAGGATGTCGGCTCTGATGTTTTCAGATCTAAGAATGTGTTGGATGCGGACTTGGTTGAAAGCGAATTAGACGACTGTTCAGACCAGATGGTAATATTGTAGAAGGGTGGGATCTTTGATCTGGAACTCGTCATTTAGGTGGCCTACAGTGAGCTTGGAATTGGTGTTGCATGTTAATGATTTGACGCCCACCTCGCGGGCTAGGGATAGGCTGGCGAGGATGGCTTCGTATTCAGCTTTGTTGTTGGATGTCTTGAAAGCGAAGTGAAGGGATTTCACAATGAGGATATCGTTGGGCCCTTCTAACACGATGTCGGCACCTGCTCCCTTTGGATTTGAAGAACCATCAACGTAAAGTGTCCACTGGTCTTCTGTGGGCGTTTGTTGGAGATCATTGACAAAGCCTAGGAGGCATTGAGCTTTGATGGGGCCATAAGGTTCGTAACGGATGTTAAACTCGGATAACTCGACGGCCCAAGACGACATTCGTCCTGCCAGGTATAGTTTCTGCAATATCTTCTATATTGGGTAGTCAGTTTTGACGATGATGTTATGATTTTGGAAGTACGGGCGTAGGCGACGGGTTGCATGTACCAAGGATAAGGCCAACTTTTCCACCATCTGGTATCTGGTTTCGGGGTCTTGAAGGGTTCTGCTTATGAAGTAAACCGGATGCTGCGTGCCGTCTACGTCTTGAACCAGCACGGTACTAACGGTGTAGTCTATAGCGGTGATATAGACCAGTAGGGGTTGATAGGTATCCGGTTTGTGAAGGATAGGTGGTGAGGTGAGGGTAGTTTTCAGATTTTGGAAAATGTGTTCACAATCGTCATTCCACGTGAACTTGGCCGATTTTTTGAGCAGCTATATGGGAAGGAAACGGGAGATGGTCGTGAGACGACCGATGAGGCGCTGTACTTCTTTGATGCCGGTTGGGCTTCGCATCTCTATGATCGCGTTGCACTTTTCAGGGTTAGCCTCTATGCTGCACTAGGTCAGCATGGACCTAAGTAAATTGCCACGGTCGACATCGAAAACGCATTTATTGGGGTTGAGGCGAAGGTTGTATTGCCGCAACACAAAGAAGACTATCGATAAATCGTGAGCGTGCTGGTGATGGCTGGGAGATTTGACAACCATGTCGTCAACGTACACTTCGACGCATTTACCCATTATGTGGCTGAAGACTTTATCCATCAGTCGTTGGTAGGTCGCTCCTACGTTTTTAAGACCAAACGGCATAACCTTGTAGAAGTAATTGGCATCGTCTGTGATGAAAGCGGTTTTGTTCATATCGGATAAAACCATGGGAATTTGGTTGTAACCGGAGTATGCGTCAAGAAAACTGAGGACCTTGTTGTCGACGACGTCGTCGACGACTCGGTCGATATTGGGTAATGGGTAGGCATCCCTTGGACAGGCTTTGTTGAGGTCGGTGTAATAAACACACATTCGCCACTTGCCATTGGCTTTCTTGACCAGGACTACGTTAGAGAGCCAAGTGGTATAGTGGGCTTCTTTGATAAACCCCGTGTTTAGTAATTTATCGGCCTCGACCTTGGTTGCTAGGCGTCGCTCCTCGCCGAGTTTGCATTTTTTCTGGGAGACATATCGAGCCTCCTTGTAAATAGATAACTTGTGGGATGCCACTTGAGGGTCAACTCCAGGTAAGTCGGCAGCTGACCAAGCGAAGAGGTCCAACTTGGCGACAATGGTGGGTGTTATGACTTCACGTTGTTCGGATTCGAGCCTAGTACCGAGCTTGATGGTATGGCCATTAGGGAGTTCCAAGGGGGTGGTCTCTTCAACAGGTTCGAGGCGGACATCCCGGCCCACTCTAGGGTCTAGATCATCGTCAAACAAAACGATCCCAGAGCCGGATGGTCGCTCTATGTGATTATTTTGTAGGATGGGAATCTTTGGGCGTAGGCTGACCATGTAACATTTGCGCGCAAGACGTTGATCGCCATGGATGGTGAGGATGTCGCCTAATGGGGAGGAAAACCTCATGGCGAGGTGAGGTGTGGAGAACACGGCGCCAAGGGTGTTGAGTGAAGGGTGGCCTAGGAGGACATTATAGGATGTAAGCGCATCAACGATGAGGAAGCGGATAGGGATAGTTTTGGTTTGGACGCCGTCGCAGAAGATGGTATAGATGTCAATGTAGCCGCGGGTGGAAAGGTTTTCCCCAGAAAAGCCATAAATTGGTTCATCGTATGGGACCATGGCGGTGTCTGGGAGTTGAAGTTTCTGGTATGTTGCCCAGTAAAGGATGTTGATGGAACGGCCTTGGTCGACGAGGACTTTTTTGAATGCGTAATTTTCTATTTAAACAGTGATGACCATAGGGTTGTCTTGTTGGTGGTCGAGGTCGTGGAAGTCGTCGTCTGTGAAGGTTATGGGAGGCAAGCGGCGTCTGTGATGGGTGTGGGTAATGTGGTTGATGGATTATATATGGCAGAGGTGTTTCTTTCTAGCAGAAGAGGTAGATCCTCCACTAGCGAAACCACCGGAGATGTTGTTGATAGTGTCGCGTAGGGGAGGGTAGGCGGGGATGACGTCGGTACGAGCCGGTTGGGGGTCTTGGTTCGTGGGTTGGTGGGGGCGTTTATCGTGGCGAGAGTCACGGGGAGGGCGTTTATGGTCGGGACGAGGAGGATGGTGGGATCGAGAGGAATGGTCTTCTCTGCGGACAAAGCGACGAAAGTGGCCAGCACGCACCAGTGCTTTACACTCCTTTGTAGTATGGCCATGGTTGCGATGATAGCGGCAGTATTTGGTCATGTCGACATTGGGGGGAGTAGTCGTCTTGCGTGGCGGTGGGATGAGGTCGGCCTGTAAGGCCTCATCAAGGAGGCGGGATCTGGGAACGTTGATGGGAGCGTATCTGGTGAAGTGGGGTTGTCGGGGTTGTCGTGGTCTCGGATTAGGACGGGCGGGTTGTGGAGTGGGGTTTGCAGTGGAGGGTGCGTAATCATTGCAGAATTTAGTATGAAGGGTTTGCATTTCCTTCATACGGACGAAATCGGCGGCGTGCAACTTTAACTCGTGCATAGAGGTAGGTGGATGGAGGTAGACGTTGTTGGCGAAGGGGCTGGGTTGAAGGGTGAGGGCCATGCACTAGAGTATCATCTCTTGGTTAAGGTGTGGGGTGCGAAGGGCAGCCTTGCTGAAGCGATCGATAAATGCCCGGAGCGTCTCACCTTGTTCTTGCCTGACACCGAGGAGGGATATTGTGGTAGTTTGGTGTGGGCGGCTGCCAGCAAAGTGAGTTGTAAACATGTAGGAGAGGGTGTCGAAGTTGTCGATAGAGTAAGGTGGGAGGGTCGTGAACCATTCGAGAGCGGGGCCTTTGAGGATGGTGGGAAAGGCTTTGTAGAAGACTGCGTCCTGGGAAGTGTAAAGGGCGACATGGGTGATGTAGACTTTAAGGTGTTCGTCAGAGTCGATTTCACCCGTGTAACTTTCTAGTATGAAGGGTTCCCACTGGTTGGGGAGGGGGGTGTTAGCGATGAAGTCGGTGAAAGGGTGACGACGTCTAGGTTGGTGGGATGGGAGTAGGTGAGGGGGTATGGGATGGTGGACAAGGGTGCGAAAGGTGGAGGTGAACTTGCGAGGAGGGATATGGTTAAGGTTGTAGGGTGGGACATGAGTAGTATGTAGGGTGGTGGGCATGTTGTAGGGAACATGAGTGGTGGGGATGGTGGCGGCGAGAATGGGAGCCGCAGTGTGCCCTAGGAGGGTGGAGTGGAAGTGAGTAGGATGGGCTGAGAGGATGGGAGTTTGTTGGGTGGTGGTGAAGGTGTGCGGGGTAGGATTCTACTCGTTTTCCTTTTCAGTGGACTGGAAAGCCGTGGACCCTACAACGTCAAATGTTTCCTTGGCCTTTCCCTTTTGAGTAGGATCGGCTTCGATCTTTCGCCTTAGGCGAGAGTTTTCCTGTCGTAGTGCTTCCATCTCATCAGCACTGCGCTTCTTCAGGTCAGCCAGCTCCTTTTGCATCTTGGCTTGACCGTCGAGGATGGCGGCTAGATCCGGAGTGATGTTAGCAGGTCCCGAGGGGCCAGCTTCAACTTGTTTGTTAACTCCTGCTCTACTGCGGGTAGAAACCATCTTTGGAGAAAGCGGGTAGTAAAGTACTATCTCGTGCCCCACGGTGGGCGCCAATTGTTCCTGCAGAGAACAAATAAGATAAGTTAGGCACAAGTGTCACCTTACCCATATATTCCGTTATCTCCTTAGTAGGCCTGTTCCCGGTTGGCATATGTCTGCTTGGACCCAGGAGGGGTTACCTGCAGAAGGGACTCCGAAGCTTAAGTCATCGAAGGCTCTTAGAAAGTCAAATCGGGTGATTAAGGAAGTAATAAATGCATACCTTTAATTTGTGGGGTCCAAGTGTATTTATAGATTATTAATTGTGTTTGACCATTTCATGGACTGGGCCCTGGTTTGGGCCATAGGTGGGCCTGGGTCCCGGCTTTAATTGCTCAATATACACACATGTTAGGAAAGTCATGACTGTAACTGGTTTACATGTTCAGTCGTTACGATAGACCACAATTCATATCATTGAGCAAAACGTAATGAGCAGATCACCATGTAATACATCAGGGGCCATCAGTTAATGAATCCACAATTATCATGTCTGTGAGGTGGGGTTATGGACTAATTATCCTAGATCAATTTTATTAGGATTAAATATACCTTTCATACGTGTCGTTAAGGTCTTCTAATACACTAAAAATGTATTACATGTGGACCTCCTTAAAAGAGAGTTGTGGTTATACTACTATTCAAAAAGTATTGGGTAGGTCACCAGTTAATATGTAAGTGGTCACCAGTAATTCAATCCAGAGTTTACATATATGTCAATGATCACCAGTAATTCAACCTGTCATCACACACAACCATCGAGCTGAATCGAACTAATGGAAAACAGCAATAACCTTAACACCACTCTCCAAGGACAACAAAAATCTTGGAACAAAATGGGATTTCGTTTAGGGTTCAAGAATAACACCAAAACTTAGAAATTTCGTCTTTCGTTTAGGGCCCAAAGCCCGTGTTAGCAGCTCCTCGCTGTAGAAATCACCAAGGTCGATTCGACACGAGTTGAAGAAACTAGTGCAGCCTCCATTGGTGGTGTAAGAATCGAGGTGGCCTCTGATTATGAGGAGAGTTTCATTCACAGGATCACCCTCGCGAACTAGGTACGTGTTCTCTGTGCATAGCGCCGGCTTCAGCCTCTCAAATCACATTTCGTCTTCTCCACACTTTGTTCATGTTCTGCGAAAGAGAAAAACCCTAATTGTTTTGGTGTGGTCTGCAGGATAAACGAGCATTTTCTCCCTTTGCTTTTCACCCGTTGTCATAGTGTCTTTGCAAAACAAAACACAAATTAAAAAATTAAATACACATCAGCTGTTAGATCGGGAAGTAAGAGAATGAGTCAAAAATTGGGAGTTAGAATATCATTTTCCATATAATAACGGTTTCTTAAAAACTTTTAGGCAAACCGAGTTGTTTGCTGAAAAGAATACATGTATTTGGTATTTCCATGTTGTGGTTTCTTTCGCAGCCGAACTTATATACCCTATATAAAATGTGTGTATTAAATGTAAGGTGCAGCTTTCATTTTTCTTACGTAATGACAATTTCCGTTGGATAATATATAAAGGATCGAGATTCTGTTTTCCGTAAAACAGCAAAAATGCTTTATGGGTGGTGTTTCCAATGTTTTATGTTTTGCCAGCAGATAAAGTGGGATTCACATCCTTTATTTCATCTATGCCAATGAAAATTTTAATTTATAAATTTTAGTGGCACGTATTATTTGGCATGTGCAGCATTATGTATTTGTGCAGCAGTTTTCTTTATATGTATTGCTGTACAGTTTTTTCTATATAAAATTAAATGAAGTATGGGGTGTTGTATATAATTTGGGGTATCAAAACGGGATGGTTTACTATGACCTAGAAATTTTGCAATCTGCTTCAATTTAAAGTTTGATTTATTATGGGTTGGTAGGTCACAGAGTTGATTCAATATGATATTTTTTACTATAATTTATTTTATATATAATTTCGTACCCCAATTTTTGGGTTAAGTTCAATTTAGTCTTCATATTTTTGATTTGTTCAATTTAATACTTCAATTATTTAAAAAGATTCAATTGGGTCCTCTCTATTAAGTTGGAGTGAACACCCTGTCCGTACATGACACATGTCAAGCCAAGAAATTTTTAATTATTTTAAAAAAAATATTTTTTTAAATTTTAATTTTTTATCAAAAAATTTAAAAATAGCCACGTGTCAATTTACCATCGCGCCACGTGGCAGCTTACAATCATGACACGTGACACTGATAATAGTTGTTTTCAATTTAATCCTCTATTTAAATTTTTGGTTCAATTTAGTACACTAATTTTTTAAAATGATCCAATTCTATCCTTCCCAATTTGAGACCAAATTAGTAACTAAGTTTAATTATAACTTATACATGTTAAAATAATTTTTTTGAATTTATACATCAAATCACTACACCTAATTATTCAAATTATTTTATTTTTTACAAGTGTAAAAAATTTCATGTGTAAAAAATTACAAAGGTAAAAAATGTAAAAAATAAAATAATTTAAGTATTTAGGTCAAATGATTTGATGTATATATTAGAAAAACTTATTGTAACATGTATATATGAGTTGTAATTAAGCTTATTTACTAATTTGGTCTGAAATTGGAAGGGACGAAACTGGATCATTTTAAAAAATTGGGTACTAAATTGAACCAAAAATTTAAAAAGAGGACTAAATTGAAAGCAATTATTACCACTACCATGTGTCATGATTATAAGCTGTCACGTGGCATGATGGTAAACTAACACGTTGCAGTTTTTAAATTTTTTGAAAAAAAATTAAAAAAAATTAAAAAAAAATTAAAAAAAATTAAAAAAAATTAAAAAAAAATTAAAAAAATTAAAAAAAATAAAAATTTCACGGCTTGACATGTGTTCTGTACGGACACGGTGTTAACTCCAACTTAACGTAGAGGACCAAATTGTATCGTTTTAGATAATTGGGGTACTAAATTGAACAAACCAAAAGTATAGGGACCAAATTGAACATAACCAAAAAATTGGGGTACCAAATCAGTAATTATACCTTTATTTTATATATTTATTATTTTTCAATGAAAGTTGTAACGTCCCATTTAATAAACAAGCTTACTTAAATGAAACATCACACAAGATAAAATAAATAGCAGAGTTGCAGAGTATAATGTCAGTCCTTACAAATATTCAAGGTACTTAGAATGAAATACTGAGGCACACCACGATGCCAATAACAAAACAAAGTAAAAGATCAACAATATTCAAAATAAATGCTCCAAGAGCAAGACAATACATGGGCTATAGCCCTAAAGAAAACTCAGACAAACAAGATCTTATCCAAGATGAACTAAGCAGTGGAATCTCCATCACCCTAATGACCACGAGGGGTTCTCACATTTGCTCACATCAATAAATTGATGATCATCGCAAAAGGAGAAAAACCACACATAGCACATACAAACAAGCATAAAGGGTAAGGTAGAGCAGAAAAGCGTTTTATCATACCATTGCATACAATTTTATAGCCAAACATACATACATCAACCAAGCATGTGAAGACCTGTAAACAAAACACTACGACACAAGACACAATTATCTAGATACATATAATTAGTCGGATTCACCGGATGCTTGCACTTGTGGTGGCCTCTACTGCTCTATAGAGCCAATTGCCAACGGGTTTCACCTTACCACTCACAAGGTTAGCCTTCAAACATCTAAGGCCATTATCCTACCAAAGACTAGGGCCTCCTGCTACTCACACCACTTGAGCTAGTACGCTCTACGTGAGACTAATTGACCCTTCATAGTGTCAGGATGCAGTCCTTACTTGAATTCTTACTAATTATATAATGAGGCACCACCACGAACTTCGTGGAATTACGTCCTAAGCATGAGGCACCACCATGAGCTCCCACTAACAAGGGTTGTGGAATTACATCCTGACCACACCAAAATCATGTTTCTCCAACCAATTATAAAGTCATTATACATACCAATTCCATACCAACATTTATAACGAACCATCTCATTCGTGTTCCATGCCAAAATCATACCAAACTCATAAATCCAGCCATACATTTAGAGATTACATGCATATTCACATATTTCATACTTTAAATGGAACAAATCAAGTAAATCATGCAACCAACAACTGCAAACATAGAAATATACAATCCTCCAAGCATATTGTTGTCAACCTCTCTCAAGCTAGCAGCTCTCGTTCAGGCGAGAAGGATCCCTCGCTCAAGCTAACAGCTCTCGCCTGGGCGAGATTTCGAGCAGTGGGCACTTCGAGTTGTCGCTCAAGCTAGCCCATCTTGCTCAGGCGAGAGGCCTTCGCTCACGAGACAATTTGAAGCAGATGAGGGGGCAAGCCACTATTATTCTCGCTTAGGGGAGAGCTCCTCGCTTAGGGGAGAGCTCCTCGCTTAGGCGAGAGCTTCTCGTTTGGGCAAAAGACACACTCACCTGGGCGAGTTTAATAAGTCTCTCTTATTTTCACGTGAGCAACATTCAAAAACACAGTTCCAAGCATACCCAACTCAAATTTCATGCAAGCATAACATCTATCAGACATTTGAAACACGATTCACTAATAAAACAAGCAATGTGCTAGAAAACTTAAGGAAACATAGCTTCCCTTACCTGGAAAGAGCTAGTAAAAGACTTCGACACCTAAGCCCACTAACGCAACAGCTCCGGAAGCATATTTAAGAACTGGGAACAACAACACAAAACAAAAACGAGGTTACCACAGTGAACCTCTATTTCAAACACAAAAATAAGACTTGGAAAGGAGAAACTATAGTTTGAGAACTAATTTACGTGGAAGAGAACGAGATTGGACCTGTTTGACACGGAGTAACGGCAAACCCAAGCAGAGCTTTTGTTGAGGGAACAAGGAGAGTAAGGGCACTGATTTTCAAAGTGGGTAGAAAATGAAAGGCTTAGGCTGGTTTAGGGATTTTAGATCCCTATGGGCCAGCCATAGTCCCAACAGACTAAGATAGGCCCTTAAACTCTAGGATAGAATTAAAGTAGGCCTTACAAAAGTGAACTGATTTGATTTATTTTTATAATAGTGGAATCAAAGTATTTACCTAATTCTCGAAACATTATTACAAAGGTAGTAGTAGTTCAAGATTAAAGTATCAACGTATATAAATGATAAACAAATAAATTAAACATTCAAACTGTTCAAATATTATTGGGCAACATTCTAGTATTTAAAAATATCAAATTGTGAACCAATATAATTAGAAGTAGTAAATAATTATAATAATTGAAAAAAATAATTAATATTGGTATTGGTTGTGGATTGTGATCAACCAACTTTCAACCAGCCTCGAACTTGTTTAATCTGTGTGTTAAGTAAGTCGAATTAAGTTCAATCCACTTTAATAAAAAATAAAACCTACTCAATCTAACTAGCTTGAACCCATAGTGAGCTAGATTAGCTCACAAATTAAAATCTATTTTGATCTCTCTATACAATATAATGTATTCTATACTTTGATTATGTATAATGTATTATAAAATAATAAAAATATGTATATGTATAATTATATATATATATATATATATGTATATATTAATGTTATGTTTGTGATTTATGTTTAGGCTTAAATATATATTTGGTCTCTATTTTTGTTGTTTTAATTTAATTTTGTTCTCATTTTCGTTGTTGTGTTCAATTAGGTTCTCATTTTAGTCAAATTTTTATCAATTTGATCCTTTTTACTCCTGGTTTTTTTTTTATTTCTTTTAAAAAAAATTAATTTCAAAAAAACTATCCACATGTCAAGTCATAATTGTGCCACGTGTAAGCTTGTGGTTATGTTATTCTTTTTTTGGTAAATTTTGTCCCTATATTCGTTATTTTAGTTCAATTTAGTCCTTATATTCATTATTTTTGTTCATTTTCATCCCCATTTTGGTTAAAATGAATCAATTTTGTCACTTTCAAATTGACACCAAATTTAATATCTTCTATAAAAATTACACTAATATTTCTCCTAAAATTTAATGATTTTTGAAATTTAATTATAAATTACTAAATTTAATTTTAAATTGAATAAAATTCTTATATTTAATTGTTATATAAAATAAAATTATTTAAAATATTATAAGAATATAAATATTAAATAATTTTTTTCTAATATTTATATTCTAAAATACTGATACTTTTAAAATTGATATTTAAAAATATTTCAAATATTAGAAATATTTTAGAAAAGTAAACTAATATTTATAAAATTAACATTTAAATATTATAAATATATGATTGTTATTGTGTAAATCTAAATTAAAACTATATGTACTAAAGTTGTCAATATAAAAAAATAAAAATTATTGTCATTGTAAAAATACCAGTATAAGAAAACTTTCAAATAATGACCAATTTTAGTAACAAAAAATATGTTAGAGACCAATTTTCTAATTAGACACCAATTATTTTAATAGTCAAAATCATGGTAGCTAATGTTAAGGACCAATTTAGAAACCAATTCATAATAAAAACTATTTTAATTATCAATTTAGTCACCAATTATAAGTGTTTTGAACTATTTTGGTTGCAAAACATAGTTGAAAATCATAAAATCACCAAAAGCACAAAACATAGTTGAAAAACAGACAATATACATTAAAAGTGTGAAACCCTAGCTTCCCTTACTTGGAAAAGGCTAGCAAAAGACTTAAACACCCCAAACAGTTGAGCACAGTAGCTCTAAGAGCAGATTCGTGAGCTGGAAAATAGTGGCACAGAAAGAAAATGAGGTTACTACAGTGAACCTCAGTTGGAAATCACAAAACGGAACGTAAAAAAGAAAAGGTTTGAGCGAACTTGATGAGGTTAGAGACCAAATCCTAACAGAGCTTGCAGCTACAGTTTCTAAGAGGGAGGAGGGAAGCTGATTTCTGAAAAGTGGTAGCAATGAGAGTGTTAGGCTGGGTTAGGGGTTTTGGACACCCTATAGACCAGCCTTAAGCCCAACAAATTAGGACAACCCTTAAAGATTGGGGAGAATAATAAGTGAACCTTACAATTTCTAAAGATAACACATTCTTACATTCTTATAAGAAATACTTACTCAATTTTACTTATACTCACTTTATATATTTATATATTTTATGCTTTCACCGATTAAACATTGAAAAATCTTGTGCAGGTGCATATTCCTCCTATTCTGTTCACAGATCAACCATCGCGTCTCTTCATGTTGCTTCATAATAGCCACGTTTTTTTTCCGGTAAGAGTATGGTTTGTTAAAAATCTTTTTTCCGGTAACTTTTCTATTCATTTAAAAAAAAAAAAACTTATCAAAATCAAAGTCATTTGATTTCAGTTTTTATATCATTGTAAATTTATTAGAGATAGTATAATAAAGGAAGAAAAAACCAACAATGAGCATATAAATAGATCAAAGGTATTCACATTTTCACTAAAAACAAGGAATAATTTTTTTTTTGAATAATGGATACCAAGTACATTTCTAGGATTCCCTGGATCGATATCTAACTCAAGATAAATAAAAGAGCGTAAAATTGGATGTATATTTTTATAATATCTCTTTACTCACATAATACTCAGATATTTCTTTCAGAAAATTCATTGTCATAACACAATGATTCTTTTAAAAGTGATAACATTTTCTAAGACCAAAGACAGGTACTTTATTAATGTCAACTAAAAATTTACACAAAACTTCAAAAGCCCACACTATTCGGAAAATCGTGTCAACTTTGCCTCAGACTCAACGACAATTGTAGAGGTATGTTGGCTACTAACATAATAATATTGGTGGTTCTAGGCAGATGATTGTGATTAATTATAATAGTTTCCATTTAGTTAGCACTACGTATTTTAAAATTAAGACATTTATTAAATGGACGTGATATTATATTTAGAGTTGGTTTGGTGGATCTTAAGTTAATGCAATGAATAATGATTTAATATATTGATGTAGCATATGCTAATATGTTTTAATGAACCTTTTCAATAATTATATTATTTGGTTAGAATCTTTCTTTGTCTTTGGTCGACCCTAGTAGTTTTTATTTTTAAAAATTATTTTTGCGTTAAAAATAATCATTTATCCTGATATTTATTTTAATAATGAGGACATGTGTAAATTCAAGACTTAAAGTAAAATATTAATTTCATATACACTATTTAGAAACATATATGAATGTGAAAAAAATTTGTATACGTAGGTATCCGTAGATAAAATCCGCGACAGATAGAAAATGAATATTGTAAATGGATATCTGCGGATAACGGGTACGAGTATTTTTAATACTCACATTTTAACGTGGCAGGTACGAGTATCATAGTATCCGTGGATACTTGTAGCTGCTATACTCTAATTCAAATTAAAACAAAATTAAAACATGATTAAAATATTAACATATTTATTTTGAATGAGTTATTTTTTTATCAATTAGTTTTAAAAGAAATTCATTTCTTTGTAAACTATCATTCAACACTATTTAAATAAGTTATTTGACCTTTGTTTAAAATTTATTAATGTTATGTATTGTATTTTATTTGAATTTACAATTAAAATATGTTGTTAAATATTTATTTTTATTTTTTTGTAAATACCCATGGGTACCCGTGGATATTAAAAAATTATGCGGGTACCCGCATAACGGATACCTGACGGATATGGATACGGGTACGAGACAAATATTTATCCAGTAGGTAGGGTACGGGAGAACTATTACCTATACCCTACATGCCCCATTGACATTCCTATACAGTGTAACGTCCCATTTAATAGAGAATAAATCCTATAAATGAAACATCACATAGAACATAATATAAAGAGTAATGCCATGGAGTATAAGTGTCACCCATTACAATCATCCAAAATACTCGAAGAGAAAACTAAGGCACACCACAATACCATTAAATAAAATAGAATGTAATAGTTTGACAATTGACCAAAACACATAGGCAACAGTGCCCACGGAGAGTACTTGGAAGAATGAGATCCAACCATAGCTTGGCTATACTGCAGAGTTTCCATTACTCTGGTGACAACTATGGATTTCCACATTTGCTCACATCAATAAATTGATGATAATCATAAAAAGGAAAACCACACCCAAAACACACAAACAAACAGAAATGGTAAGCTAGAGTATAAATAATTTTAACGTGTTATGGCACACATATAGTTAAAACAATTCATAAACATCCATCAAGATAGGCAAACAATCATGTGATAGCAAACAAGCAAGACTCTAAGACTCAATTTATTCGAATATATATAATCGGTCGGATTCACTGGACGCTTGCACTTGTGGTGGCCTCTACTACTCTATAGAGCCATTGCCAATGGGTTTCACCTTACCACGCACAAAGTTAGCCTTCAAACATCTAAGACCATTATCCTGCCAAAGACTAGGGCCTCCCACTACTCTCACCACTTGAGTCAGTCTGCTCTACGTGAGACTAACTAACTCTTTAGAGTTTCAGGATGCAATCCTTACCTAATTATATACACTACGACACCACCACGAAACCTTACTAAGAGGTTCATGGAATTACGTCCATCACATAAGGCACCACCATGAGGTACCACCATGAGGTACCACCATGAGGTCTCACCAAGAGGTTCATGGAATTATGTCCAACTCATACAATAGCCATATCTCACCCACCGACCATAGATTTAACATGCATAACAAGCTCATGCTAATATCCAACCAACCAACCAACAATTCATGTTTTCCATTTCATACTCATCATAGCAAAACCTCATTCCCATTAATCTCTTACAACAAAAATGACATTATACATCATGCATTTACAGTAAAACACTCTATCAGGCAGGCAAGCAACCACATTAGAGAACAAATCAGAACTAGAACACGAAACCTGCCCCAATCTCGCTTAAGCTAAAAGTCTTCGTTCAGGCGAGAGCTCGAGTAGTGGAGAATTGGCCCCTACGATTTCTCGCTTAGGCGAGACCTCCTCGCTTGAGCGAGATTACTCCTTGCTCAAAACAAAGGCTCGTTGCTTAAGCGACAGTTCGAGCAGAAAACTTGGGCGAGCTTCTGGTAATCTCACCTAGGCGAGACGTGGTCGCTTGGGCGAGAATATCAATTCTCACCACTGTTCACGCGTGCATCAACCAGACATTCAAAACCCAATCAACATTTATCATTATTCTAGACAACCAGAACAACACACAAGCATCATAAACACAAAACAAAGCTAAAAACAGGCAGATATGAAGAAAACACAAAAACCCTAGCTTTCCTTACCTGAATAGAGGCTAGTAGACAATGGTAAACACCCAACAGTGAGCACCACAGCTCCGGGAACAACTTTGTGAACTGAAAATACTAACACCAGAACCAAAATGGGGTTACTACGATGACCTAGTTGGAAGCACGAAAGTAAAGTTGGAGAGGAGAAGATATGGGCTAAGGACCAACTTACGTGGAATAAAAATCGAGTTCAACTAGCTTGATGAAGAACGAGGCCAAACCCTAACATAGCTTTGTTGGAGAAAAGAGAAAGTGGGAAAAGAGTTGTATTGGGAAATGGAGGTAGAATGAGAGGGTTAGGGCTGGAAAAGAGTTTTGGGCACCATATGGACTGGCCTTAGGCCCAATAGAATAAGTTAGACTCTTAAACATTTAGGATAGAAATAAAGTGGATCTTACATACCGAACTATAAAATATTATAAATTTAACTTTTAAATATTGATATCAAACAAATTGTAATGTTATTAGTGAGCTAACGTGATATCAAAGTTTTTTTAATAAAAGAAATAATTAAAAGATGAAAAATTATTTTTATATGTTTTCACAAATAAATATTTGTTAGTCTTAGATTAGAGTCAGCTTAACGTATTAGCCTTAGATAAGCATCAGCTTAATCGATTTTAATAGAGTTGATTCGGTGAATCTTAAGTTAATTAATGCAATCGAATACTGATTTAATATATTGATTTAGCATATGCTAATATGTGTTAATGAACCTTTTTAATAATTATTTTATTTGCGTAGCATCTTTCTCACGTTGTCTTTGGTTGACCCTCTTTGTTTTTATTTTTAAAAATTATTATTGCGTTAAAAAAAAACTTATTTATCGTGATGTTATTTTAATAATGAGGACATGTGTCTTTTGCATTTAGATGAGTGTATCAAATTCAAGACTTCAACTAAAATATTAATTCACCTACACTCAAAAACACATACACAACTATAAAAAATTATAAATTTAACTCTTAAATATTAATATCAAACAATTTGTAATGTTATTATTGAGCTAACGTGATATAAAAGTTTTTTTTTTTTAACTAAAAGATGAAAAATTATTTTTATATGTTTTCACAAATAAATATTTGTGTTAGTCTTAGAGTAGCATCAGCTTAACCTGTTAGTCTTAGATTAGCTTCATCTTAATCGATTTTAATAGAGTTGGTTTGGTGAATCTTAAAGTTAATTAATGCAACTGAATACTGATTTAATATATTGATTTAGCATATGCTAATATGTGTTAGTGAACCTTTTTAATAATTAATTTTTTTCGTAAGCATCCTTCTCACGTTGTCTTTGGCCGACCCTATTTGTTTTTATTTTTAAAAATTATTATTGCGTTAAAAAAAAAACCCTCATCTTATCCTGATTTTATTTTAATAATGAGGACATGTGTCTTTTACATTTAGACGATAATATTAAATTCAAAACTTAAACTAAAATATTAATTTCATATACACTAAAAAAAATATAAATTTAACTTTTAATATTAATATCAAACAAATTGTAATGTTACTAGTAAGCTAGAGTGAAATAAATGTTTATTTCAAAAAAATTAAAAGATGAAAAATAATTTTTAAATTTTTTCATAAATAATATTTGTGTTAGTAGCATCATCTTAATCAATGTTAATATAGTCTACTCAATGTTTGTTAGTTGGTTTATTCGACTCTAATGTTAAACTTTTCTTTTAATAAGTAAATATATGTGTTATTGTTGAGATTAACACAAGCTTAGTCGATGCTAATAGAGTTCGCTTAGTCGATGCTAATAGAGTTTAGTCGACTTTAATGCAACAGAAAATCTTAAATTTATTAGTATCTATGTTTATTTATTTTAAGTGTCAATTGTCAAAGTGAGATAAAATGAGTTTTAAATGATATTATGTACTAAAGTAAAATTTTTAAGCCATGTTCAATAATAGTGTTCTAGGTAGACGAAATGCATTAGACAACTAGAAGAGTCTAATTAGAGAGTCTAGTATATTGAAATCTACTAGACGACAAGATAAGTCACTTATGAGTTGAGTTTTTGATATTATATAAATGCATAGATGTTTCTTGAACGCTTTAATTTGTGCTTTGTGTTGCTAAATTGAAACAAAACTCATAAATTGTCCATAGACAATAAAGCGATTGTTGGTGCAATGTGGCTTTTGATATTATATGACTGAATAGATGTTTCCGAGGCGCTTTAATGTGTGCTTTACGTGGTTGAACTAAAACACAATCTAGAATGGGATAAATAGAGTATGTAAACAAATTTAAATACTATGCACACAAGCAAGCAAACAAAAAAATAAACAAAATGAAGAGTAGTGATAGAGAAAATGCACATAAGAGATTAATGTTTGTTCATCTCTACCTGAGACTATGTCCAATCTCTTAAGTAACTTGCTTAAGAAAATCCACTAACCAAAACCTTTGATCAGTAACGAGTATCACGCTCTACAGGTTACACTCTAGGTACATGAGTACAAACATCTCCAAGCTATACCGGGTATCAACTTTTCTAAGTATTCTTTTCAATCTCCCCCTAAGACCAACAACTCTAAATTACAATGAATAATTAACACTTTCATACTAGAAGTGCACAATTAAGGTCACAAGTTACAACCTCACAAAAAGAAGGGTTTACAATATCCAAGCTTTCAACCAAATTCATTAATCACCATTGATATGAAAATTTCTCGGCACTATGATATTTTTGTAATAGCTTCGTTAATCTTCTCATATAGCTTTGCATACTTTATATAGTTGTTGCATTTGGTAGCCACTAAGAATTTAAATTAAGACTGGAAGCCAAAAATCGACTTCATTAACCTGAAACTGGAAGCCAAAAATGAACCTCATTTCTCAGCAAATTAAGACTACTCAAACCAGATTTCTCAGTTGTGTTTCATGTTGTTGACGAAGAAATCCCTAACAGGTTCATCCAAATAGAAGATTAGAATGATCGAATTGGAGAAAAAAGAAGAAGTGAAATGAAAACCTAAAGATATAAAGAGATAACCTTCGATGGTGGCAACCTTCGATTGCGGCACAACCTTCGATTGCGGCGCAACCTTCGACGGTGGCACAACCTTCGACGAACAAGAAACTTCGATCTGTCTTTGTCGTGGTGGAATCTCGGTGGTGATTGTATCAAAAGTGAGTCACTGCTTGTGGACCGAATAGGATTCAAGAGAAAGGAAAAATTACAGTTTAATGCACTGGATGTTAACAGTTAACTGTTTGCAATACAATTTTTCAAACTTTAACTAAAGAACAGTACAAATTAATTTTACTATTAATAATTCAGTTATTTTTGGTTTAAAACAGTACAGTTAACTTAAGTACAATACAATTAAGTTATTTTTGTGAAGCCCTAGTCCTTTGAGCTTTCTTTGGGCAGGAGGATTTTGTTGCACAGTTGTTGCCATTTTTTAGCCATAGGGCATATCTTTTGGCCTATTTCATATGCTTTTATTATACAGTCCTCATATCATCACACCTATTTTCGGAAGGCAAACATATACTTATTGCTTTCAGATGATAAACTTGATTATAGTGAGTATAAGAAAATTAAAATAAATATGAATTAAAAATACTTAGGATTAGTATCACATATGAACTTAAAATAGACATATATATATTGTTCCTGCAGAAAACAAACAAGATAAGTTAGGCACAAGCGTCACCTTACCCATGTAGTCCGCTATCTCCTCAGTTGGCCTCTTCCTGGTGGGTACATGTCGGCTTGGACCCAGGACGGGTTACCTGTAGAAGGGACTCCGAAGCTCAAGTGAGTCAAAGCTCTCAAAGGTCAAATAAGGTGATTAATGGAGTAATGAATGCGTACCTTTAATTACTGGGGTCCACGTATATTTATAGAGTATTAATTATGTTTGGCTATGCTATGGGCCTTAGTTTGAGCTGTAAGTGGGCCTAGGCCCTAACCCAGGCCCTTAGGTGGACCTATTGAATACTAGGGGGACTTTGATTTTGCTAAGTATATCGGGGTTGGGGCCTAAGCCGACTACTTTCCTTGGCGGTTGGTATTGTTCATGTGCTGTCTTAGGCTGGTTGTTCCTCAAGATGTTTGGGTTACCAGTTTAGGCCGGTTAGGCTTAGGTCAGCCCAACCTAGGCCGATTACTTGAATGCTTTGGTATATAGGTATCATTTTATTACTATTTTGTTGAGTTGGCTTGGTGTGGTACACCAGTCCCCCAACCTTGGCCGATATAGGTGTCGGTCAAGGGTGATATGTGTTGATATGTTAGCGGGGCTGGCTTGGTGTGGTACACCAGTCCCCCTAACCCAGGCCCACTTACAGCCCAAACTAAGGCCCAAGCTAGGGCCCGACCCATGGCATAGCCAGACATAATTAGTACTCTATAAATACACATGGATCCCAGTAATTAAAGGTACATATTCATTACTCCATTAATCACCTGATTTGACCTTTTGAGAGCTTTGACTCACTTGAGCTTCGGAGTCCCTTCTGTAGGTAACCCCTCCTGGGTCCAAGCCGACATGTACCAACCGGGAAGAGGCCAACTGAGGAGATAGTAGACTACATGGGTAAGGTGATGCTTGTGCCTAACTTATCTTGTTTGTTCTCTGCAGGAACATATATATATATATATATATAATTCTCTTAAAGAAAAAAAATACATAAAAATTGAGTAAATTTTGATATGAAAATTTCATTTTCTTATAATATACTTATAAATTTCATTTCCTTGAAAAAGAGGTCGAAACTGAGACCATTGCGGAGTACTCCACTGTCCAAACTGAATGTTACTTTCCTTCGCGTAAGTCTAAATTTTAACCTTCGTTTTCTTCCTTTTTCTAGTTCTGAAGCTTTGTTTCCGTTTTGGGGTCTTTTTTGGAGCCTCATTTTTGTCTCTTTGTACTCTGGTATTTCAACTTCGTAGGTTGTTTCAGGGTTGTGGTGCTAGTCTCCACCTAGACTTTCTTTCCGTCAAGAGTTGATGGCTTCTTCTTGTCTCCATTGAAGCTTGCATGAAGAATGGAGGCTCCATGGATGGTGTTGGATGCGGAAGCATGAAGGAAAGAAGCTTAAGGTGTTTGGTTTGGTATAGGTGAAAGGATTCTTAAGAGAGGTGAGGCCAACTCCTAAGGAAGAAGACTAGAGTAAACTAGAGAAGATTTTACTCTAAGGTGAGCTCAAAAGAGATTTGTGCACAAATTTGGGCAGCAGTTCATTACTCAATTTCAAGCTGAAAAATACATCTCCTAAGCCATCTATTTATAGGCTAAAATGAGACCAAGGGGTCTCCAAAAAGTGGAGGGAAAAAAGAGTCTAGAAAGTTGAATTTTGGAGCCAAAAAGGAGCATGTGGGAGGTGTGACTTGCCACCTAAGCAAGTCACACTTGTCTTGCCATGGGAAGCTAACTCTCATCCTTGGAGAGCAAGTTTGAGAAG
>Ga0214544_1000610_pt1 | contig 67710 bp, 37 predicted proteins | sample CNSS3metaG_FD_160074 | JGI IMG/M metagenome (GOLD analysis project Ga0214544, IMG submission 160074) | Root nodule microbial communities from cowpea collected in UCLA plant growth center, Los Angeles, California, USA - CNSS3 | ecosystem: Host-associated > Plants > Roots > Nodule | place: USA... | reverse complement strand
GAAAGAGTCATATATATAATCAAAACATTTGCATTTACACAAGAGTTTCGTGGCTACATCTAACCCCAACAAAAATGGGTTTAGCTCTCCATTGCCATGGAGAGCTCAAGCTTAAAAATGGAAGAAATGGAAGAGAAAGAAATACAAAGAGGAAGATGGAGTTGTTCCCACAAGCCCTAGCACTCCTCAAAGCTCTCCAAATGGGTTCTTCGTGCCTCCAAAATGCCAAAGATCCGTTTCCCCTCGCGAAAACAAAAGAAAAAGAGCCAACTTGCCACATCAGCGAAAACTGGCGCTTGGCGGAAGGGTCTCACCGCTAGGCTCTAGCGACAAAATAGTGGGCAAAACTACCCGCTACTGCCCAGCGGTGTCCAGGTCCCGCCAGGCAGTGACTAACAGTAGCGCCTGTCTGGCGCTTGGCTGGCGGTTTGTTCCGCTTGGCGCTGGCTTCGCATCACCAGGCGCTTCCTGTTGACTTTTTCCTTCTTCTCCTTGCTATTCCGAGTCACTTATTAGTCTGGATTTTTGGAACAAAGCTTCCCATCTACAAAAAGGATACAAAAAATGGGGATTAGTGGTATATTTAGATCAATGTAACCCAAAATGTATTTATTTACAAAAGTAAGGTAAAATTGAGAATTAAGTAGGTTAAAAGCTTTGAAAGAGATGATTTTGCTAATGAAATATAGCTTGGATAATGGTAAAAATTAACATTATCATAAATCACAATAGGCTTATATATAATTGACCACGAACAGTTTTTCACAAAGGAGGTTATAACATACTTAAGATATGGTTTGACTTCAGTGCAATTGATTAACACATGAACATGAGCATATTGGAACTCGGCATCAATTTACTAATGAATCAATTCTCTCCCTAAGTGACAACCTTGTTGTTGGAAAATAGACAACATTGACACATCTTTTTGACATTCAACTTCATTCCTCTAATTGCGTGGGGACAACATGAAGTTGTTGAAGTAATGGGAACAAAAGTATGTTGTCTCACGGTGTAAATAAGTTGCACAAATAGAACCTTAAACTCTGGCTTTATTTTTTATTGATCATTTTGAATCACCCATGAATCTAGACACATAAAAAAATACATCATTTATGAAAGAAGACCGGTGATATTTAGTATGAATATGAAAGACATTTAGTACCTTTCAAATGGATATCCATCTGTATTGCACCGGTGCACCCAACAATGCTTCATGGGAGAGATGAATAGGGAGATGTTTCATGGAATCAAACAATCCAAGAGGGAATATTCTCTCTAATTTGCAGAGAATAATTAGAATATTTTCCTCCATTCTTTTGAGGGATTCCTCTTTTAATGTTGTAGAGCACAAATCCTTGAAAAAATGACTAATTTCAGTAAGAGGATTTAAAACCTGAATGGTCAAAGCACTAAATGCTATAGGAAGTAATGTTTACATGAATACATGGCAATCATGAATTTTCATCACATGAATTCTTCCCTTTTCACCATCAACACATATAGCCAAGTTGGAACTATAACCATTCAGCATCTTAAGTTCCTTTATCCACCGACAAACTGACTTATCTTCCTTTGTGGTTAAAGTGTAATTCTCTTTAGGCTTTAATATTTTCCCATTATCTTGAACCTATACTCCAAGTCTTTTCGCTTGCAATACAATCCTAAATCCCTTCTTGCCTTCTCATTGTCCTTTGTCTTCCCCGTCACATTCATAACAGTATTTAATATGTTCTCAAAGAATTTTTTCTATGTGCATTACATCAAGATTATGCCTTAACAAATTATCTTTCCAATATGGCAAATTCTAAAAAATGCTTCTTTTTGTCCAATTATGCCACTCTCCATATCCATCTATCCTTGTAACACCACTTTTTCTCCAAATTTGTAATGGTGTCAACCTAGGAGGTGGCCCATCTATTTCAACTTGGCCTTTTTGAAAGGCTTTAATATTTCTCCTAAAGTGATGGTCATAAGGTAAGAACCTATGATGTGAGTCAAACCAACAACTTTTGCGACCATAATTTAACGTGAAGGACTTATTGTGCTCCATGCAATGCGGACAAGCTAATCTACCATGTGTGCCCCAACCAGATAACATCCCATAAGCAAGGAAGTCATTAATAGTACACATCAAACATGCCCTCATCATAAAATTTTGTTTCCTTGAAACATCATACGTCAAGATGCCAATCCACAACTTCTTCAGATCATCAATTAAGGGCTCCAAGTAAACATCAATAGAGGCCTTTGGATTGGATGGTTCTGGGATAAGACAACTTAAAAACATATAAGGTTTTGACATGCACATTTAAGGAGGAAGATTGTATGGAGTAACAATCATGGGCCAACAAGAATATGGTGAAGATGACGCCTGAATGTAAGGGTTAAATCCATCTGAACATAAACCAAGTCGCACATTGCATGGATCAATCGCAAAGGTAGGATGTTTACGATCAACGTGCTTCAGGCTTCACCATCAGATGGGTGACGTAGCATTCCTTGGCTTTTGTTTTCATGATGCCAAGTCATATGTGGCATGGTTTGCATAGAAGCAAATATTCTTTGTAATCTTGGAATTATAGGCAAATATAACATAAACTTCACTACAATTGGTTTTTTGCTCCTTGATCCCTGATTAATTGGGTGATATCTTGGTTTGTGATAAAATCTACATTCAAGCAATGGTGCATCTTTTTTTTCCACTATCATTGTCATAAAAGAGCATATAACCACTCACACAACAATCAATCTTCTTAGCCTATAATCCTAACTTTGATACTAACCTCTTAGCATCATAATAACTTTATGGCAAACTCATATTTGGTGGTGTGAGATCTAACAAAAGTTTGGTGAAAGTCTCTGAGCATTGGTTGGGAATATTCCAATTAGACTTATAGGATAGAAGTCTAACACATACTAACAATTTAGAGTCTGTCGCCCCTTCAAATAAAGGTTGATTTGCCTCCGCCAACAAATTATAAAACCTTTGGGTGGATTCATTAGGACACTTTTCTAAGTTAGTGTCATTGGGTTGTTAGGTTCATTGAAATTGACACAAAGCGATATTGGCCATATCTTCCATGTCACACAATTGCTCCATTTTTAGCAGTATGTACACCATATCTAAGGATAGAATTATGACCTTCATCTGCTTCAACACGTGGCATATCTTCATCGTGTAGTGTCCAAATCCAGTAATTTAGTATGAAACCTTTTTGATAAAGGTGAACTTTGACAATCTCATCGGTCAAAATCCTTGTAGAATCACACGTAATGCAAGGGCATCTAATCCCACCTTCAAGTTCAAAATATCTAGACTGTCTTGCTGTTCGAACAAACTCTTCAACGCCTATAACAAAAGACTCCTTCAATCCCCTTCTACCACTATAACAACGATCATACATCCAAGCACGATTGAAAGGAGCTTCCGCCATGTTTTATACCACAATAAATGGTTTAAATTATAATGTAATAGGGAGAATTGAAATAAAGTGGAGACATATATGTCCCCTTGTATTGCTTAAGATCATGACATTGTGGGGATATATCTCACTGATTAGGTAAGATATCCAAATACTAACCAAACTACAATGTCCTAATTGGAATGCAAGTCCCATGACTATGAAGACCATTTTAGCTAAAATTTTCTTTCTTGTTTTCTTTAGTAGTCTATTTTCAGGTTTTAGAGCTAAATTTTTATTTCTTTGTTGTTTTGAGTTATTGACTTTATTTTAAGCTTCATTTTACCATTTAAAACATTTTTAGACACTTACTTTATATTTTCATTCACTGCATTAATACAGTTCTTAGTTTTTGGCCTAGTCTTACCATACTAATTAGGTTATCAATAGTGATTTTTAGAGTCTTTCACAAAATTTCACTTTTGAGTTGGTTTTTAGTTTTCTTTAGTCATAAAAAACTTGTTTAGATAGGTTCTGGTTCATTTTTTAACTGTTTCCATTCTTAGCATCTAACTTAGTTGATAATTAGAGTAAGTTTTTCTATTTTGTAAGATGCCTTTATAGTTTTAAGTTTGCATAATTTTTCTTGGTGCAACCATGTTTTTCTTTCTTCTCTTCTCTCACTTTATGGTGAATAACTAACTTCTCTTTCTTTGAGGTGCAGATGTACACGGTTGACACCCACTTCTCTCTTTCTTTCTCTACTAGACTTATTAACTAATATATTTTAGGTGTTGGTTGTCTTTTACAAGAGTAAGAATACACTAAGACACTAAGACAACAACATAATCAACATAAGACACTAGGTGTAGGGTTGCTAAAAATCATAATGCAAATAGGAATACACTAAGACAGCAACATCATTTCATAATACAACACTTAAATTAGCAGCATAATACCTAGTCAGAATCACATCAGCTGGAAAGAAATTATACCTCACAAAAGGTACTAGGCAACCCTTTAGGGCAATCCTTCCTTGCTACTGTGAATTACCTCCAAATCCACCCTCACCCTCACCCTTTCTTCCTCTATCATAGTGCACAAATGAACATTAGACTTCATGCAAAGGAATATATCACAACAAGCATAACATCTACCCAAATTTTACAACTTTAGAAATGGAGATAAACAAGCATAAGCAATAACATAAGTGTGTGTGTGTGTGTGTGTGTGTGTGTGTGTGTGTGAAACAACATAAAAGTAATTTAGAAGGTGTTTCTGCTATTTGTAGAATCCTAAAATGTAGACAACTGCCACAAAAATAATAAGGGGTATTTAAGGATTTTCTATTGTACTTTCCTTATATGTATAGTAGATGTGCATATAACCAAACAAAGTTCAACAAGGTTTGAATGAAGTAAAATACAATTGAACTATGCATTCCATGCTTAGAGTCCAACTCATATGTGAACTTGGCAATAACAACAATAATTGTGATAGAAAAATGAGTTAATATGAATAAAATAAGAATTTATGCGCATAGTTAAATTCACATATGAAACCAAAAATGGCAAAAATTAAAATTAATGCATGACAACACTACTTTAGGTTGCAAAGAAAATTTCATATGTTGTAACCATGTTATGTAGAGGATAATTAATTGCACCTAAAGCTAACCATGAATGTAGAATTGTGATAGTCTTGTGAACTAAACTATGAAACCAGAATTTATGCAGTGGAATGATTCAATTTGTTCTGCCAAGGATGCAAATATGTTATATGGAAAGTGAATTAATCCTAAAACTATGTAGTTGGTATAGAGAATGCTAAGAAATTAAAATCCCATAATGTGTATCAAACCTTATGCCTGAAATTGGGAATTTTAAGGAATCTAATAGTAGGAATTTAGAACTATGAATGTAATGCATAGGCAGAATTTAAAAGTATGGATGGAAACCTATCAATAGACTACTGAATGCATAAACACATATGCAATAATTTTCAGATTCCATATGTAGAATTCTAAATCATTGTTTAAAACTTCTATCAAAGAAACTTTACATGCATAATGTGGAAATAACTTAGCAATGGGTATATGGATGCACTGTGTCGTAAATCATAGAAAACTACAATGATCAAAATCAAGGCAGGAAAAGTAATTACACAAAGGATGCCCAGTTTCACAGTTTTAGAAATAAGAATATAATTGAACTTGATGCATAATTTCATCAACAAATTGGCTCAAAACTACACTAAATCCCTAATCATCCAACTCAATCGAACAAAAAATAGTGTATATCACTCAATAAGGGATCAAGATAGTGAAAGGGAAAAATGGCACACCTAGCAATGGCTCAAGTCTTTGGCTGACTCCACCACAATGCAACTTCAATGCATGCGACCACTGGATTGGGAAACACAAGCCAATGAGAGTTACCACTAGACTTACCAAAAAACAACAATGGAAGTGACACACAGACTTACCATTGAACAACGACGAAGACACCTTGCTCAGGCTAAGAACGCACAGTAAAGTCACCACGGGCAGCGGCAAGGTCACAAGGTCACACTGTAGAGCAAGGTTTTCTGTTTTTGTTGTGGTAGGAAATTGAAATTGGGGCCAGGGAAAGGGAAATTTAATTTTGATTTCATCGAGGCCTTTACCGACGGATTGTATCCTTCGGTAAATTAAAAATATTCGTCGGTAAATAAGTTAACAATTTGACATAGCGTCTTACTAACGGATAATTCTGTTGGTAAATATCGAATACATATTCGTCGGTAATTTCGTCGATAAGTGTGATTTACCGATGGACACAGATCCGTCGGTTCTGATCCATCAATAATTTATGATTTTCTTGTAGTGATGATTTGGTTGCATTATCTCTGATGTTGATTGTGGATTTAGCTGTGATGGTGGAGACATCTACATATTGACGTGATGATTGAAGGGTATTCCTTCTTGAATTTGCACTTTAATGGTCGCATCTCATACAATTGTGAAATTGAAAGATAAACCATGTCATGAATGCTTTTCCTTTTTTTCTCTCTTATGATTTACTTTGGTGGAGATAATATATTTGTGCATGACTGAACACTTGGGTTGAATTTTTTGTTTGAATGTACGTTGAAATGTTTTTCTAATATTCTTTTCCATATCTTTCAAGTCCTTATTGAAATAGTCTATAATATTCTTTTCCATATCTTTCAAGTCCTTATTGAAATAGTCTATAGTGAATAAAAAAAATATAAGAATTAATATAATGTTATTGTAAAAATAAATAAATTGAAAGCAAAAATATTAACGTTAAAAGCATTATGCTATATTATGGTCCAAGTTATCTTTTTTCGTTTGGATTTAATATGCATAGGTCGTTGGTGGTGTTCTGATGTTTGAGGCTGCTCAAGAGTTTGAAAAGTCTAAAATGAAATTAAAAATTTTATTTAGTTTGAAGTTGCATATAGTATAAAAGAATTAAAAATTTAGGATTTTTTCTTGAAAGTCTAAAACAATTAGTACTAAACATTTTTTTAACTTTTTTCTTTTTCGAAGCCTAAACCAATGATTTTACGTGCTTAAGCTTTGAGTTGGTGCTAGACAACAACAACATTAAAGGAATTTTGACAATGACCAGAAGAGGGTGGTTGGGGTGACTGAGGAGGGGTGTAGGCGGAGTTTTGATCAAATACGTCAGATCAGTATGGAACCAAGACAACAGTTCCAAAGCCTAAAAAATTAACTCATCTTGACTGTACTCTGTCATTGCTCTTTCTTCTTTCAACACTTTTTCCTTTTGGATTCACTACTAAAATTCACTCTATGTTTTTTATAGATACGATAACACCGAAATGATATCATGTTATTTATCTAAGAAGAAAATAAAATATATGAAGATATTATGTTAATAAGATTATGTGTATTTATTAATAAGATTATATGAGGCGTCGGCTTGAATCACGCAAATCTGACTATAATAATAAAAATTAATTAAAAACAAAAATATACATTCCAGCCAGCTTTAATAAAATATTTTTTTTATATTTTTAATGTGGTGTCGGTTTGACCAACGCATAAACGGTAAAATTGTTTGCCTCGAACATATTAAATTAGTAATTTTGGATGGCTGACGCATTGTTATAGAATTTAAAAAACATTTCTTTTATCAGGTTTATTGAGGTTAACTTTAGGTGCGAAAATGTAAAGACTTTACTTTTCCCGCAAGCGCGAGGAGTTTACCCCTTTCTATAGAGCACGAGTTTGCCCCTGTGAAAGAACACAAGTGAGAGTGAGTAAGTTCGAAGTATGGGTTGGAGCGGCGAGCCTTCTACCAGGAGCAACAAGGCTCGAGTGAGATTCAACTTTCTAACCTTCTCTATGAGCTTTAGGAACAACCCCTTTCCGTGTGAACAGGTCTAGAGTTCAAAGAACAGTACAGGACGAGTTGCCCCTTTCTCTACAAATAACGAAGCGGCTCCTTTCTATATGACAAAATGATGGTTGAAAGGCGAGATATAAGGTCGTTGAGTGGAAAAACCTAAACTTTGTAAGGTAATGAGTTTTCGTTCGTACCAGGTGGATTTTTGAAACATCCAAGTATGTAATTAAAGCCCCATTTACTACATTGTTGATTTGGTTTACGGTTCCCAATTAGTTCTTCGTGATTAAGTGTTTCCTTCGAGTTATACATGAATTTGAAGATTTGTTGGATATTAAATACTTTCCTTCGAGTTATACATGAGTTTGACTGTGCATGGATTACTGAGTTGATGATATAGTAGGCACCAATCAAATACGCCAGATTCAGTGGTGGGGATCGCAGGAAGAGAAAGATTCAGTGGTGGCATGGAAAATGAGAAAGGTGTATTAGGGGTAAGGAATTTGACAGTTATTGATTTTTCTCTTGGATTAACTACTGTGATGCAAAATGAATTATCTATAATGATACCAGTTTGTTTATGCTTCCTCATATTTGTATGGTGAAGGGTGAGCAAGTATTGAAGAAAGGTAGAATAGTGGTAACTTTCAATATAAATGGTTATAAATTGAGGGTTTAATTTATTAAACTTTGTTTCTAGATTGAATCTTTAGTTCCTAATGTAACGTGCATATTCCTTATGCATCATTTATATGACTCATTGTATGTTATTTACAAGTATCTCATTTGTTTTCATATTTTGTTATTAAGTGAGAATTGATTTATGTTGTGGGTTTTTCTTTCCACTAGTGTAATGAGATGTTGGGTGTTAAAAGTTTCTTCTTGTTTTGTCATTGTTAACTTTTTTTTAGGTTTCGAACGCATTTCTCAGTAAATATTAAGTCGAGAATGTGTCAAACGGCGTAAACAACTCCAATATTAACATGAAACACATTCGACATGTTGAAAAAAGTCAACGTAATTGGGTTAAAAGGACTATATTCATTCATTTTTAAAGTTTAGGGACCAAAATTTATCAAGGTTTTGACCAAGGACGAATTCCAATTTTTGGCCAAAGTTCAGGGACTAAAAACATACTTAACCCTTGATTTTATTAATGGAAAAGTGAAATTGAAATGCAATTACTTTTACTTTCTCTGTGTTTGTTTGTTATTTGTGTGATGGAAGTGTTAGAGGTAAATAGGGTATTGTCTGTTAGTTATAAAGAACTTTGAAAGTGATAACAAGGAATATGAACTGCATAGATGCATATTTTTATTAAGAAATGTTATTGTTCTTATAAAGCAAATAACTGAACATAATTGAATGTAAATGCATGAGAATATCGACATATCTAACCACTAACAGATTAGTGCTTCTAGTGCCTAGAAAATAACAACTAAATCCTAACAGTCAACATGACCTTTTATTTTCCTGAAAAATAGCATAAAATAATTTAATTTGTTAAATTCCAATAGTCATTAATCAACACTCCTCCTTGACTTTGGAATTGCAAACTCTAAGCCTTTGCCTTAAGAACTCAAATCTAGATCTTGGAAGTGCCTTGGTTAGGATATCAACCACTTGATTTTCTGTTTTGTAGTAAACTAGCTTCGCTTGTCCTTCTCTTTGAACTTCTCTTAAAAGGAAAAGTTTTATCTTAAAATTTTTGTTTTGCCATGAAAAACTATATTATTGGAAATTGAAATTGCAGCCTGATTTTCCACAAAGATCTTTGTGTTATCTTCGTGTTCCATGTGTAAATCAATCATGACTTTCCTTATCCAAAGAGTTTGATTTACCGTAGTAGCAGCAACAACATACTCAGCTTCAGCTATTGATTGGGCTATAATTTCTTGCTTTTTGGAACACCATGAAAAAACTCCAAAACCAAGAGAGAAATAGGAACCATAAGTATTTCTCATATCATCAACACATTCTGCCCAATCACTATCTGAATAACCATGAAAACTTAAGCTTTCAACGTTGTTGAACCTTATACCATAATCAATTGTGCCTTTAAAATATCGGAGAATTCTTTTTGCTGCCTGAAAATGAATTTCACTAGCACAGTGCATGTACCTTGATAACAAACTCACTAAATGCATGATATTTGGACGGGTGGTTGTTAAATACATCACGCATCCTATTAAACCATATAATGTTTTTTTTCAGTACGTAAACCTTATCTCCTTGTCCTTGAAGAGCAAAACCTTATGGTTGTTCCACAAAAATTTCTTCCTTTAAATATCCATTTAAAAAGGCTGATTTTACATCCAATTGATGTATAACGCAACCTTTTTGTGCAGCTAGTGCTAGTAGCAACCTTACTGTGTCTAGCCTGGCAACTGGGGCAAATGTTTCATAGAAATCTACCTCAAACATCTGGGCATATCCCTTGACAACAAGTCTTGCCTTGTACTTGTTCACAGAACCATCAAGATTGAACTTGGTTCTATAAACCCATTTGACTCCAATGGTTGTTTTATGACCAGGTTTGTCCACCAACTCCCATGTATGATTTTTTCAATCATTTTGAGCTCCTCTTTCATAACATTTATCCACCTCTTGTCATTCGCAGCCTCTTCATATCCAGTAGGTTCCATGACAACAACATTACACCTTTGATAAATGTCAAAAAGTAATCTCATTCCTCTGACGGGTTAATCATCCACATCTTCATTCTCCTCCTGCAATTCAAGCTCATTATTGCCTTTCCAGCTTAAATAATCAAACTGTTCAAGATCATTTTTTCCTTTCCAACTCTAATAATCAAACTCCAAGAATTTCACACCCCTACTAACAAGGACTTTGTTGCTGTCTGGGAGATAGATTCTATAGGCCTTTGAAATCAAGCTATAGCCTATAAAAATTTCAGGTTCTGCTTTCTTGTCCAGTTTGTCTCTCTTAATATAAGGAATATAAGAGAAACACAAGCAACTAAATATCTTTAAATTAAGCAGCTCAAGTTTGTCACTGTACCATGCTTCAAAAAGGCGTTCTTTGTTGTAAAGCTTTTGCTGGTAGTCTATTGAGTAAAAATATTGTTGTATTTACAACTTCCACATAGAATATTTTGGCAACTCTTTGTCATGAAGTAAACACCTAGTCATCTCCATAATCGTCTGATTCTTCCTTTCTGTAGTGCCATTTTGTTGAGATGAATAAGGGGTTGTAAGCTGGTGTTCTACACCTATATCTTCATAAAACTTGTTAAATTTTTTAGAAGTATATTCAGTTCCATTGTCGGATCTGATCATCTGCATTTTGCACTTGCTTTGATTTTCCACCCAAGTTTTAAACTTCCAAAAAATGTCAGCAACTTCAGATTTAAACATCATAAGATATATCCAACACATTCTAGTCATGTCATCAATGAAAAGAATATAATACCTACTACCATTCAATGATGGTGTGCTCATAAGATCTCCAACATCTGTGTGTATTAGTTGAAGATTTTGTATAACTCTCCAAGTCTTGTTTTGTGGAAATGGGAGTCTTCTTTGCTTTCCATATTGAGAAGCAATGCATGAGGGAGTGCTCCTTCTATATCGGGCAAGCCTTTCACCATATTATTCTTCTTCATGAATATTAGAGCACTATGATGAAAATGCCCCAATCTTTTATGCCAAAGTATTGTACTACTGACCTCTTTGGACACTGTAGCTTGTTCTTTGCTCATGAAATCCAAAGCAAAGCTTTTTCCTTTCATTCTAACTTTAAAGACTTCTCTGCCTTCTGAATCTTTAATCATGTAGTTTTTGTCTTCAAACAATACCTTGTAACTATTTTCAAGCAACTGAGGAACACTCAGTAGGTTTTGGTTAATTTTAGGAACATATAAAACATCTGAAATCAATTTCAAACCTGTTTGACCTTCAATTGCCATTGTTCCTTTGCCTCGATAGTATCTCATGTGGTTTGTGAAACCACTATCTATTAGCCAACTTTCTGCAGAGCTATTGGTAGCAAAGCATGTAACAGCAAACAATTACTCCTTTTGTGGTTGATCCTCAGCAACCTTAACTTTTCCTTGTTGTTGAAGCTTCGTATCTTTCCGGTACTGTTACAAGAATTTTTTCAACAATTCTTGAATCAGAAAAAGCGGTGCCCAGCAATCTTACTTTTTTGGCAATGCTGAGCAATGTATTTGAGCACTCTTTAATGCTGTCAGATTCTTTCATACACTATAGCTCAAATTGTCTCATTAAGTTCAATACTTGCACGCTTCTATTTTCTCATCTTCTGCATATTCTTCCTTCAGGTAACCCCAAATTGCCTTTGTTGTTTTGAGAGACATAATCCTAGTGAAAATTGTTTTTGAAACACCAGAAAATAGATATGCCTTTGCCTTTGCATTACTCATCTTCTTCTCCTTATGGATTTTTATCTAGGCTATAGTGGGGTTGTCAGGCAGCGGAGCAATATCATAATCCTCCTTCACGGCTTCCCAAAGATCCAAAGCCTCTAGGAAGTTTTGCATTCTCATGGCCTAGAGGTCATAACTGTCTCCATCAAATATAGGAGGAGCAACTTGGGAGAACCCTATTTTAGCATTCATTTTTTCAGGTCCCGAAAGAGTATAGCTCTGGATACCACTTTGTTAGTTATAAAGAACTTTGAAAGTGATAACAAGGAAGATGAACTGCGTAGATGAAGATTTTTATTGAGAAGTGTTATTGCTCTTATAAAGAAAATAATTGAACATAATTGAACGTAAATGCACGAGAATATCGGCATATCTAACCACTAATAGATTAGTGCTTCTAGTGCCTATAAAATAGCAACTAAATCTTATCAGTCAACATGACCTTTTATGATTGACGTCCTTGGTGGAGAATTGCAAGGAAATCCATGGAAGACAACAAGAAGAAGATGAAGTGTAGTGGAATTGATGATAAAACCACAGAATGCTCTCAGCAATGGAGGTTTTTGGTGAAGAAGAAGAGTAGAAGTGGCGCTATGGTGTGGAAGGCAGCTAGAGGAAATTCCCAGAAACCTAAAATTTAACAGAATAGAAAAGGGTTCATGTACAATTATCACATACTTATCATGTAATTCATGTTTAAACGTAAAGATTAACGTGTAAAGCTCCCCTAACCTGGTTTCATTGTTTCACTTGCAATGTTATAGCTCCTCCTTTTGATCACCAATGGTCTCCTTAGCACCACTTCAATTCCACTCTTCTAATTCACCTCTCACTCTTGGTTGCTCCTTGGCCAGCAAGGGTTTTTATGCCCTTTCACCTTCATGCCAAATAAACTTTTGGCAAAAAAAAGTTTAATTTGATCCTACCAAGGTTCGAACACACAACCATGCAAAAGTCGATGCACAACCAACACAACAAATTCAGGTTTCATGATGATAAATATAATTCTACGATTATATTATCACTCAACATGATCAAGCATAATCTTTAAAATAATAATAATTTAAATAACACATAAATGGCATACATAAGACTTGAACCAAAGTCCTCTCACATAATTAAGTACTCTTAACCACTTGAGCTAATACTTTTCCACATCATACAAGTCAGAATTTAATGTCATAAAGGCTACCACCACCCATATTTATTAATTAATTAATTATTTAATTAATTAATTTCCACAGGTCTTACAGAGAACTCTATAAATATGCCAAAATCACTTTATAACTCTTCAAACAAGTTAGAAACAAGTTGATTAAATTATGTGCAGCAGAAGTTAATCAAACCTTACTATAAATTGGCCCTAGGTTCATAAATCTACCCTAAGCCCCAAGTCCATAAATCTACCCCAAGTCCATCTCAAACACTAACACTTTAAATGCATGGCCACCCCAATTAACCTTAGCACTAACACTACCAGGCAGGTTCGTTAACCATTCCCATTGCACCACAGAAAAATCGTGAAAAGGACAAACACAACCACAAAAACTCCTAGCAGCACTCACGTGAAAAAAAAAAACTGAATTTGACTACTCAAACCAAAGACAAAATAGAGCACGAAACCAAAAACAACAACATAAACTAAGAAATGAGGACAAGAATGCACCATTAGTTCAATTACTAGTTTTGGTAGTCCTATGAATGAGTGTTTTTAAGTCTAGACAAGCTAAGTGCAATGTTAGAGTGAGACAAGCTAAGTGTTATACGAAACATAATTAGAGAAGCTCCATGACCGTATAGGCATAATTAAAGAACCTCATATTTTCACAATCTTTGATTTTAAGGTTAATGAGAGATGGAAAGGTAGCCAATGCAATAAGATTTAAGCTCATATTTTCATGTTTGTGTTGCATTTGGAATTTTAGTTTCTTTAAACCAATGATAATTTGAACCTAAATTCAAACTTAAGACCAATTGCTCCCGAGTAATTTTTTGCAGCAAGGTAATAAATGGGCATAATGAACTACAAACAAGAATTCAACTGTGGTAAAGTTTTTTTATACATATTATTTTGTATTTGTAAATGTGCATGCCATCTAAAGACATAAAAACTTATTGGATTTCCATTACAAATCATACCATGCAAAGCAGGCACAAGGACTAAGGTTTGTCTTTAATTGGAAGAAAACATTGATTTCAACTTAGTGCAACTACCTTTAGACAAACCAATCATGTAGGAAAACCCAAAAGGACACATGCACAAATTTGTAAACACCAATACACAAATTTAATTGTGTTCATGTAGTAAGAGTAAAAGAGAAAAAGAAAGCTCATTCATTTCAAGAAATAAATACATTCACAACCAGTTACTCATTACATTTAGGGTACCAAGTGTTATTTGTGAATCCTAAAACATTAACATGTTACAATTGAACAAATGCATGGAAAATACACAATCTAAATTTAAATAGAGTAAATAATAACTGAAGCAAACAAAACCAATACAACCAAGTCTTACTTTTGTTTCAATTTGCTAAAAAAAGAAAATAACAAATGGTAAATTCAACCACAATCCCTGGATGATGTAGCCTACAAAAGTATTTTGTAAGCGTGAAATGTTGTTCTAATCAAGCATAATCAATATAGGAAAAGAACGCAAACACACAAGGAAAAGAACGCATACAAAAATAAAAATTTGCATAGCCTTTGATTTCATATATAAAAAGGATTGAAAAGTAGGATTCCATAAATCATGTAAGGCTTGGATTATTGAAATCAGATTGAGGTCATGAAGAAGCAACAACAACAGTGGGTGCATTAGGAATGAGCGCATGAAATAAAGGTGAAATAGAAGTGGCTGAGCATAACGCACATAAGTCAGAAATCAATGTTATTAACACGTGAAATGGGTGAGCATGATGTAGATGAGCCAAAAACAACCATAGTAGAAGCTATATGAATTAGCAGCCTATATGAATTACCCAGAAGCCAGATGCAACCATAACAATTCATTCATAAGCAGTTAAACAACCATAACAAAAGCAACACAAGCTAACCACGGGGTACATTCTCAGAATTTAAGAACATAACACAAATTTGGCAGTGCGTATATTCCCAGACATTGCCACTTACCTACCCCAATGATGCAACCACAAATTTAGCAACCTCCCTCGTAGTCTCCCTCACGTCAACATCTCTGCCAAAGAGTGGGGTTCCCTATGCCTCACTTGCAGCTTCGTTGTTCTTAACCTACAAAACACTACCAGAATTCAGAACATATGGATGGGAGGGATGGCAAAAAGAAGAGAAAAAACCCATACTCACCAACAGCTTCTCTGTCAATGATGTGGCAGCGTGAGGATTGTGGCAGCCGCAGCGGCGACAACGTCACCGCACGGATTACTCATAGGTGACAACGTGAGCAGTGTTGAGGGCGTTGGCACCAGAGACACTATGAGATTCGAGAATATTAAATAATTAAATAAATAATTATTTAATACAAATGCGGGTAATGGAATAATTATGACATTAAATGTGAGAAATTATGATAAGGAACAGTACTAGCTTAAGTGGTTGAAAATGTTAGGTATTATGAAAGGATATAGGTTTGAGTCCTATTGATGTTGATTGTGTGTTAATTTAATTGTTTATTTTTTTCTATAATATGTTTGACCATGGTGTGTGATATTATATTCTTAAATGAGTAAAAATTATCACAAAACATGTATTAGTTGATTGGTTGTGTGCTTACTTTGAAATTGTATGGTTGTGTGATCAAATCTTGGTTGCGTGAAATAAGTTCCTTTTTGCCAAATTTCTTTTTGGCATGAATAGGAAGGGTCAGAAACCCTAGTTGTTAGTGTGAGAAACTAAAAAGGCTAAAAAACCATCAGGTTAATGAGAATTGATGGCCATTAACCTATACAATTAATCAAATTTGTTTTCTTTATTCATTTAATTAATTAAAGGAGGAAAAAGGCAGGAATTAGGAGAGAAAAGAGAAGAATAGTGTGAGTTTTGATTGGGTCTGAAAAAGTCTAGTCTAAGGGGAGAAGAGAAGGCTATTTTTGTTGGTAGAGGCAAATTGGAACCCAAGCATTGCAGAGACGACAATAGGAGCGTGCGTTTGGAGTAGGAGAATCCAGGTAAGGGGAGCTGACCTCGTTTGTTGTTTTCGTTTCTTACACTGATTGTGTGATGTATAAGGATTGATATAGGAAGTGGGTGGGTATTATTTTAGGTTTCTGTTGGGGGTCTCTTGCATCGCCTTGTTTGTTACGTAGTGTGGTGTTTGGATCATTTTGTGGGTGGTGAAGTTGTCATGGTTGCCAAAAGTATGTTATATGTGTGTTTATGCCGATTTAGTTGTTTCGTTGCCTCCATGTTGACACTTGCATGATATATGTATTGTGATGTTGTTCCCATTACACTTGAAGGTTGTTGGAACCCATGGTTGTCTGAAAATTTATTGGTTCCACCTTATTATGTATTCATTGATGGTTATTGGAACCCATGGTTGTGTGAAAATTTATTGGTTCCACCTTATTATTTTTAGTGTCATTGTTTTGTTTCTGGTGTGGGGGATTCCTACTGCTATATGGGATTGTTAGTTGAGTGATTCAACGAGAAAATGAATATGGTCATGGTTCAGACATCAAGCATGAAGGATGTAGGGTTTGTTCCTTTGTCAGTGAGTCATGCATGGGTTTTGTTTTAGTTTAGCATCCTTTATCATAAGTGTGTGCACGGAACCATAGGGTAAATAAGGCTTTGTCCTTTGGTTGGTTTTCCTGCTAATTGCCTTGGTGCATGTCAGGTGCTATTTATTATGGAAAAAGGTCATGGAATCAAATTCTTACCAATGGGACCTGCGAGGGTACAACAAGTAGAGTTTGGACTTCCTTGTAGTATTAGTTGGACTTTATGTTTTGTTCATGGCTTTTGTACATTGGCGGGACCCACAGAGGCATTGTAACTTTTGTTGGGGTGAAGTGCTTGCATTAGTTACATATGCATAACTTTTCAAGTGTTAAAGTATTTTGGGTTTCTCTTTTTTATTATTATATTACTTTAATGCCATGATTGGATGGTTGAGAGAGGGCCCACGTGTGCCAATAAAAGTATAAACATTTTTTTATTGTGTAGGGGCCGTGGATGTTCACGTATATAAAGGATCACAATGGTTGGAAGCATGGTGTCATTCTACTTTACTTGCTCTTTCAATGCATTATCAAGTGTTGAAGTTTTGCTAATTTAAGTTTTTTTTTCTTTCTTTTTATGCACATGTTAATTGATTGGTACCAGGATATGGCACACGTGTAATTTTAATTGTGTTTCCCTTTTATACATTTGGTATATTCTTTTCCACCATACTTAATTACGTGTTTGTTAGAAAGCAGGGGCCATACGTAGTATGTTTTTTTTATCTCTCTTTGCTTGTGAAGGCTGCAGACACACTTAAAAACATAGTCAAAATTTACTTATTAATAAAAGTGTTGATAGAACAATTCATGTTAGAAATGGTTTAGGTGCAATTGTACCCATTTCACCTTACCATTTTTCTTTTTTCGAAAATGGATCACATGTTGGTCGTGATTTTCTTTAATTTGTTTTGGCATGTTGAGATGTGGACTTGGACCAGGAGATGCTTAATATTGTCACGAGCGGGTAGGTTTGTGACTAGTGGTGAACACGTGATTAATATGAGCATGGAGGTTCATATTAATGATGCTCTCGTGTGAGGATACGAGCGGGGAGGTTCATATGTTTCGTGCTCACACTTGAGGGCTACTACGAATGGGGAGGTTCATAGATGGATGTATCATGTGTGTTAGACTACGGGCGGGGAGGTCCGTAGAGTTGGACTACAAGCGGGGAGGTTCGTAGCTGGATGTATCATGTGTGTTGGACTACGGGCGGGGAAGTCCGTAGAGTTGGACTACAAGCGGGGAGGTTCGTAAAGGTTGGACCACAAGCGGGCAGATTCGTGGAAGCATGATATCCTGGGTCCGTGATCAAGTAATTGTACTGAGTTCTTGGGTTAGTAGTTTCATTTGTATAATGAAACGATGATCAGAAACCCTTGGGCAGTAAAGTTTTAAGATTAAACCTTGAATTGAATAGCTTGGGTGACTCTATATATGTCATTATTGATTGGCCATGTTTTGTTGTTATGAGCTCACCCTTTCTGTTTGTGTTTGGTGATGATCATGTGTGTTTATTACACGAGAGCATATGATATTCCATGTGATGTTGGTGATGCCTAGAGACGGAGAGAGGGTTAGCAAGGGACTTTTGGCTAGGGATCAGTTTATGTTTATGTTATTTATTTTCACTTGGCTTTGTTGGAACTTGTAGTAAATTTGTGTGGTTTCATTTATATTAATTTTGTACTGCACCTAGGTGGCCTCATACAACTATACGGTAAAACTCGCCTATATAAATCCCCGTAAGCATGCGAACGGCTATCAGATGAATCAAGCAAGCAGGCGTAAGCGGCCTAAGCCGCCTACTTCAGAGGATAAAATGAGAACTTGTCAACTATTCCATACTTAAAAGTATTACAAGTAAGACCCCAAAGGCCAACAATGATCGAACTAAAGGGCCTGGGCCAGGCCCAGGCTCTCCTACGGCCCCAAATGATGGCCCAGCCCATGACATGATCAAACATAATTAATAAACTATAAATATGCATGGACCCCAGCAATTAAAGGTACGCATTCATTAATCCCTTAATCACGAGATTTGACTTTCTGAGAATCTGTTGGCTGACTTGATCGTCGGAGTCTTCTCCGTAGGTAACCCCTCACGGGTCCAAGCCGAAATACCAATAGATGGCATATGGGAGCCGAGAGGAAGCCCACTAGAGAGATTACGGATTGAGGTAAGGTGATATTTGCGTCTGACATCTTTTATTTGTTCTCTGCATCAACAAATTTTAATCGCGTTGAACAAATTTTGAAATTTTCCCGCATTTGGGAATAATAAATTATGACGATTCAAATTTCAATTATAAATTATTTATTTTATTAGTACTTTCCAGTAGGGACATTACATTGGGTATCAAAGCAAAAGTTTTAATGATTTTGGGGTTTGGGGGAGTGAGCTTAGTGCACTTCTGTAGCGAACGTTGTTTGTGTGTTATACTTGAATGCTGATAATTGTGTGTTTGGTTTGTGACTTGAATTTTTATAATTTTGTTAGCTAAAAATGTGGCGTATCTAGGCAATGGCTTGTATAAGGCAGAGAAAAAGAATGTAACATCCCGACCGGATATTACTAATTTAAATAATTAAAATAGGGATATAAGTTTTAATCGCATTTATGATAATTCCTTTTCCCAAAACGCGAGAAAATTTAAAACTTTATTTTAACGCGCCAATTATAAAATCCATATGGCGTTCAATTATAACAAAGATTAATTGTTCATAATATTCATTACAAAATAGTTCATGAAGAAAACTAGTAAAAACTCTCATAGTTGGTCCTCACTCTAACTCTAGGCATCCATACGCTCACCTCCATCAACATATGCTCCCATGTAACAAGTTACATGATCATCGCCAAACACATGGATAGGGTCAGCTCAAATACAAGAAGGACAATTACAACATTACATAATTAAAGCATTTCATAACCAGAACCTGTGTTAGCCCCAATCCTTAATCCTCCACTTCCAAACATTTTGTTGGATGCATCTTGATTCTACGCCCTTTGATGAGTACACTGATCGATCTTTGTTGCACGAGTGTCTACTCGCCCCTCCGACTACAGGCCACCACCTAATAGTCCACACGCGAGAATAAGTTGCCACGTCCACCATCTGCGACACCAAGTGGAGTTCCCCAAAATAAATCGCAGTCTATAGTTGTCCCCAGACTACTAAACTCAATCAGTTACACTGAAGAGGGAAATCTTCCAGAACCTCGCCATACAAGGCATGATCTCCCACACTCCACTGGACTTCCAAAACCACAAGCTACAACCTCGAGTGGCCACTTGTTACCCCAATACAAGTTACACCCGTAACTGGCCCCCAACAAAGCATCACCTCATGACCTCCATCCAAAGCGGTGCAGGAATCCTCCTCGCGATCCAACTATGAACCCAAAACCATCTGGCACACCTCTCGCGTCGCTAGGCGGAACTTGGATTCAGACTGCCTGGTAGACACCTCACGCTGTTAGGCGCCATACGCTTTTTGCCAGGCGCCATGCATTCCATGCTTCTCTGGTTTTCCTTTATCACTTGGCAGCACACCCCAATTCACCAGGCAGCACACCCCAAGCCGCTAGGCGCCACATCAATAGTGTCACTACTACTGGTTTTTGGCATTTTAAAGCAAGTTTCAAAGAACCCCAAGCACTATACATACAATCCATAACATGAAATATACTTATCCAGTCATAATAACATGACTGGATCATAGTCCAACATAATCTTGAACAACCAAACAATATACAAAAGCAGGAAGAATACATAACCATTGCCCTAAAATATCGCACGGACAATAAAACAATAATAATGAAGATAATAATAAAACTAACAATAACAAAAATAATAATAATAACACTAAAAATAAAACAAAAAAATAAAAATAAAAATAAAAATAATGAAAACAATAATAAAATGAAACAATAATAATAAAATAATAATACTAATAAGTTAAAACAATAATAGTAAAATAATAATAATAATAATAACAAAATAAAGCAGTAATAATAAAACAATAATAATGATAATAAAATCATAAATAAAATAAAAAATATAATAATAAAAATAATAATAAAATAATAGTAAGATAAAATAAAATAAAAATAATAATAACAATAGAAATAATAATAATAATAACAAAAATAAAACAATAATAATAATAATAATAAAATAATAATAATAATAATAATAATAATAATTTTTGTAAAATAAAATAATAAGTATAATAATAATAATAATAGCAATAGTAATAATAATAAAAATAATAATAATAATAACTAATAATAAAAATATATAAATAATAATAATAATAATAAAAGTAAAAATTATAATAATAATAGTAATAGTAAAAATAATAATAATAATAATAATAGTAATAATAAAATAATAAAATAATAAAATAATAATGATAATAAAATTATAAATAAAATCAAAAAGTGATAGTAATAACAATAATAATAAAATAATAGTAAAATAAAATAATAATAATAATAATAAGAATAATAATAATAATAATAATAATAAAATATTAATAATAATTGTAAAATAGAATAATAAGAATAAGAATAATAATTATTATTATAATATTAATAATAAAAAAATAAGAATAAAAATAATAATAATCATAACTAATAAAAATATATAAATAATAATAATTATTATTATTATAATAATAATAGTAAAAATAATAATAAAAATAAAAATAATAAAATGTTAATAATAATAGTAAATAAAATAATAATAATAATAATATTAATAATAGTAATAGTAATAATAATAATAATAACTAGTAATAATAATATATAAATAATAATAATAATAGTAATAATTATAATAATAAATAATAATTATAATAATAGTAATAATAATAAAAAAGTTAATAATAATAATAATAGTAACAATAATAAAAATTATAATAATAATAATCGTGCAGCATTTTGGAGAAAATCTCTAAACATCTCAACAAGTAAAAAAAAAAGAATCATAATAATCATAATAGTGATAGAGTCACGTAGAGTACTCAATACAACGGAAACCACAAGCATACACATACTCTCCCTAAAATCTCACACAGCAAACATCAAGAGGTTAAACGATATTTCTTTTCTTCTCACACACAACAAACATCAAGAGGTTAAACATCATACACATACTCTCCCTAAAATCGCATACACATATTTCTTTTCTTCTCTCTCCACATTATTTATTTTTCCAAGGTCTTACAAAGAACAGGGCTGATGAAATCGCGAATGCAATCCATCGTCTTATGGATGTGATGCAGCCGGTGGCAGCACAACCCCAGGCTATGATTCCACCCCAGCCTGTGCTTAGAGCAGTGACTATAGAGGACTTCATCAACAATAAGCCGACCAAGTTCACCAGAAAGTCCACCCCTGATGAAGTGAATGTTTGGCTACAAGAATACAAGAAGATTTTCAGGGTGATCACTTGCATAGAGGATCAGCAACTCACTTTCGTCATTTTTCTCTTAGTGGGCGATGTAGAGTACTAGCGGGGGGAATGCAGCAGCAGATGCAGACCCAGGAGGAGGCAGTAACCTAAGCGAGCTTCAGAGCGAGGTTTTTGGAGAAATACTTTCCCGACATTTTGAAATACAAGAGTGAAGTTGAATTCCTCACTCTACATTAGGGCCACTTGTCAGTGCAGGCATATGTGAACAGGTTTGAGTACTTTACGAGGTTCTACTCGCGGGCCATCACTGAGGAATGGAGATGCAGAAAATTTGAAGGAGGTTTGAAACATGAGTTGTGCCGATTCCTCGTACCCTTGAGGATTAGAGAATTTCCTGTCTTGGTGGAACAAGCCAAGATGTAGAGCAGCTGGAAATGAGGCTCAGCCGTGTCAGTCGACCTCAGAAGTGTGGCTCAGAAGGCAGACTGTAGAAGAAGCCCTACAGTCGACCATAATCGTCCTCCCAGAAGCTGCAGTGCTACAGTTGTGGAGGAGAGTATATGAGGAAAGACTACCCTAAACATGTAGGGAGCGCATGAGGCAGCACTAGCACTCACAAGTTCTATGCTTGTGATCAACCGATTCATTTTGCTAATAAATGTTCTGATAAGAAGATAGCGATTGGAACACGACCTAAGACACATTCTATAGAGAGGCCTAGAGCAGCGGGTTGGGTATTTTCTATGACCAACACTGAAGCCACTCGGTCGGGTAATCTTATACAGGATCACTTATTACTGTTTGATAAGGATATGTTGGTATTGTTTGACTCAAGAGCTACCAACTCATTCGTTTCTAATGTTTGTGTGGAGAGATTGGGACTAGTGATCCGTGATTTGGGGTGCGAGTTGATAGTCTCGACACCAGCCTCGGGATCGGTTTCCACCCACTCTGTGTGTTGGATGCTCTATTGTAGTGGCAGGTCACAGGTTCAAGGTGAATCTTATCTACTTGTCGTTGGAAGGACTGGATGTAATCTTCGGAATGGACTGGTTGTGTATCAACCATGTCGTGATTTATTGTGAGCGACGCATAGTAGTGTTCCTAGAAATAGAAGGGATAGGACTAATCTTGACGCAAAAGGCAATGAGGGAGATGAAAGGAGAAGCCAATTGCTTTATGATAGTGGCCCAGACTAAAGAAAAACACAAAAGAGTAGATCAGAAGAATACCAGTGGTAGACGGGTATGCTGACATGTTTCGAAATGAAGTTTTGGGACTACCACCTAGCAAGGATGTGGACTTTACTATTGATTTAATTCTAGGAGTTGGTCCAATGTCCATGGCTCTTTACAGAATTGCACCGACTGAACTAGTCTATCAGACCTAGTGTGTCACCGTGGGGGCCCTGTGCTACTAGTAAGGAAGAAGGATGGAAACTCGAGGCTCTGTGTAGAATATCGTCAGTTGAACAAACTCACGATCAAGAATAGGTACCCATTACCGAGGATAGATGATTTGCTAGACCAGTTGAGAGGGGCAAGTGTATTCTCCAAAATTGATTTAAGGTCTGGATACCATCAAATCTTAGTTAAACCAGAGGACGTCCAGAAGACAGCGTTCAAGTCGAGATATGAACATTATGAATATGTAGTAATGCCATTCAGGGTGACTAATTCTCTAGCAGTCTTCATGGATTACATGAATCGGATTTTCCGACCCTATTTGGACAAGTTTGTTGTTGTATTCATAGACGACATTCTCATCAACTCCAAGAATAGAAAGGAACACGCAGATCATCTGAGGGTTGTATTGGCGATACTTAGAGAACATCAACTATATGGGAAGTTGTCAAAGTGTAAGTTCTGGCTGGAAGAGGTACAATTTTAGGGCATGTCATCTCAGCCCACGGCATTGAGGTGGACCCAATGAAGATAGATACAATGTTGAAATGGGAACGACCTCAGACCGTGACGGGGGTGAGGAGTTTCTTGGGATTGGTTGGGTACTATAGGAGGTTTGTGGAAGGGTTCTCCAAAATGGTGAGTCCTCTAACACAACTCACTCGAAAAGATCAACCCTTCTCTTGGACAGAGAAATGTGAAGAATGTTTTGAAGAGATGAAGAAAAGGCTTACTATGGCTCTAATATTAGCCATTCTGGATACAACTAAGAAGTTTGAGGTGTATTGTGACGCCTCCTATCAGAGTATAAGGTGTGTATTGATGCAAAAGAGGAAGGCAGAGGCATATGCTTCTCGGCAACTGAAAGTTCACGAAAAGAATTACCCTACTCATAATACGGATTTGGATACGGTTGTATTCGCTCTTAAGACTTGGAGGCACTACTAGTACGACTCTCAACTCTAAGTCTTCAGTGATCACAAAAGCCCGAAGTACTTGTTTGACCAGAAAGAGCTGAATATGGGGCAAAGGAGGTGGATGGAGTACCTCAAGTATTATGATTTTGAATTACTTTACCATCCATGTAAAGTTAATGTTGTGGCAAACGCCTTAAGTTAGAAGCGGATGCACATGTCTGCGCTAATGGTTAAAGAGTTGTAGTTGATTGAGAAATTCCGGGATATGAATTTGGGAATACAGTTGAGCGAGGATTCCATCAAGTGCAGTGTACTGACACTAACCAATGACTTCCTATAAGTGATCAGAGACGAGTAGAAGAATGACGTTGAGTTACAACAATTTGTGAGCTGGCTGGGTACAGAGAAGGGAAAAAATTTCAGGATGGGATCGGATGGCATCCTTCGATTTCGAGATAGAGTGTGTCCCTGGAAATTAGAGGTTGCGATAGCAGATTTTAGAGGAGGACCATAAAAGTCGTCGTAGCATACACCCGTGTTTGACTAAGATGTATAAGGACTTGAAACAATCCTTCTAGTGGAATGAAATGAAAATAGATGTCGCGGATTTTGTGGCATCATGCTTGGTGTGTCAAAAGGCAAAAATTTAACACTAGAGACCGGGTGGTACACTACAGCCACTCGACATTTTGCAGTGGAAATGGGATAGCATCTCGATAGATTTCGTTACTCATTTGTCGAGATCCTAATGAAATTGAATATGTGAAGACACGTTTGGACAATGAATTCAGCATTAAAAATCTAGGATAACTGTTATTTTTTAGGGCTTGAAATATTACGCTCTTTATCTAGTAATATGGTCAATCAGAAGAAATATGCACTAGAAATACTAGAAGAAAATGGCGGGCTGCCAAATGAGTAACCACTCCTATGGAGCCTTTTACCAAACTAAATAGATCTTCCAAAACTCCTTTATCTAACCCATCGCAGGTTGATTTGCCAACTGATGTATCTTACAACTACTAGACCAGACTTAGCTTTTGTCACTCAACAGTTGACACAATATGTTTCTCAACCCCTGGATACTCATCATGCTGCCATGAGAGTTGTACGTATCTCAAAGTATCTCCTGCTAAAGGTCTTCATTTTGCTGATTCTGATTGGGACTGTTGTATGGAAATCCAAAAATCTATTATCGGATATTGTGTTTTTTTTTACTCTTCATTAATTTCTTGGAAAACCAAGAAGCAAACCACAGTATCTCGATCTTCCTTTGAAGTTGAATATAAAGCTCTTGCAGCTTTGAGTTGTGAGTTAATGGCTTCAATATTTACTCATCGATTAGTGGCTTTATTATTAGAATTTGTTACAATTTTGTCTTATCTTATGCTTATGTGTAAGATTTGTTATGTTTTGTTATGTATGGATGAATCCTTCATCCTGATGTATACGACATTTAGCTCCTATACCTATGTGTAAGATTTGTTATGTTTTATACCTATGTGTAAGATTTGTTATGTTTTGTTGTTATGCATGGATGATTCCTTCATCCTCATATATATGACATTACCTTTATGTAAATGATAGAATATTAATGAATGAGATATCTTTTCTCTTATGGGAAACCTATGAATTGTATGATTTTCTTTAACTTCATAAGACAGAGTTATTCTTTTTCACATAGAGAATAAGATGTTTTCCTTACTCTACAATTATTAGTTAGTAACTTTTATACATTACAACTAGATTTCAATAGTATTATTAAGTTATTATAAATTCACCACAATTAGAAGGTTTTAATTATAAATTACTGTTTTCAATAGAATCACCGATGAAACATTAGATTAAGGGAGCACTTGCTTTCTGCATCCTAGAAATTCCTCCAAAGCTACTCCAGAAAGGTTTTACCTTCTAAATTGAGTAATCCGGAAATCATCACTAATTCCCAAATGTAAATTTACATTCTGAAGGTTCAGAAAATTACAACAGAAACACAATCACATCTAAATATGAAAGCCAGGAAACAAAAAACGCTTAATATATATCACTTATTGATCAATGATGTAACCCAATATTCCAGGCCTCAGGAGCTGACAGCACTAGGACTATATAAACCATTGAATGGATGCTGAAAACAGTGATGGGAAATATTAAATATAATGGCATATCATTGATTCCATCTTATCATAATCTGTGTTGTTATAGCAGGAAACTTCTGCTTCAGTAGCTTCACTATAAAACCCATTAACCAGCAAGAGAGGCTAAGACTGAAGCTGCAATATGCAGAGATCCGGTGAAGACAAGAACACTCTTCTCCTCTTTCCCTCTTCTGGATAGAATCTTATTTGCAGTTATCAAACAACTCTTTAGAGATGACTCGGTAGACAATATGGTCATAGCATCACCCAAATTGCTTTCATTTATTAATTCATCATATTCTGCCATTCCATCATCAAATATCTCAATGCCAACCTCATCACAAGCTTTAATCCAACAATCTCTCAACAAAGATGCTGGTGTTGTTCTAGTTACACTTCCAGCAATAGCAGCTTCTGTTAAAAGGACAGTCTCCACATGTCCACCTAAACATTTTGTTTAATTTAGCACTTGTAAACCAAACCAAAGGCTACAATTGAAGAGAAAATACAGGAATGTAACCATAAATTGGAGAACCAATGAAGTGAATTTTAAGCATTTCATGAAATAAATATCAAATTAACAATTTTACCTGAGAGAATCTCTCGAGCAAAACCCACATGGTCTTTGTCACTTGCCATTGCAACAACAAAAACCAATCGAGCCTTGGGAAATGCTGTCTTTATTGTATTCATCAGAGCTTTGGCGGATTCTTTGGTATGAGCTACAGCATATACCAACACAACTATCACAACTTTGCTCTCAAGTGTGAGGCACAGAGCCAGAAATTTCGGAATTATCCATATTTAACGACTTTTTCTTTCTCAAAATTTCAAAGGACTTCTAGAAAATTTTCCAGAACAAAAGAAGCCTATTTTTTTTAAGACGGAATTCTCCCCAGTTAATATCATGGTAATGAAAGAAGTCAGAGCACTCAACCTCCATCAAGCAACACTGTTGCTCCAGTAAGTCCTAATACTTCTGCTTCTTCAGATGATAGAAATTGACTCCTTCCAAGGAGGTGTGTATGCTCTAAACCAGACCTAATAGATTCATCAGAAATACTCCATCCTAATCATACAATAAACAAGGAGAAAGTCAAGGTCATATAACCAATAAACACTATAAAACAATGCAAATCCTTTGATTTGCTTTCTCACGGGGAAAAACTATAGATAGTTAAACTAAAACATGCGAAAACCTTGATACGATGTCTGAACAAAATGCAAAAGGTTATAGCATATGCAATACTAGAATATTTAGTTCACGAATTTAATAGATATAAAGGACATTAGTTACCACAGAAACCCTTATTGATGTGATGAATTTCAAGTAGCTTCAGAATTATGTTAAATTTAAATATAAAGTGTCAGAAAATGTTGAAAATATTTGATGATATTTACTTCATATTTCAGAGTATCCTAGATGATCTTTTAGGATTTATTCTTCTTTTATATTTATGGATCTGTATCTATATTTAATCAGGACTAGAATTTATTGAGTTGTCCTTTTATAGGCACCTTAAAGATGACCGTGGATCTTGCATGTAGCTTTGTGCCTAACCTTTTTGGATGCTTTTCCAGAAAGCCAGCAACACTGCAGAGATCCAGGTATGAACACACGCTAAAGCATACTTAGTATGCTTTTGCTTCAGATGGAGTGTTAGAAAATGTGAAAAACATATGATATTTTTTTTATCTTAGTGTAGAGAGAAATGGTAATTATTCACACTATACAATCCTCTAATGTCTATGAGCACAGCTGAGGAACATATTTACATGTCATACAGAGCATTAAATAGGGCTGACCAAGCCCACATAAAAATTATAATATATCTAACACCCCCTAAAGGACCATATAAATCATATGCTCCAAGATTGTAACATATATTAAATCGTAGGGCCCCACAATGGCTTGGTGAAAATGTTTATCAATTGATCATTAGAATTAACAAACATTAATGTCTCTTGATAAAATCCTTTTTCAGATAATGTGACAATCTATCTCAACATGATTGGTCCTCTAATTAAATATTAGATTTGACACAATACAAAAAAAGCAGTTTGGTTATCACAAATGAGAGTCATATTTGTAACTTTCCCAAATCTAAGTTCTTTGCGCAATTGTTTGGGCCAAATTTGCTCACAAGAGTTAGAAGTCATTGCTCTATACTCTGCTTCTGCACTAGATATTGCCACCATATTTTGCTTCTTGCTTTTCTAGGAGATCAACCTACACTAATATGCTTGTATTGATGTGTGTGTGTGTAAGTTACAAAACAAATTCTTAACCATAACCCTAAAGTGGGGTACATACAGAAAGAAATAATCATAAAATAACATTTCATTTTAACATCTATTATCTTCTTTTCTTCTTCCCTACATAAACTCTTCAAATTCAACAAAGAAAAGCCACACGAGTAGCGAGGGGCCAGGCAAAAGGTAGAAAAATTATACCTAGATTACGAAGACATAGAGCCACACAAGTTGCAGTAGCTGCATTTCGAAGTTGGTGATCTCCAAGCATTTTCAACTTCACATCATGTAACTTACAAGACTACATTAATAGATATATTCATAAGTTGCGAATAAAAATTTTCCATGATCAATATGATGAAAAAGCAGACCGAAAACCTGCTTAAATTATACACTGTACAGCATAAGATGTGGATATACCATGAGATGGAAAGCAATATAGCAAACACGTGGAGGCAAAAGAATCACAATGATCTTGCAGAGTGGGAAAAAATGATAATGTACAGTACGACAATTAGAGTTCAAAATCAAGTGTGTTTAAATTAGGTTATACTTTTATACTCCCTATTTTTGTATTTGAAAATCAAATTCTTGTCAACTACTATTCCAAAGCGAGGTTTTATGCTAAACCAAATCAATATATTATACTTACATCATGCTTGTGTGTCAGGTTTAAAAAATGTTAACCAACACTGCAAAGCATGTCTATAATATGCACCCTAAGCAACCAATGCCAACAGATCTTCTAAAGCAGCCACATCTAAGATATGTCCCCGTACAGTGCATTGTTTAAACAGATTTAAAGCTAAAGAACAAAAGTACATACCATCTTCAAGTCTTGCCCAACTTGTATCACTATATCACAAATTTGACAAGGCCTTCCATTGAGTATGCTGAAACATTTCACAGTACACCTATTCCCAGTATCATATGCTGACACAACAGGTGATTCCATGGTTGCTGCTTTATCTCGAATAATGCGCTCAATATGAGGAACAAATGGCCCACCCAACACCAACTGAAATGGTATTTATTTAGTCAGAAAAAATAAAGGAAGCAGAAGGGTAAAATCACAAAATTCTGGCAGAACAAAACTATGCTTGGTTATATGATAAGAATCAATCAATTACAAAAGTAGAACATGCTATACATATAGCTGATAGCACCTAACTAACTAATTGTAAGAAAACTCAAAGAGATGGCATTCTAATTAACTAACTGTAAGAGAACACAAAATGTTACTGACTAACTAGAGATAGTAACTAACTAAACAGAAAAGAAAATATTACATTCCACTTGTGGTGTAAGACTACTCTAATACACCTGACCCCCAAGCTCATGGTAGGTGAGGCCGAAGCAAGGTGGAGGAGTCATACTTTAAGCTTGGATCTCATAAGTTAAATGTTGTAGGTGAGATATTTTGTGAGAATATCAACATACTGAGCTGAAGGAGGAACATGAACAAATGTTAGTTGTTTGCTTGGCCCTTTTTCTCGAGCAAAGAATAGAACAAGCTCCATGTATTTGGTTCAAGCATGAAGCAATATTTTATGAGCTAGAGAGACATAACTCATATTGCCATAGTAAATGAAAGAAACGATGTGCTTCACTTGAAGGTCAGGGAGAAGAGATTAAAGCCAGTACAACTCAATAATCACCAAAAGAAGACATTGATACTTAGCTTCTGTCCTGGAACAAACTCCAACTGTTGGTTTCTTGGACCACCAAGAGACACAAGATTGGTTCCAAAAAACACACAAATACCAAAAGTTAACCTTCTATCATCTTGATCAGATGCCAAGCTAGCATTCACAAAAAGGCAGTGTTGGAAATCGGGTCAGAGGCAATGATTCTTTAAGGCACCCCAATTATCATTTATCATTGAAAGTGGACTACAAACTTAACTCAATCCCACAAAACTGGTTCGGAAGGTGAAGTTTGAACAAACTTTATACTATAATTTAGTCATGTTTGTAATGTGAAATCTACCCCATCTTGATCAAACACCCAATTAGTAAGTTTTCAGGTGTAAGCTCCAAGCAGGTATGCCTTAGAGATATACAAGAATCTTTTCATTGTTGTTCAATAAGCTTCACGAGAATGAACCATGAATTGACAGAACTTGTTAAAGACTATTTCTAGTCTAGTAATCGTAGCATATTAGAGGGCACCCCCCACTGACCTATACATGGATGGATCAATAAGAGGTTAAGAATGTATTAGTAAATTTGCAACCAATAACTGTAGAAGATATTGGTTTTGCCTCAGACATACTAGTTTTAACTAGCAAATCCCTGATGTATTTCTCTTCAGTAAGGAGAACTCATGGTAGTCAAAATCATGCTCTGGAGCATAAAAGCGTATGCATCTACTATCACCTCCACCCACTCCAATTTCACGTCACCTCAAGGTTGACTTTGGCAGATCACGTTGGATAACAGTTGAAGATCGTGAATCATGTGTGAGCAGCATTTCTCGTGGGCATGGAGCAGCATTTGTTGTGGTTTGTTTCTAGATCATTTTCATTGGTTGGGTCGCATATCCTAGTTTAATAACCTGAAGCTTCGGCCCAATCTTTTATTCCTTCAAAACCCAATTACTTCCATGTAAACCACGCATTACCCCTTTGCCTAAAAATTGTCATGACTACTTCTCTTCCTTGGCCAAAAAAGAGAGACTTTTGCTCCCCCTTTGGCTATTTAATATCACTTCCACTCTGATTGATTCCATCCCTTTTTCTCCTTCTTTGTTCATTACTGTTGCACTGCACCGCTTTGCTTTACAATAAACATAAATTACCACCGCACTGTCTACGACTAGCCGGCAACCATTAGAAGATGTCAATAATAAAGAAGACGTTAAAGACACATGTATAACACCAGACACAAAATTAATTTGCTAGACCATCTACTAGTCATCAGACTTTACTTGCAGATTCCCACAGTTATTCTACAAAGTAGACCAACCCTTCTTAAGATTGTATGTTCAATTTGGTGATATAAGTAAAATGAAGGGATGTTGATAGAAAAAGCTGTCTTTTGTATAGCCAGTTGAAAGCAATGGAAAAGGTGGCAACAAAAAGGCTACCAACATAAGCTCCAACAGTTTTATTCAAGGCATCTATATATATAAGCTCTCCCATGTAGAAAAAGACTAATGAATGACTCAAGTGAAATAAAGCTCTCTACATGCATTGGTATCATAAAGCTTCTCTTAGTGCAAGATCTTTAGGGCATCTAACAAAGAGTGATTTTGAGTGTCTCTACAGGATTTCCCCAGTCACATAGAGCTAAAGTTCAATCTACAAAAATGAACATCCTTTTCTCATATCCTTCTTCCCCTATTTATACCTAACTACCTCTCTAACTACTAACAAACTAGCCATTAATATCCTAACTATCAGAACTAATTTGTCTTTCTCCTTATATCCTAAGATCAGACTTTTTGATTCTTCGTGATGTAGCTAACTATTTTCAGCAATAATAACCCAAGTTTTACTTTTCATTTATTTTCTATCTTCTTTTTTTGCATTTATAAAATGTACTCGTGTGTACAAGAAAGGGTTACATCTTGTCAATTCAGTGTCATACTATGCAAAATGAGATACATAGAGAGAAAGACCTAACTGGGCAGCCTTGTTTTATGATTCCTGCTTTTGCCATTGCAATTGTTTCCAAAGAACCCCCAAGAGCTGCCAAATGTTCCTCACCTACAGTAGTTATGACTGCTGCAGCAAGTCCAGAGCTGGATATGATATTTGTTGCATCTCGTGCACCCCCTAACCCAGCCTGTAGAATTTAATTATAAAAGAAATAGCATGATTTAGAATTTTTGGATTAAATTGTAAGAAGAAAAGGCTAAAATTAACAAGCACCAATCCTACCAAACCATACGTAAAAGTGATATTCAACTCAAGATTCTTCTAATGGGGAGAGGTAACAACAATATAATTAGAAGAATCACCAGATAAGATATTGATGCAAAGCACACAATTGATGTAGGGAAATAGATATTTAACCTCAATAACAGCAATGTCAACATTCTCATCAGCAAATAGGATATATGCCATTGCAGTGAAAACCTGAGACATTTCCATAAGTGATTTAAGTTATTAAATACAGAAGTTGGCAATGTGAATGATTTCTTCTAATGTATTAAATACCCATATAAACTGCAGGGTAAATAAAGAAGCAAACAAAAAGTATTTGACTTGTATTTAGATATAATGCTAATTTGTGAACCAAGTAAGCAGAAATATCCAAATAATGAAACATTAACTTCAGCAATGTTATAATGCAGAAATGCAGACGAATAAGAAAGAAACATAACAGCTCAAAAAGAACCAATACTAACTCTGAGACACTCAATTGGACCCACGGAATTCCATCAACATAACTCCTTAAGCTACCCACAATAATTTCTTTATAACGCCCAACCATTGACAATTCAACATTCAATACCTCAAAATGGCTTATGCAACCATTTTCCTCTTTCATTGCCTGCTCAAGTTCCGGCTTTATCCTGTGAAAGAGATCATTCAACACCTTTGCCGACACTGGATCGCCAGATCTTCCAAGTAAAATACGCTCCCTGATGGTCAGGATATGTGGACTGCTTGAGAAAAATAAAGCCTGTCATCAATGATGTACAAAATTGTAAAAAAGACATAGATAAAGACGAAATCACGAGCAGCCTAAGGTTACATTAAAAAATAAAACATTTAAATCATATAGAAACTTCACCTAGTGTAACAACCAACAGAATAACCTTCCGTCCTCAGAATATTAGATATAAATGCAGCTGTTGATCCCTTTCCCTTAGTCCCAGCAATATGAACCGCCTACAATTGGAGTAAGCACTTCCATCAACTGGATAAAATTAACTAAAAGTACAAAAAATGTCCCTAAAGCCCAGACATAAAATGGCCATTTTAAGTTAGTGGATTAGTTGGTATCCTGATATCCTCTTCAAAGTACAGGTATAAAATTAATAGAACTTTAAAATGAGATTCAGAAGGGCAAAACGTCATTCAAGTTTCACAAAGTGTATAACGTTGTGTTCCATTATTCTCTAAATACAAGAAAATTCAAAAATACCCTGCAAGTGCAATCTGTCAATCATCTTAATCCAAAATTCAGAAGTAGTATAACTTAAATGATAATATTATTAACCATTGTTTAAGAACTAGAGTGCTGGAAAGTAGCTAAATTAAGGACCTACATGACATCTAAGAACTTATTTTGAATTTCCTTACTTGCATGAATTAGTATGACAGCACTTTATCATTTCAGAGACCAAGATGGTATCTCAACCCTTTCAAAAAAAAATGAATGAAAAGAGGGAGGTAGGGGAATAAAACCTTGAACTTATTGTGAGGATTACCGAAACGCTCCATGAGGCGTCTCATTCTACCCAAATCGAAACCCTCGTCTGAATCGGTGCCGGCACCTCTGGGCACTCCTGATTTCTCGAAATTTTTTAGGGAATCTAAGTAATTCAAAAACTCTTTCATTTCAGGGTTTGAAGAGAGCGTTCGGATAGGCCACACTCCTCTTGTGAATTTTCTGCGTAGTGAGGACAGAAGCATTTTGCCTGACCAATGTTCATAAGCTCGTTGCATGAACAAAATAACGGTTGCAAGCAATCATAAGGAGAAATGGGTATTATGCAGAGCTCAGTGCGAATGTAAAGGAATTAGCTTTCAGTACCTATTCCGAACTGTTGAGGAGGAACGTCGAAAGGAATGGTGCGCTGTGGCGGACAGTTGCTACCGGCGATGCGCTGCGTGCGCACGGCGGCAGTGCGTAGCCAGGGTCCGGAGAAAGTATTGAAGAAAGAAATTTCGTATTTTGTGCTTAAATATCTAAATGTTCATGTAATTATAGGATTAAGCTTTATAAAATTATTTGGTATAATTACTCATAGTATCCAGTTTGGTTAGTGTGTTAAATAGGTATCCGGTATTAAAAAAGTGTTAATTACATTTCAATTTTGAAAAAATGTTTCAACTAGGTCCATTTCCAACGGTATTGAATAATGTCCGTTAGTCAACATGTCACGTGGTTTTTTTAATTTTCTTTTAAATTTTTTAAAAATTTCTTAAAATTTTTTAATTTTTTTGAAAAATAAAAAATAAAAATGTCATGTGTCAAGTTCCTGTGTGTGACACGTGATATTGTCAGTGTCACGTGGCATTGCAATGCCAGATGTCTGTGTAGCTATCAGATGTCATTGTGTTGATTTCGATTTAGTCCCCATATATGTCTTTTTGTTTCAATTTAGTACCTAAGTATTTGTATCTAATTCAATTTTGTCCCAATTTTTTTTAATAATTCAAATATTTTTTTAATCCATTTTCTATAAGATTAAAAATAATTAAGTATAAATATTTTTACAAAATTAAGTACTAATATTTATATTGTTCCTCTCAATTTCACACCAAATTTATTATTTGTATAAATGTTATACTAATATTTTTTTATTAAAAATGACTTTTTAACATATTACTTTATTAATTACTTTTTTATTAAGTACTCATGTTTTGTTAATTTTTATTTTTTTCCCAAAATAAAACAATATTGTCTCTTACTAATTTTAAACCAAAATTTCTATTGGTATGAATGTTATACTAATCTTTTTCATTAAAAATGACTTTTACCATTAAATTTTAATATAAATATCAAACATTTAATTTTTGTAAAACTTTTATATTTAATTACTTTTAATTTTATAAAAAATAGATTTTAATTATTAAAAAATATTAGGTCAAAATTGAATAAGATACACATAAGTAGGTACTAAATTGAAACAAAAAAACATATATGGGGACTAAATCGAAATCAACACAATGGCATCTGATAGTGAGATTGACACGTGGCATTGTAATGTTACGTGGCACTGACAATGCCACATGTCACACACAGAGACTTGACACGTGGCATTTTTATTTTTATTTTAAAAAAATTTAAAAAAATTTAAAAAAATTTAAAAAAATTTAAAAAAAAATTAAAAAATTAAAAAAACCACAAACTGACATGTGGCACGTTGACTAATGACGTTAGTCAACTCCGTTGGAAAGGGACCTAATTGAAGCACTTTTTTAAAAGTTGGGATGCAATTGACACTTTTTTTAAACCGGGTACTTATTTGATACACTAACCCCAAATTGGGTATTATACGAGTAATTATACCAAATTATTTTGTTAGTAAACGAAGATTAATTTGAAACCAAATTGTCACTTACAGACAATTTATATATGCGATTTTATATATACTACACTGGAATCAGACATAAAAAATATCGATGGTAAATTTGTAAATAACTATTCGATTGCTTATGTATGACACTCTAGAATCAGACGAAAATATTACATTTTACGTCTAATTGCATGTGTCGCACGTAAATTTACGTGTGACGTCCTATAGTTAGACGTATTACATCTGATTAGGCCAAGTCAGACGTAAATTTACGCTTAACTATAGGACGTTAGACGTAAACGTTAAAACTTAAATCCCTAACTTCTCCAGCAGCGTCGCGACTACACGAAAGGGTTTTTTTTTTGCCACTACATGAGGGGACGACTATGCGATTGCTTGTGTGCCTCCGATCGGACAATTCAAAAAAAAAATTCAAAATTTGGTAATGCGTGTACGTTTTAAGTGTATCCATAGATTGATAGAATTTCGGTTACCATTTTGTGTTGTTCTTTGGATGCATACTTGATTGTTGTCACGAATGATCACTTTCATTTCATGTACTTCGGAGATCAATATAAAATGCTACCGAAATTTTATCAAATTTATGAGATAGACTTCTTCGCATTCGTGTTAACGAATTATGAAAAATATATTTTTTTCGAATGGGTAAGGTCCCATCTTTTGAGAATTAAAAATTTGAGAATGATGGAGTTTGTTACCAACCTAGTATGGATCGAAGTTTGATGAATGCATGTTGCCTTAATGAAGAGTATGAAAAGAGAGTTTGTGAGTTCTTGAAATATGATGAAGAACATGCTATCTGTATGAACATAACATATTATTGTCCTTGTGTTTGTTGCTTGAATCAAACACGTCATGCTTTGAAAATGATAGTGTAATATTTTGGTGTATTATTAGTTTGAGGCTTTTTTACTTTTTCTTTTTTATTTTATCAGAAAATTTGAGTTATTTTCATAAATTATTCTTATAAGTTATTTTATCATCTAGTTTAACTTTTTAGAATTTTTTTTAAGAAAGCTTATTCAAGTTATTACTCGGTACAAATATTATTAAATAAAATATCAGACTTGCTATAAATAAGTTAGTTAACATAATCATGCGTATTATTTTAATATTCAACGTAAATTAAGTAAATATAACTTTTAATAAATTAACAGGTATATTGTTTTAAAATGAATTTAACATAATAATATATTATATTATTTAAGTAATTAAATTGATTAATAATATTGAAAAAAAAACTCCAAATTTAAACATAATGGTAAATTTTTTTCCTTACACTTCTCTTTAAGTTTTTATTTGTTTCTTATAATTTAAAAAGTTCTTTAGTTAATTCTTAAACTTACAAAGAATAATTATATGGATTTAATTGCAGTATTAACTTGTTATGACAACAAATTGTTATTAAGTTAAATTTAAATATAAATACACATATATATTGTGTAAATTTAATCGTTGTATTCTAACCATACAAATTGTTACAAGATATGAATATAGGTATAAAGGATTGAACTTATATGTTTCCGGATCGAAGAACTAAATTCGATAACACTGTCATATTTTATCTAATATATTCTTTATTGTGTTGATATTCCACCCTCAAAAATTGGGTTTATTGAACATAATAAATTAAGTTTCTCTCTTTACATAAATATATGTCATGACAATTAAAGTATTAAATAATAATCATAATAATAATAATTAAATCTTACATATAAAGTTTAATTGTAACAAAAATTTAAATATTAAAACATATTTTTCATTAAAATATTAAAAAATATACGAATCATAGCAATGTTGTAAATTTTCTTTTATGATTTTTAGAAGAAAAAAACAACTGTATAAATGAAATAGGTTTGGGTATATTAAGTTTTAAAAGTCTCTTATTTACATTGTAATTTGTGTAAGTTCATTTTCATTTCTTTTAACAAAAACGTTTAAGAGGTTAATGTAATTGACTAGATGTCCTCTAACCTACTTAATAATTTTACTAAAACAGATTAAAGATTAAATACCAAGTATAATAATAATACCACGTATAGAGGTGAACTAATATTAATATTCAATTTATTTTATTGGATGTAGATTAAATCTAGATTAGATATTCAAAAAGCTCCATTATCAACTTTTAAATACCTTAACATAAGGTCATGATATATTTTATTTTCTTGTTAGTAATAATATTTTGATATATTTGATTTTCTTGTGAGATGAATAACGTGATATCGTATCGTATCCATAAATAATATAGAATGGATTTCTGGAGTGAATTGGAAAGAAAAGAGTGTACAAAGAAGAAGAAAGAACAATGATGGAATAGAATGAGGATGAGTTAACTGTTGAGGCTTCGAAGCTGTTGTCTAGTATATATGATTTGCTATCTTGGATCAAAACTCTGCGTCCTCCTTAGCCACCCCGACTCACCCTCTTCCTCTCGTTTTTTAAGTTTTTTTACGTTGTATTTGGACGAATTGGACGAAGTATTTCAATGATGTTGAAAAATTAAAATGTATTGTATTTGAATTGTTTGCAATTAAATTTCCTTCATTTTCAAAATAAATTGTTTGGATAAAGAAATTAAAATACCTTACATTTCAATTTCTTGTAAAATAAAATTTCATTTTAATAATATTTATTTTAGGCTTAATTATGTTTTGAGTTCATGATAAATTTGGAAACAAGCTCGATAACTCGACTACCCAGTCAGGCTGGTCCAATCTAACGACCTAGACAGGCGGGACCGGTCGGGAAACCTAGATGGCTGGGCTGACCCGATGATCCTGACCAGCCCAACGACCTATATGGACTAGTTGTGTTCGTCAAGTTCGTCGACGCGGCCTATCTCGATCTGTCTAGGTCATTGGCCCGCTTGGACCCACTAGGTCATTGGGCCCATTTGTGCAATGACCTGTCTGGCCAGTTTGTGTTGTTGGGCCAGTCCGACTTGGCTAGGTCGTCGGGCCAATTGGACCCATCTAGGTTGTCGGACCAGTCGGACCCGTTCGACCATGAGCGGATGTTTATTGGGCAAATGTAAGGCCCACTTATATTCCCTACCATAATGTTTAAGGGCTGCCCCAATCTAATGGGCCTAAGGGCTGGCCCATGGGGTGTCCAAAGCCCTTAACTCAACCAAACCCTCACTATCTATCTTCACTTTGCAAAAAACAACACTCACTCCTCTTCCTTTTCCCCTAAAACAAATCTCTCAAAACACAAAATGGTTCAAATAACTTCCCAATATATTCCAAGATTATTCTCATTTCAGTACCACGAGACTTCCATCTTCCAACGTTGTATATCTTGAGTCCAAAAGTCTCTTAGTGCTGCCAAGGTTGTCGGTGCATATGTCTAATACAATCAAATTCAAAATATCAACAAAACAACAGAGAAAGTGATTCAAAAGTAAATTAAAAAATATAATTCTTATACCTCTAAACTTTAACGTCCTCTACACACAATATAAGATACCTATGAAGTAATTAATTAGAGATAGTGGTTAGTGATATAATCTAGATATACTAAAAGAAGCAAATAGAAGCACCAATAATAAAAAGATCAATTATGTACAACTCAAAAATAATACTAATAGGTATCGATCTAATACTTCAAAAATAATCTTAAAACTTTAATATCACCGTTTAAAAATATCTATTTAAGATATTCTAAATTAAAATATTATTTACCAAATCTTATATCTTATTTTTTTTATATGAAATAAATCTTTTTGAATTAAATAATTATTAAACTCTCTTATCTTTTAGAAAAAATTTAAATAAAACAATTTATCTTTAAAAAAAATATTTTGAATCATATACTTAATAAACTATTTTATCTTTTATTTAAAATATCTGTTTAATTTCATGGATTTATTTTTCTAATTATTATATTTTTCAAGATTTCACGTCACAACATTGACATTTAAAAATATTTATTATAATTTAAAATTTTAATTAAATATTTTAATCACTTAAAAAGTAATTATGAAAAAAAATATAATTTTTTAAATGATATCTTTGGTAATATCCATTATCAATTTTTAAACAACTACCCATGATTTTATAAGGTGTAAAAGATAGTATTTTCACTATAATAAAATCTCTTATTAACAACTAATTTTAAAGTTTAATTATGTCTTTGATCTTTTTTTAGAAGGAAAATATCAATTTGATACCCTTTTTTCGAGCAATCTCAATTAGGTCCTTTTTTGTTTAAATATCTCAAATGTGTATTTTCTATTAAATTGTATCAGTCGGCATTATCTGAGCAGTGACATGACAAGATTGACCACAATGACAAGAACCAGATAATAGTGACGTGGAAGTAAAAAAAAGAAACATGTTTGAAGAATAAAAGAAAATTGAAATTAGGGTTTATGAACCTTAAACAAATTGGAGATTTTCGTGGTTGCTCTCATTATGTAAATTGGTGCATGTAAATTGGCCTTCCACAGTGCAATAATTGTACGTGGTTGTGCGTCTTGCTTATTAGGTTCATGTATTAAGAAATGAAAATTCATATAATGATATGGAAAGAATAAAAGAAATAAAGAATTTTTAAAATAATAAAAGTTGTAAATCTTATGTAAAGGGCAAATATATATTGTTAGTAGATGCATTTCAATGTATGTCTCAAATATCTTCTTTTTATCCAAAAAAACATGTTATCTTCTATGTGCTCCAAATGTTAGGGGAAAATAATTAACTATAAAATACCTGCAAACTAGAATATACGGCAAGCTCCAACTTGTAAGGTTTGGTAAGACTGGTAAAACAAAGTTCATCCTTTGTGAGCATAATCACCAAATTTATCAAAGTTCATCCTTTATACAACTGAAAAAAAACTAATTGTTACTGTCATGGTGATATCACTTGAAGGGAGAATCTGAAAATCGTCAGGAAAATATCTGTGAGACAACGAGACCTTCAACCTGTTGGCTTATACATGTGATGACATTTTTGCACCTGTGTGTGGCATGAAGCAGTGCTGAAGTTTCAAAGCAGGTCCATTTGTCAAAGATAAGAAATAACTTGAAAGAAATTTTTGGTCAATTTAGCATGGGAGACAGGACTGTAACTTGAACATGCACCTAGCCTCTTCCCCAAACTTGAATGTGATTCTATAAAATGAAGGGAAACAAAAAAGAATAGTAAATTTCAGGATTTTTTTACATTGTAAGAAATGAGCGGAAGATTATACATCCCATCTCTGCCTTCAAGACTTCTTATCTTGGTCTTTCAAGTGATGATCATTGTATTATGTTTAAGCCATATCAATGTCACTTGAGCTACCATCATCTATGTATAGCACTTGCCGTAGAGTTTGATTGCACCCAAGAGATCGATAGCACAGACCAAATCCACCTAACTGTTCTCCACTAATCAAGATCGTAGACGAACCAGAGCAAATCCCAAATGAAGCTTTGAATGAGAGCATCGACGAAAATCCCCAATTTCCTAGGACGTTTATAAACCCTAATTGCATATCACTATTATTCTTAAAACATGTTTCTTTTTTTCAATTCCACATCCGTCATTGTTATTTGATCCTTATCATTGTTTCAGCAGTGGCCAGTCCTGCCATGTCATTGTTCAGTTAACGCCGTTTGACATAACTTAACAGAAAAGACACATTTGAGACATTTAAACAAAAAAAGGAACCTAATTAAGACTGCTCGAAAAAAGGTACCAAATTGATATTTTTCCTCTAGACCAAAAACATAATTAAACCTAATTTTAATGACAAAATAATTGTTATTCATATGGTGACTAATATAGAGTCATTAATAATCAATTTACACATAATCTTAAAGAAAAAGATTAATCAATGCTGTAACCCTAATATTATTAATTTTGTTGTTAGATAAATTAATGTTTATGATAAGTTGATATATATATATATATATATATATATATATATATATATATATATATATATATATATATATATATATATCATTTATTGTTATTTTATCTATGAACAATATATAAATTGAGAGAGAAAAGAAGGAAAAAAGAGAAAGAACCAATAGAATTTTTGTAGTTAGTTGGAAAGGAAAGCGTTGAAAGGAAGAAGCATGACGGAGCAGAGTCAAGAATGGCAGAATGAATTTGGTAATTTGACTTCAAAACTGTTGCGTATCATTCAAACAGTCTGCGCCATCGCACAACTTCAATGTTGCTCCCATGATGTCGGAAACAACCTCCCTCAATTGTTCTCTTTAAAGTGTCGCTAAAGCTCCTTCAACGTTCTTGTCTCAAACATCACAACGCGGCCACATGCAAGTCCAATAAACCAAAAAGGATAACTTGGACCATTGAAGAACATAGGTTTTAGGATCAAGATTTTTTGTTTATGATTTATTTTTGCAATGATATTATATTAATTCAGTTGTTTATTCTTTACAGATGATTTCTAGAAGCACTTGATAAATATGAAAGAGGAAATTGGAAAACATTTTTAGAGTATATTCAAACAAAAGATACAATTCAAGTAGCCAGCCATGCACTAAAGTATTTTATCCATGCACTAAAGTATTTTATCCGTCAACGTAGGTCAGAAGAACAAAGGAAGAGAAAAAGCATTCATGACATGCTTCTCGAGGACATTACTCGTACTGATATTCATATTCAAAATTCATCTTCTTCTGAAACAAATCCTGTTATTTCACAATTTTACGATGAGCAACTATCGTAAAATAAGTAAGGATCTTTAATATTTAAGATTATCTCATAATAAAATATAATAGAGCACTAACCAAGATTTATAAGAGATATTATTGTGAATATGCGTTCTTTAATTTATAATTTTTTGTGTTGTCCAACCATATTTTTCAAATTTATCCTTTTGCCTTTCTTTACTCTTCTCACACGTTCTTGATGGGTTATTGTGAAAAGAACCTTATGGTCAGAGACATAATCTCAATCCCTTTTATAAACCAACGTCCATCAACTTGATTTTTATTTTATCTTTATTTTTATTCTATTATCACTTCCCATAATAATAACCAACATGTCTTTAAATTTAAATTTTATTAAATCACAATTGGGTTTATCATAATATTTCAAATGAGTCGCATAATAGAATTAACTCATCAATTAATTCTAACATTCTCCCACTTGGCTCATATGATGTCATAACATTATGTGATTTAATACATAAACATAATGTGCATTAAAAGACCTTACATAAATTGGTTCCATCATTATTCATAATTAAAGATACAAAAATACACTAGTGCAGAATTCCCATTTTACCTCGCCTTATATGCCTCGGTTGGTCAGGAACCGAAGCATATAATGGCGCGGTGGCATTTTTGCAATTAGAGGCAACTTTTAGGCCTCGGTTCTCCAAATACCCGAAGCCAAAGAGGGTATAGGCCCCGGTTCACTCAAAACCGGTGCCAAAGAGGGGTATAGGCCTCGGTCCAATATGACCCGAAGCCAAAAAGTGGCTGGAAGTCAGGGTATAGGCCTCGGTTCAAGGAGACCCGGTGCCAAAAGGAGGTCAATGGCTTCGGTTCCTCTAACAACCGAAGCCATAGGGTTTATTTAGGGTTCGAAATTTTCGAACCCTTCTTCCTCCCCGCGCCAGCGCCTCTGTAATTCCACTCTCTCTTTCTCTCCGCAGAGCCACCTCAACTTCTTCTTCGAACACATAGACCACTCCCAAGTCCGGATTCGTCGCCCACAAGATCTCGCAGAAAGAAGAAGAAAACTGACCATCGACGATGGTATCCTAAGCCTCGCGCACAACGAGCACGGTGTGTGAGGCGACTTTGGGAGCAGAGGCTGCCACGAGTCGCAGAGTCTGAGGCCGATGCATTGCGGGAGCTTGGCGGAGGTGGGGCGAGCGGCGACGGAAGAGGAGACGGCGGAAGGGAGGCCAACGAGGACGAGAGAGTCAAAGAGTGTGGCCATGGTAAGAGTACAGGGCATGGTTGTACTTCTGCTTTTCCAGCTAAACTCATCTGGGCATCGATCAAAGTGTAAACTTTCTTTGATTTCAACCATGTTTTTGCACTTTCAGATGCTGGGTGTCTGCAAGTTCGGGTCTTTACGGTACCGTCTGATTGGAACGCTCACCGACGGTGATCTTCGTCGCACTCTCCGAGCCAGTGGGGAAGCCATTTTAAAAAAAAATATTTATCACCTATGGCTTCGGTCCTAACTGACCCGAGGCATAAAACTGAGTCTATGGCTTCGGGTGATAACCGAGGCCAAAAGGTACTTTTGGCCTCGCCCCAATATGCCTCGGTTCCAGACCCGAGGCAAAATACGAAAAATAACCAGGGCAGAAAGCCCTTTCTGCACTGGTGATAATAAGAGTCATGGCGGTCACACATCATTCGGTCGACATGATCCTTTCCATGTACTATTATATCATCCCTTTCTCCTTGATATGACCTTAAAACAAGAAGTCCATATTGGGTTCAAACATAATATTATTTTTCCAAAACAATAACATAACATAGTTTGTTTTCTTCATCATAATTTGCATGCATAAACACAATGGCGGATCTTGACCAACATTGTTTGGGGAGCCAAAATAATACATATCCAAAATGTATACATTTAATTATTATCACTAATACAATAAAAATGAATACATAATTTAGTATAATGATAACTAAAATAGAAATCACACATATTCTAAAAGATTACCAAAAGAAAATTCGATGATAATATCATAATTAAAATCCAATTATAAAAAATACACAGTACAATACTTTTTCTTCTATGTTCATAAAATAAAAAAATAATATACCAGAGGCTCATTAAATAAATGGTTAAACTAATATTTTACTATCAAGTGAGACAAGAGAGAATTACCTTTTTTATTTCTTCGAGAATGGAAGAGAACAACTAAGAGATGAGAGCAAAAATAATAGATCTTTTTCTCTTCAAAATCAAAAGAAAATAGGTGAGAATGGAATATGAGAACAATTTGTGAGAAACTCAAGATATATAATGGAACCACAATTAAAATTCAATTATAAAAAAATACACAGTACAATACTTTTTCTTCTATGTTCATAAAAAAAAGATTAATATAAATGAGACTCACTAAATAAATTATTAAACTAATATTTCACTATCAATTGAAATGAAAGAATTACATTCTTCTTTTCTTCCTCGAGAATGGAAGATAACATAGGAGAAATAAGAGCAAAAATAAAGGATATTTTTCTCTTCGAAAACAAAAGAAAACAAGTGACAATGAGAGATGAGAACAATTTATAAAAAATAAGCCAGAATGAAAAAAAATAATAAAAAATATATTGATAAATCTTTTTATTTTTTATTTTTTATTATGTTTACTTTTATATTTTATTATTTATTAACATGAATTATTATGTTTATAAAAGAAATAAAATATTTGATTTAATCATCATTAATTTATAATATATCTCCTAATATCTATAATATAAAAAAAATTAAAATACCAATAATATAAAAAAATTTCAAAATGTTTGGGGGGCCATGGCCCTCCGGTCACCAGATAGCTCCACCACTGCACAAACATAAAGAATAAAACACAGATTTCAGAAACTTATACATTAGAGAGCTTAAAGTGTCACATAAACATTAATAACATTAACATTCAACATTCACTAGTACACATAATGCCCATATTCTTTACATGGCCAGCATAATATTTGGGCGGTAACCCTTTTGTCAAAGGATTAACAATCATAAAATATGTGCTAATATGTTCTATTGACACTCTACGTTTCTGAACTTCTTCTTTAACGACAAAGTATTTCAACTCCATATGCTTAGCACCTTTGGAATACTTGTCGTTTTTAGAAAAGAAGACTGATGTAGAATTATCACAATAAATTTTCAACGGCTTGGAAATACTGTCGGCTACTCCAAATCCTGAAATAAAGTTCTACAACCAATTAGCTTGAACTGTGGCCTCAAAGCATGCCACAAATTCAGCTTCCATGGTGGATGCAACAATGATAGACTGCTTCGCACTTTTCCATGAAATCGCTCCTCCAGCTAAAAGATACACATAACCAAATGTAGACTTTCTTGTATCCACACAGCCAGCAAAGTCTGAATCTGTATAACCTATCACCTTAAAGTGACCAGATTTTCTATAAGTAAGCATGCGATTCTTTGTTCCTTATAGGTGTCTGAAAACTTTCTTTGCAGCTTTCCAATGCTCTAGTCCTGGATTACTCTGGTATGTACCAAGCATACAAACTACAAAGCTAATATCTGGCCTTGTACATGTTTGAGCATACATCAAACTCCTAACAACAGATGCATAAGGGATATCTTCCATTTATTTCCATTCCAAATCATTCTTTGGACATTGCATGATACTAAACTTGTCTCATTTCTATATCGGTATGGGAGATGTTGAACATTTATCCATTCTGAATCTCTCTAAAACTTTATTAATATACGCGTTCTGAGACAAACCTAACAGTCCTTGTGATCTATCACAGAATATTTCTATTCCTATCACATAGTATGCATCACCCATATCTTTCAATTCAAAGTTATTAGAGAGAAACCTCTTAGTCTCACTTAATAGACCAAGACCATTAGTCACAAGCAAGATATCATCAACATACAGAATTAGAAATATAAACTTACTCCCACTGACCTTCAGATATATACACCGATCAACAATCTTTTCCTTAAATCCAAAGGACACAATAGTATCATTGAACTTAAGATACCATTGCCGAGAAGCTTGCTTAAGTCCATATATTGATCTTTTAAGTTTATACACCATGTGTTCCTTTCCTTTTTAAATGAACCCCACCGGTTGGTCCATATAAACTTCCTCATCTAAATCCCTATTTAGAAAAGAAGTTTTAACATCCATTTGATGCAACTCAAGATCATATTGAGCTACTAATGCCATAATAATTCTAAAAAATCTTTCTTAGAAACAGGCGAAAATGTTTCCTTATAGTTAATGCCATCTTTCTGAGTAAAACCTTTGGCAACAAGTTAGGCCTTGTAACGTTCGATATTGCCATGAAAGTCATGCTTAGTCTTAAAGATCCATTTACACCCCCACTCTCTTGCATCCTTCTTGCAATTCCACAAGGTCCCATACATCATTATGTGCCATTGATTTAAGCTCATCTTTCATGGCATCTAACCACTTATCAGAATTATCACCATTAATGGTTTTTGAAAATGAAACTGGATCATTATCAATACTTAAGTCATTTTTTGACTCTTGTAGATAAACCACACAGTCATTCAAAATAGTAAACTTTTTATCTCTATGAGATCTTCTTAATACTATTTCTTGTGGTTGTTCTACTACTGGTTCATTGTTAACCTCAGGATCATTAATTTGTTGTGAGTTTCTACAAGATATGGAACAATAACTCTTGATAAAGAAGTACTAGCTACATGAACTTGTACTCTAACTTCCTTAACCTCCACATTTCGTGAAGCTTCACTTCCACTGGTTTCACCATTCTTAATGAATTGAGAATTTTCAGTTTCAACGATTCTTGTACTATGGGTAAGATAGTAAAACATATACCCTTTTGATTTTTCTGGATAACCAATTAAATATGCACTGATTATTCTTTCATCATATTTTTTTTTCTTGCAAATTGTATATTCTTACTTCTGCTTGACAACCCCAAACATGTAGGTGTCTCAAACTAGGTTTTCTACTCATCCACAACTCAAAAGGAGTCTTTTGAACAACTTTACTAGGAACCATATTCAACAAATACATGGCAATCTTTAAACCATACATCCATAATGATACAGGTAAACATGAATTACTTAACATACTCCTAACCATATCTATTAAGGTTCGATTACGCCTTTCTGATACACCGTTTTGTTATGGTGTGCCTGACATTTGTATTGAGCACAAATACCATGTTTCTCAAAGAACTTAGCGAACGGACCAAGGTGTTGTCCACTTTCATCATATCTTCTATAATACTCACCACCTCTATCAGACCTTACGATTTTCACCTTTCTATCTAATTGCCTTTCCACTTCATTAAATAAACTTCCAAGGCATTCACTGATTGAGATTTCTCATGCAGTAGATAGACATGTCCATAATGCGAAAAATCATCAATAAAGGGGATGAAGTACTTCTCTTTATTGAAAGAATTTACATCAAACGGACCACACGTATCAGTGTGTATAATTTCAAGAAGTTAAGTGCTTCTCGTGGCTCCTTTCTTTGTGTGTTTTGTTTGTTTGCCTTTAATACAATCCACACACACATTCAAATCAGTAAAATCCAAATTTGGAAGGATTTCATTCTTTACTAATCTTTGTATTCTTTCTTTAGAAATATGTCCCAAACGCTTATGTCATAAGTAAGCAGATCTCGTTCATCCACTAAACTACATTTATTGCCAACAATGTGATGCAATGTCATAAGAGTTTCAGCATATAAATTATCCAAATTCAATTTATATAAACCATCATAAAATGTATAAGATCCAATCATAAAAGTACGCTTAAACAAACTGAAACAATCATTCTCAAACTTAAAAGAGTATCCAAGAACATCAAGCTTAGATAAAGAAATTAAATTCCTAGTGATACTAGGTACATAAAAAGTATCCATAAGGTCTAAGTGATATTCAATGTCGAGGATTAGATGATAAATCCCGACTGCTTCCATTGGAACTTTCTCTTTATTGCCCATGAATACAAACTTCTCATTTGGGTTTATGGTTCGGGTTGTAAGAAATTCCTGCATCACATTAGAAACATGAGTCGTACATCCAGAATTAATCCACCACGTATTATGGGGAACTTCAATTAAGTTTGATTCAAAACATACGTAAGCATTATACTCACCTTTCTTTTTGAACCAAGCTCTACGCTTTATGCAGTCCTTCTCGAAATGTCCAGACTTCCCGCAGAAATGACATTTGTCATTTTTCTTCTGGATTTTGGCTGAGGACTTGTCAATCTTCAATGGTCCTTTACCTTTTAAATGTTTCTTAGTAACTTTCTTTCCAGCTCCTTGATTCTTCACATCCTAAATAAAGTGGCTTCCTAAGTTCTTCAATCGGGTCTCCTCTTGAACTAGCATACTGTGCAATTCATCCACATTCCACTTGTCTTTCATGGTGTTGTAGTTCATCTAGAACAAACCATACTTAGATAGTAATGAGTTCAGAATGAACTGCATGAGAAAACCTTCATGGTTGTCAATGTACTCATCAGTGTCCCAGCGAGAGATTTATCAGCAGTTTGGGAGTGCTCTTCCACAAATTTCATAAATTCTTTTGTGTTATCGATTTTGGGGAGAGCTGACTTAATATTGCTTGCTATGCTCATTCTCATAAACATTAAGTTAAGTTTGTTTGACCTTTCTCAAGCTTTGTAATGGGATTTCTCCTCATTGCTACTAACATCCGTGATAGCAGTCAGTTTTTCAATTTGAAAAGCCAAATCAAGATCCAACACACCTAAGTGAAATTGGACTTGTTCACTCTAGTCAGGGAAATTCAACCCATTAAAGACTGGGACAAACGTAGCGTGCGAGTGTAAAGATACTGGAGCAGAGACTGCAATTAACACATGCCTAACATTAATGCTTTAAGTCATAAAACTAAACGAAAATACAGATTCAAATATAAACAATCATTCTATGCATACTAATGTTCTCCTTTGGGAGATCCACTAATATACAAACATAAACATAATGATGCTGATCATATTATAACATTATTAATAGTTAAAATATGCATCAACTAGAATCACCTACTACCTTTAGGTATATAAATAAAACTAGTGACACATACAAAATTATCTACAATCATGGTCATTAATTATGAGAACAATTAATCAACCTTTGAGTGATCTTGAAATGCCTTATAATTAATGAACATTAATTAACCCATAAATTAATTATTCATAATTTAGCATCCATACTATGGGTAATTGAAATAAAAACATTAATAATTTGAAATCACAAAAAACTTTAAAATTTTGGCCACTTTGGGGACTAATAAAATTTATCATACTTGATTTCAAATAAATAAATATATATACATTTAATTACTATTAACCATACATAGCATTTTCATAATTTTAATTCAAATAATCGGATGCCTTAAAACGTAATTTAATAAAACCCATTAATTGATTCGACCAGTTAAAATATATTAACAAACTCATGCATCCATTTAATTAAATACACGTCCACTAAGAGAAAATTGATAATTACCGACGGGTATTTTTCGATGGATATTTATTCGTCGGTAATTTTTTATTACCAACGGATGTAGTTATTGATTTTACCAACGGGTCATATCCGTCGGTAATGTGAGAGACGAGATTATTGTGGTTGTTTACCGACGAAATTACCGACAGACGTCACTGTTGGTTTTACCGAGGGAATTTTTTCGTTGGTAACGTCAATGATGATATTATTTAATTAGTTGACCGACGGACTACCCGACGGATGTAGGCCGTCGGTAAGGTCGTTGATGAAATTAGATATTAGAATTGGTTTCCCCTTTCCAATTTCATTTCCCACTTGTTTTCTTTTTCTATCAGCCATTGCCACTCACCACCCACTACCACTGCCCAACGATCAAACCGCCACTTCCCACTAAACCATTGACGCTGCTATGCCATCTCCACCACCAACCGTGACCGAATCGCTCCATCTCTCCCTTCCTTCATCATCTACCATGAGGTTCGCGCCTTAGGAGTCTCTGTTCGTGAGGCATTTATTCCACTGCCGTGGATAAAGATTGTCAGCGTTGGTGGCAGAAGCTTGCCGTCGTGGGTAAAACTTTGGTGGCCATCAAGGGTTTCGCCTTCACTGCCACACCGATGGGTAAGGGATATCTTTGCTTCAGCTTGCTCTTGTTTGCGTTGTTGCTTTGGTTTTATTGATTTAGGGTAGAATTTGTTTGAATTGATCTGAATTGTGTTATTCTCGTGCAACAAAACACATTTATAATCTGAATTGTAGTGAGTATGATGAGACTAAGAAGAAACGCAAGTGAAAAACACGTACTTGCTTTTCTCCATTATTCGAAACTTAGTTTGGTAGAGATAATTACGTAATTTGAAGGTTATGATGTTTAAGTATGATTTTAAAGTTTTCTGCCTAGCCTCTGAGATATAGGTTATGATTAGTAGCAATAAATCAATGTGAATTCAACTTCTAATTGTCCAATTTAAAATGGTAGGAATTTTTTTATTTCTGCTTGGCGACCCTTTCATGCACATAACATTAGTGAATGAGTCTTAAATCAGTTCCTACACTTCCTTTCTTCAAATTCAGTTTCCTTTTGAATTAGACACTAGATCATACACTTTTACCCCTATTTTTGTGTCTAATTTTGTTTCTTTCTTTGTACTTTGATTGTGTTTTTTTGTGAAGTTGTGCTTTTATGTTGTTCACTCATGACTTTACTTCAAAAGTCCTTGGTTTATTATTACCATACAGATTTTGTTTGAAAAGAAAAAAAATCTAAGGATGTGTTTAGATGATTGGTGTTTTCTAAAACAGAAAAAAATTATTGGTGGAACATTTGATTTCATAGTAGTTAGCCTAATTACTAGCACTCTTTTAAGATCTACAATTTGTTTAGAAACACGGTTTGTTGTTGAGGTAGCTTAAGGTATTAATTTCTAGTCATTGTAGCATAGTGTTAGCACTAGTATTAGTTTTACTTACTAGTTTTAGGTTCTAAGTAGTCAAATTTTAATTTTCTTGTTAATTTTGAATTTTGATTTGATTTTTATGTTTGTTTTAGCATTGAAAACTTGTATAGTCAGTGGTTTAGTTGTTCAAATAATTAGATTAGTGTAGTTTTCATATTTGACAATTTTAGCCTATTCTAGTAACTAGTTTTAGGTTCTAGGGTGTCATATTTTTGAGTTTTGGGTTGTTTTTATAATTTGAGTCTTTTCTTAGGTATATTTTATCATTTTAAACTTGTTGGAATAGTTCCTTTACAATACCTTAAGTTATTTTACTACATTTGCAAATTGTTGGCCTTTCTAGTGGAGTTTGTAAAGTTTAAATGGTGATTTTTAGAATTTTATGTAGGAATCAGTTTTTTATTAATATACATCTAAAGTTTTTGCTGCCATAGGGGTCATGCATAATTTCATCTAGATTAATGCTACATTCAATGAAAAAATAATCAAGTTAGGTGTTTAACTAGACTAGAGATTCATAAACTAGCCACACAAGTTAGTCTCCGCATCAATTTTCATTTTCCTTGATATTCCTCACTTTTAGCTTAGTTTTCATCTATCATATACTAATTACATTGTTTTTGCATCATTCCTCAACATTTCCTTTGCTGATTGGGTAGTCTTAGCTCATTTTGACCAATTTGTAGTTGATTTTTTTGGGTTTTCACTAGGCAAATATGAATTCCTTCCTAATTCTGTTTTCTGATGTCTTCTCCACATTTCTTTTGGTAATTAGAAGTTGTCCAAGGGGGTTTATAAAAGTTTTATGCAGTAGTTTACTTCAGCTCTAAATTTGGTTAGTTTTAGCATAGTTTAGTGCTAATATTAGGTCTTAGGTACCTAGATTTTTAGTTGTTGTTAGTTTTAGCAGTGTGAGGTGTTTTGTAGTCATTTTTTGCCATTATAAACTGGTTAGGATAGTTAGATCACAATTCCATGGGTTATCATATTACAACACCAGTTTTGCCTAATAGTTTTGCATCATCAACTGAATTTTTTAAAGGTTAAATTTGACAATTTTCAAAGAATTCATTGTGTCAACTTTATAATGGCCTACACAATATGCAAAACTATTTTGAAACATGCCATGAATGTTTTCTAGGTACTTTGTTGTCCTAATTTTATGCCTAAATGCAAAATCAGAAATTGTTTGATAAAATGACTCGATGAAGAATATGGTTTCATCAAGTGTTTGATGAAATGCTTGAATAAAGTAACATAAGAATTGTGTCATGCAAATGACCTACAATTTGCTTATATATGATAAACTTGACTAAGTGAATGCTAAAACTAAAGTCAAAACTCAAAAATCACAAAACTACCTCTTAAACCCAACTTGGCTACAAACTAGTTAAGCTTTTAGGAGGAGGCATGTGTGAATCACTAACACCCTGCCCTCCACCAGCCCTTACAACCTATCTTGTCTCTATTTTCTCTTCATTCCTTTCTTTCTTTCTTTTCTTCAAACTCAAAAATTGTTGTCCCATGAATTGCTTTAACTCTTCATTAGTTTTAGTCTATTTTCTAGTTTGGTTTAATCATGCCTTTGATCCCCATTTTAGAGACAAAATCTCAATTTGGTACCCTCATTTCTAGCAGTCTCAATTTGGACCCTTTTTTTTGTTTAAGTGTCTTAAATATGCCCTTTCTGTTAAGTTGTGCTTAACACCGTTTGTGATTGCTGAGGTGGATTTATGTTATTGAAACGTGTCAATAAGACATGGAATGCAGTGCAATTTTTTTATATTTAAGACAACATAAATCAATAGTTTTGAATCCCTAAAACATTTGTCTTCTACCTCTTCAAGTTCAAATGATTGGGGAAAGCACAACCCTAGCCTCAATTGTTGCAATGGAAGTGGGTGTAAAAGCATTACAAGTCAGAACTATATAAAAATTATCAATCATTGCACCCAACTTATGAAGCTTCTATTGTTAGAAAATATTGTTTCTCAGTTCTCAAGCTTCAAACTTCAAAAGTATTCATGACAGTAACCATGACAGTAACTTCAATAGCATTAATGACAGCTATAAGAGATGCATATCTTTTTCTGTACATACCATACAAGTATATTAATGGAAGAAAATAAAAAAAAAACTCCATTAAAAGCCTCAAGTAGTCAACGAAAAATTGGAGGAAAGATTCTACAGAATTATAAAGTAAACAAACACACTTTAATTATTAGAAAAATTTTATGAGACACTATATTGCTAGGATAAATTTTGGCCTAAATATGTTTTTTTTTTTTGCTTAACATAAACTAATCTAGCTTACCGTTATGACAATTACCAACTAGTTTTCACATAAATACATGAAATGTTTTTTGTGTTGTTACATTGGTTTTTCGAAGATGTCTTTCATATACGTAATAGTTTATCAACTAGATTTGCCATTAGGAGACCACAATAATGTTTAAATTTTTTTATAGTTTGTAGATAAGATAATAACACGCTTACTTAAGCCGAAAAGTTTCCACTCCATGAAAATGTGTCAATTTTATTGTAGTTGGCCAAACAATAAGTGCTAAAAACTTCAATAGAGAGCATGTGAGCGGTTGGAAAAGTTTGTTTTAATGTTTATTTATTACTTTAACATGGTAGTAGTTAATATATTCATCATATAAATTCATATAAAATCGCATATTCTACCCATTGACCATGTTTTGTAATTTAATACAGCACAGAATTCTAGATAACAAGACTAATATTTGGATTATTGTAGTTCATTCATGATCTCTATAAATACCAGGTTGGCTTGAGATAGAAAGATAATTGTTATTAAGGTTGAAAGATTTGAAAGAATGGAGTTAAATGGTTGGAGTGAAAAGAAGAAGTGTAAGACCCGAGAGATTTAAATAATTAATTAAATAATTATTTAATTAATGCGGGTAGTAGAAGCCATTAAGGCATTAAATGCATAATGTTGTGACATGGAAAAGTACTAGCTCAAGTGGTTGAAAGTACTTAATTGTGTGAAATGACTTGAGTTTGAGTCCTATGTAGGCCATTGTGTGTTATTAAGTTTGGTATTATTTTTAATATATGTTAATCATGTTGCTAAATATTATAATAATTGAATGATATTAGTTAGCAAGAAATGTTAATGGGTTGAATGGTTGAACATTGATTTGGCTTTGGCATGGTGAGGGGTTCAAACCTTGGTGAACTCAAATTAAATTCTATTTTTGCTATTTTTAGTTTTGGCTTGAATTTGAAGGGTTAAAAGAAACCCTAGGAGACCTAGCAGCCAAGGGTTCCTGAAAAACAGAAGGTATTAAGAAATTGAATGGTAATTAACATTACCATTAATCCTCATTTTCGTTTTTGACATTTAACCATCATAAAGACTCCATTATAAGCCCAATTAGTGGTAGGAAAGAGGGTTTTGTTGGCTGACATTGGAGAGGGTATTGTAGGGAGCGAGAATTCAGAGAAAAACGTGTGTTCTGGGGTGATAGGGGAGTAGAATTAAGAGAGTAAATCAAGAGGAAGCCATTCGTGATCATTGGAAGTTTTCAAGTAGTCCAATTTTAAGGGAGGAAACCAGGTTAGAGGAGTTCTATTTTGTGTTTGTATGTTTAATATATGTTTTAGTGCTATACTTGATGAATGATGTATGGTTGTGCTTTTTGTTGAGCCTTTTCGCGTTTCTCGAAAATCCCCAAAAACCGCCTGGTGGCATTGAAGGCTTACCAGACGATTCATGCCTCTAGAACCACTTTCTGTGTTTTCTGTTATGCACCGCCTGGCGCCTAAGTGTTGCTCGCCAGGCGACACAAACTGGCCTGACCAGTTTTCTCGGACTTTTGGTATTTCAGTGATATGGGGGCGATTGAAGGGATTCTTATGATATTTATGATATGAGATTAATTGGTATGATGAATTGTTGTCTGTAAATGCTTAATTGGTGGAACATTGCATGAACTTTCACTTGAATTGGGGATTTAGGGTTCATGTGGGATTTGGATTGAATAACGTGGATGATCTTCCTGATTGGTGCAATGTTGATGTGGAATTGAAGTTAACATGATTAGGTTATGAAAACTGGAAGCTGTGTGCACGTGAAAGCCTGTCAGTCTGGATGTGAACTGAGATTGTGGTGTCTGTGAATCCTGCTGGATGCGGGAAAATGTGGTAGAACCCAAAAATTGGCACGAACCGCCTAGCGGCACTTAGGTTGCCGCCAGGCGACACATCAGGGCAGAGAGAGTTTTGAGATGCTTTTTGCGGGTTGTGTTCTTGGGGAGTCGCTGGTGATTTTTCTGTGTGAATTGGGTTCGTAGTCAGGATTTTCCTCTTTAGAATTTGGCGAGGGTTAACATTTTAGTGTGTGTAAGGGAGAGTTGATAGTAATCAAGGAAAAGAAATATGAACTGAAACGTGATTAACATGTAGTAGAATAAATTATAATTATGAAACGGGGTAATGGCAATGATGGGAGTGGGTGTACATTCTATTGCACATTGGTATCATATCATAATTGCACTTTAAGTCTAGAAGAGGAACTTTATTTGAAGAGTAACTCAAGGATAGGTATGAATAGTTAAAAATATAGACAAGACTCAGGTGAATTGAAGAGTTGCTTGGACAGTAATGATGCTATCTCTTATGTTGGGATATTTGGGTAATTTAAGGTGGTAGTGCCAAGTTTAGTGGAAAGTGATGTGTCTCAATTTAACTAATGTAGAAGAGTATGGTATGCATAGTAATGATTAATTGTGTGTCTGGTAATCCAGATATGGAATTGTGCCTAGAGTACAATATTTATACTACGATTTGTGTGTGCTGCATGTTTGGAGTCTCTTTGAATCTGCTTAAGTGCCAAAAACCAGTAGCATTATGCTACTAATATGGCGCCTGGTGGAGCGGGGCAAGCCGCCAAGCAATAGGTACCTAAAATAGTGGCAATGGCCACTGGATGCGCATGGCGCCTTGCGGCAGGGGATGTCCCGCCAGGCAGTGATAGAGCGGTGTAGCTCCTGTTGGCGCTTAGCCCCTAGCGGTGGGGAAGTAGCCGCTAGGCGGTTTGGGACCAGAAACCACCTAGCGGCATCTAGGCGGTGCCAAGCATTCTGGTTGCTGTGAAATTGATTGTTGTTATGATCAATGGACTTGAAGGACTAAGTTGACTTACCTTTGTGTTTGGGCTTAATCGACTAAGTTTGATAGGGGTCTGGGATATGCTTGGTGGTGGGACGCATGATGGGCATGGAACTGGTTAGTTCCCGTCAGCTACTAAGTGGCGAGGAGTCCTTAGTATGGTGATTACATGCGTCGGACGCACGATGGGCAAGGAATAGTTTTGTTCCCGTTGGATGCTATTGGGTGAGGAGTCCATAGTGTGGTGATTCCGTGCGTGCCAAGGTCCGAGCGAGGAAGGCTTGGATGTTTTACTACAAATGTGGAGTCTGTGGGGCAAGACTATGAGCGGGATAGGCTCGTAGGGTTGGACCACGAAAGGGTTAGTTTCGTGGAAGCACAGTACCGTCTCAAGACCTAGAATCATGCATATGACTCATGAAGGACTATGAGATCAGGGATGGGTAATTTGAAATAATGAATGATTTACGTAAGATTCATTTATTGGGATAGGTGTCATATTTATTTTATATATATATGTGCATAGCTCACCCTATATGTTTGTGTGTGGCGATGATCGGATAACTTGTTATCCAGGAGCAGATGATTTGACAGGTGAGCTAGGAGATGCTTGAGTACAGAGAGCGGGACTATATGGGGATTTGAAGACTTTATTAACTGGATATTTTCTTGTTTTCAAACAGTTTGTATTTAGTCATTTTATGGGTTGTAATAATTGTTATCCTTGGATTTTTTTAAGGTATACGATTTTATGGTTTTAATTTTCCCGCGTTTTGGGAAAGTGTGAGTATAAATGAAGTTTTATTAATATTATTGTGTTTTATTTTATTTTATTTTATTTATATTTATTTATTTAAAAGTAATATTCCTTAGGGATGTTGCAAGAAGAACAGAACGTTGGAAGGCATGGTTGATGGAAATGGAAATGGAATGGTTTCATACACAGAGGAAGGTGGAAGGGTTGTGAGGATGAAGATTGTGCAAAGAGTTTTGAATTTACACAAAACATTTTCACTATCACTATTATTGTAGTTTTGATTATTGCCTAATGTGTAACTCTAAGACATTTTTATTCACGTTAATTAGAAAATAACGTAAATTACATCCTTCTCTCTTTCTTCTTTCACACTTTCACCAATAAATTATCTCTTATTCCAGCAACCCTGCCATGTCACTGTTCAGTTAATGCCGTCTAGCACCACTTAACAGAAAAGGCACATTTGAGACACTTAAACAAAAGAGAGGACCAAATTAAGACTGCTAGAAATAAGGGTACCAAATTGAGATTTTGTCTCCAAAATGGGGACCAAGGGCATAATTAAACCTTCTAGTTTCATGTAGTCATATTTATCATTTTCAGTTTTCTTAAGAAATTTGAAATGTAGTTAGTCTAGTTTGATGATTTTAAGGTTGTGTGAATGTTTACTTCTTTGTTAGATAATGTTTGAAGTAGATAATACCCTTGCTTATGGTTTCTACTTCAATTTTACTAATTCTAGTGTTCTAAATTTTAGTCATATAGCCATATTTTTATTCCTTAGTAAATTTGAGATGGTAGTTCAATTTTTTATAGTCCTTTAGCATTTAAAACCTACTTATATACTCGCATTACAATTTTATTCTCAGATTTATAATATTAGCACTAATTTTAGTTTTAGGTGCTAGTTTTAGGTTCTAAGTAGTGAAATTATAATTTTCTTGTTAATTTCGAATTTTGACTTCATTTTTATCTTTCTTTTAAAATTCAAAAGTTGTCTAGATAGTGGTTAAGTAATTAAAATAAGTAGAATAGTGCAGTTTTCATATTTTTCAGTTTTGTCCTATTCTAGTCACTAGTTTTAGGTTCTAGGTTGCCATATTTTGAGTCATAGTTTCTTTTTTAAGTTGAGGTTTTTCTTAGCTAGAGTTTATCATTTTAATTTGTTTGAGATAGCTTCTTTAGAGTTTCTTAGGTTAGTTTAGTATAGTTGCAAATTGTACATCATTCTAGTGGACTTTGGAAGGTTTGAGTAGTGATTTTTAGCATTTTGGTTTGGAATCACACAAATGAACGACCCATGATTGAACCTTATGGGAAAGGGTAATAATAACTTCTCCTATCTTAAAAACTATTTTCTTTTACATGACTTATTTTACCTTACCCGTTTGTGCATTAATTTTCTTAAATTGTGTGCAAGTTTTATCCTTCTAGAATTGCTTCCCAGGTCATCACAAGGTCCATTAAGCAACAATATTTGATTGCTTGGCCATCATGGGGAGCAATACCTTCAACAGATAGAGATGTATTTTGGCAACATTTTAAGGTAAGTATATCATCAATCTTTTTAAAGATTTAATAACTGTGTATGTTAATAGTGCAATGCAATTGATGATTTGTACTTGATTCATTGTCGCAGAGGAAGGTTCAGTGGAGACATGAGCATGAAGCTCAAGTTCACATAAATTTTAACTCTAGAGCTTCATATAGGCTGTTTGAGATGTTTAGAGAGGCCAGAAATGTAGGACAATGCCCTTATTGGCTTAGGGATGATGTGTGAAATTAGTTGTTGGCCCATTAGAATTCTCTAGCCTATCGCAATAAATGTGTTACAACCCAAAGGAGCAGAGCTTCCCAAATTCAAATTCGCATTTCTGCATTTTTCCCAGTATTTCAGTCGACTGTTTTTCAGTTTCAATCGATTGATTATACCAGAACAGAATCTGTTTAGTAAAATCAATCTGTTAACTCTGTTTTTGATCGATTGAAAATGTATTGTTCAGTACTATTTACATCCTAACTTGGTGATCTATTTGATTCAATTAAAGGTGAGTTTTAGCTTGCAAAGATAGCCTAAATTTTTAACTAGCCAATTCAACCTCCCTTCTTGGTTTTTCAACCATTTCAAAACTAACATACTGGTGTAGCGTCTGGCGGTGGTGTTCGATCGTCAGGCGATAGCTACGAGACCAGTAGAGAATTGAAGTGTGTGGCGCTTGGCGATAAGGGTTGTCCCGCCAGGCGATACTTGTAGAAACAATAGCATTAGAGGCGCTTGGCGCCTGGCGACACGTGTCCCCCGCTAGACGATCTAGAAGTCTTTTGCGCCTGACGACTCGTGTAGAGTGCCAGGCAACTTTTTGATGAAGTAGGTATTGGTTTTGCTTGCTTTGGATGTGCGTGGTCTACGAGGCTTTGGGTGATATCTCAAGGGTTAGATGCTGGAGTATTCTTGTATTTGTGGCTCAGGATGGAGGGTAACACAAGTATTCTTTGAGTTGTGGCTCAGAATAACGAGTGTTCCCGCATGTGTTCTACAAGTGGTGGCTTGTAGGTTGGACAACAACGATAGCTTGAGATTATCAACCAAAGACGTAGAACATGGATTATATGGTGGTGGCCATGTGATATGAGATCAAAGGATGAAGATCCTTGGATTGTGTGTGTTTTGTTATATAAATTTATGCATATGTTTTATTCTATTAGCTCACCCTATCTGCTTGTGTTTGGCGATGATCGTGTACGCGGTACACGGGAGCAGTCAATGTTGCAGGTGGATCTGGTGAGGCATAGAGTCAGAGTGAGGCTAGTTGGGAGAGGACTTTCTCAGAGTTTTATATTTTATGAGTTTTTAGAGAATTTGTAATATTTCATATTACTACCCGTAAACATTATAATTGAGTTTTAAATTTTATGGATTTGAGTTAACTTCGGATGTAATAAAAGTTTTATATTTCCCATGTTTTGGAAAATGGAGCTTAATAAATGAGCATTTAATATTACTATATTTTTTATTAAGTAAATTCGTAATATCCGGATGGGATGCTACATCAAGAACCCAATTTCCAACCCTAACATCATCTTCCCATTGTTCCATTCATTTACACCTCCAATTACATGAATTTAAATGCCGTTTGACATCAAATCATCCTTTATCAATTAAAATTTGGCTTTCCCTCCGATTAGAGTCATCCCAAAACATCAAGAACATCAAAATCGAACCAAAAATAACACAATGGAAATGAGTCGCCTTGCGGCATTTCATCACCCGCTAGGCAATTTCTGGAAAAATCCCAGAAACGTGAATTTTAATACAATTTGGACAGATTACTAACACCCAATAATCATATATTTCATGCAAAACAATACAAAATTAAAGGTACGGTTCCAGCTCCCCTAACCTGGATTCCTTGCTCCAAAAGTGTGCAAAGTTTTGAGTCCTTGATCCTAATAGGCCTTAGATCTTGATTCCTCCTTCAAGACACCTTATCACTTTCACTTTTCTCTCCTTTAACGCACTCAAACACCCTCTCTACAACACTCACGTTTTGGTAGCTTCAGGAACCCTTTCTCCCCTCTCACAATGCCCTTAATTGGTTAATTACCAAGCCTTAATGGTGGTTTAATGACCCAAAACGAAAATTATCATTACATTGGGTTTAATTGTCATTCAATGGCCCTTCTATGATGGTTTTCCAGCTCCTTTGGCTGCTAGGGCTTCCTTGCCCTTTCACCTTCATGCCAAAGGAAATTTTGGCAAAAAGAAAGTTTAATTTGGTTCCACCAAGGTTCAAACCCACACCATGCCAATTGTCAAATCAATGCATAACCATTCAACCAATTCATATTTCATGATAATTTATATAATTCTATGATTATATTACCACTCAACATGATCAAGCATAATTATTAAAAATAATTATAAATTAAATAGGACATAAATAACATACATAAGACTCAAACCTAAGTCCTGTCACACAATTAAATACTCTCAACCACTTGAGCTAATACTTTCCCACGTCATACATGTAAGAATTAAATGCCATAAAGGCTCCCATTAACCACATTTATTAATTAATTATTGAATTAATTAATTAAATTTCACGGGTCTTACATTTTACGCTAGTTTATAGTAAATAGAATATTGTTTTAAATATAATATCATAGATATCTTATTATCATTATTATCATCAAGTTATCTTATTTATAAATAAGATTTAGATTGAGAGAGGAAAGTAAGAAAATATAGAAAGCATTTAGAGGAGTGTAGTGAGCTGGGAAGGAAGAAAGACCGACAGAATTACCAATGGGAAATTCATCGGTAAATCTGTCGGTAATTACTGACGGAGAAATCCATCGATAAATAACATGCATTGTTCATCTTCTTCATCCTCCCTCTTTCATTTTTTTTCTTCTTGTTCTTCTTCTTCATCGTCGGCGTCCCCGCCGCCGATGTTGTTGTCGTTGTCGTCATTGTCGTCACCACTGTCGTCGTTGTCACTACCGCTATCGTCTTCTTCTTCTTCTTCCCGCTATCGTCGTCGTCTTCTTTTTCTTCTTCTTCTTCTTCTTCTCCTTCTTCTTCTTCTCATTCTTCTTCTCCTTCTTCTTCTTCTTCTTCTTCTCCTTCTTCTTCTTCTCCTTCTCCTTCTTCTTCTTCTTCTTCTCCTTCTTCTCCTTCTTCTTCTTCTCCTTCTTCTTCTTCTTTTTCTTCTCCTTCTTCTTCTTCTTCTTCTTCTCCTTCTTCTTCTCCTTCTTCTTCTCCTTCTTTTTCTTCTTCTTCTACTTCTTCTTCTCCTTCTTCTTCTTCTTCCTCTTCTTCTTCTTCTTCTTCTTCTGCTTCTTTTGCTTCTTCTTCTTCTTCTTCTTCTTCTTCTTCTTCTTCTTCTTCTTCTTCTTCTTCTTCTTCTTCTTCTGCTTCTTCTCCTTCTTCTTCTTCTCCTTCTCCTTCTTCTTCTCCTTCTTCTTCTTCTCTTTCTCCTTCTTCTTCTTCTCCTTCTTCTCCTTCTTCTTCTTCTCCTTCTCCTTCTTCTCTTTCTTCTTCTTCTTCTTCTTCTCCTTCTTCTCCTTCTTCTTCTTCTTCTTCTTCTTCTTCTTCTCCTTCTTCTTCTCCTTCTTCTTCTCCTTCTTCTTCTCCTTCTTCTTCTCCTTCTTCTTCTTCTTCTTCTTCTCCTTCTTCTTCTCCTTCTCCTTCTTCTCATTCTTCTCCTTCTCCTTCTTCTTCTTCTTCTTCTCCTTCTTCTTCTTCTTCTTCTTCTCCTTCTTCTTCTTCTCCTTCTTCTTCTCCTTCTTTCTTCATCTTCTCCTTCTACTTCTTCTTCTTGTCCTACTTATTCTTCTTCCCCTTCTCCTTCTTCTTCTTCTTCTCCTTCTTCTTCTCCTTCTTATTCTCTTTCTTCTTCTCCTCCTCCTTCTTATTATATTTTTCTTCTCCTTCTCCTTCTCTTTCTTCTTCTTCTTCAGGAAATTTCTCGCGCCTTTTACAAACAGATAAATTCGTCTATAAATTTATTGGTAAAAAAATTTGAATTACTAAGAAATTTTACCGACTTATTTTCATATTTTAATTACCGATGGAAAAATTCGTCAATAACACAAATTTAATTTATGGACAAAAAATATGTATCATAAAATTATCACAAAATATATAATATTTTGACAGTTAAAAATCACCACAATATATATACCATATTTTGACGATTAAAAATTGCAACAAAATATATCATATTTTAATGATTAAAAACCATAAAAAATTGTTTAAAATATTTTTAATATTCTAAAATTATTTAGTAATTTAATTTTTTTCATTCATATGTTAACCAATATTTTAATTATCTATTTTATTTAAAATTATTTTTTATTTACTTATTTATTACATAAAATATTATAGTTGCCAAGTCCTATTATTCTTTATTTACTTATTTATTAAATTATTAAATATATGTGAAAGTATATGCACATGGATAGGATTACTGGAAGAAGCTTGGACAATATGCTCTTTACAAATATTAATCTACCTAATTCTCTTTTCTCTATAAAAAAAGTGATCAAGATTTTTCATTAACTCTATGAGTAACTACACCAAACAACACTACAAAATTTTAGATACTTTTAGCTAGTAAGCAAGGAAATAGTAAGTTGCAATGCAGATTACAAAGTATAGAGTGCAGAATAAAGGATTGAGAAGATCCTAACATATATAAGAGGATGTATGCCAAATTAATCTAAGTCTTGGAATTTCCTAACATATACGTCAAACTCCATGAAAAGTACTATCAAGTGATGATCCTCCTTGCGATGTTGGCACTTCTTGGCCATTCTCTTCATCTTGTGAAATTAAAAATAAAAATCATATTATGTTAGGATATTTAAAAATAATACACAAGGTATTAAATTATACACATAAAATATAAAGCACTTACAATTACATTACTCGCATTACCAAACATGACACCCAACTCATGAGGAATATGCCCTTCCTTCATTTGGATGTATGCAAACTTTATACTTTTTAATGTCTTTACATTTTTTCAGAAGTTGTTAACTTTTCCCTTAGACTAATAACTTCCTCTTTCAATTGGGAACTTTCAGCTGAATCATAATTTGAGAAATTGTGCCTACATTACTAAATCTTGTTGTGGATCAAAATGCAACACTATGAAGACCTCCTAGTCCTAATCAACATACACGTCCAGGATAATCCTTTCCTAACACTTTACTAACACAATCATTAGTTGAGATTTCATTAGAATTAACAATTTGACCCATTGTGTCATTTTCTCTTGTAAATTTAAAAGTACATAATGAATATTGAAACTAAAACTAAAAGACGAATATTTAAACCAAGTTCATGTAAATGTGTATGTCGTAGTGAAATTGAAAGTTACAAAAGTTGAATATTGTTCTTGTAAAAAATTATGAGAATGAAGGGGTTGGTAGGTGATATATAGTAGAGTATGATATATGATACAACCTTAATAGAAAAGACGACTTTGAGTACTTTTGACATCCTTCATACAACTCTTGGTTACAATCTTTAAGCAACTGAACATATTCTTCGTTTGGCATGGTTTCCGAAAATTCGGAAGGTCCTTCACATGCATCATTGATAATGTCCATTTTTACCTATTCTTGTGTGTTTACTATCATGAATAAATTAACTTGTTTCTAACTTTTATCTTGTTATATTCTCAAATTTAATGTATTTTGTATTGTTTTGTGTTTTAGTTATTTTATGATTGTTTTACCTCTAATCTCTATTTTGAGTGTGTTAAATAAGTTAATAGGAAGCATTTGTGGTGGAGGAAAACAAGCAAGAACTCAAGGGAGCATGTTTTGGAAAAGAAAAGATCAATTTGAAGTAAATACCCGCATCGGGCGTCACTAGAATCAAGTCTAGTGCTTCAAATACAAAATGTTGCCAAATTGCACAAGGTTGAGCTGTGGAAAGTGAGGCTGAGCACCACAAGACTGAGTAGTGAAAAAGTGGGGTTGAGCGTCATTCAATTCGTAAAACCTGTCGTCAGGTGGTGGAGGAGTGCCGCCAGGCAGTGGCCATCGGCGTCTAGCGGTGGAGAAGAGTCGCCAGGCGGTGACTCTCTAGAGTTGCCTATTTCACATTTTACTGATACGACTCCTAATGGTGTTGAGATGGTGCCAGGCGATGATGACGCTGATAGGTCGAAAATGGCTATTTAAACATGTTTTCTCATGAGGCAAGAAGATCTATTCTCTCCTCCCACACTTCATTCTTCATTGAAAGCTACTGAGAGAGGCCCTTGGAGGTTGATTGGGGTGTTGGGAAGCTCTCCCACTCTTCTTTGGGTCTTCAATCTTAATCCATGGTGTTTTCCCCTTTTGTGGTTGATGAGGGAGAGGATCTATAAATTGAAGGTGTTGATGTGAAGGGGGGGTGCAATTGAAGCATGGGGCTTGCATCTTCTGTTTGGTTCCATTTCTTCCCTATCTCTCTAATTTGTAAAACCTAGGTTCTCCACCATTAAGAGCTAAACCTATTTGTTGAGATTAGATGTAATGAGTTGAATTCTTGTGTATTTGTGATGTTAATCCATATGTTTTTCCATTTCTATTTTAGTATTTCACTTCCATGCTTAATGCGCTATTTGGTATGGCCACCCATGCATGATTTGTGGTTCTTGAGGTGTTGGAAAATGTCTTTTGAATGTAGAACTAAAATTAAATACCTAATGGAGTTTGTATCTAGAGATAAAACATGATTCATTAGTAATCTTAAGACTCTTGAACTTAATGCATGATTTCACTTGTTGAGGATTCAAGGAATTGGAACTTGATGAGTTATCATAGCCTCAAAGTCACCAGGAATAGGATTTGAGTATTCTTGTGAGTTGATTTTGACATGAATATGGAATTGAGATGTTTGTGAATGCATGAGAATGAAGTGAATGAAATCTAATCTTGACAATTGTAAATACTCTATGTTAACTTTCTTGAACACCAATTGTTTGATAAAATATAAAAAACGTTTCTTTGTGTTTTTGTAAGCTTTGTTTTCTATTTGAATTGTCAATTGTGAGATTTGTCATGCGTTGCACAAGTCCCTATGGAAAGAATGATATTTATTACTTGCTACGTACGACTGGTGCACGTGTCATTTTTCACTAACAATCATAATCCATATCAACGTTTCTATTCATCCCAAATAGATCATTTATCATATCTATTGGATTTTCATTTTGTGATGGCACATTTACTACATTTGTGTCTCTTGATTGAATTGTGTCATATGTTTCTCCCTACCAAATCCAAACTTTGTAAGTTTTTGGAAACGGCTTGCAAATTAAGTGGTCAAACACAACATCTCTAGTTTCCCATTTATTATATGACATCTAGGACATGGACCGTATTGTACCATTGACAAATCGAAATTCAAATGCAAAGTCTAGAAACTTATTTAACCCATCTAGGTATTCAGTTGTATTTCGTGGCATGTCAATCCATGACTTATCCATCAGTAAATTTGTCTAGCTAAGTTCAAGGAGAAAAAACTAGTTGTAAATATTTAGATATAAATGATTGGCTAAATGAGATTATAAGCTGCAAACAATAAAAAAAGAAAACAAAGAATTATGAAAAAGAAAGACAGAAAAAGTAATCATCTAAGAAAAAAAACTATTATTATCGAATGAACTTATTACTTATAAATAAAGAGAGCTAAAAAACAAAACACACACGTGTGTGTATATATATATATATATATATATATATATATATATATATATATATTAAGACTGTGGTAGAGAAGTTTGGAGCTTGGTAAATGATACCAAAATCTATTAGTAAAATAAGTTAGGAATATAAAAAATGTGTTTTGTTTGTTTAACCTATGCCTTTCTCTGATCGGGATTGATAACTAAGATGTTGTTCTATAGTGAAAAAAGTGTATAATAAATAAGTTTGTGTTATTAAGTAACACGTTGGCTTGCTTACCTCAAAGAGAATAGAGTACATCATCATGAATAATAATATTAGTATTTAAAATTTATGAAGTTAATGTGGGGAAAGTGAGATAGAAGAGAATGAAAAATAAAAGAAGAGAGAGAGTGAGAAAATAAGAGGGAGGAAGGTGGGTGGCACGTTAATTCATTATGAAAGGGGGTTGTAACCCTCACTTTCACAATTGACACACAATGCCAAAGGCAAAAAGTGTATTCATATCCTTTCTCCCCTTTTCCTTTCCACCAATTCTCTCTCGTTCACAAACAGAATCTGCCATGCATCAAATTCCATGCCCACTCTCAAAGCATGCTCCCAAAGTAAATTAAATATTCCCATCACAAACTATGCTTCATATATGAAATATATATATATATATATATATATATATATATATATATATATATATATATATATACATTTTTTTTTTGTTATAAAAATCAAT